>Ga0209056_10006124_pt1 | contig 12453 bp, 12 predicted proteins | sample GraSoiAngelo_114_FD_185876 | JGI IMG/M metagenome (GOLD analysis project Ga0209056, IMG submission 185876) | Grasslands soil microbial communities from the Angelo Coastal Reserve, California, USA - 14_0903_13_40cm (SPAdes) (version 2) | ecosystem: Environmental > Terrestrial > Soil > Grasslands... | reverse complement strand
AACTTCGCCACGCATGCTTTCGAAGGAGCTGAAGTCAAAGAATTCCTCGCCATAATAGCCAAGGTTTCCCTTGGCGCGATATCCGCTCTGCATGCGGAGCTTGCAAGTGGCCGTGTCATGCGCCATCAAGTGATCGCAGATAAGATCGAACCGATCGCGGTCGAGCCCAGTCCAGGCGGAGCTGTCGAGCCCCTCCCCAAGCTCACAATTGAAATCCAGATACCGCAGCCACTGGCGTTCGATGACATCTTCCAACGTTGCGGCCATCCCCACACGGAAGAGCTTGGTAGTTGCAAACGGATTTTCGCAGTCGTGCACCAGGACAGCGGTCGTGGGCATACGCGAAGTGTCGGGCGGACCAAGTTACACGCGTATTTCAGGAATGTGATTTAGAAGCTTTCGTAGGTAACCGATGAGCTACAGAAGCAATTGGTGGGCGAAAAGGGATTGCCTCTCGGTAGCCAGCCCAGCCTCTGTCTAGCCTCTGTTAAGCCTCTGTTGCCTCTGTTACCTTGACAGGAGTGCGCGTCTTCTTGGACAATAAGAACAGCTTGGTTGATATTCCCTCCGCGTAGACCAGAGCTGGCGCGAGTTAGGCCTGACAGATTACTTGGCCCAAGGATAATGGATAGATCGCGTAAGTGTGAAGGTTCGAGCGGAACCGGGAGCTTTGGTGCAGAAGCAAAGGCCTCTGCGAACGAAAGGTCCTTCACAACATGAAATCAGAATTCCTTGGCAGAAGGCGTCGGCCTTTCGTCGTGGCACTGCTGGTTTTTTCCCTGATGCCGCTGCATGCCTCGGCTGGGCGCCAATCGTCGGGGGATGTTACCCCCCGCCATCAGAGGCAGCGTCAGTACAAGACACCCAGCATTGATGATCGGGTCAAGTCACTGGCCAAGTTGTTAGACCTCGACGAGAAACAACAGTCCGAATTGAAGGGAGTCCTCTGGAGTCGGCACGAACAAATCATCAAGATGTTGAGGGCGGAGACGCGGTCACCCGTCGACCGTGTAAACCAATTGCGGGCCATCAACGACAATACCGTCGAACGAATCACGGCTCTTCTGAATGAGGAGCAGAAGAAAAAATACAATCCGGCTGGGCATCTGGAGGCCCCAGGGACTTCACCCAAGGCCAGTTTGGAAGATTGGCTGAAGACCACTAAACAAAAGTAAACTAAAGGCACAAGTTACTGCTGACGAGGCAGAGGCCGCCTCAGCGTTTCACGACGAACGTGATGATTTTCTCCCCAAGACTGGTGCCCGCGATGCACGTACGGCGGCGGCGCAAATCCCCTCTGTTCCGCATCGGCTGGAAGCCTGTTCGAGGCGAGCAAGTGTCCTTGCCAGGCGAGGAGGAGGTTCCCGGCTAACTCTGGAGAAGTCACCTGCCTGCCGACCGTGCTGCTTTGCGGAATGATTCTCGCCCTGCAGGAATGGCCCTTCCCAGCCTTCGCCGTGGGGCCCGCGAGCGAAACCAGTTTCGATTGGTGTCCTCGTTTACCGATTGTTTTTCTATCGACTGACGGTGGGCTATCAAAGCACTTCTTCGTGGTCAAATCAGGACGTACGCGCTGCTGAATCTGGAGGGCCACTCCGCGGCGAAAGCTGAAACGAAGGGAACATGTCTCCCAAGCAGGTCGCAAGAATCGTCGTCACATTTCTGTTGATCGCAAGCGGCATCTGGCTGGGCCGAAATCGTCCATTTTACACTGAAGCAGTCGTCTCCATCTTTTTTGCGTGCACGCTCACGAGCGTTAGCGTCATTCATTTCCGCATCCATCCTTCCTGGCGGGATGCACTACTGGTTTTTTGCGGGACATTTCTCTTTGCGGTGATTGATTTTCAACTACTAAATTTCCGGCCAATGTTTGCGTCGTGGTTTTCTTTTGCTGGGCTCAGCAGCTTGGCCATTCTGGGCGTCCGCGCCGTTTGGGCAGAGGGTGCATCACGCAAACTGCTGGCTTTGGGTTTTGTTCCCGCGCTTCTCTTAGTCGGGTCCGAATATCTCGCCAGTAACCTCCTGGGGTGGACAGCGGCTGCTCATCCGAAAGTCCTCGACCTATATCTCTACTCCTTCGATGCCAGCCTTCGTTTGCAGTTCCCGTTTATTGTGGGGCAATGGTTTGCCAGGTGGCCTTCCCTGCGAGTGACGAGCGAGTTTTTCTATATTGCTTTGGCGATCCCCATCGCTTTGATCTATGTGGGTCGGCTCCTCCGCCTGGGTGAAAAAGCAGTGCCATCCTTTGTGGCCTTGCTGGCCACCGGACCTGTCGGCGTTCTCTTTTACAATCTCTTTCCAGCCCTTGGACCCGTACATCTCCTGCGGCAGCAATTTCCGTGGCAGCCAATTCCAACAGGCGATGTATCTCGCTTGTTCGTCGAACCCGTGAAGATCGTTGGTGCGCCAAATGCCATGCCCTCTCTTCATATGGCCTGGGTGCTGCTGGTGTGGTGGTATTCGCGCGGACTCTCCTGGTGGGAGCGCGGCGTGGCATTCGCATTTCTCGTCTTCACGGTTCTCGCAACACTCGGTACGGGGGAACATTACTTAGTGGACCTCGTTGTTGCCTTTCCCTTTGCAGTACTGGTGGAGGCGGTCTGTTCGTTTAGCCTCTCCTGGAAAGATAGACGACGCCTGGCGGCGATTCTCGGAGGGCTTCTCGGTACTTTGATTTGGCTCGTGGCACTGCGTTACGGCACGCGCTTTTTCTGGGTATCGCCTTTGGTGCCGTGGGGGTCTTGTTTGTGCACAATTGCGTTCTCGTTAGCATTGGAGCGACAGCTCCATCGCCATGTAGAAAGGGCAAATACTGAAGTTCCGCTTCAGCTGAATGCCCCGCTCTCCAAGCCAGTCGAGACGAATTGAGAGCGTCACGCTGCTGCCCGCCAGTTCTCCTACGGCTGATTAACGACCGCGTCGAGTCCCTCGTCGGACTCTGCTGCCGTACGTCCAGAAAGCATCGGTGAATCGCCGCGAACCTCTTCGAGGGTAATCTGTGCCACACTGTCCCTACCGAATATGTGCAGCCCTGCCCAGCTGAATATCCTTTCTGCAACGCGTGTGACACGACCTCTTGGTATGTTATTGATTTCAAACGCACTCTCAATTTTGACGAGGCACCGGAGGAGCGACGCCTGCTTAGAACAGCTCTTCAAGACCAATACCGCCGCGGACAGGTGATGGGCTTGGCCCATGCGGCACACGCGACTCAATGTTAGAATCCCCCATTGCGTTAAATGTCCTCCACGGAGGAATCAGTTCCGAGATACATGCTGCATCAATGTCGGCGACTCAAGAAGCTCATGGCGGACCTACCAAGAGTTCCATACATTCTGGTTTTGGGTAGCCGGATCTGTGGCCTCGGGAACACAGCTGCGAATTGGCAGAGGATTGAGGAATGAAGATGCGAGGGAATGGGCCAGCATGGCAAACACATGTGGCGAGATCTGCAATTTTTTGTGCAGCGATCATTTTTCTACTCGGTCTATGGAATTCCACGGCTTGGCCCCAGTCTGTTTCTCAAGATCCGGCAGTCGAGCGCGGACACAAACAGTTCGAGCAAGCATGTGGATTCTGTCATGGCCCTGAGGCCACAGGCGCTCGGGGGCCAGACCTAGTCCGCTCAACGCTTGTCGCGCATGACGTGAAGGGTGACAAGCTCGGCGAAATCATTCGTCTCGGCCGCCCTGATAAAGGCATGCCCGGGATGCCGCTGACCGATGAGCAGGTGCTCGACATAGCGGCGTATCTGCACGCGCGTGCCGCCGAAGCGCTACATTCGGGAGGGGTCCCTAGCAAATACCCAATAGAGAAACTGCTTACTGGCGATCCAGGGGCCGGAAAGGTGTTTTTCAATGGCGCGGGTGGCTGCAAGAACTGTCATTCCCCCACGGGCGATCTGGCCACTATTGCCACCAAGTACTCCCCCATCGATCTCCAAGCACACATGCTCTATCCCGGGGGCAAGCACACCATCGTGGTAGTGACGCTGCCCTCTGGCAAGCAGGTCAAGGGTCCGTTGGCGCACGCCGATGATTTTGTGATTGCGCTGCACGACCCCTCCGGTTGGTATCAGTCATTCTCGCGAGATCGGGTGAAGGTCGAATTGCAAGATCCCCTGACGGCCCATCGGGAACTGCTCGACAAGCTCACGCAGGCAGATGTTCACAACCTCTTTGCGTATCTCGAAAGTCTGAAATAGGGAATAGAGAACCCCAATGTCAGAAGACAGGAGTGGGTATGCTTTCTCAACGGTGTGGAATAATCGAGATCAGGAGCAGTTGCGAGGATCCCCTTGAGAACGATACGGGCCTTCATTTGCACAGCCGAGTGGTGGTGGTCATCTTCCTGCTGTTCGCACTGAGCCTGCATGTACCGTTCGCCGCGGCGCAAGGGCTCGACCCTGCGGCTTTGCTCAGACCTGCAACCGATACCTGGCCGACCTATAACGGGGACTATTCGGGTGGTCGCTTCAGCACGCTCGATCAGATCAATGCCGGAAACGTCGGCTCGCTTACACTCGCCTGGGTCTTTCAGCCGCACGCGTCCTCGATCAAATCGACCCCTCTGGAAGTGAACGGCATTCTCTATTTCACAGCGCCCGACAACGTTTGGGCTGTCGACGCTCGCTTTGGGCGTGAGATTTGGCACTACCTACGTGCTTCCGAAGGCGACCACATCGGCAATCGCGGATTGGGCATGTACAAGAATTGGCTCTACTTTACTACGCCCGACGCGCATTTGGTCTGTCTCGATGCCAAGGATGGCGGCGTTCGCTGGATCGTAGAGCTGGCCGATCCAAAGCTCGGTTACTTCTCGACAATGGCACCGCTTGTTATACGCGATCACGTGATCGTGGGCGTCTCCGGGGACGTTACGGATGTTCGGGGTTTCCTTGAGTCCCTGGATCCGGAGACCGGAGCAATCCAGTGGCGCTGGTACACCGATCCGGACCCCGGCCAACCGGGCTCTGAAACGTGGCCCAACGACCCCGACGCCATCCTCCACGGAGGCGGCATGACGTGGATGACCGGAACGTATGACCCGGAGCTCAACCTGCTGTATTGGGGCACGGGCAATCCCAATCCCGTGCTCGCAGGCGAGGGGCGCGCCGGCGACAATCTCTTCACTTGCTCCATCGTGGCCCTGAATCCCGACACCGGGAAGCTTGTCTGGTATTTCCAGCCTTCGCCGCACGACGTGCACGACTGGGACGCTGTCGAGACTCCAGTTCTCTTCGACGCCGAGTTCAAGGGCAAGCAGCGTAAGCTTCTTGCGCAGGCCAGCCGCAATGGTTTTTTCTTTCTGCTCGATCGAACGAATGGACAGCATCTGGTCACAGCTCCGTTCATCGACCAGACGTGGGCTTCCGGCGTCGACTCTCGCGGCCGCCCGATCGCTAAGCCGGAAGCCGCTCCGAGCCCGGACGGGGCGCTCGTCGAGCCTGGCTCGGACGGAGGCAGCAATTGGATGGCGCCAAGCTTTGATCCCCAGACGAGCCTTTTTTATGTCAATGCCCGCCGCATCTTTAGCATCTTCTACCTCACAGCCACGGGGAAGCCGGAAGGTTGGGCAGGCCGAGATCGCATCCTATGGGCTAATTCGACGCTGCGTGCGCTTGACTACCGCACCGGCAAGGTAGTGTGGAATCACGAAATCGGAAACGGCGAAGGTATCTCAGGAATTCTAACCACCGGCGGACATCTCCTGTTTAGCGCCGATAATTCCGGCAATCTGTTGGCTCTCGATCCGGCCACGGGCAAAACCCTGTGGCACCTGAACGCCGGCGGACGCATGGACGCGTCGCCGATGACCTACGAACTCGACGGACGGCAATACCTCATCCTCGCTGTCCAGGACATTCTTTACGCCTTCGCGCTGCCCCCGCCTCTCCCGTCCCACTGAACAGAGGCCCCAGAGAAGGCGGCAAATCGAACGAGAACTACCCGTTGGTTAAGGCCATAACTCGTGGCCAGGCATGAAAGAGTCACATGGCAACCGGTGGGCGAACAATACTGACCCTCAGATTCTTGGTATCCCTGGCCAGGTAATATTCGCGAATTACAGAACGTCGTCGAGCGCTCTGTTATTGGGCGCGAAACAGAAAATCTCTCAGTGGACGAGCCCGGCAATCCCACGATCCGCCCCTGAAAGCACGCTAACTGAGAAGAATTCCGACTCTGAAAGGAAGCGTCTCAATGTTTGGCGCGCTCAGTCCTGATTCGAGTCCGCCGCACAAACTGCCGCTCCTGCACTTACTCGCAACGGAGCGCTGTCATAGGATCGACTTCACAGGCGTGCCGCGCCGGTATTGCGCAGGCCATCGCAGATACCAAACTCAGCAGAAGGGTCTCCGCCAATAGAATGATCGGATCGCGCGAGTTGCCTTCCGCCCACTTCGCTAGAATCGTGCTGGTGGCCAGGGTGAGTGTAAGCCCAGCCAGAATCCCGGTGGCCACGCTTCCCAGGGTCGACACAAAAACGATCCGCAGCACATGCCCGCTCTGAGCACCCAACGCTATGCGAATCCCAAATTCCTTGGTGCGCTGCGCTACTGTATAGGACACCACGCTGTAGAGCCCCACTGCAGCGAGAGCCAAGGCCAGCCAGGCAAATACGCCAAAGATCCATGCCGCCAGGTGATCCTGCTGCCACTCCGGCTCATTGGAAATCCAGGAGTCCAGATCCTCGATCTCATTCCAGGTCTGCTGGTCTGGGTTCACTGCTAACAACTGCGCCCGCACAGCGTGCAGCAGCGTCAGCGGCGGCACCTCTGACCGCACCAGAATCTGGGTCCCCTCCCTCATGCTCAACGTGTACGGTACAAAGACCGCTGGCTTGATGGGGTTTCGCAGCCCGTCGTTCCTGGCATCCTCTACGATGCCCACGATCCTGCAACCACGAGTCTGCTATGTTTGGCGCCGATAAAACCTCCGGGGGGCGGTCCTCCACGGTCGGTAGCTTTACCAAGTGTCCGATGGCATCGCCATTGGGGAAATAGCGCTGCGCCAGGGTCCGGTTGATCACGGCAACATGCGCGCCGTCATGATTCTCGGTCTCGTTCCATACGCGTCCTTGCAGCAGGGGGATCCGCAGCACTGCAAAATAACCTGGGTTCACCAGATTGATCGACGCCATCTGCTGCTCCATCTCAGGTTTGCCTAGAATCTCAAACCGCGAATTCCATCCATTCCGTGGCGGGGTAGCGTTGCTGGAAATGGCGGCCATGGTCACGGCGGGAGTCTCTGCCACCTTCGCTCGAAGTTGCTCAAAATAAATCGCGCGCGAAGCCCATGTCGTGTACGAGTTCTCGCGCAGTGGAATTCCTACCGACATCACATTGTGCGGGTCGTAACCCAGTGGCGTGTGTATCAGCCGCACAAAACCCTGCATGACCGAGCCCGCTCCGGCCAACAGAAGCATCGTCAGCGCAATCTGTCCGGCGATGAGTACATTGTGCGTGTTGCGTCCGCGCACGCTGCCCGCCACCCGGCGGGCGTTTGATTGCATCATCTGACCCACCTGCGTGCGCGAGAGCTGAAGTGCAGGCCACCATCCGAATAGAACGCCCGTTCCCAGCGCCACCGCGACACTGAAGAACAGCACCGGAAGATTAATGCGGACCGCGACCTCCGGTGCGAAGGCATATCGGGGCAGCAGCGCCTTGATGCCCGCGAGTATTCCGTAAGAAGTCAAAACGCCCAGCAACGCGCCGATCGCCGCCAGCAGCAGCGATTCCGTAAGCAGTTGACGCACAATGCGGCTGCGGGGCGCGCCGACGGCGGCTCGCACAGCCAGCTCATGCTGCCGCACGGCGCCCCGCGCCAACAGCAAAATCGACACGTTTCCACACCCGATCGCGAGCAGCAGCGTCACCGCGCCAAACAGCAGATACAGCGTTCCGCTGATGCTACTCACGACCCACTCATTGAGCCCCTCCACTTTCACCTTGAAGAGTTCGGGGAAATGCTTGGGCATGTCCTTGGCAAACTGTTCGAGCAGCGGCTGCAATGCAGCGTCCGCCGCATGGTAGGTCACACCTCGCTTCAAGAGGAGATCAACGACATACATTTTGCCTGGATCCTGGGTCAACTTCAGCGGCAGGTAGACATCCGCGATGTACCAGGTGAATCGCGGCGCCGCAACGCCTACGATTTGATAGTTCTTGCGGTCCAGTTGCAGCGTCTTTCCTAGCACGTCCGGATTCGCAAAGAACTGTTTCCGCCAAAACCTGTAGGACAACACCACCACCGGCTGCGGTTCCTGCCCATCGATTGCGTCCGAAGGCAAGAGTCCCCGGCCCAGCAGCGGGGGCACACCCAGATCGTCGAAACCGTTCGAGATGAGAGTGATCGCGTTGACATTCTCCGGCAGGTCGTGCGCGGTCAAAATCAGCGATTGGAAGTCCATGGCCAGCACACTCTCTACTACAGGCAACTGCCGCAATTGCCGAATCTGGGGACCATTCGGATTGACCCAATCCGACGAACCTGCTTTGCTCGTTATCGTCAAGCGCACGATCCGGTCCGCTGCGGGGTAGGGATAGGGGTTGATCAGGGCGGCATAGATCACGCTGAACACGGCCGTAGTCGCTCCAATGCCGAGCGCAAGCGAGACGACCGCCGTCAGCGTGAATCCTGGACTCTTGATGAGTTGTCGGAGGGAATAGCGGACATCCTGAAGCCAGGTGTGCATAGCTCGCCCCTAGCGGTGCGATGGATGCGGTCCATAATCGCATGCGTATGGGGGTTTCGAGAAATCGTTTTGTGCTCTGCTCAGATCAAAAGCAGCACTGCGTGAGCAACACACCGAGGCCCGGTGCTTAGGGGCCGTGCCAGTTGAAGTAATTGTTTGGAGGCGTTTTGAAATGGCTGGCGCCGTTACCGATGTGCGTGTCAGCGGCCATTTTCCGATTCGCCCGCCTTGCCAGCAAGTGAGACTGCCTCGATGCCAACGGGGTCCGGCTGGTCTCCACGGTTAGACTATATGACAGGGTGCACAATCGTGGGCAGCAGGAACACACCAGTAAATCAATGCAGCAGGCCGACAGGATGGTTTGGCCGATTCACTTTGTGGCGAATGAATTCCAGCCATTCCAAGCTAACAGACTGGGGCCTAGGGCACATCTCGATGGAGAACCATCACACCATCCTCGATGTAGGTTGCGGTGGCGGCAGGACGGTGAGTAAGTTAGCGGCGATCGCTACGCAGGGAAAAGTCTACGGCGTCGATTATTCCGACGAGAGCGTCGCGGCAACAAAGAGAACCAACGTACGATGGATAGATCTCGGCCGCGTCGAGATCCGGCACGGCTCTGTTTCTGACTTGCCGTTTCCTGACGGCATGTTCGATCTCGTCACGGCCGTGGAAACGCATTTCTGGTGGCCCAACTTGCCCGGTGACATGCGCGAAGTTTTCAGAGTCATGAAGCCCGGTGGCACGCTGGTCCTCATTGCGGAGATCTATAAGGGAGCGAACACCATGGCTGCAAGGTTCGCTGAAAAATACGCCTCACGAACGGGCATGTCACTCCTGAGTGTTAATGAGCATGGCGAACTCCTTACAAACGCCGGTTACTCAGATGTGCAGGTAATTGAGGAACGCGCCAAAGGATGGATTTCTGGCGTAGGCAGAAAGCCGATAGCCAACTCCTAATCGTCCACTGACATGGGGGGTCCACATGTGTTTGGGAAAGTTTTGCTCCCAAGCTCAACAATGCAACAGTTCCTCTGGCATCATTCTGCGACCCCCCTCCCGCGGCCTAAGGACGCCATTCAGTGTCGGATCAACTTGCTCCTGGCATGTGCGAATCCAAATATGGCCATGGTATAATGACCATAGCTCTTTAGGGGAGGTTCGGCATGAAGAGGATGGCAGCAGGTGCCTTCAAGACAAATTGTCTCGCAGTCATGGACGAGGTTCAGGCCAAGCACGAGACCGTGGTAATCACTAAACACGGCAAGCCCGTGGCGAAGCTCGTCCCGGTCCGCACGGATACAGACGAGATTTACAATTTCCTCAGTGGCAAGGGCACGGTTGCAGGCGATGTCGTTTCGCCTGCTATTTCCCCCGAGGACTGGGGCGAGCTCAAGTGATTCTGGTCGACACTCATGTCGTAGTCTGGCTGGCGTTTGACCAAGGCCAGCTCTCAGGGAAGGCAAGGGCGGCCATCGACGATGCGCGCAAGAAGGACGACGGCTTGGCAATTTGCGATATCACACTGCTGGAGTTGGCGACACTCACGAGTAAGGGCCGGATTCACCTCGATATTAGCCTCGAATCTTTCCTGCAGGAAGTCCAGGCCCGGTTCGTTGTCCTACCGATCAGTGGCCGCGCGTGCGCGCGCGCCATTGCACTTCCGCCAGCTTATCCCAAAGATCCAGCGGACCGCATTATCGCAGCCACCGCACTGGTCGAAGGGCTACGTCTGCTCACTGCGGACCGTCAGATCCTTCGGTCCAAAGTGGTTCGTACGATCTGGTGAGATGAGGGTGCTCCTTCGGTTGCCGATGAGGCAAACTCTCAAGACCTCTGGTAGTGCGTCAGTTCTTGCAACGGGATCGCTAAATGGACTGCTTCGTCTACATGGTAAAGGGCGCGTGCGACTGCTCTTTGGCCCGCGAACTTCAGTACACCTAAACATGCTCTGCAAATGGATCACTCTCCTTACCCGTCTCATGAAAAGGAGCAGCCTGATACAATTCGTCTCCGAGGTACGTGTTCATGCCATTCGAATCTGCTGAACAGGCAAAGAAACCACCGGTTAGTGCAGGTCGCATCCCGCGACGCGAAGCGCTCAAAATTGCGGGCGTGCTTCTGTTTGCGGGCTTGCCCTCTCTACCCGTCGGCCGCCAACCGAAACGCGCCAAAAGAGTCGTAGTCGCCGGGGCTGGCATTGCCGGGCTCTCGTGTGCATACGAGCTTATGAAACGAGGGCACGACGTCACCGTCCTCGAAGCTTCCAACCGCACCGGAGGTCACGTGCGTACCGTCCGCGAAGGCCTCGCCGAGGGGCTTTATGTGGACGCCGGGGCCGAGCATTTCACCCAGCCCGGCTATGACCGCTACTGGCAATACGTTCAGGAATTCAATCTGACGGCACTCCCCTATCCACGCCGCAACCGCATAATGCGGGTGCTTCAAGGGAAGATGTACGCAGAGGACGACCTGCAAAGTCCGAACGTGCTCAAGGCGATGGGTTTCAATCGGCAAGAGATCGAGTTTCTCACGCGCCACGCATGGTGGGAGCTGCCTTCCCTCTATTTCGCGCCGTATCTAGATAAATTCACCGATGAATACCGGCCGTTCGACGCCGGCCTGAATAAGCTCGATTCCGTCAAGATAGACGAATGGCTGAAGCAGCAGGGCGCCTCTCCGTCAGCGATTAGATACATTGGAAGCACGGGTGCATCGGCGCTGCACGTCTTGTGGCACGCCGCAATCCTCAACCTGCGCAAAGTGCCCCTATTCCCTCCCCAAGTCTACCGACTGAAGGGCGGTAATCAGCTAATGACCGACACGTTCGCCTTGCGTCTCGGCGAGCGTGTCCGCCTCGAGACACCGGTCACAAGCATCGAGCACGGCTCGAGCGGTGTGCGTGTCCACTACCGCGAATCCGGCGAGGAAAAAACTCTGGAGGCTGAGTTCCTAGTGTGCTGCATGTCTGCGATTATACTACGGCAGATTCCCGTGATTCCCTCTTGGCCGGAGAGCAAGCGCTATGCGCTCGCTAGCGTCCCTTACTACACAGCTTCGCGGCCCTTCTTTCAGTCGCGTAGCCGCTTTTGGGAAAAGGACAGCGTCAGTCCGAACATCGAGTTCAACGAACGGGCGCTGAACCATACTTGGCGAATGGCCGACGATGTAGACACACGTCGGGGGCTTCTCGTAGGGACGGCGGACGCCTTGACCACCGGCGATGTCGCCCTGAAGACGTTTCGCCAGTACTATCCCGGAAAATCCGAGGACATCGAGCAAGCGCTGGTGTTCGACTGGTCGCGCGAACCGTGGGTCATGGCCTGCGAGACTCTTCACTATCCTCCCGGCGACCTCACCCGCCTTTGGCCCGCGCTCGTCGAACCTCACGGCCGTATCCATTTCGCCGGGGCCTACGCAGACAATCTGAATTGGGGCATGGAAGCGGCGACTAGGTCAGCAAATCGCTCAGCCGAACGGATTGACAGTGAATCATGAGCCACTAAGTCCCAGGAACACCAACCCACCAAGATCAAGGCATCGGCGATCCAAGTCGAGGTGATCCAATCCGACGAAATTAAGCTGCCTGCCGAATTTCAAGTTGCACTCTACGAGAACCTCATGAGCCAGCTAGAGCACGTAAAGTTTCAGCATGTCTTCCGCGACGGCGACCGCAACGCCACGAGTGTCGGCGATCTCGTTGTTCTCCATAGCACCGTTCGAGGCTTTAAGGCCGGCAGCGAAAGGGCTCGGCAG
>Ga0209056_10006122_pt1 | contig 12455 bp, 9 predicted proteins | sample GraSoiAngelo_114_FD_185876 | JGI IMG/M metagenome (GOLD analysis project Ga0209056, IMG submission 185876) | Grasslands soil microbial communities from the Angelo Coastal Reserve, California, USA - 14_0903_13_40cm (SPAdes) (version 2) | ecosystem: Environmental > Terrestrial > Soil > Grasslands ... | reverse complement strand
CACGCCACCTTCCCCGGTCTTCCCATGGCATGCCGCGCATTGCTTGGCGTATAGCTCCGCGCCTTCTTTTGCAGTTCCCTTCCCCGCAGGAAGGTTTTTTCCTAACGGGTCGACGATCACGCCCAGACTCTGGATTTCTTCCTGGCTCGGTGTCCGGCCTATATTGCTATAGGCGCGTTGCGCCAGCCCCACTCTGGGAGTTGCCAGCAGGATCAATATCACGAGGAATCTAAGCGAATAGCACATCGGTTATGCTCCCATCCTTCGCAATCTTCCACGGTTGAATTGCATTCCAGTAGTGAGTGTTGCTGATCGGTTCCAGGCGATCCTTCTCGGTGCGGCCCCAGTTCCGATTCAACTCGGCGAGCGTCGGTTGGACTTCGCCCTGGTCATCGGTGCACCGGGACATGATCACCGTTTCTTCTCCGTTCCAGGTCCAGTCGAAGTTAAACCGGGTATGCGCCATAGGAAGGATTGGATCCTGGAGCTTTGCTTCTTTCCAGGACTTGCCCCCATCGACGGATACGTCTACTTTGCGGACCTTACCCCAACCCGACCATGCCAGGCCGGTAATCTCGTAATAGCCAGGCGCGTTCAGCTTGAGTCCGGCCGACGGACGTGTGATCACCGATTTCGGCGGCCACACGAAATTGAACCAGCGCGACTTGTTACCCAGGTCCACGCGCGCCGCGGCGTGGTGCACGCTTTGATCCCACGTCATGTAGGGCTCATCCGTAATCATGAGGCGCCGCAGCCACTTCACGCTGTGGTTGGCTCCAAAGCCGGGGACGAACAACCGCGCCGGAAAACCTTGTTCCTGGCGCAACGGCTCGCCATTTTGCAGGTAGGCCACCATGCAGTCATCCATGGCTTTCGTCAAAGGAATGCAGTAGGTGTACTTGCTTCCGTCCGCTCCCTCGGCAACCACCCAACTGGCTTCTTTCTTCACGCCGACTTCTTTGAGCAGCACCGACAGCGGCACACCGCCCCATTCGTTGCAGCTCATGATGCCGTGCGTGTACTGGACTGTCACCGGAGGCGAGTTCTTTCCTTCGCTGACATGGCGCCGCGGGCCCGTATTTCCCAGGCACTCGAGAAACCGGATCATGGAGACGGAAGGCAGGCGCTTCAGATCCTCCATGGTGAATGCCAGCGGGCGTTCCACTAAACCGTGGATGACGAAGCTGTACGTGGCGGGATCGATGTCCGGCAGGCGGGAATGAGACTGCATGAAGTGCAGCGAGGCCGGCGTGATGATACCCACAGAATCCGCCAGCGGAGTGTAGTAGGTCGTGTGCGTGATGGTCCGTGTGACCCCCCGTCCCGCGGGAGCCGCGAGTCGCGCGGGCTGACCGTGGGCCTGCGTGCCAGGCTGTGCTCCAGGAGCTGACGTATCCGTCACGCCCTGGGCGCTTGCGGACCGTTCCGCGCCTACGGCCAAACCAGCCAACGCGACGCTTTTCAGAAACCGTCTCCGGCCAGACTGCTTAGAATTCATAGTTTTCTCCCCGAGATTGCGTTGAGCCCAAGGGCTTGAACGGATTGCTTCATAGTGTTCAGCGGAGTTATCGCCATAAGTGTTGAGCAAAATTATCGCTATGTCAACTTCATGCTAACCTCGTCAACACCACCAGGAATATCGACACAACCGTCGCGCTGTGTGGGATCAAGTTTTTCTACGAACACACCCTGCGCCGGGATTGGCCCACACTGCAGCTGGTGCGTCCTGCGCCGGAGCGAGATTTTCCAGAGCGACCTGTTCAGAACCAGCGAGGACCGAGAGGATCACGCGAAAAATACAGAGGGTTGAGTCTTGGAAGTGTGGCCGCTCTGCCGCTGGAACTCAACCAGATGGGTTTTGGCGAGGGACAGGTGTTGACGTGACAGGCCGGTTGGCATAATATCCGCCCGCGCGGATCTGGTCCATTGTTTGAGAAGAGGTCGAGTCTCGGGTCTCAAGGGGAACAAATCATATGACATCCGTTCAGCTTTCCGTTTATCGGCTTTCGATCTTGCTGGTGATCGCCGCATTGATGGCGCTCACGCCTTCACTCCTGGCGCAGTCCGCTGGTACCGGGGCGCTCACGGGAACCGTGACCGACGCCACCGGAGGCGTCATCCCGGGCGTCACGGTCACCTTGACCAGCACGGACACAAATCAGACCCGCAGCACAGCCACCGGCGAAAACGGTAGTTACCGGTTTGCCTTGTTGCCGCCCGGCACCTACGGAGTGAGGTTCACCCAGGCGGGATTCAAGACCTCGGAGGTTTCCTCGGTGACGGTGCGCGTAACCGAGACACAAGTACTCGACCGGGCTTTGGAAGTCGGCGCGCAGAGCGAGCAGGTGACGGTCGAAGTCCAGGCGGAAGCTTTGCAGACGGCCACGTCCACGTTGGGAACCACTGTAGGCGCAGCCACTGTCACCCAGCTTCCCCTGAGCAACCGCAACTACACGCAGATTCTGGCCCTGTCGGCGGGGACCAATACGACCGCCAACAACGCCACAGCCCTCGGCAAAGGTACGCAAAACATGGCCGTGAATGGCAATGACCCCGGCCAAAATAACTTCCAGATGGACGGCGTGAATGTCACCAATTTCGCTAACAGTGGAAGCGCCAATGATGCGGGCTTGTACGCCGGAATTGGAATACCAAGTCCAGACGCCCTCCAGGAGTTCAAGGTTCAGACCTCGACCTACGACGCCAGCTACGGGCGGAATCCAGGCGCGAATGTGAACGTCGTTACGAAATCCGGAACAAATCAATTCCATGGAACGGCGTTTGAGTATCTGCGAGACTCGATTTTTAACGCCAATTCCTTCTTCTACAATCGCGACAATCGGGCCAGCGCTACAACGAAGCAGATCTTGAATCAGAACCAGTTCGGCGGCGTCTTGGGCGGTCCTGTCATCAAGAACAAGCTGTTCGCATTCTTCAGCTACCAGGGAACGCGGCAAAAAAACGGAATCGGCGCACAGGGTGTTACCACAGCCCTCCTGCCGCCGATTCCCGACGGCGACCGGCGGGCGCCCGGTTTCCGGGCCGCTCTCGGGGCGGCAAACTGCCCGGCGAATCATCCGGGCGATGCTAACTTCGGTACGTTTGGTGGTCCGAACGTGGCTTGCGACGGATCGAACATCAATCAAGTGGCGCTGAATATTCTCAACATCAAGCTCAACGACGGCAGCTATTTCTTCCCCAGTTCTGGCACGTCGGGCTACCGGCAGACCACTTTCAGCAGCCCGGCGATCTATAACGGCGATCAAGAAGTCGCCAACTTCGATTACGTGATGAGCGCCAAGCACACCCTGTCGGGCCGCTACTTCTACACGCACGATCCTCAGGTGATCCCTCTAAACGGTCAGCTGCCGGGAGCGCCGACGAAGATATTGTTCTCCAACACCTATGCCGTGCTGAAGGCGACCTCGGTTCTGACCAACTCTCTGGTGAACGAAGCTCGCGTATCCTACCAGCGAAATCTCTCCACGCAGAACGCGCCGGCGCCTCCCAACAGCGACAACTCGATTCTGGGAATTACGCCCATGACTCCCGGCGTCACCAAGCCGCCGGCCTTCACCATTCTTGCCGGAGGGTACGGCATCTTGGGAGTTTTTGGTCCTACTTTCAGCGTGACCAACCAGACACAGGTGGCGAATCAGATTTCCTGGTCTCACGGGAAGCATACGTTTCGGGCGGGCGCCGAGTTGGAGAGCAACCGGTGGCCTATTCTTTGGTCCGGAGTCCGAGGGAATCTCTCTGTGGGAACGTTCAACGACCTGCTGGTTGGGGGGCCCGCCAGCCCGCAAGCCTCAACGCCGGGCAACATTCAAGGTTGCCTGTTCTGCTCACGCAGCGCGCCCGAGGGAATCATTCATGGCTACGCCGCCGGTGGCGCCAGTTCTTACTTTCAGGACGATTTCAAGTTCAGCTCACGGCTGACCTTGAACCTCGGCCTCCGTTGGGAGTTCAACGGGGCGCTTACCGATAAGTATGGGAACCTCACCCAGACTTGGGTTAGCCGGATTCAGGCGGTGCCGATCCCTCCAACCGGACCGACGACTTCTGGGCCCGGCGTGAGCCAGTGGGTGGTGCCGAGCAATTACACCAAATTCTATCCGCAGCCGCCGGACGGCATTCTGATCAACTCGCGCGACACACCGCTGCGCAAGCGCGCACCTCTGAGCGCTTTCGGGCCGCGCCTAGGATTTGCCTACCAGGCGTCGAGCAAGCTGGTGGTGCGCGGAGGAGCCGGGGTTTTCTATGACCGCGTGGGCGGGGACCGGATCGTGTATTCAGTGGAACAGGGCAATCCCTATGCCGCAACCGTGGACTTTAATCCGCAAAATCAGCAAACGCTCGCGAATCCGTTCCCATCGACACCGGCGCTGGGTACGTTCTCATCGCGCTGGGCCAACTTCGAGACCAGCCAAACCTCGAACTTGAACGTCCCATTCCTGGCCGAGGTTCTACACAATCCGTTGATCCGGCAGTACAACTTGGGTGTGCAGTATCAGTTTGCGTCGAGCTGGGTGTTGGAGGTGGGCTACGTCGGCTCCAGCGGGATCAATCTAATGGACCAGTATCACAACAACAATACCGCGAGACTGGCGAGTCCGGAGCACCCGATCCACGGAATCACCACCAATACGGTCGCCAACGTTCCGTTCCGCGTCCCTTATTTGGGTTACCAGGCCGTCGGCGTGCGAGGTACGGAATTCGATGCTGTTTCCAATTACAACAGCTTGCAAATGACCGTGCGCAAGCAGTTCTCCCGCGGCTTCATGGTGCAGGGCGCCTACACGTGGAGCAAGGACTTGACGAATCTGGCCAACAACCAGGCCAACAGCAATAACGCGGACGACATGCGTCAGCAGTACGGTCCGGCGCAGTTTAGCCGTCCGCAGCGCTTCGTGGCCAACTACAGCTACAATCTTCCCTTCGGGACGCACACTGGCGTAATGGAAAGGTTGCTCGGCGGATGGAATCTGTCCGGAGTCACCGTCGTGCAGAGCGGTACTCCCATGACGATCGCTGATCCCAGCGCCGGGACAATCTACGGGACCGCAGGCAGCGGCTTCGCCGGATTCGGCCGGGCCCAGATGTGCCCAGGGATGACTTACGCGGACATCGCCACACCGGGTGGAATCGAGCAGCGGCTGGGTGGCGCAAGTGGCGGCCCGGGCTATTTCAACAAAAGCGCGTTTTGCGCGCCGCCCGCTATCGGAAACGGAACGGACTACGGCAATTCGGGGACCGGTATTATTCTCGGCCCCGGCCAGTTCAATTGGGACGTGTCCATTTTGAAAACGACCAGGATCCGGGAGAATCACTCGATCCAGTTCCGCACCGAATTCTACAACGCCTTCAACCATCCGCAGTTCACCAACCCGAACTACGGCCCTGGAGCCACATACGCCCTTCCCAACGTGAGGTCGGGGGCCTTCGGGAATATCACGTCAACCAGCGTCAATCCGCGCGTGATCCAATTCGCGCTGAAATACAGCTTCTAGGCGCCGGTCTCACCGATTCCGCAGGAGAGCCGCCGGTCAAACGGGTCCCGCTGTTCCGGCGACGAGGGCTGCGGCATCTTCGAGCGCGCCGATCGCGGCGGCCGCACGTCCGTCGGCGACCCGGGTCTCGGAGTCGTCACGGAAGACGACGTTGAAGTCGTGGAAGTCGCGGCCCGCCGCTCTCCCATGATCAAGATCGTTCGCAAATCATTTGTTTCCTCGACTCGCCTCCCCTTCCGCGTCGATGAACAAGGGAGGCGGCTCGTACCCGATGAGATATTCGAACTGCTGCCGGAAGTCCTCGAGCGACATGTGCACCGTGGCGGCAAATTTCGCCAGCTCGTGCGGGTCGTCGAAATCGTCCCGACGCAGCCGGATCATGTAACGGCGCGCAATGGCGTACCGGGTCGAATGCGTATCCACGAGACGGATGCGAGTGCGGCCTGTTTCGAAATCGATCAGGGATGAAAAGCGGATCGGCACGAAATGACCGCCCTGCATTGAGACCATGGCGGAATTACCACCTGCCAGCAGGTACTTGGCTGCGCAGTAGCCCAGGTCGCGCGCGTACTCCATATCGTATGGAATGGGATCCGCGCAGCGGAGCTCGTAGCCGATGTTCTTGGCCACGATCGTCGTTGTCTTCACGCCGAGTTCCTTCAGACGGGCAGTCACCTGCGCCTTGAGGATCTCGCCGATATTCACCTCGGCAATGCGCAGATGCCCATGCGCATCGCGCTCCACTTCGTGCAGCGAGGACAGATCGCCCGGATCGACATCGAGTACGACGCCCTCGGCGATCATCGCCACGCCATCCCGCCGTCCGTAACTCAGGCGCTTGATGATCGCACCGACGAGCGTGTCGACGATCGTCTTGAGTTGCAGTGGCTTCGGGAACTCCTCGGGAATGAGCGTGAGCGTCGCGCCGGCGGCCTTGCCGATCCCAAGCGCCAGATGGCCGGCTTTGCGCCCCATGGTGATCACAAAGTACCAGCGCGAGGTGGTCTTCCCGTCCACCATGAGGTTCTTCACGATCTCGGCGCCGAAATGGCGGGCGGTCTGGAAACCGAAAGAGTCGACGGTCGGCGGCAGATCGAGATCGTTGTCGATCGTCTTCGGCACATGCACCACGTGGAGGCGGCCGGCGGCGCTTTCCTCCACCTTCATCGCCGAGTAAGCTGTGTCATCCCCGCCGATCGTCAGGAGCCGTGTCACGTTCAGACGCTGAAGCGAGATCACCACGTTTTCGAGATACTTCGGATCCGATGTCGGATTCGCACGCGAGATACCTATGTGAGAGCCACCGCGGAAGTGGATGCGGCTGACGGCATCGATCGTAAGCGGCGTGACATGCTCGATGTCGCCCTGCATCAGCCACTCGAATCCGTCGCGCACGCCTACAACGTCCATGCCTTCGAGCGCGGCACGAATTGTCGCAGCGCCGATGACCGCGTTGATGCCGGGGGCCGGTCCGCCCCCGACCAGGATGGCTAGTTTCTTGTGATGTTCCACGCATCCATCATAGGATGGCCGGCGTCGGAAGCTCTACCCTTTCACGTTGGCTGGATCCGTTGCCGTGCCGGGGAGGTAGGACCGCTCCACGATGGACCAGGCAGGGTGACCAACGCTGGTTCGTGTTCTTTCGGACAATAGTCAGTTGCGTCTCCACTCAAACACCTGAGGATCAGTATGGCTAAGAACAAATCTGAAATCTCGCGGTTACCGTTTCTGAACACCGAGTTCCTGAAAAGCCCTGCGGCCAGGACCATCCGAATCCTATCTGAGTACCTGGAACCGGCAGAACGGCTTCGACGCGCGCGCATTCGTGACACGATTGTCTTCTTCGGCTCGGCTCGTTCGCCCTCGCCTGAACAGGCGGCACAGCAGTTGGCGGAGGTCAATGAACAAATTGTGCGGGCAGGCTCGGTTTCAGCGGAACTGTCAGAAGCTCGGACGCGCGCGGGGACGGCAGTGAGGCTGGCCCGCTACTATCGGGATGCGGTCGATCTGTCCCGCAGATTGACCGAATGGTCCAAGTCGTTAACCGGGAATTATGACTTCATCATCTGTTCAGGAGGTTCGGGAGGGATGATGGAAGCGGCCAATCGCGGAGCGTCGCTCGCCGGCGGCAAGACCATCGGATTCAATATTCAACTGCCGCACGAGCAGGCTGTAAACAGCTATGTCCCTCGTGAGCTGGTCTTCAATTTCTACTATTTTTTCATGCGCAAGTTTTGGTTTCTCTACCTTGCGAAAGCGCTGGTGATCTTTCCGGGCGGCTTTGGCACGATGGACGAGTTCTTCGAGGTCTTGACGCTGATTCAGACCAAGAAACCGCGCAAGACCATGCCTGTTGTGCTGTTCGGCAATGAATACTGGGACGAAGTGATCAACTTCGACGCCTTCGTCCGGTGGGGCACAGTCAGCGCAGAGGAACTTCAAGTGTTCTACAAAACGGATTCTGTCGATGATGCCTACAAGTATCTGACCGGAAAGCTTGAGGGGCTTTACACGACGCCCGAAGGACTGGAGCAGATCAAGCTCACCTAGGTCCTCTTGGCGGGCAGAATGTTCACAACGCGGCAAGCCGCAACCAAAATCTGAGCCGCGAATTGCGCGAATGACGCGAATGGGCCGCCCGCAATTACTGCAATGTGGCAATACTCTGCGGCCCATTCGCGTCATTCGCGCAATTCGCGGCAAAAAAATCTCCGCAAAAATCCAAGAAACCCGCCATTAGTAGTACAAAATGGTCAAATTCATGATGAAGACCTGCCTTCATTGCAATCAATGATGAGCTGAAAAGTCGAGATTCCGGAGTGCGACTACGATCGCGTATCGACCTTGAACGGCTCGATTGAACACCTTCGAGCACGTGTGAAGGCCGCATGAATTGTCACAATCGAGGAGCGGCGGGAAACAAAGGTGTTGTTGTTTTTGCGGGTGGATGGTCTACGGTCCTGTGCTTGTGTAGGCGATCTCCCGATCTCTCCGCCTCCTCAGTTCGTTCGCGTACTGCCTCCCGATCACCTCGGAGTGCTCACGCGCCCACACGGAAAGCTTGATTCGTCCGACTGGGGACGATCCGGTCGCAAGAAGACCCTGCAGCAGACCTTCGATCTCGTCCCAGGTGACGACGACATCGCCGAGAGCCTTACCGAGAAGCCAAGCGGCGGCGTAACCGATCCGGGGAGGCACAGATATGATGGGGCGCCGCACTCCGATCGCACGAGCGATTTCCTCCACAAGTTCGCGGTAGGTGAAGGTCTCAGGTCCAATCGCGTTGATCGTTTGGGGCGTGCGCTCGGCTCCCTGGGCAACGGCGAGTTCGGCAAAGTCGCTCACGTGGATCGGTTGCACGCGATATTCGCCCGTACCGAATACCCCGAATACGGGGAAGTGGCGAAGGACCCAGGCAATGTTATTGATCAGAATGCCCTCACCTCCAAACAGCAGCGCGGGTCTCAGTATCGCGTGGGAGAGTCCCGACTCGCGGAGTTCCTGCTCAAGCACCGCTTTTCCACGGAAGTATTCGAAGGGCGAGTTCTCAGAAGGATTTGTGATGCTGACGTGTACGACGCGCCAGACGCCGGCGGCGCGAGCCGCGTTAAACAAAACGCGTGTGTTCTCGACAGCTCGCGTGTAGCGGAAATCCGAATAGTTGAAGCGTACCCAGTACGTGTTATAGAGGACTGAAGCACCGTCGAGTGACGCCGTCAGCCGATCCGGGCGATCGAAGTTGAATGGGAGGGCCTCAACTCGATCTCCAAAGGGATTGGGGCGCTTTGGAGAATTGGTGAGCGTACGAACGCGGTGGCCAGCAGCAAGCAATCGCGCAGCGATGTAGCGCCCGGAATAGCCGAACGCACCTGTTACGACGTGCAATTCATTCAAGGCCAAACGATCTCCTCCACCACACCGGCGCTGTACCTAAAAGGCAGTCATTGGATGCGCCTGTAGAGATTTCGCCATGAAACTTGAGCTCTTCCGCTGCCCGCCCTCCGAGCATCACTATGAGCTGGTCTCGCAGCTCCGTGCGAGTCATCAGGAATCGTTCTTCCGTCGGTAATTGCAGAGTATGTCCTAAGGCGCCGGAGGACCTGGGAATGATCGACACGCGATGCACCGGATCGGCGTGCTCTACTGACAGCGCCACCAAAGCATGGCCCGCCTCGTGATAGGCGACGCGTTCTTTCTCGGCTGCACTCATCACGCGATTCTTTTTCTCCAAGCCCAGCATTATTCGATCAATAGCTTCTTCGATATCGAACAGAAGTCTTCAAGAAGTCTTCAGGAAACCTCTCACTCGCTGACTGCGAAGTGTTAAGATGCTCCCAGTTTTTTGGACTAAAGTTTCCATCGGAAAGCGAGGATCACATGAGTGGACCAGTTTCTCTGTCACCGCTAGAAAGGCGATCGTTTCTGTCTCGTTTAAGCGCCGGAGTAACCGCTTTTGCGGCAGTGGTCGCTGGCGGTGCTGCAACAGGCTATGGGCAGTCATCTGCGGCCGCATCCTGGCAGCCGGAGCGTCATGAGAAAGATGACTGGATGGACAAAGTGCCCGGGAAGCACCGTATGGTATTTGATACGACAACGCCGGACAGTTTGGGGAATGCGCTTGCCTTTGCGAATAATTTCATACGGGTGAACCGTAACGACTATGGTCTTCAGAGTAGCGACGTGGCGGTTATCGTCATCGTGCGCCACAATTCGACGGCTTTCGGGTATAACGATGCGATCTGGGCGAAGTACGGAGTCCCAATTTCGAAGAGAGCCAATTTTGTCGATCCGAAGACCAAGGAAGCCGTAAAGGTTAACCTGTTCAATGTGTCCGATTATGGCGTGCAGTTGCCGAACCGGGGCACCACACTGGATGCACTCTTTAAACAGGGAGTGCAGTTGGCCGTATGTGCAACGTCCACTCGCGGGTATGCCGGAGCTATTGCCGAGGCGACCGGCGGAAACACGGACGCTATATTCAACGAATTGGTTTCGAACCTCGTGAGCACCAATGCCCGCATGGTGCCCGCGGGAATTGTCGCCGTAAATCGCGCTCAGGAGCGGGGATATTCGTTCGTAGGTTAAGGGAGTCGGTATGAAAAGAGCAGTGCTGTTTCTTGCCATCGCTGTCATCAGCGTCTCGGTCGTTTCCGCGCAATCCCAGGTGAAGAAGGAAAGCGTACCGGGAATCACCAACTTCGCCCAAATCGAAACAACCGTCGCGTGTGCTGGAGCGGTTACACCGGCATCGGTGGCTGAGATAAAGAAGATGGGATATAAAGCCATCTTCAATCTGCGCTTACCGACGGAACAAGGCGCCGATATCGAAGGCGAAGCGGCGGCCGCCAAGGCGGCCGGCGTTAATTTCGTCCATCTTCCGCTCAACGCAGCTTCGCCTGACCCGGCAGTGGTCGATAGTTTTCTCAAGGCGGTCACAGAACCAGGCAATCAGCCCGCATTCATTCATTGTGCCAGTGGAAATCGGGCTGCAGCGATGTGGTTCATCAAGCGCGTCGTAGTCGATAAATGGGACAACGATCGCGCGATTGCCGAGGCTGCGCAACTCGGCAACATAAGCCAGCCAATGAAAACTTTTGCGCTCGATTACATTCAGGCGCACAAGAAATAATTGACGCTGTTTCCTCTTGGTCGACTAAGGCTGTCTGAGATCGACACTCAGGCATTACCGGCCGGTGGCAGGCCGGATACCGTTTTCGGCGAGTTTCGTCCGGTTGGCCGGACTGTTCAGGAGTGTGACGAAGGCTTTGACCGGTTGAGAGACATTGTTCCGATACCACACCGAGTAGACCGTGGCCAGCTCAAACTCCTTAGGAAACGGGCCGGCTACGGCGTCGCGGTTGGCTTGCAGAATTTCGCTGATCTGCGTAACCCCTAGGTCGATCTTCTCCTCGAGGAGGAGGCGCATGGTATCGGGTCCATCTTTGGCGAGCGTCGCTTTCCGAAGAACCTCGTCCTTCACGCCCAACGACTCGATCACCTTCATAAAGTGAATTCCTGCCGTCGCGCCCCGGGCTGGATCGGAAAAGACGATGCGCTTCGCCGCCAGCAAAGCAGCTTTCAGCTTTTCGGGCGTGGAAATATCGGGCTTCGCGGATCCTGGGTAAAACGCAAGGCCGGCGAGAGTGTCGCCCAGGCGATATGTCGTTCCGTCCTTGAGCCTGCCCATCTTTTCGGCATCGTTGATCACTGTCACTGTTGTGATCAACAACGAGGCTTGAGGATCGTTGCGAAATTTTTGTTCCGTGGCACCGGCGGTATCGAATATCAGCGTTACCTTATTGTTCGTTGCGGCCTCGTATTGAGTGGCAATTTCGCTGAGAGGAGACTTGAAGGCCGCCGCAGCATAGACCTTCAGATCCTCACCGAATACCGGCTGACCAAACAATGTGGCTAGCAGAAACGACAGAACCGTTTTCATGTGACCGCTTTGGCAACGCATCATACCCGCAAGACGAATTGTGGAGCAATCGCAAAAGAAGAGCAGGGTTTGAACGCCTAAGCGTACCCGAATCCCGGCCAAAATGCGATCAACAGGTACGCGCCCACTGAGATGATGAATAAGGCGTGGATTTCCAATCTTTCGCGTGCGCTAATAGGCGCGAGATTCCACCGAGCGAATAATTTATAATCAGTGGCAACTTTGGGAGACTCGATTGAAGACAAGAATCGCTTGTTCTATTACAGTCCTCGTACTGGTGTCGGCACCGCTTCAGGCACAGTGGACCAGAGTGCCTCCGGCCAACATCCCGCGGACGCCTGATGGCAATCCGGACCTTTCGGCAGCCCCACCAAGGTTGCCTAATGGCCAACCCGACCTGTCGGGAATTTGGAGACCCGACAACACATATGATGGGCAGCCGGCGAATTTTGCGGCGAACCTGAAGGTCGATAACATCCCATACCAGCTTTGGGGCAAAGCGCTGT
>Ga0209056_10006118_pt1 | contig 12460 bp, 9 predicted proteins | sample GraSoiAngelo_114_FD_185876 | JGI IMG/M metagenome (GOLD analysis project Ga0209056, IMG submission 185876) | Grasslands soil microbial communities from the Angelo Coastal Reserve, California, USA - 14_0903_13_40cm (SPAdes) (version 2) | ecosystem: Environmental > Terrestrial > Soil > Grasslands ... | reverse complement strand
GGACCCGTTCGAAGACGGCATGGTAGTCTCTTGTCCCAAGAGAGAAATCGATACCGAACAGCTCCCGCCCATCGACGTTATAATTATTTCACATCGGCATCCGGACCACTTTGACTTGCCCTCCCTGGACCGCCTTTCGAGAAGTTGTCAGGTGTGCTGCCCGGCGGACCCGCTCATCTCACACGCACTAAAGCTGCTGGGTTTCCACCACGTTAACTTCCTGGAGCCCGGAAAGCCGTTGAGATTAGAGAAGATCGAGATCCTTCCCACTCGTTCTGAGAATCAGGCCGTTCGAGAATGTGGCATGCTATTTCGGGACGAAACGGGGTGTTTCTGGAACCAGGTCGATACCGAAATCTCCCCGACTACTATCAACGCCGTGCTCAAGCATTGCTCCACGGTGGATTTATTGTTCGCCATGTATGCGAGTCAGAACTTTGAATTCTTTGAAAGTCTAGACAAATCGTTTCCGTATGAAACTCATCGCCAGAACTTGCAGAACGTCCTTACAGTTCGCCCTAGATTAACAGTGCCCGGATCTGCCGGGTTTAGATTTTTTGGCGACCATGAGTGGATAAACCGCTTTCTCTTCCCGATTTCGCGAGAACTTTTTCTTGATGACCTAAAGACCCTTGATGCGACGCTTGCGACGGCGATTATGAACCCCGGTGACGTGGCGGAAATCAGTAACGGGGAGGTAAAGATCCGACGGCAGGCATCGCCATTCTCAAAGACCCTGGAGGATGACACTAGTAGGATTTCTTTTAATCCGACCAGTTCCATACCACCCCTGACGGATCCGAACCCCGAGGGATACGAACTAAGCGAAATGGAACAGACCATCTCTAAACTCATTGAAGACGGGCTTTTCAGATACTGCACGGAAAATGCGCGTAACTGGCTCGAGGCGGCCGGAAAATATTTTGCCTGTCAAGCCGTGTACGGCATCGAAGTCGTATTCCCGCAGCACAGGATGAACTGGACCATCGATTTTCGCACAGATCCGATCCACCTGCTCCGTGGAGGAGACCTCCGAGCAAACGTCATTCATCAGATCGCTGCATCAGCTCTCTATGGCTGGATTCTGCACCGCAAAAGCTTCTTCTATATACGAGCGTACTCGCGCCGATTCACGACCCATCACAGGATTTACGGAAATGCTGCTGGGGTCCATGTGATTGCAGTCCAATTGCCGGATTTGTTGATGCACTATCTCATTTATGTTGCAAAGGGCTCATCTGATTCGGCGAGGCAACGGATTGAATATGAAATCAGGCAAATACAGCAAGGGCGGTCGTATTGACAAAATGGCACGATCAAAAATAGTTCTTCCGACTTTAGCGTGAGTACTGTCTCTCTGTCACCTCTTGGGCCCCCCGTTCGGCCTGAGCATGTCGAAGGAGGAACGGCGTTTAGTTATTTCAGACGGAAACTCCCGCTGCAAAACCTGAAGGACCAATCAAAACAAAAATATTGATTCATCCCTTGATGCCCAGCGGCCGGTTCACCTCTCGCTGGAGAATGAAGTCAAAGATCTTTGAAGGATTCATCGGCTCGGGCAGCTTCAGGATTTGCGCGTCCGTGGCTAGCTGTTCTTTGATTTTTTCATCGGTGGGAATGCCGGTGCTCGTGAACGCCAGCTTTCAGCACAGAGATCCGTCGCATGATCTCAAAGTCTTTCTCCTTGCCGAGTACCATAAGGTGGATGCCCTGGCAGAGTTCTTTCAAACCTTCCGCAAGCTCAACGGCGATTGCCAAACCGCTCTCGACCGGGTCAGAAGTCTTGTCCAGCCGTTCAATCATTGCTGCAGGAACATGGATACCTGGGACTTTTTCATTGAGAAACTGAGCCATCCTGGCTGACCGCAGGGGAATCAGTCCCGCGAGAATATAAACGGGTAGCTTACGCGCAATCTCCATAAAACGGGCAAACGCCTCGATATCATAGATCGCTTGCGTTTGAAAAAAACGGGCGCCGGCTTCGACCTTTTCCTGAAAGCGCTTTAACTCTGGCTCCAACGGCACGACACACGGATTAACGGTAGCCCCGCAGAAAAAATCCGTGCGGCCCTCTAATGGATGGCCGCCGCCATCTTTGCCGACATTCAGCTGGGCAATGAGCTGGAGCAGAGCGGCGGAGCCCACGTCAAAGACCGGTTTGGCCATCGGGTGATCTCCTGCTTCCACCGGGTCTCCGGTCATCGCCAGAACATTTCTGACTCCTAAGACCCAAGCGGTGAGAAGATCGGATTGCAGCGCCAGACGATTCCGGTCCCGACAGGTCACCTGCAAAATCGGCTCGAGTCCCTCGCGGATGAGCAGGGCGGATCCTCCCACCGAGCTGAGGCGCATGATCGCGCGTTGATTATCCGTCACGTTGACAGCGTGCACTCTGTCTTTCAGAAGCGCCGCAGTGGATAGAAACTGAGACAGGTCTGTACCCTTCGGAGGCTCCATCTCGGTGGTGATCACAAACTTTCCGGCTTCCAGCCGTTCGCGTAAATGACTCATATGAATTTTGCCTTGCCTAGTTCGGAGGGCGAATTATTCGACCCGCATCGCCCTTTTGATCGATCAGAGTCGCTTGCGAAAGAGCATTCGTCGCCATCATTTTTTATGTTACTCTTAACCGTTGCAAAAACCAGCTCGAACTAACCATGCCCGAAGCGCTGAAATCCTGCATTGACACTGAAGCTCACTGGATGTTATTCGGGAAGCAGTTCGCGCCGGTCCGCGAAGGAGGTTGCAAAAAATGGCAAACCAAATGAACGGCAGTCAGAAAATTTCGGTGCTGAATCCGGTGGGCTATCCTCCGAAGATAACGCCGAAGCCGATGGCACCGCGGCTGGAAAGTCTCGATGGCAAGACGATCTATCTGGTCGACCCGCGTTTCGACGACTCGGGTCTTTTTCTTCGCCAGGTGCGGGATTGGTTTACCGAACATATGCCGTCGGTGACGACGAGGCTCGTGGAAATGTCGAGCGTCTACACGAAGGACGATCCCAAAACGTGGGAGACGATCAAAGCCAACGGAGATGGCGCCATCATCGGTGTCGGCCATTGAAGTACTTGTGCGCCGGCGGTCGCCGTGCACGCAATTGCGATCGATAGCAATTACGGAGTGCCGACGGTGGCGCTCCACACGCATGTCTTCGAAAAGGTGGTGAAAACGGTTACCCGAATTCACGGGATGCCGGAGGCGCGCTATGCTTTCGTGCCCCAGCCGGTCATGGGTAAAACTGCGCAGCAGCTACGAGCCTACGTTGATGGAAAAGATCCGCTGAGCGGCCGGCCGGTTATGCAGGAAGTGATCGAAGGACTCACGCGTCCGGCGAATGGAGATCGCGGCAAAGAGATCACATTCGACCGGTCGACGCCGCGATGGGTCGAAAAGGATAGCGAAGAAAATCTGCATCGCCTCTTTCTGGACAACAACTGGACCGACAAACTCCCGATCATTCTGCCGACGGAGAAGCGAGTCGAGGAAATGCTAGCCCGCACGAGCCACAAACCGGACGAAGTCGTGGGCCACATGCGCTCGAACCAATTTCGCGTGCTTTGGGAGTTTACGGTCGAAAAGGTAGCGGTCAACGCCGTCATGGCGGGCGCTCGCCCGGAGTATTTTCCGGTGATCCTCGCTTTGGCAACCACCGGTGTCAGCGCGCGCGGCAGCACGACCAGCTCGATGGCTGCGATGGTCGTAGTAAATGGACCGATCCGCGACAAGGTCAAAATGAATTCGGGGACCGGGGCCATGGCGCCTTTCAACCACGCCAACGCAACCATCGGGCGCGCCTACGGCCTGCTCTCGCAAAACCTCCAAGGGGGCTCGCTCCCGGGCGACAGTTACATGGGCTCGCAGGGCAACAACTATATGTACAACAGTGTCACCTTTGCCGAAAACGAAGAGCGCAGTCCCTGGGAGCCGTTCCACCTGCAGCACGGATTCAAAGCGACCGACAGCACCGTCAGCGTTTTCACCGGCTGCCGCTCCACGGCCTTCACTCTGGGAGTGCGAGAGAAGTATTGGCGCGAGCACGTGCGCAACATGCTCCGCGGCATGGACGCGCACAGCGCGCCGACTTTTCTGCTCGACCCGATCGCGGCGCGGCAGTTCATCGACCGAGGAGGATTCGACACCAAGGAAAAATTCATCCAGTGGATTTATGAAAATGCCCTGATGCCGGCCGGCGAGTACTGGGACTACCAGCTCATCCAGAATTACATTTATCCTCGAGCCACGTTCGGAGAAGAACCCTATGCCTCGAAGCTCAAGGCTGTCCCGGATGAGATGATCCGTATGTTTAAACCCGAAGAAATTCACGTGGTCGTGGTCGGCGGCGAAACCAATGGCTACTGGCGTATCATCGGTTGCAACTACCAGAAAACCGTGTCGGTCGATGATTGGAGGTAAGCCTTCTTCTAAGAAGGTTCAAAACGTTCAAGCTGTACAACCGCTCCGCTCCGTTCAATCCCCTACCTCTTTCCTCCCCCGTGTCGGGGGAGGATGAAGGAGGGGGTTTGAATGTTTTGAACGTTAAGATTTAAGACCCGTGCCCGTGCAGTAACCTTTTAAAAAACGTCAATGGCTGATCATGACGTCATAGTCGTTGGTTCAGGGCTCGCCGGGCTGACGGCAGGTTTATTCGCGGCGCGGTATGGCCTTTCGACATTGGTGTTGGAAGCGAATATCCCCGGTGGGGATCTGATCAGCATCGAGAAGATCGAAGACTTTCCCGGATTCCCTGACGGAATAGCTGGCTACGAACTCTGCCCTAACTTGCAACGGCAGATGGCGGATCAAGGAGTGGAATTCCAGAGAACGGAAGTCCTGAGCCTGGAAGCGGAGGATCGCTTCTGGGGCGTCATCACTTCAGAGGAACGTTATCGGGCCAAAGCAGTGATTGTCGCCACGGGCTCGACTCTCAAGGAGCTTGACGTTCCGGGCGCGGTGAAATTTCAACGCAAAGGCGTCAGCCACTGCGCGAGCTGCGACGGGCCGCTCTACAACGGCCAGGTCGTCGGCGTCGTGGGAGGCGGCGACTCAGCCCTGCAAGAGGCTCTCACGCTAACGAACTACGCCGAGCGGATCATTCTTTTTCACCATGCAGCGGAATTCTCTGCTCAACATGCTTACCAGAAAAGAGTCTTGGACCACTCCAAAATCGAGGTGCGCTATCAAAACGTCGTTGAAGAAATTCTTGGAGATGATCGCGTAACCGGCGTCCGCGTACGCGACGTGGCGACGGCAGAAAAGGCTCAGATCGATTTGGGAGGCGTGTTCGTGTATGTCGGACTGAAGCCGAACACAGCGTTTCTGAAAAACACTCTGCATCTCAGCGATACCGGCCACATACCAACCGACGTCTGGATGAGAACCGAAAGGCCCGGGCTGTACGCGGTCGGCGATATCCGCCAAGACTCCCCGGCACAGGCGATCACATCGGCCGGCGAGGGAGCAACGGCTGCGATCGCAGCGTATCGATACATCAAAGAAATATTTCGCGAATAATGCGCGTCGGAATAAAAAGCCCTATCGTAAGGTAACGAGGGCGTCGCCCACAATTACACCACGGCCTTCGGGCAATACGAACAGAGGATTGATCTCCAACTCAGCGATTTGTTGCCGCCACCGGCAGGCGATCTGGCCAACCCGCCACAGCACTTGTGCCACTGCCTCAAGGTCGGCAGCCGGGCGACCGCGGAAATCCGTCAGGGTGCGGTAGCCGCGAATTTTTCGGATCATCTCTCGAGCCTCATCCAAAGTCAGGGGAGCCGGCCAAACCGCAAAGTCTCTGATCGCTTCGACAAAAATTCCGCCGAGACCGAAAGTCACGACCGGCCCAAAGCGCAGGTCTTGTCGCGCACCCACGATCACCTCCCTTGTCTCTCCACCGATCATCGCCTCCACCAAAATTCCGTCCAGCCGCGCCTCAGGATTCCACTTTTGGGCCTTCTCTATGATTTCGTCAAACGCCAATTCCACTTCCTCTGGAGCCTTAAGGCCCAATCGGATTACTCCGGCTTCGGTCTTATGGAGCAAGTCCGGGGAGGAGACCTTCAAGACTACAGGGCCGGCGATATCGCCGGCCAAGGATCGAGCTTCAGCAGCGCTCCGAGCCAGACCCCCGTGCGGCACAGCAAGTCCCCAAGCCTTTAGCAGCTCCTTCGCTTCCACTTCGCTTAAAGCTTTGCGTCCTTGATTCTTTGCTCGATCCAGAATCTTCTCAATTTCCGGCTCTAGATTGGACCCTTTCACCTCGGGAGCGAGCTGCACAGAAAAAACTCTCTCACGCGTCGCCACGTACTGAGCCATTTTGCCAAGCGCCCGGATTCCTCGCACTGGTTCGGAAAACACCGGGACACCGGCTCTAGCCAGGTTTATCCATATATCCGTACGCGGCAGAGGGAACCAGGTCATCACGACAAGTTTGTCGGTACCTTGGGCCACTTGAGCTATGGCCGCGGCGAGCTTCTCGTGCGCTCCCGGAACGATCCCAAAGAACATCACGAGATTGTCCACGTTCGGATCCTTAAGGATCACCTCGGCGGCTTGGCTAAGGAGTCCAGGCCTGGCGACGGCCTCCGCAGTGACGTCCATGGGATTCGCGATGGACGCAAAGGTCGGCATAATTTTTTGTAACTCGTCCTTGGTTGAGTCGGAGAGATCGGTGAATTCCAGGCCGAAATCGTTTCCCACATCCGCCATCAGAATACCAGCGGCTCCGGAGATCGAGACGACTTGTACCCGCTTACCCCGCGGCCTCCGGGGAGCTTGAGCAAGCATGGCGAGATCGAAGAGCTCGTCCAGGCTTTCGGCGCGGAGCACTCCGTTCTGAGAGAAAACCGCCTGATACACTTCATCCGCGCCCGCGAGCGATCCCGTATGCGAAATGCTGGCTTTAGCGCCCGCTTCGGAGCGTCCCGTTTTCATGATGATGAGCGGCTTGTCCAAAACCAAAGCCCTGCGCGCGGCCGCTTGGAAAGCCTCCCCGTCCCGGGCATCTTCGAGATACCCGAGCACCAGCTGGACCTCCGGGTCCTCCAACAGGTATTGCAGATAATCGGTAAAACTCAGCACACACTCGTTGCCGGTGGTGATCCAGTAACGAAACGCTAAACCGCGCTCTTTCGCCGCGCCGAGAATATAAGAACTCAAGGCGCCACTCTGACTGATGAAGGCTGCCAGCCCCGACTCTGGAAAACCACCGTCGAGACCGACGCTAAAAGTAGCCGTGACTCTCTCTGGAAAGTAGACGAATCCGGAACAATTGGGACCACAGAGAGCAATCCCATTCTCCGATGCGACACGTCGCAACTCCTCTTGCAAGCGAGATCCTTCGCCGCCCACTTCGGCGAATCCGGAACTGATGATGGCTGCCGCCTTCACGCCTTTGGTTCCGCATTCTGCCAGGGCTTCGGGAACGGCAGTCGCAGGTAGGGTAATCACCGCCAAATCCACCTCACCCGGAATATCAGACAGCTTCGCAAAACAACGCACACCCGCGATTTCGGAATACTTCGGATTGACCGGATAGACCTTGCCGGCGTAGCCGTACTCTCGGAAGAAGCGAAAGGGTCGGCCGCTCAGCTTGTTTTGCTCTGTGGAGGCGCCGATCAGCGCCACCGAACGGGGGTGAAACAAATTCTTGAGGTCCGGCGTTTTTTTCACTTCGTTTAATTCCTTCGGCTATTCCGATTTTCGACTGGTAACACCGAAAATCAGACCGGTCACCCTGAGGTTCTCGAAGGGCGAGCGCGAAAGGCTAACCGACCCAGCTTCCCACAGCCCTTCGATGTGCTCACGGCGAACGGAGAGGACTCTCTACCCGAATAAGTCCTGAAGAATTTTCCTTTCAGAAACCGGCAGCACCGGGGGCGATTAACGCTTCCCCTGCTTTTGAGTCAGCCAGGAACTGGGAACGAAGTCTTTCAGGTCCACGCGTTCGAAGACGTCCTGTGGAACCCTGTGCCTCGGAGTGAAACTGTCCAAACGAGGCTTTGCCGTGGCGTCAATCCCCATCTTGGCCGTCACTCCGTCTTTCGAGTCGGAAGGATCGAGGTCGGAGCCTCCGACATTGCTGACGATCATTACATCCCTGTCTGCCTGGCAGCGCGTGCCTACCGCCCACTGCACCCGCTGGTCGTTGAAGATATCGATGTCATGGTCAACTACGATCACGTGCTTCATGTACAAATCAGCACCGAGCACCGCCAGGATCGCATTCTTCCCCTGCCCCTCGGTCTTTTTCTCAATCGATACGTAGACTGTAAACGGCGCCGGAATCCGCACGGCCTTGACCGAAGGAACCATGGCCTTAACGGATCGGAATAGATTGGCTTCCATAGGAATCGTGGAAAGTAGCAGGTGGTCCAGGTGCCCCACGGCAATGTCGTGCAAGAAGGCGTCTTTACGGTGAGTGATAGCTTTGACGTGAAAAACTTCTCTTTTGCGGCTGCCCAGTGAATAACCGGTGAACTCCCCGAATGGCCCCTCGTCCACTCTCTCAAACGGGAGGATCTCTCCCTCCAGAATCATCTCGGCCCGGGCTGGAACCTTTAGATCCATGGTCTCTGCGGGCACCACTTCCATGGCTTCACCCGCCAAAGCTCCCATCAAGTAGAACTCTTCCTCGTCGATGGAACCGATATTCAGCGCTCCCAACGACCAGGCGGGGTGCGCGCCCAGGATGACAGCGAGCTCGAGCGGCTGCTTCAATTTTTCCGCATTGGTATAGAACTCCCAGAGATGCTTGGCCAAGGTGAGATGGATGGAGGTGTGGTTCTTGTCGATAGACATGAGGCGGTTGAAGCTGCAATTCAGGCGGCCGCTGAGAGGGTCGCGGGCCAAGGTGACGGCAGCAGTCAGATAGGGTCCTGCATCGTCTTGATGATGGACGATTTGTGGGATCGCGTGCAGGTCCACTTGGTCGCTTTTCAGAATGACTTCTTTGACCGGCCCGGTATCAACTTCTTTCGGCGGAATAGGCCGCTCGATTCTCTTTAAATAACTTGCCACGGCCCTGCGTGGTTCGCTGCCAATGGCCGCAGCTAGTCGTCTGCGCGATGCGTGTACGTTAGTCACAACCGGAAATTTCGTGCCTTTGACGTTTTCAAAGATCAGAATGGGAAACCGCCTCTCCTCTTCCAGCTTGACCACCAACGCGGTGATCTCGAAGCGAGGATCCACCTCTTTGCTGATGGTCAAAACATCTTCGGGAGCTTCTTGCCGGACCTTTTCAATAAAGCTGCGGAGGTCGGCCACGTTAGGTTTCGCCTTTGATAAAATTTCTCGACTCGATAAGTTCGCGGCTCTTGCGGCGTCCATTGCGTGCTCCTTATTCGACGATCTTAGAGCTTTCCTCGTCCAAAAACTGATGACTACAGTAGGGGCAGAGAAGCTTGATCTTCTTGTGCCGCAGTTCCTGCCAGTGACAATAAAACTCGCCGTTGCACTGCGGGCAGGTCACCCAAAAAATTTTCGTCACGGCTCCTCCTGGCATCAGCGAAACAAAATCCGAAACAAAGATGAGTTCTCAGAATCGCTCTTCACCACAGAGACGCAGAGTTCGCAGAGTTTATTAATTTCTGTCTCTGTGCCCTCCGCGCCTCCGCGGTGAATTCTCCGATGGTCTCTCCGCCACGGACCTGCCTAGACCTTAGGCAGCCGGTCGATCACTGCGCGCGGAATGAAATCTTCGAGGCGCGTTTTTTCCATCGCTGCTTTCGGGACCGCGACGCGAGCTTCGTAGGGACGCTGGACCGGCTTGGTGGCGTCGATGATCATTTTGGCGGTCATGATGTTGTCGGTCTGCGAAGGATCCAGAGTGTTTCCTTTGACGTTCTTGATAATGTCCACGTCCTGGTCCGCCTGCACGCGCGTGGCCACTGCCCACATCACTTCTTCTTCGTTATAAATATCGATATCGGCGTCGACGACGACGACATGCTTGACGAAGTCGCATCCGCCTAAGGCCGCCAGCGCCGCTTGCTTAGTCTCGCCGTCGACTTTTTTGTCGATGGAGATGTAGCAATTGAAGCGGCAGCTGCCTGACATCGGGAGATGCACGGCTTTGACCGTCGGCACGACGCCGCGAATAAGATTAAAAAGGCTTCCCTCTTTGGGAATGCCACCGAGCACCCAGGTGTCGCGATGGCCGGTAAAGATATGTTGAAAGACCGCGTCGCGCCGGTGCGTAATGGCGCTCACTTCGATGACGTTGCGCAGCCGCTGCGGGCCGTAGTAACCAGTAAATTCTCCAAACGGTCCTTCGACTTCTTTCACATTGAGAAGCACATGCCCTTCGATCACCATCTCAGCGTCGGCCGGTACCATGAAGTCTTCGCCGAGGGTTTCCGACGGCGTGAGACGAAGCGCCGCGCCCATGATGGCGCCAACCTTGGTGTAGTCGTCGACGCCGAATGCAGAGACATTGAGCGAACCCAAATAAAATGCCGGATGATGGCTAATGACGATAGCCACAGGCGTCGGCCGATTCCTCTCTTCATTCTTACGGTGGATCTGCCAGTTGTGTCTCGGCGACATGTGCAGGCCAAGCTTCCTTGGACCTTTCACCATGTTGCGCTGGAAGGCGATATTGTAAAAGCCTTCATCAGGGTCCTTCATCACCGGGGTCATGTCGATGTATGGTGCCGGGTCCATCGCGTGATGGCGGACCACCGGCAACTCGAAAATGTTCGCGTCATTGCCGCGCTTGATGACTTGTTTGACCGGCGCTTCGCTCGCGGAAATCGTTACCGGATCAATCATCGTATCCTCGCGCCGGGCGTACTCCAGGCTCAGCGGTAACTCGCCCTCGTTGGGTTTCATGCCCAGAGACAAAGCGCAGCGCTGGCGAGTTGCAAAGACATTGCTCAGCAGCGGAAAGGCGGAGGGCTTGCCGTTGAGATCGAGGGGTTTTTCAAAGAATAAGACGGGGAATTTTTTTTGATTTTCGAGGTGCTGAAGCAGAGCGGTCGCTTCAAACTGTTCAGGTGAGATAGGTCGCTCAATCCGCACAAAGTCATAGGGTAGGTGTTCTTGAAGGTCGTCGAGAAAAGCTCGGAGATCCATAACCATAGAGTAGTTCCCTACACTCCCCTCGTTCAGTGTCATACCGGCGAAAGCCGGTATCCAGAGGTCTTTGAAATTTCTGGATTCCGGGTCGCGCTAGCTATCGCCAGCTTGCCCGGAATGACGATCGAATTCTGTAACCGAACCTGTGAGGTACCACGTCATACTAGCCTATTTGCCGAGCAGCCAATTCAATCCCCGCTACCTGTGCCAAGGCTCTTTGCGTGTACACTTTGGCCATGCGCTTACGGTACCAATAGTCCATGTCGGTGTTGTCCAGCGGATGGGAAATTTTTGCCGCGGCATCCGCGACAGTGTCAATCAGCTCCTTCGTGACTTTCTTACCCTGAAGCAACGTCGATGCTTCAGGGACGATCTTTGGCGCCGACGCGACGGCGGTTAACACAATGCTTGCATGACGGCATTCGCCTCGTTCGTCGGCCTCCATCGTTGCGGCGACGCCCAAGATCGGAAAATCAAATGATCCGCGGCGGCGCAATTTAAGGTAAACATTTCGCCGTCCCAAACTTTCCGGCGGAATAAATAATCCTTTGAGGACTTCGTCTTTCGCTTTGGTTGAATAATCAATTCCGTCGTCGCGATACAAATCTTCGAGCTTGATACGGCGCTCGCCCTGATTATTAACCAAGATCGCCTCCGCTCCCAAGCTCACCAGCACCGGCGAAGTGTCCGATGACGCGATCGCAAGGCACTTTGCGCTGCCGGGAGCGACCAAACAGATGTCGCCGTCCTTTTTCATGCAAAACCCCACCGCCTGACGCCAGAAAAAAGTTTGATCGTAGTAGTTGCAGCGCGTGTCCACGAGAATATTGCCACCGATGGTGCCCATGTTGCGTAGCTGCGGCGTGGAGACCGATTCCGCAGCGTGGGCGAGTGCAGGAAAATGATTCGCGATCAGGCGATGGTTTGAAATCGTCGTCAGGCTTTCACCGGCGCCGATCCAGAGGCCTTCTTGGTTTTGGCGAATCCCTTTAAGCTCGCGCAGCGCTCTGAGTGAAATTAGATGGCGCGGCGTGAATTGTCCACGTTTCATTTTCGGATACACATCCGTGCCGCCGGCCACGAGCATTGCATCGGCACCCAAGTCCGCCAATGCTTTCGTCGCCTGCTTCAGCGAGCGCGGTTGGATGTAATTAAACTCTGGTAGTCGCAACATGATTTAACCTAGATTTGAGTCTCGCAGATAGTTGGTTTGTGTTCTGCGTCATTCCGGCCAAGCTGGCGATAGCTAGCGCGAGCCGGAATCCAGGAATTTCAAAGCGGCCTGAATTCCCGCTTTCGCGGGAATGACGAAAAAAAGTAATATTAACTGCTACTTCAACTCCCTTGCCAGGAATTCAACTCTTCTGCGCCACTTGAACGCCT
>Ga0209056_10006117_pt1 | contig 12460 bp, 10 predicted proteins | sample GraSoiAngelo_114_FD_185876 | JGI IMG/M metagenome (GOLD analysis project Ga0209056, IMG submission 185876) | Grasslands soil microbial communities from the Angelo Coastal Reserve, California, USA - 14_0903_13_40cm (SPAdes) (version 2) | ecosystem: Environmental > Terrestrial > Soil > Grasslands... | reverse complement strand
GCCGCATTCCCCGACCAGCGCAACGAGGTCCGGACCCTGCACCACGCGGACAATGCCGTCGTCGTCGAGTTCGACCTGATGGGCACCCACCGCGGTCCGCTCCGCGGCATCCCGCCGACCGGTCGCGAGTTCACCTGCCGCATGATCGCGCTCTTCCTCTTCGAGGGCGAGCGGATCGTCTGCGAGCGCGTCTACTTCGACTCAGCGACGATCCTCGGCCAGCTCGGAATCATTCCGGCGAGCGGCCCGTAGGAGTGATCGGCGTGCGGCGCCGTCGTGCCGCCCGCCGGGCATGCGGCATGAGACGTACACACCCCGGCAGAAACGGCAGCCCGACGCGGGTCGCGGCCGCGAGCGCGCGGAGCGCCCGCTCCTGCCCCGCGCTCCATGCGAAGCCGAAGCGCTCGCGCAGCGATGGCGGCAGCAGGCCGACGGCGAGGAAGCCGCCCGCCCGAAACGCCGGTGCGAGCGCGAGCGGCACCGGCGGCCGGAGGATCGAGGCAGCGATCTCGCGAGCCGTCGCGCCCACCGCCAGCACCTCGCCGCGGATCATCCCGTCCACGTACTCCTCGAAGCGCTCGAGCGTCGGCGGGATGAGCGGCTCGGGGATGCCGAAGAGGCGTGCGCCCACCTTCGACTCCTCGTAGTACGCGGCGCGCTCGCCGGCCGCCAGCGGCCCGACGAAACGCTCGTAGACGGCGAGCGCCGTGTCGACCAGCGTCGCGTAGACCCAGAAGAGGAGCCCCGGCTCGCTCGCGTCGTAGGGCGTGCCGGGTGCGAACGGACCGACGCCGGCATCGAGAACGCCGCGCACGCGGGCGTGCACGCGCTCGATCTCGCGGACGGCCGCCATCGCCCGCTCCGCATCGGCGAAGACGAGCGTCAGCATGAGATCGAGGGTGCGCCACAGACGCTCGAGCGGACGCTGGCGGAACCGGCTGTGCGCCGCCACGCCCGCCGCGACCAGCGGGTGCGCGATCTGCAGGAGCAACGCCCGGCCGCCGCCGAGCAGGATGACCGCCTCGCGGTTGACGCGCCAGGTGACGCTCGCGGGACCGAAGAGGCTCTCGGCCGGGTCGACCGTGGGGCGAGCGGTGTGCAGCCGATCGAGGTCCTCGGGGGACAGAGCGGCGGACACGTCGCGGATCCTACCCCGGTCGCGTGGCTCGAGTCAGCGGCAGAAGCTGCTGCCGCCGTCCGTCGTCGGCCCTGGCTAGCCTAGGAGCCGACGGGCCTCCTGATCGGGCAGCTGCCGGCCGAATTCACGAGCGGGCCCTGATCGCCGCAGGAGTGTCCGGGACTCTGATCGTGCGGGACACAGACCTTCGCCGTTCCCTGGCACCGCCCGCCCCGGCCGTCATCGGCGGAGAAGCTCACGTAGTAGACGCGACCGTCCCGGGTTCCCGCTCGCTCCGCGCGCACCTGCGCGGTGTTCCCCCGGCCGATGCCGGACGCGTCGGGACATGTGTCGCCGTCGCCGAGGCCGTTCAGCGGCTCGTCCTGACGGATGCCGGTGATCACCACGCGCATGGCGTCTCCGTCGCGATCGGTCACACCGCGGATTCCGACGGTCACGTACTTGTGGTTCGGCGGCCAGAGCTCGGCCGGGCTCACCCAGGCGTGGCTGCAGTCGGGCGGGTAGTCGCACCGCCCTCTCGAGCAGGCGCCGCCGGGGCCGCAGGGGGTGCCGTCGGGCGCGAGCGACATCGAGCAGGCGCCCGTGCTCGGATTGCAGGCCGCCACATGACACTCGTCCGGGGGCGCGCAGGTCGCCGGCGCACCGGCGCACACGCCCGCCTGGCAGACGTCACCCCACGTGCACGCGATCCCGTCGTTGCAGCCGGTGCCGTCGGCCTTGGCCGGGTTGGAGCACGTGCCCGTCGCGGGGTCGCAGGCCCCGGCGTCGTGGCACTGGTCTGGCGGGTTGCATCGCACCGGGTTCACCCCGGTGCAGATCCCCGCCTGACAGGCGTCCGTCTGCGTGCAGGCGTTCCCGTCATTGCACGGCGTGCCGTCCGGACTCGGGTGGTCGGACGGGCAATCGTCCGACGCGCCGTCACAGCGCTCCAGCGCGTCACACTGCCCCGCGGCGGGGCGGCACACCTCGGTCTTCTTGGCGTCGGCCGGACAGCCGGCGCTCGATCCCGTGCACAGTTCGGGCGCGTCGCAGACGCCGGCCGCGTCGCGGCACGTGACCGTCGCCGGCCGGAAGGCGTCGGCCGGGCAGTCATCGCGCGTCCCGTCGCAACGCTCCTCCACGTCGCACGGGCCGGCCGCCGGACGGCACACGTCGGACGTCTTCTTCGCGTCGGCGGGGCAGGCGGCGTCGGAGCCGGTGCAGGACTCCGCCGCGTCGCACACCCCGGCCGCTGCCCGACACTCGGCGCCCGTGGCCTTGAACCCGTCCGCCGGGCAGCTGTCGTGCGTGCCGTCGCACCGCTCCTCGACGTCGCACAGGCCCGCTGCCGGGCGGCAGACGTCTGTCTTCTTCGCGTCGGCGGGGCAGGCGGCGTCGGAGCCGGTGCAGGACTCCGCCGCGTCGCACACCCCGGCCGCTGCCCGACACTCGGTGCCCGCGGCCTTGAACCCGTCCGCCGGGCAGGCGTCGTGTGTGCCGTCGCACCGCTCGTCGACGTCGCACGGGCCGGCCGCTTGGCGGCAGACGTCCGTCTTCTTCACGTCGGCGGGGCAGGCGGCGTCGGAGCCGGTGCAGGACTCTGCCGTGTCGCAGACACCGGCCGCTGCCCGACACTCGGTGCCCGCGGCCTTGAACCCGTCCGCCGGGCAGGCGTCGTGCGTGGCATCGCATCGCTCGTCGACGTCGCACGGGCCGGCCGCCAGACGGCAGACGTCCGTGTTCTTCTTCACGTCGGCGGGACACGCGACGTCGGAGCCCGTGCAGGACTCCGCCGCGTCACACACGCCGGCGACCGCCCGGCAGACCGTGCCGGCGGGCTTGAGACCGTCCGCGGGGCAGGTGTCGTGCGTCCCGTCGCAGCGCTCTTCGGCGTCGCAGACGCCGGCCGCTGCGCGGCAGACGTCGGTCTTCTTCACATCGGCCGGGCACGCGGCGCTGGAGCCGGTGCAGAGCTCCGGCGCGTCGCAGACGCCGGCCGCGGCTCGACACACGGTGGCGGCGGCCTTGAAGCCATCGACGGGGCACGTGTCGTGCGTCCCGTCGCACCGCTCCTCCACGTCGCACGGACCCGCGGCCAGGCGGCAGACGCCCGTTCTCTTCGCGTCGAGCGGGCACGCCGGCCCGGACCCGGTGCAGAGCTCGGGCGCGTCGCAGGCGCCGGCCGACGCGCGGCACGTGGCGGTCGCCGGCTGGAAGCGGTCCGCCGGGCAGTCGTCGTGCGTCCCGTCGCAGCGCTCCTCGACGTCGCATGGACCCGCCGAAGGGCGGCAGACGCTGGTCTTCTTCTTGTCGGAGGGGCACGCGGGACCCGAGCCGGTGCAGGACTCGGCCGTGTCACAGACGCCCGCAGCCGCGCGACACTCCGTGCCCGTGCTCTTGAACCCGTCCGCCGGACACGTGTCATGCGTCCCGTCGCACCGCTCCTCGACGTCGCACGGGCCTGCTGCCGGGCGGCAGACGTCGGTCTTCTTCGCGTCGGCGGGGCAGGCGGCGTCCGAGCCGGTGCAGGACTCGCCGGCATCGCAGACGCCCGCGGCGGCACGACAGACCATGCCGGCCGGTTGGAAGGCGTCCGCAGGACAGTCGTCGTGCGTGCCGTCGCAGCGTTCCTCGGCGTCGCACGGTCCTGCCGCCGGCCGGCAGACGTCGGTCTTCTTGACGTCGGCGGGGCAGGCGGCGTCGGAGCCAGTGCAGGACTCGACCGCGTCGCAGACGCCCGCAGCCGCGCGACACTCGGTGCCGGCGGGCTTGAAGCCGTCCGCCGGGCAGGCGGCACTCGACCCGGTGCACTGCTCGGCGGTGTCGCACGGACCGGCCGCGGGGCGGCAGACGACGGTCTCGGGCTGGAAGCCGTCGGACGGGCAGGCGTCGTGCGTCCCGTCGCAGCGCTCCTCGACGTCGCACGGGCCTGCGGCGGGACGGCAGACGTCCGTCTTCTTTCCATCCGACGGACAGGCGGCATCCGTGCCCGAGCAGAGCTCGGCGGCGTCGCACACCCCGGCGGCGGGACGGCACTCGGTGCCTGCTGACTGGAAGCCATCGGGCGGGCAGCTGTCGTGCGTCCCGTCGCACCGCTCCTCGACGTCGCACGCACCCGCCGCGGGGCGGCACACATCGGTCTTCTTCGCGTCGGCGGGACAGGCGGCGTCGCTGCCGGTGCACCGCTCGGCCGCATCGCAGGGGCCGGCCGCCGGGCGGCACTCGAACGTCGAGGGCTTCAGCGTGTCGGCCGGACACTGGGCGCTCGAGCCCGTGCAGAGCTCGGCCGCGTCGCAGGGGCCGGCCGCGGGCCGGCACACGGTCGCGGGCGGCTCGAACTTGCAGTTGGCAGAGCAGCAGTCGCCGTTCAGCTGGTTGCCGTCGTCGCAGTCCTCGCCCGGGTCGACGATGCCGTTGCCGCAGCACGCGCCGGCGATCGCCGCGTCGACGATCCGGGTGATGCTGTCGTTCAGGTGCATCATGTCGTCGTTGCGGATGCTGCCCTCGGTGCCGTCCATGCCGGCGATGACCTGGGAGTAGCGGTCGAAGAGGGCCGGATCCTCGAGCCGATCGCTGCACGGCGCCGGGTTGTCCGGGGTGGGACGCAGCGGGCAGAGGAGGCCGTCGACCAGTGAGCGCTGCGCGGCCGGCCGCAGCAGGTCGTAGTCGCTGAAGTAGTTGACCCAGCTCGGGACGCTGTTGTCGGGCTCGCCGGGGGGCGCCTCCGCGTCGATCGTCTGGTCGCCGGTGTCGGTCATGAAGATGATCGCGAGCTGCGCGTCGGAGCGCAGCGTGCAGTCGCCGCCCGGCACGGGCTCGCATCCCGTCCCCGCCGTGAGCCGGTCGATCGCCACGCGGGCGCTGTTGAAGCCGCGCTCGGACCCGTCGCCGCAGGTCCCGGCCTTCACGTACGCGCACTGCGGGGTCCCGTTGCGGAAGACGTCGATGTCGGTGGTGAACGGACAGAGCCGCCGCCGGCCCGGGCCCGGCGCGCCCACGCACGTGTCGGTGCCGGTGGGCGGCAGGTGGAGGTCGGTGTAGGCGACGGCCATGCGCCAGTCGATCGGACATCTGGCGTTCGCCAGCTGGTTCGCTATGTCATCGGCCGCGGCGGAGAGCACGGCCTGCTCCCCCGCCATCGACGGGGAGTTGTCGATGACCCAGAGGAAATCGACCTTCGCGGCGCGGCTCTCCCGCCCCGCCACCATACACAGCGCCGTGCACAGCAAGAAGATACCCCACCTAGGCTTGCTCATTTACTATCTCCGTTGTTTGACGCACGCATGGGCGCAGCGATTTCCACGGCGTACGAGCAAGCAGGGTGCCACGGAAGAGTTGTGCGGGATGCAGAGGCGGCGCGTCGCAGGATGGCACGATCGGGTGCGGCGTCCAGACGAGGCCCGCGGAGCGCACGCGTGCCGCCATGGTGCTGCGCGCAGCGGGTGGCGCTTCGCGTGCCGGGGCGTCCGCGCCGTCGCGACGGCGCGAGAGCGCGTCAGTCGCCGGCTTGCTTCACCCGCCGGCGGTGGAAGACGCCCGCGTCCGCGAGGCAGCGCTCGAGCGCGTCCTCCGGGGAGGCCGCGCTGCCGAGCGGCCGGAAGCCGTGCGGATCGTCGCGGTTCGTGCCGAGCGCGAAGTAGCGCTCGCCCGCCGCACCCTTGAGCGACTCGTAGACCTTGACCTCGTACGCGACGCTCGCCGCCGGCCCGAAGTCGAGGACGACGTGACACTCGCCGACCACGGCGGCCGCCTCGGTCATGTGCTCGGTGAACCGGACGCGGCTCCAGTCGATCGCCATGGCGCCGGTGTGCCACGCGGCGCGGGGCGCTCGCAACACGGCGGCGCCACGGTCGGTCGCCCGCGACGTTCCCGCCGGCGCGCGGCCATGCTATGAGGCGGCCCCCGGATGGCTCCGGCGCTCGGGCCGCGTGCTGCGGCGCTCCTCGACGCGCTGCCCGGAAACGGTCCGGCGGTGCTCGCGCGTGCCCCCGGACGCGTGAACCTGATCGGCGAGCACACGGACTACAACGGCCTCCCCGTCCTGCCGATCGCCATCGACCGCGACGTGCTGGTGGCCGCCCGCCGGCGCGACGACGATCGGGTAGAGCTGGCGAACGCGGATCCGGCGTTCGCGCCGCGACGCTACCTCGTGGGTCCCGCCATCCCGCCCTCTCCGCCGGGCGACTGGGCGAATTACCACAAGGCGGCGGCGCAGGCGCTCGCCGCCGAGCTCGCCCGCCGCGGCCTCGGCCGACTCCCGGGAGGCGCGTTCCGCATCGACGGCCGCGTGCCGGCCGCCGCCGGGCTCTCGTCCTCTTCGGCGCTCCTCGTCGCGTGCGGGGTCGCGCATCTGGCCCTCGCCGGCGCCGACCTGTCCCGGCCGGAGCTGGCGGAGCTCTTCGCGCGCGCCGAGCGCTACGTCGGCACGCTGAGCGGCGGCATGGACCAGGCGACGGCGCTGCTCGCCCAGACCGGCCAGGCGCTGCGCATCGACTTCTTCCCGCTGCGCGCGCGTCCCGTGCCCGTTCCACCGCAGGCCGCCTTCATCGTCGCACACAGCCTCGAGCACGCCGAGAAGTCGGGGGCGGCGCGCGGCCACTACAATCAGCGGGTCACCGAGTGCGCGCTCGCCTGTGCCGTCCTCGCGCGACGCCTCGGCACCGCCGCGGCGCGCCTCGGCGACCTGCCCGCTCCGGAGGCCCTGCTCGCCGACCTCGACCGGCTGCTCCCCGAGGAGGCGACGCGAGCTGCACTCGCGCCGCTGACCGGTCTCGCCGCCGACGGGCTCGAGCGGCGCTTCTTTCCCGCCGGCACGACGCTCGCCGATCCCGCCTGCTTCCGGCTCCGCGCCCGCGTCCGTCACGTGCTGAGCGAGGCCGCGCGTGTCGCGGCGGCCGAGCAGGCGCTCCGCGCCGGTGACCTCGGAACGCTCGGGGCGCTGATGGACGCCTCGCACCGGAGCTGCGCCGAGGACTACGGCGTGAGCACGCCGACCCTCGACCGGCTCGTCGCGCTGGCGCGGGCGGGTGGCGCGTTCGGGGCGCGTCTCACCGGGGCGGGGTTCGGAGGCGCTATCGTCGCGCTTGTCGAGCGGGCCGGTATGGAGCGCGTGACGGCGGCGCTCGACCGTGACTTCTACGCCGCCCGCGGGGCGCCGCCCGAGGCGTGGCTCGTGGTGCGGCCCGCCGCCGGCGCCTCGCTGGAACGCATGCTCTAGCGTACCTCCGACCAGGCGAGCGCGCGCTCGACCGCGTCGAGGATCGCGTCCGGGTCGGTCAGCTTGGTCACGGCAAAGTCCACCTGGGCGCGGCTCAGCTGCTCGCGGCTGAAGCCGCTCAGGAGGGCCGAGTAGAGGCCGATGCAGATCGGCAGGCCGCGCGTGTTGGTCACGCCGCGCTCGCGCACCGCGTGGGCGAGCTCCCAGCCCGTCATGCGGGGCATGTAGATATCGGACAGCACGAGGTCGGCCCCATGACGCTCGAGCTCGTCGAGCGCTTCCGCACCGCTGCCGGCCGACGCGACCTCGTAGCTCGCGCTCCGCAGGAGCTCGGCGAGCGCGTCACGCGCATACCCGAGGTCGTCGACCACGAGGACCCGGGGTCGCCGCTCCTCCACGTGCCGCATGGCGCTCCTAGCCACCGCCAATCCTCCGACGCATTGGCCTCTCCTCCCTGTTACGAGCCAGCGCCAGCCCGGTCAACCCACCTGCTGACGTTAGCGCATCACGGAGCGCAAGGTGCAAGGCAGCCGGGTGCCGGGCCGGCACCGGCGACGCTGGCAGCGGCTCGGCATGGGCTGCGGTCACCGCAGGGCGGCCGCTACGCCCTCTCCGCGTGGCCATGAGCCGCTGCCGGCGACACCACCACCGTCATGCGACGGCGAATTCGAGCGCGCCGCGCGCCGGCCCGTCCGCCGCAATCGCGCCCGGCACGCCGTCGACCGGGTTGGCCGAGCCGAGGAGCGCCGCGAGCGGACTCCCCTGCGCGCGCTTGCGCTTGAGCTTCTCGAGCAGCGTCGTCCGGTTGACGCGGAGGAGCCGCGCGGCCTCCTTCTTGTTGCCGCGCGAGAGGTGAAGGGCCTGCGCGATGATGCGGTCCTCGATCGCCTCCATCTCGCGATAGAAGTCGATGCCCGCCGGGCCGAACTGCCACGGCATCGCCGCGGCCGCGTCGGCCAGCTCGCGCGGCGCCACCAGGTGGGGTGGGAGGTCGCTCGCCTCGATCACGCGCTCGGGACGGCCGAGGACGACCATCTGCTCGAGCACGTTGCGCAGCTCGCGCACGTTGCCGGGCCATGGATAGCGCTGCAGCAGCTCGCTCGCCTCCGCGCTGATCGTGAAGCGCGGCAGCCCGCGCGCCGCGAACTGCGCGAGGATCGCCTCGACCAGGAGCGGGATGTCCTCACGGCGGCGGCGCAGCGGGGGCATCTCGATCGGCACGACGCGCAGCCGGTAGAAGAGGTCCTCGCGGAACTGGCGCGACGCCACCGCCTGCTCGAGCGAGCGGTTGGTCGCGGCGATCACGCGCACGTCGACCTGCTGGGTGACGACGCTGCCCACGGCCTCGAAGCGGCCGTCCTCGAGCACGCGGAGGAGCTTCACCTGCAGCTTGGCGCTCATCTCGCCGATCTCATCGAGGAAGATCGAGCCCCCGTCGGCGAGCTTGAAGCGGCCGATCCGGTTCGCCACCGCCCCGGTGAACGCGCCGCGCTCGTGCCCGAACATCTCGCTCTCGAGCAGCTCCTCCGGGATCGCGCCGCAGTGGACCGGGACGAAGCGCCCGGCCGCCCGTCCGGAGAGCCGGTGCAGGGCCGCGGCCACGAGCTCCTTCCCGGTGCCGCTCTCGCCGGTGATGAGGACGGTCGCGTCGGTCGGCGCGACGCGCCGGATGATCTCGAAGATCGCCTGCATGCTCGGATGCTGGCCGATGATGCCCTCGAACGAGGTCTCGGTGCCGTCGCGCTGCTCGGTCGCGTTCTCCTGCATTCCCCCTCCGTCGAAGTCGTGATTTTGTGCGACGCGAACCCGGTAGCAAGAGCTACACCGCGCCAGCGAATTGTCAGGGACGTGTCAAGGAATCGCCCTCTAAGCATACGGCAAATCTGACGTTTGGGTGGGGATCCCCTACACGGGATGCGGGCGGAAACGCTGCGACGGAGCCACGAAATTGGCACAAACCTGAACGCCCGGCGCCGATTGTCGTACAGTCGTGCGCCCTGCGCGCACCTCGGCCGTGTCAAACCGACGCGGCCCTACGGCGGCTCCCGACCTACGGACACGGATACAGGCGGGCGTTGTCGGCGTCGACCTGGTTCATCGTCCGCACCGCGAGCGCCTCCTGGTGGATGGCGTCGAGGCAGGGCGGGCAGCCGCCGTGCGCGATCAGCTTGAGGGCCCGAACGCTGTACCGGTCGCGGGCTCCTCGGCCCGTGAGGGGGTCGAACTCCTCGCACGCCTCCTCGTCGAACGCCCGGCCGGTGAAGAAGCTGTAAGCCATCTTCTCGTGGCACTTGAGCGCCGCCTGCGCGAGCTTGGTGAGGTTCTTCGCGGCCCCACGCGCGCACCAGAGCGCGTCGGCCGTGGCGGGAACCCAGCCGGTATCGTCGCCGCCGGCGTCCAGGGCGTGGCCGGACGTCGAGTCGCAATAGACGTCGCCGTTCTGGGCGTCGAGGGAGCCGGGGTCCGTCGGATCGAGGAGCTCGGTCTCCTCGTCCGAGGCGAGGGCGAGCTGGGTCGCCGAGCAGCGCGGGGCGACGGCGTCGCGGGTCGCCTCGAGCCGCGCCCGGGCGTCGGCCTCGCACGCTTCCTCGTCGAAGGACGGGCCCGCGAAGGCCACGCGCGTCTGCCTGTCGTGGCAGCTCGTGACCGCAGCGATGAGCTTGGCGAACGCCTTGGCGAGCGTCTCGGAGCACTTGCGATGGTCGCTCGTGTCCGGCACGCAGCCCGGGTCGTCGTCGTCGAACGGCTGGCCCGGCCCGATGGCGAGAGCGATCGCCGCCGAAAGACAGACGGCGGCGAGCGCGACAGCTCGAACGCCTCTCATCGATGTGCTCCCCCGGCGAAAAAGGAAAGGGGCGGGGATTGCTCCCCGCCCCCCCGTTGGCTCCTGTCAGCGAGCCGAGGCGATTACGCAGGCTCGCCGGCCGGATGACATCACGGTCCGAGGTTGCACGGATAGGCGATGGCGTTCGCGCCGTCCAATTGGCCGAGGGCGCTCGCGCCGAGCATATCGATCTTGGCGCTGCTGAGGCATGTTGGGCAGATGGCGAGCGCGGCCAGCTTGTCACGCTGCTGGTTGAACTTGTCGAGGGCGCCCTTCTGCGACGGGTTGGTCTCCTCGCAGCTCTCCTCGTCGAAGTCCTTCCCCTTGAAGTCGGAGTCGTTCAGCTTGATGTGGCACTTGATGACGGCCCCAACGAGCCTGCTCAACATCTTCGCAACCGTGTCGGCGCACTTGAGATTGGGCGCGCTGTTCGGCACGAAGCCCGTATCCTCGCCGGTCGGGTCAATCATCGCCATGGACGCCGAGTCGCAGTACGTGTTCCCGTTCTGCCCGTCGAGCGACGCCGTTGGGCTCTGCCCGAACACGATCGCCTGTTCGACGTTGAAATCGTTGATCTGGTTCGGATCGCAGATTGCCTTCCCCTCGATCTTGGCCCGGGTCGCGGTCAGCTTGGCGATTGCCGCGTTCTCGCAACCCTCCTCGTCAAAGCTCGTCGGCTTACCGTTGAGCGTCTTGAAGGCGGCATCGGCCTGCTTGATGTGACACTTGATGACGGCCGCGATTGCCTTCCCGAACGCTTTCGCCTCGCCGTCGGAGCACTTGAGGTGGTTCTTCGTGTTCGAGACACACCCCCCGTCGTCCGCGGCGCAGTTTACACCTGACCCACCATCACTACAGTTGAAATGCTGCCCCGGGCCCGGCGGCGCCGCGAACGCCCCGCCGGCGCCCAGCAAGAAGATGCCGCCGATCGCTACTCCCAGAATGCCTTTCATGAGCCCTCCTCCGTTGGGGTTAGTCCGGTTTGCCGCTGCTGTCCTGTGTCGTCTGCGACGGTGATCTCCCAAAAGAGGATTCTCTGTCAAGGGAAAAAAAAGTCGCGCGGAAAGAAAAAAAAGCGGCCACTCTGCGCCGCGGAATCGGGGGCACGCAACGGCGCAGTACCGCCCCTTGACGCGGCGCGGCAAGCACCGCTCCGGAAAGGGGTTACGGCCGGACGGGGGGCGCGAGGAGTGGGTACCTGATCGGGTGGCGCCCCGTATCGAGCACCACCTGGCGTCCGCGGCCCGAGCGGCAGTCGACCAGGAGCGGAGCCATCAGGTTGGCCGTCATGTGGCAGGGATCGGCGGGAACGGTCACCAGGGCGAGGACGGCCAGGTCCTCGACTGGGACCTCCGCGGGACGCGGCACGTCGGCCACGTAGCCCGGGCAGACATGAGCGGCGTCGCACACCACGAAGCCGAGCTCGGGGAGGTCGAGGCAGAGCAGGTATCGGAAGGGCGACCCCGCGTGGCTCGACTCGAGCAGGACGAAGTGGCGCGCCTCGGGGAAGCCGACGAGGCCCTCGGGGAAGCGAAGGATGCGCTCCGCGGGGACCTCGTAGTCCCCGAAGCGCTGCGAGCGGACGGCGACGGTCTCGGCTACGGCTTGTCGCGCTGCTTCTCCCACGTGGTGGTCACCTCGTCGAGGCTGCTCGGCTTCTGGAGCGCGGCCTCCTCGTTCTCCTTGCGAATCGCCCTGTAGACCTCTTCGCGGTAGATGCGCACGTCCGCCGGGGCTTCGACCCCGAGCCGGACCTGATTCCCCTTCACCTCGAGGACGCGCACGGTGACGTTGTCACCCACGCGGATCACCTCCCCCAACCTCCGTGTCAGGACCAGCATGGCTCCGGGACGCTCCCTGTCCCCTTCATCCTTTCGGCCAGATCGCGGCCCGGCTTGAGCGGCGGAGCGGGCGTCAGAGTTTCAGCAGGTCGACGAGGCTCGTGCGCGCGATCTCGGCTCCGGCCGCGAGCGCGGCCTGGAGCGCCGTCTGCGTCTGCGTGAGCCGCGCGATCACGGCCACGAGGTCGGCGTCCTCCGCGTCGGAGAGCGCCTTCTGCTGGTCGATGGTCAGGCCCTTCACCTGCGACGTCCGGTCGACCAGCTCGGCCTGCCGCGCGCCGACGCTGGCCCGCTCCGTGGCGAGATCGTCCCGTCCCGCCGCCAGCTCCGTGAGCGTGCCGCCCGCGTCGCCGTTCGTGTCGAGGGCCGTCCAGAGGTTCTTGAGCGTCCGGAGCGAGCTCGTGAAGACGGCATCACCGCGCGTCGTGATGCGCACCCGCTCGGTCGACGCGCCCCCCACC
>Ga0209056_10006114_pt1 | contig 12464 bp, 15 predicted proteins | sample GraSoiAngelo_114_FD_185876 | JGI IMG/M metagenome (GOLD analysis project Ga0209056, IMG submission 185876) | Grasslands soil microbial communities from the Angelo Coastal Reserve, California, USA - 14_0903_13_40cm (SPAdes) (version 2) | ecosystem: Environmental > Terrestrial > Soil > Grasslands... | reverse complement strand
GCACTTCGACTACGTCGCCGGCGAAGCCGCAAGCGGCCTGCAGCTCGCGGCGCTCGAGACCGGGGTCCCCGTCTCGTTCGGCGTGCTCACCCTCGACTCGCCGGACCAGGCAGACGAGCGGGTCGGCAAGGGGGCGGAGGCTGTCCGCACCGCGCTCGAGATGGCAGACCTCTTCTCGCAGCTGCGGGCGAGCGCGACGGCCTAGGCGTCGCTTGCGACGCCGATCTGGAGGCCGTGCCGGCTTTGCCGGTGCGGCCGTTCCAACCCGTTAAAGGAGATGGGGCGTTTGCTGCCGGTAGCGCGACGGTCTAGGCGTCAGGTACTCAGCTACACTGCCGCGCCGTGTCCAAGGTCTGTGCAGTCTGTGGGAAGAAGCCGGGTTTCGGTAACAACCGAAGCCACTCGATGGTGGCCACAAAACGCCGCTTCAACCCAAACCTGCAGCGCGTCCGGGTGCTGCTGGACGGCAAGGCGACGCGCGCCTACGTCTGCGCTCGCTGCCTCAAAAGCAACAAGGTCCAAAAAGCCGTATAGCAACCTCTTCCAACGCGTTCCACGTCTAAAGGACGATGGAGCGGGCTGAGCCACAGCTTTCCTCGTCGCTCGGCCGGATCACGATCTCGACCGGCGCGATCGGCCAGATCGTCTCTCAGACGGCGGCGCGCTGTTACGGCGTCGTCGAGATCGGCGGCGGCGCCAGGGCGAAGGTCGGGCGGCTGTTGCCGCGAAGCCGCGGCGTCCATGGGATCTCCGTCTCCGGCGACGGCGATTCGGTCTCGCTCGACCTCCACGTCGTCGTCGAGCATGGGCTCAACCTCGCCGAGGTCGCGGCGACGATCCGCTCCCAGGTTCAGTACGAGGTCGAGCGCCTGACCGGCCTGCGGGTGGCAGCGGTGGACGTCCACATCCTGGACGTCCGCCAGTCAGCGTGACCGAGCGAGAGGCACTGCTCCACGTCGTACTGGGCGCAGTCGCCGCACTTGAACGAAGCCGGGATCGGATCGACGACCTCAACGTCTATCCCGTTCCCGACGGCGACACCGGCACGAATCTGGCGCTGACCGCGCGGGCCGTGCTGGAGGCGCTCGAAGACTCGGCCGCCGAGGACCGCCCGACGATCGCGCGCGAAACCACCCGCGCCGCGTTGATGGGCGCCCGCGGCAACTCCGGCGTCATCCTCTCGCAGATCGTCCGCGGGATCGCGGAGTCGCTGGAGGCGGAAGGCCCCCTGGACGGCGGCGTCGTCGCGCGGGCGTTGCGCGGCGGCTCGGACGCCGCCTACCGGGCGGTGCGCAATCCCGTCGAGGGAACGATGCTGACCGCGATCCGCGCGCTCGCCGAGGCCGCCGAGGCGGAGCAGTCGCGGCCGGTCGCCGAGTTGCTCGAGCTCCTGGTGACCAGGGGCGAGGTAGCCGTCGCGCGTACCCAGGAGCAGCTGGACGTCCTGCGCGAGGCAGGCGTCGTCGACGCGGGCGCCGCCGGCCTCGTCGAGCTTCTGCGCGGGATCGCGTCAGTTGTCGCCGGCCAGCCGTTGCCCGAGGAACCGCCCGTGGAGCGAGCATCGGTCGAGGCGGCGCACCAGGAGCTCTCGCGGTTTCGCTACTGCACCACCTTCGTGATCGAGGGAGACCTCGACCCGGACGCACTCGAGGCCGAGTACGAACGGCTCGGAGACTCGCTGCTCGTCGTCGGAGACGAACACGCCCTGAAGGTTCACGTGCATACGGACGACCCCGGCGCGGCGCTGGCGATCGGCACGCGCGTCGGCGCGATCGAGAACGTCGAGATCGCGGACATGCACCGGCAGACGCAGGCGCGCGAGCGGCGGCTGCTGGCGGCGGTTCCCGACCCGCCGCCTGCCGCGACAGGCGTCGTCGCCGTGGTCGCGGGCCCCGGCAACCGGCTCCTGTTCGAAAGCCTCGGCGCGACGCGGATCGTCGAGGGCGGGCAGACGATGAACCCCTCGGCGGCCGAGCTCCTCGCGGCCGTCGAGGCGACGAACGCGCCGGAGGCGATTCTGCTGCCGAACAACCCCAATATCGTGCTCGTCTCCGAGCAGGCCGTGTCGCTTGCCGCCAAGCCGGCGCGCGTCGTACCCACGACGTCGATGCAAGCGGGCCTGGCGGCGCTGGTCGCCTTCAACCCCGAGCTCTCGGCCGAGGAGAACGAGAGCGCGATGGTCGAGGCGGCGGCGCGGGTCGCGACGGGTGCAGTGACCACCGCCTCTCGGAACGTCAGCCTGAACGGCCGCGCCGTCGAGGTGGGCGAGTACGTCGGCCTGCTGGATGACGAGCCGGTCACGGGAGGCGCCGAGTTCGAGCCGGTCGCGAGGGCGATCCTCGAGGGCCTGCTCGCCGAGCCGCGCGAGGTCGTGACGCTGCTGACCGGCGAGGAAGAACCGGATCTCTCACGCCTGCTCGCGGAACTCGAGCAGTCGAACCCCGAGCTCGAGATCGAGGTTCACGAAGGTGGCCAGCCGCACTACCCGCTGCTCGTCTCCGCCGAGTAGCAGCGGGGCCTATCGCTACATTCGACGGGTGGAGTCTCCGATTCGCGTCGTCCTGGTCGAGGACAACCGGGTCTTCCGCGAGGGTCTGGAGCTCGTGCTCGGGCTCCGCTCGGACATCGAGATCGTCGGCGCGGCCGAGGACGGCGCCGAAGCGGTCGAGCTTGCGCGCGAGCTGCGCCCCGACGTCGTCCTGATGGACTACCGGCTGCCGGGAATGGACGGCGTCGAGGCCACGGCGGCCGTGCTCGCGGCATACCCTGGGGCGGCGGTGATCGGCCTGACGGCATCGGCGAATCTGCGCGAGCGGCAGGCGCTGAGCGACGCCGGCGCGGTCGACTGTCTCAGCAAGGACGGCGAGCTCGACGAGATCGTCGCGGCGATCCACCGCGCGGCGGGCACGACCCCGGCCGCGTAAGTACGTGCCCCTTCCGGCAACAGTCAGAGCATTTCTGGCGGCACCTGGCGCCGCCAGGGGGTGTCCTCAGTCGCGCCAATATGCCTGCATATTGACGCTCCCTGCGTCCTACCCTGGCGACCCTGGGCACTCGCCAGAAACGCGAGACCGTCACCGGAAGGGGCACTAGCGTGGAGCTCACGGCCGCGAACACTGCGATCGTCGTCGACTCGACGGCCGACTTCCCGGAGGCGCCGGAGCGCTATCCGAACTGGCGGATCGTGCCCCTCTACGTCCGCTTCGGGCAGGAGAGCTTCCGTGACTACGTCGAGCTGGGACCGGCCGACTTCTACGCGCGGCTGCGCGGCTCTCCGGTCATGCCGACCACATCGCAGCCCACTCCGGGCGACTTTCAAGCCGCCTACGAGGAGCTCGGCGAGTACGAGCGCGTCTACTCGCTCCATATCGCCGGCACGCTCTCGGGCACGGTCGAGAGCTCACGCGCGGCGGCGGGCGAGTTCGGCGACCGGATCCGCGTCGTCGACACCGAGACCGCCTCCGCCGCCGTCGCGATGCTCGGGCTCGCGATCCAGCGGCGCCTCGAGCGGGGCACGACCGACGAGGAGGTCGAGAAGCTCGTCCGGCGGCACCGGCGCGAGTCGCAGCTGATCTTCACGCTCGACACGCTCGACTACCTCGCGCGCGGCGGGCGGATCGGCCGCGCGGCAGCATGGGCAGGCGAGCTGCTGAAGGTGAAGCCGATCCTGACGATCCGCCGCGGCGAGGTGATTCCTGTCAAGCGCGTCCGCGGCAACCGGCGCGCCTTCCAGGAGTTCATCACGGCCTTCGAGGCGGGCTCGAGCGACGGGCCGGGGCTGCGCGTCGCGATCGCCGACGCGGACGCGCCCGATCGCGCCGAGGCGCTGAGGGAGCTGGTACGGCGGACGCGGCCACATGCGGAGCTCGAGCTCGTGACGACGCTCGGCCCCGTGATCGGCACCCACGCAGGTCCCGGCACCGTCGGGCTCTTCTGGTTCGCCGATGAGTGAGCATCGCGGCTTCGCGGGCACCGAGCCGCCCGAGCGCTGGCCGCCGACGCGAGGCCGGCCCCGTCCGGAGGAGCTCAACCGCTCGCTCGACACGCTGCCGGGCGTCGGCCCGTCGCAGCGCGGCAAGCTGGCGAAGCTCGGCCTGCGGACGGTTCGCGACCTGCTCGAGCATCGGCCGCGCGACTACCAGCAGGCGGTGGGGGAGACGCCGATCTCGAACCTGTTCGGCGAAGAGGAGGCGGTGATCGCCGGCGAGGTGCGGCGCGTCTCGGTGCGCCCGACCCGACGCCGGTTGACCGTTCTGAAGGCCGCGGTGCGCGACGAGAGCGGCGAGATCTCGGCGGTCTGGTTCAACCAGCCGTGGCTCGCCGACAAGCTGCAGCCCGGGACGCGGTTGCGCCTGCGTGGTCAGCTGCGCCGGAACGAGTTTCACGTCCGCTCCTACGACCTGGACGGCGCGGCCGCGACCGCCGACTTCGCGCCCGTGTACCCCGCGAGCGAGGAGGTGACGTCCCCGCGTCTGCGGACGCTCGTCGAGAGCGCGCTGCCCCACGCACCGGACTTCGGCGACTCGCTTCCCGCCTCGCTGCGGGCGCGGGAGCGGTTGCCGCTCCGCTTCGACGCGCTCGTCGCCCTGCACCGCCCGCGGGGGGCCGAGGAGGCCGAGCGGGCCCGCCGCCGGCTCGCGCTCGACGAGCTTCTCCTGCTGCAGGTCGGGCTAGCGCGGATCCGCGAGGGGACAGAGGAGGCGACCGCGCCGGCCCTCGGCGAGCCGGGCGAGCTCGCGGCGCGCTACCGACACGCGCTTCCGTTCCGGCTGACGAAGGATCAGGAGCAGGCGATCGGGGAGATCGACGCCGACCTCGCGGCCGCGAAGCCGATGCAGCGGCTGCTCCAGGGCGACGTCGGCTCGGGCAAGACCGTCGTCGCGCTCTACGCGCTGCTGCGCGCCGTCGAGTCCGCCAAGACCGGCGCGCTGATGGCGCCGACCGAAACCCTCGCTGAGCAGCACTTCTTGACGCTCGAGCCGATTTGCACCGAGCTCGGCGTGCGGACGGCCCTGCTGACGGGCTCGGTCAAAGGCGAGCTCGAGGGCGCGCAGGTTCTCGTCGGAACGCACGCGCTGATCCAGGAAGGGGTCTCGCTCGACGACCTCGCGGTTGCGGTCGTCGACGAGCAACACCGCTTTGGAGTGGAGCAGCGGCAGGCTCTGGCGGGAAAGAGTCGCGGGAGCGGGATTAACGGCCCACGGGCAAAGCCCGCGGGCCTTTCAAGCGGCGCCGCAAGCGGCGCCGCGGGAGTCGAGCAACGCGGAGCCCTCGCCGCCGGCCGCTCGCCGCACGTACTCCACATGACCGCGACGCCGATCCCGCGGACGCTGGCGCTGACCGTCTACGGCGATCTGTCGGTGACCGAGATCGCGAAGCCGCCGGCCAATCGCAAGCCGATCGTGACCAGCTGGGTGACCGACGAACGAGGCCCGGAGGCGTACCGGCGGCTGCGCAAGCACCTCGACGCCGGCCGGCAGGCCTACGTCGTCTGCCCGCTGATCGAGCAGTCGGAGACGTCTCAGGCGCGCGCGGCAGAGGCCGAGGCGGACCGGCTTCGACGTGGGGAACTCCGCGAGTACCGCGTCGGTCTCCTGCACGGCCGCCTCCGCCCGGCCGAGCGGCGGGAGCTGATGGCGCGCTTCAAGGCGCGCGAGCTCGACGTCCTCGTCTCGACAACCGTGATCGAGGTGGGCGTCGACGTTCCGAACGCGACGATCATGATCGTCCAGGAGGCCGACCGGTTCGGGCTGGCCCAGCTCCACCAGCTGCGTGGCCGCGTCGGCCGCGGCGCCGAACAGTCCTATTGCCTGCTCGTCTCGCGCGCCAAGGAAGAGCTGACCGACAATGCCCGCGAGCGCCTGCAGGCGCTCGTCGAGACGACGGACGGCTTCGAGTTGGCCGAGAAGGACCTTGAGCTGCGTGGCGAGGGCCAGCTGCTCGGGACACGTCAGGCTGGCCTCTCCGAGTTCCGGTTCACGCGCCTGCGCGCCGACCGCGAGCTGCTCGAACGGGCCCGCGAGCTCGCCGGCGAGCTGGTCGTGCACGAGGGCCCCCTGAACGACGAGATCGACCGCTTCTTCGCCGGCGCCGAGGCCGACTCACTGGCGTGACCACGGGCACCATGCAGGCGTGAGAATCATCGCGGGGTCGAACAAGGGCGCGCGGATCTTTGCCCCAAAGGGACATGACACGCGCCCGACGGGGGACCGCGTCCGCGAAGCCGCCTTCAACCTGATCGGCCCGGTGGACGGCGCGGCCGTGCTCGATCTCTTCGCCGGCTCGGGCGCGATGGGCCTCGAAGCGCTCTCGCGGGGAGCGGCGAGCGCCGTCTTCGTCGAGAACGACCGCGAAGCCTCCCGCACGATCGATCGCAACCTCGACAAGCTCCGCCTAACCGGTGCGAGGCTCGTCCAGCAGGACGCCCTCCGGGCTCTCGCCGCCGAGGCCGCGGCGGGTCGCCGCTACGATCTCGTGCTGGTCGATCCGCCCTACGAGATGTTTTCTTCCCTGCAAAACGGGCTTTCCAAGTACCTTCCGGCCGTCCTCGCCGAGGACGGCCTAGTGGTCGTCGAGACCGGCGCCAGGGACGAGCCCGAGCTTCGTCCACTCAGCAAGCGAACCAGCCGGCGTTACGGCTCCGCCCGTATCACGCTGTTCCAACTCGAATCTGGAGGCGGCGGGGCGGTGGAGACTCCATGAACGTGTGTAAGACGGCCGCACCGGCAAAGCCGGCACGGCCTCCAAACGGCATCGCAAGCGACGCCTAAGCGAAAAGCACCCATGATCACAGCCATCTACCCCGGCACCTTTGACCCGGTCACCAACGGCCACGTCGACGTGATCGAGCGCGCTGCGGGCATCTTCGACCGGCTCGTGATTGGCGTCGTCGGCAACCCGCAGCACAAGCAGCCGATGTTCACGCTCGACGAGCGCGTCGGCTTCCTAAAGGAGGCTCTCGGCGGACTCGAGAACGTCGAGGTCGACGTCTTCTCCGAGCTCGTGGTCGACTTCGCGCGCAGGTGGGACGCGAAGGCGATCGTCAAGGGCCTGCGCGTGATCTCGGATTTCGAGTGGGAGTTCCAGATGAACCAGCTGAACCGGACGCTGGCGCCCGAGGTCGAAACGGTCTACGTGATGGCGAGCCCGGAGGTCAGCTTCGTCTCCTCGAGCGGCGTGAAGGAGATCGCCTCGTTCGGCGGAAAGGTTGACGGGCTCGTTCCGGCCGCTGTCGCGAAACGGTTCGCGGAGATGTTTCCGGACGGGCGGCCGGGGACGCCGGAGAAACCAGGGGAATGAACGAGACCCAGCGACTCGAAAGCCTCCTCGCCGGCGGCAACGGCGGCAGCGTGAGGCTGCCGCGAAGGGATGCGCAGGAGCTCGCCCAGAAACTGAGGGTTCGGGGCAATCCGGGTGCCGCCGCCCGGCTCGTCGAGCTGCTCAACTCCCCGGGTGACGTCGATCTCAACCCCGAGGAGGCGAAGAGTCTGCTCGAGCAGTTGCGCGAGAGCGGCCGCCGCTGGGTCTTCGGCACGAACGAGGCGAAGGAACTCCCGTCCCTCAAGCCTCCGGAGCTGGAACCTGAGCCGGCGTCGGAATCCGAGCCGGAACCGGAGCCGCAGATCGAGCTTCGGGCGGAAACCAGACCCGAGCCCGAGCCCGAGCCGGAGCCGGAGCCGGAGCCGGAACCCGAGCCGGAGCCGGAACCCGAGCCAGCACCGGAACCCGAGCCCGCACCGGAACCGCAGCAAAAGCGGGGCTTCTTTAGCCGGCTCTTCGGCAAGAGTGACGAATAGTGCTTCCTCTGTAGACTCCGTGGATTCATGGACGTACTCGTTCTCATCGACAAGCTCGACGACCTCGTGCACAACGCGAAGGCCGTGCCGCTGACCGACCAGGTCCGCATCGATCGCGAGGAGATCTACGACATCCTCGACCAGATGCGGGCGACGATCCCTGAGGAGATCAAGCAGGCCCGCTGGATCGTCAAGGAGCGGCAGGAGATGCTCGCCGAGGCGAAGCGGGAGTGCGACAGGATTCTCGGCGAGGCACGCGAGCAGGCGGTTCGCGAGGCCTCGCAGACGGAGATCGTCAAGCTCGCCGAGCGTCAGGCACAGGAGATCGTCGACGAGTCCAGGCGCCAGGCGCGAGAGACGCGGCTCGAGATGGAGGACTGGGCGGACAGCATCCTCTCGACGCTCGAGGTCAATCTTGACAAGTTCCTGGGCGCGGTCAAGCGGGGACGCGAGCGACTGCACGAGCGCTCGCAGGAGTCGGTCGTCGCCGGAGTCGGAGTCGGCATCGACGGCGGCTCGACGAACGACCAGCCCTTCTAGAGGGCCGTGGACACCTACCTGGCCGTCGCGAGCAAGCGCGACTGGCGCAGCTACGCTGACCGGCCGATCCCGGAGGACGTCGTCATACGGATCCTCGATGCCGGCCGGCTTGCCGGCAGCGGCTCGAACAAGCAGCCGTGGACGTTCGTCGTCGTCGAGGACGGGGAGCGGAAAGAGCGAGTGGCCGAGACCGTCTACGCCGCCGGCAACGTTCGCGGCGCCGCGCTGGTGATCGCGATCGCGGCGCCCGGAGGAAGCCACGCTCTCGACGTTGGTCGCGCGATGCAGAACATGATGCTCGTCGCCTGGAACGACGGCGTCGTCTCGTGCCCGAACGGAATGCCCGACCGTGCGCAGACGGCCGAGGTGCTCGGCCTGGAGGGAGACGTCGAGCCGGTGATCGTGCTCACGTTCGGCTATCCGCGTCGGCCGCGCGACCCGGAGTCGAAGAGCGCCGAGGAGTGGAGCCGGGAGGCGAATCGCAAGCCGCTCGAGGAGGTCGTCAGGCGCGTCTAGCGGGGGTGGCGGGCGTTGCTACGGTGGCCGTGTGACGACCCTCAACCTCCGCACGCTCAAGCTTCGCTCCGGCGAGCAGTTCGCCGACGAGCGTGAGATTCAACTCGAGCCGCTGGAACTCGGCGGCCAGCGCTACCTACCCGTGCCCGAGACCGTCCAGGCGGAGCTGTCGATCACGCGAGCAAGCACGGGGACGGTCTTCGAACTTCGTTTCCGAAACCGGCTGCACGGCCCCTGCTACCGCTGCCTGGCCGACGCCGTGCTCGAGCTGCCGATCTCGGCGCGCGAGTACCAGGCGACGAACCCCGATTCCGATGAGTTGCGCACGCCCTACCTCGAAGGCGACCGGCTCGATCTCTCCGCCTGGGCCCGCGACGCGGTCGCTCTTGCGCTCCCGCTGCAGATCCTCTGCCGGCCGGACTGCGCGGGACTCTGTCCGGTCTGCGGAAAGGATCTGAACGTCGAGCCTCATACGCACGACGAAGAGAAGTCCGACTCTCGCTGGGCCGCACTCGCCGAGCTCCGCGACCAGCTTTAGCTGACCGCGAACCGGGTCCCGAGACATGACCGTGGACCGGGTCGCCGGACGTGACCGCGGACCGGGTCCCCGGCGCACGCTGGCTATACTGCGCGGCCGCTGATGGCAGTCCCGAAGCGAAAAACGTCGAAGTCGCGCCGCGACAAGCGCCGCGCCCAGCACGGCATCTCCGCGCCGCGGCTCAGCCTGTGCCCGAACTGCGGCTCACCGACGCGACCGCACCAGATGTGTCAGACGTGCAAGACGTACCGCGGCCGCGACATCGAGCCGCTCCGCCCGCTCGGTTCGTAACGCCATGGCAGCACGCGTCGCGGTCGACGCTGAGGCACCGCTTGCGGTGCCGGTCTCAGGATCGGAGGCTTTGCCTTCGATCCGTCTGAGCTCGGGGACCTGACCCGTGATTCGAATCGCGATCGATGCGATGGGGGGCGATCGCGCCCCTGAAGAGGTCGTTGCCGGCGCGCTCGAAGCCGCCTCGCGGCAGATCACTCCGGTGCTCGTCGGCCCTCCGGGCCTCGACACGGGCGGGCTCGAGCTCGTCGAGGCCCCGACCACGATCGCGATGGACGAGAAACCCGCCGAAGCCGTCCGCGCCAAGCGCGACAGCTCGCTCGTCGTTACGTGTCGGCTCGTCCGCGAGGGCCGAGCCCACGCGGCCGTCTCCGCCGGGAACACCGGCGCCATGCTTGCCGCGGGGCTGCTCGAGATCCGGCGGCTGCGGGGCGTCAACCGGCCCGGGATCGCGGTCGTCCTGCCCGCCAGGCGCGGGCCTTCGGTTCTGATCGACTCCGGCGCCAACGCGGACGGCCGGGCGGAGCACCTGCGCCAGTTCGCGCACATGGGCTCGGTCTTCGCGCGGGAGATTCTCGGGGTCAGCGATCCCGAGGTGCGGCTGCTCTCGATCGGCGAGGAGGCGGAGAAGGGGAACCAGTTGACGCTCGAGGCACATCGGCTGCTGGCCGAGGAGAGCGACCTCAACTTCAGGGGCAATACCGAGAGCCGCAATCTGCTCGAAGGCGCCGCCGACGTGGTCGTCTGTGACGGTTTCACCGGCAACCTCGTCCTCAAGGCGCTCGAAGGGACGATCGCCACCGTCCTAAGCTCCTTGCGCGAGGAGATCAACGCCAGCCGCCGGGCCAAGCTCGGCGGTCTGTTGATCCGCCCCGCTGCGCGCGGCCTGCGCGATCGGCTCGACCCTGACACCTACGGCGGCGCGTACCTGCTCGGCCTGCGCGGGCTGGCCGTGATCGCGCACGGAAGCTCCGGCCAACGGGCGATCGCGAACGCGATTCGGCTCGCCGCCCGCGGGGTCGAGCACGACGTCGTCGGAAGCTTGGAGGCGTCGCTTGCGATGCCGGCGTAGAGGTGGGGGCGGCTTTGCCGCCGCCACCGTCTTGATCCCATCGAACGGAAAGGTTGTCGCAACTGACCGACTCGCGCATCCGACTCGCGAACGGCTTGAAAGCGGCGTGTTACAGTCCGCGCGCTCTGACCCCGAACCGGCAAGGTAGGTGAGATGGCAGCTTCGCGAGAGGAAGTCTACGAGCGAGTCAAGGAAGTGCTGAGCGAGCAGCTCGGCGTCGACGAAAGCGAGATCAACGAAGAAGCCTCCTTCCAGGAAGATCTCGACGCCGACTCGCTCGATCTCGTCGAGCTGATCATGGAGCTGGAAGACCAGTTCGGGATCAAGATCTCGGACGAGGACGCGCAGAAGATCCAGACGGTCGGTCAGGCTGTCGACTACGTCTCCTCGCACCAGTAGCCGCGGTCGTCTCGACCGCCTGATCGACGCGCTCCCGGAAGAGCGGCTCGAGAACGTCTTTACGCACTCCTCCTGGGCGCCCGACCGCGCGTCGTCGTACGAACGGCTCGAGTTCCTCGGCGACAGCGTGCTCGAGCTCGCGATCGCCCGCGCGCTCTACGACGACTACCCGGACTTCTCCGAGGGCAGGCTGGCGAAGATCCGCTCGCACGTCGTCTCACGGGCGAGCTGCGCCGTCGTGGCGAAGGAGCTGGATCTCGGGGCGCGGCTGCTGGATCGCGGCCGTGACCTGATCCCCGAGGAGGAGCTGCAGCGATTAATGAAAAACCGCAACGTGCTCGCGGCGCTGCTCGAGGCCTCGCTCGCCGCGCTCTTCCTCGAGCACGGGTTCCAGGAGATCGAGCCCGCGATCATCGAGGCCTTCGCGGGCCGGATCGAATACGCCCTGACGAGCCACGTCGACTTCAAGACCGAGCTCCAGGAGGCCCTCGCCCGCCGGGGGAAGTCAGTCACCTATTCGGTCCTCAACGTCGAGGGCGCCCCGCACGACCGCACCTTCACCTGTGCGGCAAACATCGACGGCGAGCAGGCCGGAGTGGGGCAAGGGCGCTCGAAGAAGGCCGCGGAGCAGGCGGCGGCGCAGCAAGTGCTCGCCAAGCTGGGCATCTCCTAGCAGGAGGACGGAGCGATGAGCGATTGTCACCAGAGCGACCCTGGCTATCCGGCCGCACTGGCTCGAGGTAGATCGCCGATTCGCCAGCTCACCGACTCATTGTCGGGTCAGGTCCATGACGCGAGGCCGCCGATTCTCATAGGAACCAAGGCGTGCTCGTGGTGAGAGCGGCGAGGCCACGCGTCAAGGGCGACCAGCGGCCCCGTACGGTCGTCCATGATCAGTTCCTGCAGGACATGCGCCCCAGAGCCGCGGTGCCGCTAGACCTCGATGATCTGCGTGTCAAACGCGAACGTGAGGTTCACCCCTCTGTTGCTACCGCGGGCCTCTCACACGCGCGCTGAGCTAGACGTGCGCCAAGACGCGGTCGAGCGGCCGCGGGACGCGCTCGAGGTCGAGTGTCTCCACCAAGAGCACGGCGTACTTCTGCTTGCGGTTCCACATGAAGCCGTGCAGCTGTTCCTCGAGCGGCCGGGCGCGGTGCGCGGGCTGCTTCTGGTAGGTCCGGAACGCGCGCAGCTCGCCTTGCTCCGCGAGCGCCCGCTCCATTCCATCCGGCCCCACCGCCCGCGTCAGCTCGTCCTCGAGGTCGCGCGTGCAGGCGTAGAACCCGACGCGCTCGAGCTCGCCGCGGTCGTC
>Ga0209056_10006112_pt1 | contig 12468 bp, 7 predicted proteins | sample GraSoiAngelo_114_FD_185876 | JGI IMG/M metagenome (GOLD analysis project Ga0209056, IMG submission 185876) | Grasslands soil microbial communities from the Angelo Coastal Reserve, California, USA - 14_0903_13_40cm (SPAdes) (version 2) | ecosystem: Environmental > Terrestrial > Soil > Grasslands ... | reverse complement strand
ATTGGAAATTGATGATTATTGGCCCGACAGAAACGAAGCTCGGTGGCGGCGGTGAGGTCTATTTGGCTTCGATTCGTCGTGCTGCCGGAAAGGCTGACGGAAGAATAAGTTTTGCCGGACCGATTTTTGATTGGGCGAAACTCACCGACGCATATCGTAGCGCGCGCCTTTTCGTTTACCCTTCACTGTCTGAGCGTGGCGAATCGTTTGGACTCGCGCCGCTTGAAGCGATGGCGCATGGTTGCGCCGTGCTCGTTTCCAATCTCGACTGTTTCCGCGATTTCATTCGCGATAACGAAACCGGGTTTATGTTCGACCATCGGAAGCAGCCGGCCAGCCAGACGCTGCGCGATAAGATCGACAATGTCATTCGCAATGAAACGCTGCTGGCGCGTGTGGCCGCGGCGGGTTATGAAAAATCCGCCGAGTATTCGCCCGAGCGCGTCGCCGACCAATTCCTGAAAGATTTCGATTCACTGATTCGCACTTAGCATGTCTGAAATACGGATCGTTAATCCGGAACAGAAATCGGCCTACGATTCCCCGTGGCCGGCAAGCCAGCGCTTTTTGCGTGTGCTTTGGGAATTTTGCTGGAACCTCTTTTGCATCTGGACACCGAAGCCGCTCAACCAATGGCGGCTGTTTTGGCTCCGCGTCTTTGACGCCAAAATCGACGGCACGCCATTCGTGCATCAGCGTGCGCGCATCGCTATTCCATGGAATTTGACGCTGCATGATCGCGCCTGCCTCGGCGACCGTGCGAATGCTTATTCGTTAGGGGAAATCGAAATCGGCGCGCGGGCGACGATCGCTCAGGAAGTTTATCTCAGTAGCGCCAGTCACGACTTCAATCGACCGGAAATGCCGTTGGTGACGGCGAAGATTACAATTGGCGAAGACGCGTTCATCGGTGCGCGTGCGTTTGTTTTGCCAGGGGTAACAATCGGCGCGCGGAGCGTGATCGGCGCCTGCTCAGTCGTGACCAAAGACATTCCGGAAAATGTGATCGCGGCGGGGAACCCGTGCCGGGTCATCGAGTTGCGGCCGCCATCGGCATGAATTTGTCCGCCCTGTCTCGTCACGGGGCTCTCGTCGTTCTTCTTGTTTTTTACAGCGCGCTTCTCGTGATTCAGTTAGATCACGGCCTGGCTAGTGGCGATGCTCACGGAATTGTGCGCTCGACCCAAGCGCTGGTGAACGGCGGCCATCTCGAAGTCTCGCGGCCTCCCGGTCATCCTACGACTGAGTTTTATCTCTTCGGAGCGACCGGATGGATTCTGCTGAAAGGCTTCGGCGTCGAGTTTGGCAATCAAGTTTTTCTCATCTGGCAAGGCGTCGCCGCACTCACCACCCTGATCGTTTTTTACGAACTGCTCTACCGTCTCGCCGCCAACCGCGTGCGCGTCCTTCTGGCCACGATCTGTCTTGCGTTCTCGAATCAGTTCTTTTTCAACGCAGTTGATGGCGAAGAATTCATTTTCGGACTTCTGTTTTTGTTGATCGCGGTCCGGCTGCTGCTTGTTTCGGCGGAGTCGGTGAACATTCGCCGCCTCCTGCTGTCGATCTTTTGTTTCGCGCTCGCGACTGGTTGCCGGCCCGAGCTTGTGTTCGCGGCAATTATTTTTCCGATCTATTGCCTGTTTGATTCGAAACTTGGTTGGAAGTATGGGCTCACCAGCGTCGGATTGGCAGGAATAGCGGTCGTCATCGTTTGGCTGCCGATCTTGCTCGTCGGCGTTCGCGCGCCCTACACCGCCGGAATGAATTTGCGGGAGTCGATCTTTGGGGGCGTTTACCGGACCATCTTTCAAGCTTTTACGCCGCCCGTATTTCTTTTGCTCTGCTGGGCGCTGATCACCGCGCTGCGCGATCTTCGAAAGCAAATGGAATCGAAAAACTTCGTCTTCACGATGTCCTGCGCTGTGCCGCTCATTTTTTTAGCGGTATTTTTCTTGCACCCCTCCAAAGCGGCGCAATTGCTCGTCGCTTTACCCTTCGTTTTGCTGCTCGCAGTCGGTCGCTCGCTGGCTTTACTTCTCGCTCTGGCGTCTTTCACTTTGCTCGGATCAGTGGTGAACATCGACATCTTCAAAGATCGACAATTGGTGCGGCCGTTTCTCACTGTTGGAAGTTATTTTCAAGCCGTCCGACAAAAGCCCTATTACAAACTGGACTATCTCCGAAAACTTTTAGACCAGTGCGGAAATAGGCCGGCCATTATCATTGGCAACGCTTGGCCATGGGACTTTGAATATCAGATCGACCGCGGCAGTTTGCCGGTGCGCGAGAAGGATCTTCACGGCGCAATTAAGCGCGATATTCCGACGTTTTTTTCCAATGGCGACCGTTGCATTTTTTTGCCGCCTGATGCCGCTTATGAAAATGCTTTGTTGGAGGAATGGCAGCAGAAGGGTTACGCCATGAAAATCGAGGCTAATCTTTATCGCACATTGTTTGCGCGCTACGACGTTCGCTCTGCGTTTTCGGCAACGACCGCCGATGTTGGCGGTGTTTCTTTTAATTTGTTTTACGTCGATTGAAATGTCACGCCATGCCGGAATCGCTCGCCATTATCGTTCTGACGCATAATGAGGCCGAAAATCTACCTCGGTGTTTGAAATCCATCGCCGTGTTCGGCGAAATTATCGTGGTCGATTCCGGCAGCAACGACGGCACGCAGGAGATCGCGAACAACTCTGGTGCGCGCGTTTACCACCACCCGTTTGAATCTTTCGCGCAACAGCGAAACTGGGCGCTGGAAAATTGCGACCTGAAAACAGGATGGGTACTCTTCCTCGATGCCGATGAAGTTGCCACGCCCGAATTTCGCCAAGCAGTTGCTGACGCCATTCAAAACGCCGGCGATTCAATCGCAGGTTTTTATTGTTGCTGGAAAACGATGCTGGATCAGCGCTGGCTGCGCCGCAGTGATTCGTTTCCTAAATGGCAGCTTCGAATTGTGCGGCGCGGCCGCGCGAATTTCATCGACAGCGGCCATGCTCAGAAAGAAGGATCGGTTGAAGGGGAACTGGGCTACGTCCGCGAACCGTATTTGCACTACGCGCTGAGCAAAGGTTGGGAAGCGTGGTGGGCGAAGCACAATCAATATTCCGACGAGGAAGCAGCGGACCGGTTATCGCGTTCCGCTTCGTTGGGCGAATTGTTCTCGAAAGATCCGTCGCGCAGAAATCGCGCGCTCAAACCGATCTTAAGTCGAATCCCTGGTTGGCCGCTCCTGCGTTTTTTGCACATGTATATTTTGAAAGGCGGCTTTCTCGAAGGACGCGAGGGGTTCGCCTACTGCGCCGGCATGGGCTGGTACGAATATCTAATCCACGCGAAAATGCGCGACCTTCGGACCAATCAGTAGGCGCTGCGCGGTGGCAGAATCAGTTGTGCGAACGTGCGCAAAATGATCGCGCACTCGAGCGACAGGTTCCAATTTTCGAGATATTCGATGTCGCAGGCGACGCGGTTTTCGATGTCGGTGCTGTTGCGCGCTTCGCCGCGAAATCCGCGCACCTGGGCCAAACCTGTGATGCCCGGTTTCACAAACGTGCGCACGTGGTAGTTTGCCATGAATTTCGAGAACTGCTGATTGTGTTCGATCAAATGCGGTCGCGGCCCGACGATGCTCATGTCGCCGCAAAGCACGTTCCAGAACTGCGGCACCTCGTCGATGCTCAGTTTGCGGAACCATTTTCCCAACGGATAAACGCGTTCGTCTGCGAGGCTGGCCTGACGCGATAATTCGCCGTTGTGGGAACGCATCGTGCGAAATTTGTAGATCTTGAATCGTCGATTTTGCATGCCGGCGCGGTTTTGCACGTGGAAGAGCGGGCCGGGCGATTGCAATCGCTGTGCGATGAAAACAATCGCAGCCAGAATCGGAAAAATAATGAGCATGACCGGGAGCGCGATCGCGATATCGATCGCGCGCTTGATAAACCTGTTCAGCGGATTTTCCAGCGGTTCCTCGCGCAATCCGATAAAACGGAAACCGCCGTCTTCAAAGTGCGTTACCGAATGGCGCAATCGCTCTTCGAGATCGCTCAGGATGAGAAGACGGATGCCGAGCTGATCGCAAATCTGGATGACGTTTTGGTTGGCCTCGGAAAAAAGCGGGAACTCAAGGAGAATCACTTGAGTAATGCCGTGGTCGCGAATGACATTTTCGAGCTGATCGGGCCTGCCGAGCAATGGAACCCCCAGATCCTCGATCTTATCGTCGTCGGAAACTAAACCGACTGCACGCAAACCAATCTCCGCTTTGCGCTCCAGCCATTCCCGCAGTCGCGCAGCCCGTTGGCCTGAGCCGATCAGAAGCGTTTTGTCTTCACGACGGAAAATTCCCCACGCCAAAAGCGAGGGGAGATAATAATGCGAAAAGAGCAGTGCAATATAGAGCCACGGAACAAAATTGAACAAAAATACACGTGAAATGAATGCGTCTTTGGCCGCAACGAGATAAAGCACGAGCAGTCCGATGCTGGCGGCCGTTTGCCGGAGACTAAGCCGATGCGGGCGAAGCAATTCGTTTTGCAGAAAAAAGTTCTTGGAACGGCTCAGCGTTTCCAAAGTCAATCCGAGCACGAGCATGCCGCAGTAAATGCTGTAGCGCCCCCACGTCAGCGAGCCGCCTGGCGAATAAAATGTGACCATGATCCAGACGCCGAGCCAGAAGATTGCGGCGACGATGATGATCTGGCAAAACAGGAAGAGGCGGTAAAGTCCTTCCGTCCGTTGCGTGAGCATGTTCTATTTCGCTGCGCTGATCATGAGAGTACGCGATGGCCGCAGACCTTCAACTCGTGCTAGGATTCTTGGGCTTATGAGATTTCAGTTTCGCCAGCGGCTCGCCCCGCAAAGTAAAAGCGATTCCCATACCACTGTTTTCCGCAGGTAATGCCGAATTCGACGCACGAAGGGTCATCTCATGAGCGCCACAACGCCACTCCGGGTCGTGGGCTGAGTCACGCCTTCATCGCCTTGTTGCCGGTGCTCGCCTGTTTTCTTGGCGGCGGCACACAAAAATGGGGCGAGGGAATTGTCGTCGCGCTTCTTGGACTTTATTTGCTCGCGAACCCGCCGCGCTTTTCACTAGGACTCGCGCTCAATCTCGTGCTGCTGGCGCTTTTGATTTCAGCCGTGGTCGCCTTTTTACCGGCGAGTTGGCTTTTTCAACCGTCGTGGCGTGCGTCCTATGTCAACGACCTTGGCATCTCACTTCCAACGACATTGAGTCCGCAGCCATCGATGACGCTGACTTGTTTGTTGAGTTTCGTCGCCGGCTTGAGCTGGCTCTACGTCGTCTGTGCCCAACAGCTCGAATTGCGTGAAGCGCGACTCCAACTTCGTTTGTTTACCGCCGGCGTCGTCGTTCTCGCTGCGATTTGTATCCTTTTTTGGCTCCGGCACGGCAGTCCTCCATTTTGGCACAATGAACGCAATTTCGGGCCGTTTCCGAATCGCAACCAAACCGGAAATCTTTTTGGTCTGACCGCGATCATGATTCTGGCCTGCGGCCAGGATGATCTTCGTAAGGGACGAAAACGCTGGATCTTTTGGGGCGTTGCGCTCTCCCTGACGATTGCCGCGATCATCCTGAATTTTTCGCGCGCCGGAATTGGTATTCTCGTCGTCGGAAGCGCGCTCTGGCTTGGCGCGTTCTCGCTTTGCTGCCAGCGTTCTCCGTCGCGAATTGCGCTCGTCGTTTCGTTTTTGCTTCTCCTACTCACTGTCCTGCTTCTCTTTGGCGGCCAGACGCTGGAACGATTCCACCTTCACAATCTCGGCAGCGCTGGCATATCAAACGATTTCCGATGGCGGATTTTTTCCGATGTCTTTCAACTCATTCGCGACTCGCCCTGGGTCGGCATCGGTCTTGGCAATTTTGAAGACATCTTCGCTATTTTCCGTGCCGCATCCTACAGCGATCGTCGCGCGATCCATCCCGAAAGCGACTGGCTCTGGCTTTGGACCGAGCTTGGTTGGGTTGCCGTCGTTCTCATCATTGTCGGATTGGTTCTTATCCTCAGGAAAGTTTTTCCGTTGCGCGAAGGAACAAATCAACGTTATCGGCTGGCAACACTGATCGCGGCAATCCTCTTTGCGATGCACGGGCTGGTCGATGTTTCGGGGCATCGCGTCGGCACATCGTTTGCCGCGATATTTTTGCTCGGCCTCTCGCTCCATCGTGCGCACTCATTTAAACCAAGCCGATCGATCTCGATCTTGTTTCGATTGGTCGGATTAATCTTGCTCGTGGTCAGCAGTTCGTGGGTCGTCGCGTGGCGAGGTCAAAAATTGTGGCCGGGTTCTGTTGGGGTCACGAACGCGAAGCAGCTCGCGACCATTGCCAATCGCGAACGCAATTTCACCGAAACAGTCGCAGTTACCACGACTGGACTGAAATGGGCGCCGCTCGATTGGGAACTCTATTTTTCGCGCGCGGTAGCGGAGGCCGAATTGAAACAAACTGACAACGCACTCGCCGATTTTCGGCGTGCCCGATTTCTGGAGCCGATCTCCTATGAACTTCCACTCGCAGAAGGCAACGTCTGGCTCTCGTACCAGCAACCCGTTCTGGCCACGACCGCGTGGCGGGAAGCGTTGCGCCGCGCAGGGCCGGAACGCGCCGGGGTGTTTTCGAGCATGCTGAGCAAGGCGTCGCTCCGCAGTTCGGCGGTCAGCAGCATCCTCGCCGATCTCGGCGTAAGTCGTCACGATCTGGCATTGCCGTATCTCGCGCGAATTTCCGGCGCAGAGTTCAATCGCGCGTTGAAAAAAGTTTTGGAAAACGACCCGGATCTTCACTCATTCAGCGAAACCGAAAAGCTTGCGCTCTTTGCGTTTTGGTCGGAGCGCGGCGACGCCGCGGAACTTTCGCGCGCCACTACTCAGCATCCTGATTGGTTGCCTTATGCGTGGTTTGGTGTCGCCAAATATGACGCCGGTAAGAATGATTTTGGTGCCGCTTACGAACTAACGCAGCGTTACGGCGAACCGGTCGCATTGCCGCGCATCGCTTCCGGCGCGTCTCTCCAACAACTCGAAAGTCGGTTCCGCGCCGCGCCGGACAATTACGCGGTCGGCTACGAACTTTACCGCGCGCAAATGCAAAGCGGCCGGATCGACGACGCGCTAAACACCGCGCGCCATTTCAGCGAACGCGCAAATTCACCAGCCTATTTCCGCTATCTCGAAGCCCAATGCTGGGCCGAGAAGCAAAATTGGGAACGCGCCTGGAATGCGTGGCTCGTTTTTCACTCTGCGGCGAAGTAGATCCAAGATCGACATCTACTCGGCGACCGCGGCTTGGGCGGCGGCGAGGCGGGCGATCGGAATCCGGAATGGACTGCAACTGACGTAATCCAAGCCGAGCCGGTGGCAGAATTTCACGCTGAAAGGTTCGCCACCGTGTTCGCCGCAAATGCCGAGCTTGATGTTCGGTCGCGTTTTGCGTCCCAGATCGCGCGTCATTTCCATCAAACGCCCGACGCCGCGCTGGTCGATCGAGGCGAACGGATTTGCATCGACAATGTCGAGCTCGGCGTAAGCCGGCAGAAAACTCCCGGAATCGTCGCGACTCATCCCGAGAGTCGTCTGGGTGAGATCGTTGGTGCCGAAGCTGAAGAATTGCGCGTCGCGCGCAATTTCGTCCGCCAGCAAGGCCGCGCGCGGAATCTCGATCATGGTGCCGACGAGATAATCGAACTTCGTTTTCTTTTTCTGGGCCACTTCGTCGGCCACGCGCCGGACGATGTCGATCTGGAGCTTCAGTTCTCGCGGAAATCCGACCAGCGGGATCATGATTTCTGGGCGCACTTTGATTCCGCTGGCTTGCACTTCCGCGGCCGCTTCGAAAATGGCGCGCGCCTGCATCTCTGAAATTTCCGGAAACGTGATCCCGAGGCGACAGCCGCGATGCCCCAGCATCGGATTGAATTCGTGCAGCTCGTGCACGCGCCGCGAAATTTGTTCGACCGGCACGCCGAGTTTGTTCGCCAGCTCGCTTTGTTGGGCGTGGTCGCTCGGCAGAAATTCGTGCAACGGCGGATCGAGAAAACGGATTGTGGCCGGCAATCCTTTCAGCGCGGTGAAAATCCCAACAAAATCTTTCCGTTGGTAGGGGAGCAATTTGGCGACCGCGCGAGCCCGTTCGTCTTTGGTGCCAGCCAAGATCATTTCGCGCATCGCGTCGATCCGGTTGCCTTCGAAAAACATATGCTCGGTTCGGCAAAGGCCGATGCCTTCAGCCCCGAATGCGACTGCGTTGGTGACTTGTTCCGGCGTATCCGCGTTCGTTCGGATACCGAGTTTTCGGAATTCGTCCGCCCAAGTCATCAGTTTTGCGTACTCGCGATAGGTGAGGCTTTTTTTCCCGTCGAGGGATCGATCGACCAGGACCTGAATGATTTCCGATGGAGCCGTGGTTACTTCGCCGGCGAAAACTTCGCCGGCTGTTCCATCTATCGAAATGTAATCGCCTTGCGCTAACGTCGTGCCGTTGGCGCTGAGCGTGCGCTTTTGGTAATCGATTTGGATGCCGCTCGCGCCGCAGACGCAAACTTTGCCCATTTGTCGCGCAACCAGTGCGGCGTGCGACGAGACGCCACCGCGTGAAGTAAGGATCCCCTCGGCCGCAATCATTCCGCGCAAGTCTTCCGGCGACGTTTCAATCCGCGCGAGCACGACCTTCTGACCTTTGCTCGAGCGCGCCACCGCTTCTTCCGCGCTGAAGACAACATGCCCCGAAGCCGCGCCCGGCCCAGCCGCAAGTCCGCTGCCGATTTTCTTGGCCTGACTCGCCGATTGTCGATCAAAGATCGGCGCCAGTAGATGGGCGAGGGAATCGGCCGGGATGCGGCGCACGGCGTCTTTCTTGGAAATTAATTTTTCGCCGACCATGTCGACCGCGATGCGAACGGCGGCGTGACCGGTACGTTTGCCGTTGCGCGTTTGCAAAATGTAGAGCCGGGTTTCTTCGACCGTGAACTCGAGGTCCTGCATGTCCTTGAAATGTTGCTCGAGGATCTCGCGCACCTTCATCAGCGCCTTGTGCGCGGCCGGCATTTCCTTCGCCAAGTGCGCGATCGGATGTGGCGTGCGCACGCCGGCGACGACGTCTTCACCTTGCGCGTTGATCAGATATTCGCCGTAAAAAACTTTTTCGCCGCTGGCCGGATCGCGCGTGAACGCAACGCCCGTCGCGCTCGTCTCTCCCATGTTGCCAAACACCATTGTCTGCACGTTGACGGCCGTGCCCCAATCGTGCGGGATTCCATATTTACGCCGATAAACAATGGCACGGTCGTTCATCCAGGAACCGAACACCGCGCTGATCGATCCCCACATTTGCTCCTTCGGGTCCTGCGGAAACGATTTGCCAGTTCGCTCCTTGATTAACATTTTGAAACGCTCCACCAGCGCTTTCAGGTCGGCCACGGTCAGGCGGACATCGGGAAAATCGTGTTTGCCGTAGCGTTGATCCTTCAAATGTTCGATCACGCTTTCGAATGGCTCGTCATCTTCGCCCGGTCGCTTTTGCACGCCCATGACGACGTCGCCGTACATTTGCAAAAATCTTCGATATGAATCCCACGCGAAACGCGCGTTGCCGGTTTTATTCGCGACGATTTCGACCACTTCGTCGTTCATCCCGAGATTGAGGATCGTGTCCATCATTCCGGGCATGGAGTCGCGCGCGCCCGAGCGAACCGAAACCAAAAGCGGCCGCTCCTTGTGGCCGAGTTTTTTGCCAACTGATTTCTCGACTTTGGCCAAAGCCGCCTCCACTTCGGCCTTGAGCTGCGGCGGATAACGGCGGTTGTGCGCGTAAAAATAACTGCAGACGTCGGTCGTGATGGTGAAGCCCGGCGGCACCGGCAAACCGATTCGCGTCATCTCGGCCAGGTTCGCGCCTTTACCACCGAGCAACGGTTTCATTTTGCCGGTCCCATCGGCATGACCGTTGCCGAAGTAATAAACGTAACGCGGCGTCTTTGATTTCTTGGACGCAGTTCGCTCCCTGAATGTCGATCTTCGGTTGGCTGACTTACGTTTTTTGGCCATGAAACTTGCCCGATCGGGAAGAGTGGCAACCTAATTCTGCGCGGTCGCGTGTGTCAACGAGCGGTGCGACCAGCGCCATACCGTGCCGCGAAGTCTGTTTTTAAGCCGGCGCGCGCGCGGCGTGCTCGATTACTTCGTCGATCGCAGCCGTAAATTCGTCCACGCCCGTGCTCGGGACGATGATCGTGTTACGACGACCGTGCGCTTCCTCGGTGATGCGCAGGAATTTCCCGCGGTCGTTCTCGCGGAATTCCACGTGGAAATGCTTGCGCTCGATCTGCAGGTCCCTCGCCTCAATGAGATTGTCCATGTCTGCAAAAAACCGCGGAGTTTAGGCCGGTCGGTGTCAAAAAGGGAAGCAGTTTTTTGAGGAAAAAGCACCTCCGCAAAGGCTTTGTTGAAACGAATTTCCGAAGCTGGAATTAACGTCGCCGCGGACTTTTTCTCGATACCTGGTCAGCAATGGCGAAGTCGATTTGACGTTTAAAGGTGTCGACCCGCGCCACGAACACACGAATTTCATCACCGACTGAAAATCGCCGGCGCGTCCCGCGGCCGATCAAACGACGCTGCGCGGCGTCGAAGATATAAAAGTCATCGCCCAGCGTCGAAACATGCACGACGCCGGTGACGAGAGCGTCCGGCAGCTCGACGACCAGGCCGTAATTCCGAACATCCATGATCGCCGCGCGAAAGACTTGCGGATTGCGCTGTTCGAGCTGCTTCTGAAAAAATTGGAGCTTCTTTAGTCGAACCGATTCAATCTCGGCCTCGGCTGCGTTTCGTTCGGTATCCGAAATGTGATTGGCCAGCGATTCGATTTGTCCGACGTCGATCTTCGATCGTCGCGGCGAATTGCGCTCGGCCAATGTGCGATGCACTACCAAGTCCGCATAACGGCGAATTGGACTGGTGAAATGCAGATAATTGGCTTTGGCCAGGCCGTAGTGTCCGAGCGACTGTGCGGCGTACCGCGCCCGCTTCAAACTTTTGAGCAAACCAATCTTGAGCGCCTGTTCCTCCGGCTTGCCGCGAATCGAAGCCAGGAAGCGCTGCACTTCTTTCCGGTGCGAAAGATCGCCGACCTTATGATTAAAGCTGAGCACGAATTCGCGATACTCGGCGAGTTTTTCCGGATCGGGATCTTCATGGACTCGGTAAATCGTTGCGATCGACCTTTGTCGAAGCTCGCGTGCGACCGCTTCGTTCGCCGCGAGCATGAACTCCTCGATCAATTGATGCGATTCATCGTTCTCAACGCGCTCGAGTCTTATCGGTTTGCCCGCTGGATCGACATATACCTTCACCTCTGGAAAATCGAGATCGAGCGAGCCGTGATCGAAACGTTTGCGGCGCAGGAGTGAGGCGAGCTCCCACGCGGTGTGCAGCCGCCGGCTGAGCTCGCCGTTCGGTTTCGTTTGCAGAATTGCGTAGGCCTCTTTGTAAGTCAGTCGTCGCCCGCTGCGGATAACGCTTTTGGCAAAACGCGCATTTTTTGCGCGTCCGCTTTTATCGAACTCAACGAAAACCGAATGGGTGAGCCGATCGACATTGGGATTCAAACTGCAAACGCCGTTGCTCAATCGCTCCGGCAGCATCGGGATCACGCGATCCGGCAAATAAACGCTGTTACCGCGCCGCCGCGCTTCACGATCGAGCGCGCTGTCCGGAGTTACGTAAGCGGAAACATCGGCGATGTGCACGCCGAGCCGCCAGCCTTCGTTGTCGATCTTTTCGACATCGATGGCATCGTCAAAATCGCGCGCGTCATCCGGATCGATTGTGACAATGAATTGGTCGCGCAAATCCTCGCGACCATCGACCATCCGCTGCTCGACCGATTGCGGAATCCGATTCGCTTCATCGATGACGCTTTTTGGAAACGCAGTCGGCAAATCGTATTTCCGGACGATCGACAACATGTCGATGCCGGGCGCAGTTGCGGCTCCAAGCACCTCGATGATCTCGCCTTCTGGATTTACATGTCGCGATTCCCACGCCTCGAGACGAACAACGACTTTATCGCCACGCGTCGGCGCTTTCGGCAGTTTCTCGCGCGGCGGAACTTGAACGTAAACATCGTGGACAAGTCGCGGATCGTCCGGCACCACGTAATAAAAATTACGCGAATGTTGCAGCGTTCCGACGATGGTGTCGCGCGCACGCTCGAGAATGCGAATCACGCGCCCTTCGCTTCGAGGTTTAAATGCTTGTCCGGCTCGGACTTTGGCGCGGCGCGGCGGCACATCTCGACTGATCCGCGCGACCACGCGATCGCCGGTCATCGCGGTCCCGGTATTTTCTGCCGCAATGAAAACGTCCGGCTCTCCCGCTTTTTCCGGGACGAGAAAACCGTAGCCCGCCTGATGGATCGACAACTTTCCGGTGACAAGG
>Ga0209056_10006109_pt1 | contig 12471 bp, 9 predicted proteins | sample GraSoiAngelo_114_FD_185876 | JGI IMG/M metagenome (GOLD analysis project Ga0209056, IMG submission 185876) | Grasslands soil microbial communities from the Angelo Coastal Reserve, California, USA - 14_0903_13_40cm (SPAdes) (version 2) | ecosystem: Environmental > Terrestrial > Soil > Grasslands ... | reverse complement strand
CGCCTCGACAATCTCTGATTTCTCAGCTATCTCAATCATCGATAACTTTTCAAAAGGAATCTCTCTGTGAACCTCTGTGGATTCTCTGTGCCTCTGTGGTGAAACTCCTTTAAGAAGAATTCACCATAGAGACTCCGAGATCGCACAGAGAACCACCGAGAATAGCCTCAGGCGCTCACCCCATTTAGAAAAACATCCATGACGACATCGGCCATCGGTTCCAGCTTGTAATTGCGCTTTGAGATGATCCAATTCGTCGCCATCTCGTCGAGCGCGCCAAAGAGAATTTTTGCCGCAACCGTCGCGTTCAATTCTTTCCGAAACACGCCAACGCGTTGTCCTTCTTCAAACGTGCGACGTAATAACGCCAGGTACTCGGCAAAGCCTGCGGCTGAGAATTCTTCCATGAACTTCGTCGAGCCGCGCAATTCAACCTGAAACACCACGGCGAGGTCGCGATCGGCCCCCAAACGCTCAAGATGCAGCTTAGCGATCCGTCGTAGCTTCTCGCGCGGATCATCGAGATTCTCGATCAGCTGGCCGCCTGCCGCGATCGCTTCGGCCATGTTCTGATCGAAAATCGAATGCAAGATTTCTTCTTTGCTCTTGAAATAGAGATAGACCGTCCCGTCAGCGACCTCTGCAGCGCGCGCGATGTCCGCAACCTTGGAATTGAAATACCCATTGCGAGCAAACACCCGTGTTGCCGCACGCAGAATTGCAGCCCGCTTGTCGCCGATGGAATTGCGGGATGACACCCGCTTTTTGGAAGGTCGCGCCATGAATGAATGAATCGTCACTCAGTGACGCCCTAGCCTAACTTGACTTGATGATTGTCGCAAGCTTGAGGACCGTGCAATGCCCCCGCCCGCACGCACAAGAAGTGAGCTTGCGTCGGAGTCAAGCGCCGCTACGGCAGGTGGTTCTGACTCTGCATACTTCTGATTACAGGGTGAAGAGCGCGTCTTCGCGATTTAGTCGTCGGCAGCAGAAACATCGCCATCATCATTGTCGGAATCAACCTCTCCAGTCCCGGCAGGCTCATCGCTCGATTCCAGCTTTTCAGCTTCGTCGCCGCTCGCTTTCCCTTTGGCAATCAGCTTGCCGCCGGGATCGAATTGGAGTACGCCGTCGCGTATCCTCACCTGGGTTAATGGGAAGGCGGTTTTGAGGCCGGCTTCACTGAAGAGTTTCTCGATTCGATAATTGATGTCGCTGCGAATCTGCACGTGGCGGCGGGGGCGATTGGTCCACACCAGCAAGCGAAAATCGTTCGACCAGTCGGCTAAGTCCATGAACTGCACCTTCGGCGCCGGGTCCTCTAAAACATTATCGATGCCTTCGGCCGCTTGCAGCAAGGTTTTGGTTACCAGTTGGACATCGCAGGTGGTATCGACCTTAAGCGGAATGGCAATGCGCGCGCGGGGGTCGCCGTAAGACCAATTGATCAAGCGGTCCTTCACCATCTTGGAATTGGGCACGATGATCGAGATGCGATTATTCGTCATGATGATCGTCGTGCGCAGGTTGATGCTTTGCACGTCGCCTTCATCCTTGCCGATGGTGATGCGATCGCCTAAGCGCACCGGTCTTTCAAACAACAGAATGAAGCCGCCGGCTAAATCAGAAGCGATGTCACGCAGGCCAAAGCCGATGCCAACCGACAGCGCGGTGAAGAGTACTGCGATCGAAGTAAGATCGATGCTGAACGAAAATTTGAGCGCCCACAGAGCGCCGAGCGCGATAATGACGTACTGCGTGAGCCGCGCCAGCGTGTAGCGCAGTCCCGGTTCGAGGTATGCCTTCTTCGTAATCTGGCGTTCTATCAGCCGGCTCAGCGTTCGCGAGAGTGTCACCGCGAGAAAAAGAATGATCAGGCCGCCTGTCAGCGTAGTCACTGAAAACTCCGCATTGCCCACTTTGAATTGATGAGCGAGGTAGCCCGCAACTCTGCTGAAGACGCCCTTCCAGCTTTGCCAGAACTCCCTTATGCCAAGTATGACGGCAACGGAATTTATTTCTGCGACGATCATTACAATGCGCCAAACCCTGGCGAGGACAACACTTACACCGCAGTTCTTAGCGGCCGACTAATTCTTCAAAATGTAAAGGGGCTTAAACCTATCGTACCATCAGCGATTGGCAAATAAAACTTGCTGGCTGTTTATCAAGGATTGTAGTTACATTCGCGTGGATGTCCGCCTGGACGCCGACGGTAATCCTCGCGTGCTCGACGTCAACCCGAACCCCGAGTTGTCGACCGGCGTCGGGATTCATCGTGCGGTTGCGGAAGCTGGTTGGTCCTGGGAACGCTTTGTCAAGCAACAGATCGAGTGGGCGAGAGTCTAAGTAGCCAAAGCATAACCATCTCCCAACAGCAACGGAGACAGGTTGGGCGCGGCGGCGATCTGGTTTACAAGGCTCGTGTTAAGGTTTAAATCCGACGCTCTCCCACAGCTTGGCCGAATCAAACAATCGTCCCTGCGTCACCACCAACCTAACCCTTCGGATGTTGCTGATGTTGTCCAGCGGATTTGCGTCCAAAACAATAACGTCGGCGCGCTTGCCCGCTTGAATTGTTCCCACTTCATTCTCCAACTTCATCACTCGTGCGGGTGTGATTGTGGCTGCCTGAATCGCTTCCAGCGGCGTCAAACCTGCTTTCACATAAAGTTCTAATTCGCGATGCAGCGTGTGGCCCGGCACGCCGACGTCCGTTCCGGCGACGATGGGTATACCCGCTTTGTGCAGCGCGCCGATGAGCTTCAGCAATGTGTCTATGACCATCTGCAATCCTTCAACTTCACCGGCTGGCCCGCCTTTCTTACGTATCTGCTCGACTAGTTCCGGCGCGACCTTTGTCAATCCCGGTTCGAAACTTTCAATCGGCGTTTCTTTAGGGTGAATCATTAGCTCCAGTACAGCGACCGTAGGGTCTGTGACGGTGCCATGTTCCTTAAGAAATCGGAGCGCGTATTTCGAGTCTGGCGACTCCAAATCAATGGACACTTGTGGCTGACCGGGATCGCCCTTGGGAAAGAACGCGCTCCCCACATAATTGAGATGATTAATTTGATCCATGCCGGCTTCGACTGCCTGAAGCGCGTTCATGCCTTTTGGGACATGACCGGTCACGGTCATACCCAGCCGATGAGCTTCAGCCGTAATTGCTTTCAAAGTCTCCAGCTTGACTTGATCTCTAATTTTGATTTGTTCGAAACCGGCATTCTTATAATGCTGGACCGCGGCGCGCGCTTCTTCAGCCGTATCGACTTGAACATCGAATGAATGAAACTCGTTTTTGCCATCGATATAGCCGGCCAAGAGCATTCGCGGGCCAACCCCCTGTCCTTGCTTTGCGGCATCACGCAACGCAGTGCCAAACTCGATGTCGTTACCAACGTCGCGCGCGGTGGTAATTCCAGCGGCGAGATACGCCGGCCCAAACTCGACCTGGTAAAAATGCGAATGCATATCCCAAAGACCAGGCAACAGGAATTTTCCGCTCGTGTCTACGATCGTTGCCGGATCAGGAATTTTGATCTGCGCGCGAGGCCCGGCGGCAATTATGCGATCGCCTCGAATCACCACGACGGAATTTGTGATCGGAGGTTTTCCAGTTACATCAATCAAAGTGCCGCCGAGCAAGACCAACGGAGTCTTGCTTTTAGGACTCAATCGATCCGCAAGCTGCGTCAGCCGATCAATTCCATCCTCCACAGTTCTTTTAATGAAAAAGGACAACGCCGAGTCATAGCCGTCTCGGATCGCATATAGATTCGTCTCAACCTCGCTGCCCAGATTAACGGCGGCTACAAGGCGATTTTGTGAATCAAACCAGAGTGTTTGACGGCCCCAGCCTCCGTTCCATTTGCTGCCGCTAAGGTGATAGCGATCAAGGACCGTCGGTTTTCCTGAAAGCGTGACCGAATCGTGGCCACGAAACTCAATGAACGCTTCGCCACCTGGCAAGAGCGCAAGTGAATTCTTCCGCCCGTGCAATTGCCAATAGCGAACCAGCATCATCTCCATCGTCACCGGCACGTAAGTGCCTAGCGTGAAGAAATGTTCTGGTACTGGTACTTGTGTGACGCGTACGTTTCCACCGACTGCGCCGGTCTTCCGTTTACCGCTGGCGCTGTCGCGCACAGTTGCGATCTTTTCTTCAACCGTAATCGCGGTGTTGATATCGACCTCTAGCGGTCTAATTCCTTTGATTTCAAACAGCTCGGGAGTTAAGTCACCCTTTGTCCGCAAGGTGGCCGTCAGCGAAGGCTTCTTCTCTTCACCCATGAAGGGGAGATCGATCTTTGCCTGGACTATCAGACCGTTCTGAGTGCGGCTGATTTCGTAGGTTTCCTCACCTCGTATCTGCTTCGTTTCGTATACGCGAAACTTGCCGCTCTCGATTGCTTGCGCAGTGATGCTTCCTTGACGGGCCGGCCCACCAGACTTCACTTGAGCTTTGACGGCAGTCCCAAACACCGATAGGACCAACAAAAGGATTGATACACTTGCAAACCGTTTCATGGTTAATCTCTATTCTTACACTTACAGTCATCTGTTTCGCATAAAATGCGCAAGATGGACGCCTCTGTTTTCCGCGGCTTGTTAGACACTCGCAGATAATTCACTGAAACAATAAGACGGACGGTATTAGACGAGTGATAACAAGCGAAGTTCAGGCCACCGCACCAATCCAAGAGTCGATGGTTAATCATAAGTTCAAATGGAAGGAACTTTTATCCTGCAGAAAGGTCTAAGTGCTTGCGGTCTTAGCTGGTCCTGAAGGATCTGAACTGGGTTGAAAAAGTTCGCAGTATCACTGCTCCTGCTAGCATCTAGCTTTCCGTCTACCGCCCAACAATCGGTCGTTGAATCACACTTTGCCTTTACCCACCTTACAGTAATTGACATGACTGGCGCTGCGCCCAAACCTGACATGACGGTTGTCATAAATGGTAACCGCATCACGGTCTTGGGACGAACCGGGCAAGTACATGTGCCGCGCGGAGCACTGATTGTAGATGCGGCAGGCAAGTTTCTGATTCCGGGCCTGTGGGACATGCACGTTCACTTCACGGAAACCGAAAGATCGTTTCCGATGTTCATCGCCAACGGTGTGACGGGCGCGCGCAACATGGGCGGCGATCTGGATGACCTGCTTCGCTGGCGAGCCGAGGTCGTTTCCGGGAAGCTCGTGGGACCGCGCATTGTCACCTGCGGCCCAATCATAGATGGACCACAACCGGCTGCTCATGGCCCAACGATTGTCGTCAGCAACGCCGCTGAAGGCCGGCAGGCAGTCGACATGCTCAAGCAGCGAGGCGCGGACTGTGTCAAAGTTTACGACCGTCTGCCACGCGATGCCTACTTCGCAATCATTGATGAGTCTAAGAAGCAACGGATGCCTGTTGTCGGGCACGTGCCTGTTGCCATCACATCGGTCGAGGCCTCTGATGCCGGACAAAAAAGCATTGAGCATCTGGGCAGTATTCTGGAGGCGGCCTCAACTATCGAAAGCGAATTGCAGCAATTAGAAAAGGCTTCAGCGCCACCCACTGACCCATCTGAGTTTCCCCGCCGAATAGCAGCGCGCGGCGCGCGTATGCTCGACGCATACGATGAGCAGAAGGCGAAGCAAATTTTCGCCCACTTCATTCAGAATCAAACGTGGCAAGTGCCAACGCTTGAAATCAAGTGGACGCAGACATTTATTGACGACCTCAGCAAAGGCGGCGACCCACGTTTGAAATATGTCCCGCAATCTGAGCAGCAATGGTGGAGCCCGCAGAAAAACTTCTTCGCGCGTTACCGCACACCTGAGTACATCGTTTTCAAGAAGAGACTTTTTCAAAAAGAGCTGGAACTGGTGGGCGCGATGCATCGTGCGGGCGTCCCGTTCATGACCGGAACCGATCTAAGCGGCGCCTATATCTTCGCGGGTTTTAGTTTGCATCATGAGTTGGAGATGTACGTGCAGGCGGGCTTTTCACCGATGGAGGCGCTACAGGCAGCTACGCGTAATCCCGCAATGTTTCTCGACGAGCTGAGTTCACAGGGCACTGTTGAGACCGGGAAGATTGCCAATCTGGTCTTGCTTGATGCAAACCCGCTCGACAACATCAGTAATATCAAACGCATTGATGCGGTGATACTGAACGGAAGTTTCTTTCCAAAAACAGCTTTGCGGATGATGCTGGCAAACGTAGAAAAGGCTGCGAATGCAAAAAGCAACTGAAGCAACGAGCGCAGTCAGCCGCCTGCCGAATGATTTGTAGCTGATTCCCCTGTCAGGTCAAGAGAAACAGCCTGCGGCAGCGCTCAGAAGTCTCTTGAGTTCTCCACCGTCGGTAAACAGTCTTATTCTGAGCGCGACCACCAAGCGAGTTGCGCTCACTTGTTTGAAAAGCGCTTTACCTCCGGAGGCAAACGCGTGATAGCGAACGCAAGGCCGCTGCTTTCACTGCCGGCGAGGACCTTGATTGAAAGCGAACCACTTACAGATCGGGTTTGATCCGGAAGTGTTTTTTCGTCCACCAGCACCACGTGTTCACCGGGCGGCAGATCGCCGATCAGAAAGTAGCCATTCGCATCGGTCATAGTGTCCCGGCCGCTGCCGGTCACGATACGCACGTCGGCCAACGGCTGTTCGCCTTCATCAAGACGGCCATTCTCGTTCAGATCGAGCCAGACTAACCCGCTGATGCGGCCCGTACGAACCAGTCGGAAATCAACCACCGAATCTCGTTTGGAAACCAATGCGACCTGCTGCTGCGCGCCATCCAGCAGCGTCAGGTCGGCGCGAACTGACAGGAGATCCAAGTAGACTGAATGCTCTCCTGTCTGGACAGTGTCGATGCGAAAATTGCCATCCGCGCCGGTCACAACATAACGGTTGCCGTCCACGCGCACTTTCACATTCGCCTGGGGCAGATCGATATCGGGATCGAAGCGACCGTTGAGGTTTAGGTCCTGATACACGCGTCCATAGACCGCTCCGTAGGAATTTACTTCCGCCACTGGTCCGCTAATCGCGCGCTCGGCCCGGTGCGATGAGAACAGGAACCCTCGTAAACTGACCAGCAGCGTCGGACCTGTCTGAGTTCGCAGATAGCTGAATTGCAAGGTGCTCTGTCGCGGCAAACGCACGGATACCGACGCGTTCTCCGTCGTCCGCAAAGATGTCGTTGCGCTACGCATATAACCCAGACCGCCGCTGATGCTTAAATGCTTGCGCAGCAGGTTCGACAACTGCCACGCCGCCGTTCCACTGACTAAACCACGACTGCCAATCCCCTGACTGATCTCGAATGTGTTCGATTCGTTGATCCGAATGTTGGCGCCGGCCTGTACGTTTAATGAAGCCGGGCCGAACGTCTTAACGCGCGTGGCGTTCACAAACAGGCGCCAACGCGAAAATTGTTTGGCGGCGCTGGCTAAGGTGAAAGCTGCCTTCTTCAATTGCGGGGTACTGCTCTGCGTGTGTGAAAAGAACACCGTGGGCCATCGAACGCTCGGGGTTAGATTCAGGGTCGCCGTCTCGAACCGATTGAACTCACCAGCTCGGCCAGGCTTCGTTGCGGTGCTGCCGCCAAGTGAAGCGGTGATCCACTTTCTTGGATGCCACGTTACATCCCCGGCGACAAGGTTGGTTGGCTCGAGCAATCCACTCTGCGCGCTGAGAAAGTTTCGGCCTACATATGTGTATCTTCCTTGCACAATCAGTTGATCAGTCAACGGCAAAGACCCGGAAAGATTAACGGCTCCGGCTGCACCGTCGACGTAAACCCCATCGCGACTGAGTCCGGAGAATTCACCCGCTCCGAGATCGGCTTGAAAGCGTTTGCCGCCGGAAGCGAAGCGAACGCTGCCGGTGGCCAGTTCGCCACGCCGACTCGGTCCGGCAAAATGCATGGCGCCTGACGAGAAAAGCAAATCGTGTCCAGCGGGAACTTTTGCGTAAGAGCCCGCAGTCACATAAGCGCCAAAGACATTTGTATCGTAGTGGAATTGCGACCGCCGCGGTTGCGTCTGCTGCAGCGAGCCGTCCCCCGTTACATCAGCCGGCGCAAACAAAACTGGTATTATTGTTCCCGACATTGCGCGACCGGCAAACACGTTCAATCGCACTGGGCCAACAGGTAATTCCGCCGACGCACCACGCATCGTGTTAGACATAAACTGAAGGTCAGTGCCCGTGCCAAAGTCGCCAAGGACGAAGGCCCGCCCGCCCGGCCGCTCCAATCTGAAATAGCCGCCATGAAGATTCGTTAGGCGCGACTGCGCGGTTCCACCATCGAAATTCGTCAGAAAAGTGAAACGCCCGTCACCCAACCGCCCGCTGCCGCGCAGCGTCAGGTTGTGATCGAAGAAAGAAGTGTAACGGCTGGCGTTGTAATCGTATTCAAGCTGGTAAAGCTCGATTCGCGCGTGTTCAGTGCCCGGTCGGACTGTACCGGCTTGCGTGCCACCGCGCGTGATTCTGATCGCTCGTCCTTCCTCTCGTTGGATCGAAACATCAAGAAGAGCGGCGACAATCTCGACTGGCAGCATTAGTTCCTGAACATCAGGCGGAAAAACAATGTCTGCCGTGGCCGAGATGGCCAGGGTGACGGAACCATTCTCGCGGACTTGATTTAGCTGGGCGCTGAATTCCGCCACAATGCCGCCCTGTCGGCGCACTGTGACTACACGCGTCGTTGCGTCAGATTGGATCGAATCTCCGAGTGCGCGCGCGATACTGGCGATCGGAAGTAATAAACGGCCGCCGCGCTGTTGCGCGGAACTATTCGGACCCGCCAGAGTCTGGCCGTTCACAATAATTACCGTTCCTTCCGGAAAGCTGTTGCTTTGCGGCGCAGGATCGCTGGCATACGAATTTCTAACGAAGCCGTTTTGAGACGGCTTCGCGTGCGCGAGACCAGCCGTTCCCAATGTTGCTAGGAGCGTTAACAGCAGCACTGACGCCGAACCAAGTTTGATCATACTACGCGTATCCAGGCGAGCTTTATGCGAGCCACAAAAAAAGCGCACTCTTGAAACATCGCTGGAAAGCTGGGTCATTAGTAGTTTTTCTAAGACAAGAATTCTGTCAGGGCAATTTAGCGAAGCGGCGTGGTTCTCAATATTGAACTGGCGTCAAATTCTGATTTAAGGAGACAAAGTCTTGAACTGGCTCAAATGTCGCAATTACTGGCTGGCGGCGGGTGTGGTACTTCTCCTGCCCTTCATGGTGCGGGGTCAGTCCCATTCTGCCCCAGTAACGATAAATGCCAGCGTCAGCGAAACAGTGGCCCTCTCGGTTGGTCAGGCCTTCGCTGAGAACAATGTACGAATTGAATCGCGTGGTGCGGGCAAGACGTTGGGATTGACGCTGTCAGGATCTTCGACTGATGTCATGGCCGTCCGCGTGCCAATCCTGATTCGTTCAAATACCAGTTACAGAATCTCCGCTTTGGTTCAATCGCAGACTGCGACGCTGGTTAACTTCGCCGTAATTGGCGCGCGGTCGACTGGCAGGTTCGCAGCCATAAATGCCGTCGCAAGTCTCGATGTTGCGCGAGAGCTGGACAGCCGAAGCACGAACGGCAGGATGCAAACTGCTTTCATGCCTTTGAATCTCTCTTCCTCATTTTCAATTCTTAGCGGACTTCGCGTTTCTCTCGCAGGCACGCTAAGTTCAATGGATAATGCGCTGGAAGTGACCGTGTTAATTGCCGCGAAGCCAGCAGCGGGCGCGGATGACTGGACTCTTCATTTGATCCTGACAGCGTCACCTGGAAACGACTCCTAAAGCAGAGCGATCACACCTTTAGCGCTTAGGGCTTCGCTGGTTTGGCATCGCCCCGTGCGGACGAGGCATTGGCGGCCGCACTACCAACCACCAAATCTGTCACACCCTCAGTCGGCCTGCGGCCATCCTGGAAATCGACTCGGTACTTAATGTTGTAGACACCCGGCGCCAACGCCTTTTCGATTGTGAGAGGCTTAGCCAATTCCGAGCCTGCCAGCACTGGTAAGGATTCGTTCTCGGCCGATTCGGCTACGATTTGGCCGGCTGCATTAGTTATCTGCGCCGAAGCCACAGGCCGGATCGCGCTGTTGCCTTGATTTTTCAAAGTCGGAATCAAGCGCACGCTGTCGGCACTCGCCTCAGCGTGAAGATTCTCGAGGGAACCGCGGCGTGTTAGCTGGCCCACTTTGATATAAAAGACGGCCGCCATGCGGTAACGCACGACCATTTGCCGCCGATTTTGAATCAGCTTGATAGTGTCGGGTCGTTGTTCGACAATCAAGGCGCTCAGATGATCTCCAGGAGTCGCGTCCTTCGGAACAGAGATCGTTACACGAATTGAATGAACATTGCCTGGAGTTACCGTCGTCTCGGCCGGACTATAAATCAGCCAGCCGCTGGCCGAGTTGGGAAGCGTATTGGCTTTTTGAAATTCGACTTCTCCATTCCGATTAAGAGTCCAATCGTTCAAGCTTGCGACGATGCGCACGGGCTGCGAGTTTTCGGCCGCGTGATAATCGAGATCGACTACCACGGTAGCTTCTGTGCCCGGCCGCATTTCCATTTCAATTCGCGCAGGTGCTAACGAGATACCGCTACCGCTTTTTGGTGCGGATACCGCTTGAGGGGCGGTTTGCGCGACTACTGAAGCGGAAAAAACAAAGAAAAGGCAGAAGCACAGGGCAATGCGATTTGTGGTTTTGGTCAGAGCTAGCATTCGGGTACCTCCATCTAACAAGGAACATTCGGACCTGCGGAAATGGTAAACGTCAAAGTTGCCGAGGACACGCCTGCGGCAAAAAACTGCGGCGTGATGGCGAAGATAGCGTCAAAAGCATAACCGTTATCGCTTGCTCGGGTAACGCTTCCCGACGTCAACCGAGGGCCGCTTAAGATCACAGTAGACCCAGATATATTAGCTAACGAAGACTGATAAGCAGCCCGGCCGCTCCCATTAATCGTCACGGTGTTGGCCGGGTCGTTGTTGAAGGGCGGATAAAAGATGTGGCCGCTCCTGGTGCAAACCTTCGCACCAGCTCCGAGCGAGCGCAAATTCCCAACGCCAAAACCCGCATCGGAGCTTTGCACCGCCTGCGCATTTCCGCTGAACGAGCTCGCGAGAGAAACTGTGACCTGATAGGCGGCGTTGCTGCGAATCGCGATCGGCACAATCACCTTCACAATGGAGTTCGCATTAGCCGGCGATACTTCGCCGAAGTTAATCGTCACGACCAGATTGTTTAGCACGCTCGAGCTGCCGCTCACTGAGCCGCCGAGCGCGCCCGTGATCGTCGGCTGGCCGCCACTGCTGATGTCGAAATTTTGCGCCGAAATCGTGGTGGCGGCGCAGACGATGAGCACGCAAAGGAAGATCGCGGAAATGACAAAGCGCAAATTCATCTCTTATGGGGCCGTAACGGTGAAGGTCACCGAAACGGTTGTGCTTCCGTTCTCGTAGAACTGAGGCTTAACGGCGAAGATTGCGGGCACCGTAAGGCCGTTGGTGTTGCTGCGCGGCACCGCATTCAGGATGAACGCGCCATTAAGCGCGGTCGTCGAAGCCGAAAAGGCGCTGAGATTAGACTTGACTGCGGTGTACTCATAGCGGCCGGTCCCCGCGTTGACCGAGCCGTTGCCTGCCAGAGTTGGATCGCCCGACGTAGCGTTCGTGTCCGAGCCACCGGTGTTCACGCCCGTTCCCGAGCGCGTGACCGAGCCCAGGCCGAAGCCCACGTCAGTGTTCACAATTTTGTTGCTGGTCGACCCGGTGCTCGTCACCGTTGCGCTCATCGAAAGCACGTAGGCGGCGTTGCTCCTGAGCTTGAGCGGTACGGATGCTGTCACGAAACTGTTCGTGTTGCTGGGTCCAAGTTCACCGAGATTGATCGAGGCGGCCAGCGGATTGTCGACCACTCCGTCGGTAGTAACGCCACCGCCTGAGTTGCCGCTGAGCGTGATGGCTCCACCTGAATTGATCTCGACGAATTTCGAAACTGTTGCGCTCATGCTCACGGTGCCGGTCGTGCTCTGCGCAAACGCGGTAGCCGCAAAAGCCACGAGCAATATGGTGAACAGGAGTGCTCGCATAATGATTGGTGTGGTTCTGGTGTCCATGATAGTGTCCTCTCGTTTTGGGGTTAAAGTGCTCGTCGCATGCCGCCGATAAAGTAGATTCGGTGGCATGCGGCGAGATAGGGGACGGCCAACAAAAGTATCAGCACTTATGGAGCCGAGATTGTAAAGTTCGCGCTGATCGTGATCGCGGCTGCGGGATCGTAAAACTGCGGCTTGATCGCGAAGATTGCGGGCACTACCAGGCCGGCGCTGTTTGACTTGGGGGTCGTCTTGTTAATTCTCGGCCCAGTCAAAGCAGCAGTCGACGAAGAGAAATCGTTCAGGGTGGAGTTCGAACCGGCAAAGACCCATCGACCATTAACGTCAGTCGAGCCACCAAC
>Ga0209056_10006100_pt1 | contig 12481 bp, 11 predicted proteins | sample GraSoiAngelo_114_FD_185876 | JGI IMG/M metagenome (GOLD analysis project Ga0209056, IMG submission 185876) | Grasslands soil microbial communities from the Angelo Coastal Reserve, California, USA - 14_0903_13_40cm (SPAdes) (version 2) | ecosystem: Environmental > Terrestrial > Soil > Grasslands... | reverse complement strand
GGCGTGCCCCGCTGTCCTCGGTGTGGTTCGTGCGACATGGGTCGGCTCCGTCGCCGACGGGGCATCCTCCAGCGGCTAGCGGCACTCCTGCTCTTCGATCCACTATCACTCACTGTCGGAAGTGCGATCGACGCTTCCTTGTCCTTCGGCTCTTGAAGTTCTCAGCCGAGTAAGCAGACGCGATAGCCGGTGCGGATCACGGCGTCCGCGCGAACAGCGGGACAAAGGCGCGGAACCGGGTCATGCAGGTCCAGCAGACGAACGGCCGCCAGCAGACGAAGGTAGTTACGCGCTCCAAGAGGCGCGTCGGCCAGCGGCGGTGAACATCGTAGGACCCGCAGCGTGGACAGTGGACCCTCATGCGTTCGGGGTAGCCCTGGAACCCGCCGCGGGCAAGCTGACCCTTCCATGGGGTTAGCCCTTGGAGCGTCGCGGGCGACGGAGGTAGTCGAGGATCGCCTCCGCGATGAAATCTTGCATCGGCCGGTCCCGCTTGACGCAGACGAGGCGCACGCGCTGCCGGAGCGAGCGCGGGACACGGGTTGTGAGGATCACGAGCGGCCCGGCGGGTCCTCGCAACTCTGGTCGCTGTCGGCGAGGCATACGACCCTCACGCGGCCGGCGGCGACTTGTCGGGGTCCGTTGACGTGACGCGGAAGTGGCGCAGCGTGGCCTCAACGCCAGGGTACGGGCCGACGACTTCGCTTGGGCAGCAAGCAAGCAGATGCGCCTGGAGTCGGTCGAGTTCCGCGCCGGTGACTCGGCTCACGATCACCACGGTCCGCTTGCAGTGCGTGCAGGTGACCACGAAGCGTCGCCCGGCCATGGTGACGCCGCGTCTAGCTTGACGGATGGAAGCGTGTCCAGTCGGTATTCGCAACGAGCGGGCGGCGACGACGCCACACGAAGCTACTTCTTCGCAGCCTGGCGCAGCCGCATCTCGTGGACGGTTGCGCCTTCGCCTGCCGTCACACCCAGCGATGGCGGCCACGAGACGAACCCGTCAGGCATCTCCTCCAGCGGCCCGCCGCTACCATACCGGTAGTCACGTCGGCCGTCATCGAAGTCGGCCCGGATGCCCCACGTGTCTGGCGCGATCAGAGCGACCGCGACCACGCGCGGCGACTTCTTCGCCTGCTCCCGGACGAGGCGATACAGCACCCCAGCGATCTTCACCCTCTCCATCGAGTCGAGTATCGGTGACCTGCGCGAGAGACTTGAACCCGATGCAACGGGACAACGGTCGCATGCCGCGCCCCCCGGTGCCGAGACTCGGCGGCGGGTCGGCGGCGGAGGTGCTCGCGGATCGCCTCGGCCACGAAGTCCCGAAATCGGCACGCCCTCGCTTATGCGGTACTCGCGGACGCGTTGGCGGAGGCCGCGGGGACATGCATGAAGAGCATCACGAGCGGTTCGTCGGGGACTCCCACTTGGTTCGCCTGCGCGTCCCGACTCCCGGCCGGCGCTTCGTGGGTTCGCGTGAAGCAAGGGCGAGGATCATCTCGTGATCCAACGGAGCGGCAGCGCCATGTTGTCCATCTCCTCAAGCGCCGCGGATTGCTGCTTGGATCGCGATGAGCACAGCTTCGACGAGCAGGATGGTGTAAGCCGCCACGACCACGGTCAGAGCGATCTTCGACCATCGGGAGAAGCTTGGACTCTTCCACAGGAGCGGCAGCCCGAACGGTCCAAGGACTGCGAAAAGCATCAGGAGCAACCACCACGGCCGGTAGTACCACCGCGGGCGAGGAGCGCCGTCCGAAGTCCGCATCATCCGTGCCGGCATTCTGAGGACGCCGCTGCAAGCGGTTCAAGAGGAGGAGTGCGTGGTGGAGCGCGTTGCCCTCTACTGCCGCGTTTCGACCGCGTCGCCCGCGAAGACTGCCGCGCGCTCCACCGTCGGCGAGAAGCCGCATAGGACCGTGGCTAGGTCGGGTAGGTCGGCCTCGCTGAGCCTTTCGAGCCTGGCGATCACTGCCGCCCGGTGCGGTCGGCTCTGCTGACACTGCTTCCGCGTGCGTGCTATCCAGCGCCCATGGCGAAGCGTCGCGTCCTCGTCCCCGAGCGCCTCCCGGCCGTCCGCGCCTCCGAGTACGTGTGCGTCAGCGTGGAGCTACCAAAGGGACTCCACGCGAAGGCGCAGGAGATAGCGCAGGCGTACGGACTCTCGCTCTCGGCGTGGCTTCGTTCGCTCGCCTACGAGCACGTCGGGTTCGAAGCCCGCCTGAAGCCGGGCGAGATGGTGCGCCTGCTCTCGGGGGACAGGCCGAAGCGGCAGCGATAGGCGGGGATTGTTTACTGGAGCAAGGTGGACCTCGCTAACCGTATCGCGACGATCCCCAAGAAGCACCGTGGCGGGCTCGCTGTGCAGCGCGTCCCGCTAAACGACATTGCCCTTGGCGTCTTGCGGTCGTTCCCGAGCCGCTTTCGCGGCGGCCCCGTGTTCCCGAGTGTCACGGGCGCCACGCCACTCAACCCCAAGAATTTCCTCACCCGCGTGTTCTACCCCGCGCTGGAGCGTGCTGAGGTCGCGGACTTTCACTGGCACGACCTCCGGCACACGTTCGCTTCCCGCCTGGCGATGCGGGGTGTCCATCAGAAGGCGAGCCGGTGGCTGTTCCGATGGCGGTTCGTCGGGGCATTCGCGTTCACCCCAGATGACGCACTCCGCAGATAAGCGGCCGAAATCTTAGCAACGGCCCGCGTCTTGCTTGGTTTTCTCAGACGGACTGAAAATCACGGTGTCGGCGGTTCAACTCCGCCCCTGGCCACTGGATAGCACGCCGACGCGGCGCCGTGACGTCCGCGCTGACGCGGGTGGCAGCTCGTGAGGCCCACTCGCCCAGCAAGCAAGCTAGCAGCTGGGTGGTAGCTTCGGCACGACCGCGCCGAGGATCGCGGGTGGGGGGTGTGCCACGGGCGGAACGCCGTTCCGGGCCGTTCCTGCCCTGAAGTCGGGACTCCCCGGGAGGCGAGGAGGGGATTGACGCGCCGCGGGCCGCGCGGCCCACTCATCTGTGATTTCCCCCCCTCGCGCCGTGCAGGACAAGGACAAGGAATCGAGAGAGTGGATTCAAGTCGGGCAGCCGGCGGCCATGGCCTTCCCCGCGGTCGCCATCCACTGAGCTTCGGGGCGGGCAGGATGGATGGCGGTCAGGGACCGCAGCTCGCAATGGGGTCCCGAAGAGGGGGCGGAGGCGAGCCATCTCCCACCGCCCCACCAGCGGGCTTCTGAGTGGCGACTCGCCGTGGGCGCCTCGGACGAAGACGACAGCTGGCAGGTGCGGAGGAAGCGCATGGTCGACATCTTCCATGAGGGCGGTTGGGAGTACCGGTGCGAGCCGCTGGCCCTGCCGGATCCCGCCGCTGCGGAGCGAACGCTGAATCAGCTGGGCAAAGCGGGATGGGAGCTGGTCGAAGTAGTGCCCGGTGACGGCGAGCGAGACCACACGCGGGTCGCCGTGCTCAAGAGAAAGCTGTTCTGGACCTGACCGGGCTACTTCTTCTTCGACGGCGACTGCCCGCTCTTCGTGTTCACCGGCTTCACCGCGATCTCCGTCGCGCTCAGCCGGTACTGCACGGTCACCCTCTCGCCGACCTTGAGCTCGCCGCTGACCTTGGTGCTGCTGTCGCGACCGATCTCCCAGAGGTCCTTACCCTTCTGCACCGTGATGACGTCGTTGGTGAGCGCCGTGACGGGGCCCGTCACCTGGTAGGTCTTGGCCTGTGCGGCGTAGAGCCCGCCTGCGAGGGTCAGGAGCGCGAGCGGGGTCAGGGCCAGCACCTTCAGCTCGAGCATGCCGTCCTCCTTTCCCACCGCCTGGTAGCGTCAAGCTGGGGAGCAGTCTACCCCCGGCGCGCTACTCGACGTGCAGGGCGAGCTCCGCGGCCGGCTCGTCGAGATGATCGACGCACGGTCCGGCGGCGAGCCACGCGCCGGCGGCGCGCCGGCCTGCGTCGTGCATCGCGCCCAGGATGCCGCGCTCGAAGTAGAGGTAGGAGCCGGCATTGAAGTACGCGGCGCGCACCGGCCGCACGGCCTCGTAGAGGATCACCTCGCGGTAGGGGCCGCGCTGGAGGCGCGTCACCCGGTTGCGCTCGAGGAGGAGCTTGCGGTCCATGTTGTAGGCGTTCTCGAGGAAGCTGTCGACGGTGCGCTCGACGGCGCGCCCGAAGTGCCTGAAGGGGCCGGGATTGGGCTCGGCCGGCTCGGTCACCAGCACGGGGACGATCTCCTCCGCGCCGAGCGCGACGGCGGGCGCGAGCGGCGTGTTGACGAGCAGCCCGCCGTCCCACAGAAGGTGCGGGCCGACGCGCACGGGCGGAAAGAGGAGCGGGATGCTCGCGCTCGCCAGCACCATGTCGACGGTGATGGCGTCCACCACGACGTAGTCCGCCGAGCGCGTCACCGGCGCGGGCGCGGTCACCCAGCGGATCACGCGCCCGGAGTGGGCGTCCACCGTGTTGAGCGCGAGGCGGACGCCGCGGTTCGGCACCCGCTCGCCGCCGAAGACGTCGACCAGGCGCGCGCGGAGCGGCGCGGTGTCGACCACGAACGGCTCGCGGATGCCCTCGAGGAAGCGGCTCACCAGCTCGAAGCGCGCCGTCAGCAGGAACTCGACCCAGAGCGCGAGCACGTTCCCCGGCCGGAGCGAGCGGTGGTTCCGCACGCGGTGGAGGAAGGCGCGCAGCGGCTGCGTCGTGCCGAGCCAGCGCGCGGCCTCCTCGAGCGAGAGCCGTGCGAGCGAGCGCAGCGCGCTGCCGAAGAACGCGGCGCTGGCCGTGACCGGCGGATCGTCGGCGATGCTCTTCCAGAACTGGAGCATCTCGCGCGGCGACTTGCCGGCCGCGATGAGCGCGGCGTTGATGCCGCCGGCCGAGGTCCCTGAGAGCACGGCGGGCCCCGCCGCGAAGCGCGCGTCCTCGAGCAGGCGCTCGTAGACGCCGACCTGGAACGCGCCTCGCGCGGAGAGCACGAGACCGAGGGTGCGCGGACCCCGCCGTCTCCCGCCCAGCCGCATCGTCCGCATCGTCCGCATCGTCCTCCCCCTCCCCGCGACGGATCCGGTCGTGCGCGTGTAGCACGGCGCGCGGCGGGGAGCTAGGAGCGTGGCCCAAGATTCCGGACCGAGCCCCGCACCCGAGCGCCGAGCATGGCGGGCGCGAAACGACGAGGAATACTCTTGCGGTATTTCGAGGAGTTTCGCGCCCGCCAGGCGACGGCGATCGGGCGCGGGGCGACGGGAGCCGAATCTTGGGTCACGCTCCTAGGAGCGGGTGGCTACGACACCGAGCGCTGCGCGGCAGGCGCGACGGCGGCCGGGCGCGGCCACGCCCGGACCTTGCCGCACGCGAGACCGATCTGCCGCACCACGTCCCACAGGTAATACAGCTCGGGGTAGACGAGCGGCTTGCCGCTGGTGAGGAGCGCCGCCGCCACCTGTCGCTCCGGGTCGGCCCAGGTGAGGACGTTCGTGAAGCCGATGTGGCCGAAGGCGTACTGCGTATCCGGTCCGTAGGGGCTGAACCACTGCCCGCCCAGCATGAAGCCCATCCCGTAGCGGAAGGGGAGGAGGAGCGTGAAGTCGAACTCCAGATACGACTGCTCCGAGGTGGCGCGGCGGATCGTGCGCGGGTCGAAGATGCGCACCCCGTCGAGCTCGCCGCCCTGGAGGAGGAGCTGGTAGAAGCGGCTCATCTCGTTCGCCGTCGCCACCAGGTTGGCGGAGGGTACGATGCCGGTGAGAAACCGGGGGTCATTCGCCATGGCGATCGCCCGGCGGAACTCGACGCCGAGGGCGCGGCCGAGGATGGTGGAGAGCGGCGGCAGGGGCGGAGGCCCGGTGAAGTAGTTGACGGCCACCTGGCCGACGTCGGCGGGCGGGACGCCGTAGGAGAGCCAGCGGAAGCCGAGCGGGCGGCGGACCTCCTCGTCGAGGACGGTGCGGATCGTCTTGCCGGTCACCCGGCGCACCACCTCGCCCAGGATGAAGCCGCCGGTCACCGCGTGGTAGGCGAGCTGCCGCCCGGGCCGCCCGGTGAGCTTCATCTCGCACAGGATGCGGACGATGCCCTCGGGGTCCTCGAGGCGGTCCAGATCCATCGCTTCGGGCGGCGGGTTCGGGAGGCCGGCGCGGTGGATCAGCACGTGCCGGATCGTGATCCACTGCTTGGTACGAACCGCGAACTCGGGGATGTACTCGCACACCGGGTCGTCGAGGCGGATCACGTCGCGCTGGTCGAGGAGGTGGATCACCATCGCGGTCACCGCCTTGGCGGCGGAGAAGATGTTGAGCGGCGTGGCGGGCGTGACGCGGGTCCTGGGGGCGTTGGGCGGGTCGTCGGGACCGTTGCCGCGCGCGTGGCCGATGGCGCGGTCGATCAGGACCTGCCCGTGGCGCCGGACGCAGAGCTGGATGGCGGGATGGAGGCCGCTCGCGTAGAGGCGCTCGACCGCCGCCCAGATGCGCGCCACGGCCTCCGGGGACACGCCGAGGTCGCGCGGCGGGGTCTCGGCACCGACTGCGGTCACCTCCTCGAGCGAGGCCGGCACGCGGCAGCGGGTGAGCAATGGACAGCGCACCGCTGCGATCGTACAGTGCACCCCCGTGAGAGGAAAGGCGTGAACGAACGCTCGCTTGCGTGGCTCTTCCTCGCCGCGAGCCTGTGGGGGGCGTGGTTCACCTGGAACGCGCTCCGGCCGATGGCCGGGGCATCGCGGCGCGGGGTGGTGAGCTTCTTCGCCGGCTGGCTCACCGGCGAGCTCGCGCTCCATCACCTGGCCTGGCAGCTCGCCATGACGCTCGTGTTCGCCTGGGCGGGCGCGCTCCGCGCCTGGCCGGGGTGGGCCGGGCTGGCGATCACGCTCCTCTCGTGGTGCGGCCTCGCGCGCTGCCTCGTGGTCGCGCGCCGCGCCGAGGCGGTCGTCGAGCAGGCGCTCGCCCTGGGGCTCGGCCCGCGCTACGCGGAAGAGATCCCGACCCGGGCGGGCGGGCCGCTCGCGCCGGCGATCGACTGGCGTCGCGTGCTCCTGCCGTTCCCGATCCGGCATCCCGAGGTCGAGCGCGTGCGCGACATCGTCTTTGCGCGTGCCGCCGGGCGGGTCCTGCGGCTCGACGTCTACCGCCACCGCGATCATCCGACCGGCTGCCCGACGCTCCTCCAGATCCACGGCGGCGCCTGGATGCTCGGCAGCAAGAACGAGCAGGGCCTGCCCCTCATGCACCATCTCGCCGCGCGCGGCTGGGTGTGCGTCGCCGCCGACTACCGCTTGAGCCCGCGCGCCACGTTCCCCGATCACCTGATCGATCTGAAGCGCGCCGTCGCCTGGATCCGCGAACACGGCGCCCTGTACGGCGCCGATCCCGACTTTCTGATCGTGACCGGCGGCTCGGCGGGCGCGCACCTGGCCGCGCTCGTCGCCCTCACGCCGAACGCCCCCGAGTACCAGCCCGGCTTCGAGGGCGTCGACACCGCAGTCGACGGCTGCGTGGCCTTCTACGGCGTCTACGACTTCACGGACCGCCACGGCCTCTGGCCCGACCACGGGCTCCGCCGGCTCCTCGAGCGGCGGGTGCTGAAGGTCCCCTTCGCGAGCGCACCCGAGGCCTACGAGAAGGCGTCGCCGCTCTCCCGCCTCCGGCCCGATGCGCCGCCCTTCCTCGTCCTGCACGGCACGCACGACACGCTCGTGCCGGTCGAGGAGGCGCGCCGCTTCTGCGACGCCTTCCGCCGCGTGGTCCGCGCCCCGCTCGTCTATGCGGAGCTCCCGGGCGCGCAGCACGCCTTCGAGATCTTCCCGTCCGTGCGCACGACGTTCGTCATCCCCGGCGTGGAGCGCTTCCTCGCCTGGGTCTACGCCGGCTACCGCCGCCGCGGCGCCGAGTCCGGTGCGAGCCGGGTGGTGGGATCACGTGGCGCAGGCGTCTAGCGGCGCGGATGCCGACCGGGGAGAGGCGCCCGGCTCGGAGCCCGGGACGGCGACGGACCCCGTGTGCGGCATGCAGGTCGTGCCGGCGCGTGCACACACCCGCCTCGTGCACGAAGGACGGGCCTACTTCTTCTGCAGCGCGCACTGCGCCGAGCGCTTCCGTGCGGAGCCCGCCCGCTACCTCGGCCCGCGCGTGACGGTGCCGCCCGCGCCGGGCACCGAGTACACCTGCCCGATGCACCCGCAGGTCGTCCGCTCCGAGCCGGGGACCTGCCCCCTCTGCGGCATGGCGCTCGAGCGAGCCGAGGAGGAGGCCAGCCCCGAGCTCGCCGACATGAGTCGGCGCTTCTGGCTGAGCCTGATCCTGACCCTGCCGCTCTTCCTCGCCGCCATGGCGGACATGCTGCCCGGCGAGCCGCTGCGGCACGCGTTCGCGGGAGGCGCGCTGGCGTGGATCGAGCTCGCGCTCGCCACGCCGGTCGTCCTGTGGGGCGGATGGCCGCTCCTCCAGCGCGGCGCGGCCGGGGTCGCCGCGGCGCGCCCCAACATGTTCACGCTGATCGCGATCGGCATCGGCACCGCGTACGGCTACAGTGTGGTGGCGGCGCTGGCCCCCGAGGCCTTCCCCGCCTCTTTCCGCGGCCACGGCGGCGAGGTGCCGCTCTACTTCGAGGCGGCGGCCGTCATCACCTCGCTCGTCCTCCTGGGCCAGGTCCTGGAGCTCCGCGCGCGGCGCCGCACGGGCAGCGCAATTCGCGCCCTCCTCGGGCTCGCGCCGAAGACGGCGCGCCGCCTCGGCCCCGACGGGGGCGAGGAGGACGTGCCGCTCGCGGACGTGCACGTGGGCGACCGCCTGCGCGTGCGGCCCGGCGAGAAGGTGCCGGTGGACGGCGTCGTGGTCGAGGGCCGGAGCGCCGCCGACGAGTCGATGCTGACCGGCGAGCCCATGCCGGTGGAGAAGACGGCGGGCGCGCAGGTGACGGGCGGCACGCTCAACACGACCGGCAGCTTCGTCATGCGCGCCGAGCGGGTGGGGAGCGAGACCCTGCTCGCGCAGATCGTGCGCATGGTGGGCGAGGCCCAGCGGAGCCGCGCGCCCATCCAGCGCCTGGCGGACGTCGTCTCCGCCTACTTCGTTCCCGCCGTGCTGGTGGTGGCGGCGGTCACCTTCGTCGCGTGGCTCGTCCTCGGCCCCACGCCGCGCGTGGCCTACGCGCTCGCCAACGCGGTCGCCGTGCTCATCGTCGCCTGCCCGTGCGCGCTCGGGCTCGCGACCCCGATGTCGATCATGGTCGCCGTCGGGCGCGGCGCGACCGCGGGCGTGCTGGTGAAGCAGGCGGAGGCGCTCGAGGTGCTCGAGCGGGTCGACACGCTGGTGGTCGACAAGACGGGCACGCTGACCGAGGGCAGGCCGCGGCTCGTTTCGGTGGAGGTCGTCCCCGGGCTGGAGGAGCGCGAGGCGCTCGCCCTCGCCGCCGGCGTCGAGCAGGCGAGCGAGCACCCGCTCGCCGCGGCGATCCTCGAGGGCGCGCGGGCGCGCGGCCTCGTGCCGCCCGGCGCCACGGAGTTCCACGCGCGACCGGGGAAGGGTGTGACGGGGACGGTCGGTGGGCGCGCGGTCGCGCTCGGCAACCGGGCGCTGCTGGCCGAGCTCGGCATCGACGCCGGCGCGCTCGGCGCGCGCGCCGAGGCGCTCGGCGCCGACGGGCAGACGGTGATGCTGCTCGCCGTCGACGGGCGAGCGGCGGGTCTGGTCGGGGTGGCGGATCCGGTGAAGCCGTCCACCCCGGGCGCCCTCCGGGCACTCCGCGAGGACGGCGTTCGCGTCGTCATGCTGACCGGCGACAGCCGCACCACCGCGGCGGCCGTCGCGCGCCGGCTCGGCATCGACGAGGTGCACGCCGAGGTGCTGCCGCAGGAGAAGGGCGAGGTGGTGCGGCGCCTCCAGGCCGCCGGGCGCGTGGTCGCGATGGCGGGCGACGGCGTGAACGACGCCCCCGCGCTCGCCGCGGCGCAGGTCGGCATCGCGATGGGCACGGGGGCCGACGTCGCGCTCGAGGCCGCGGGCGTGACCCTCGTGCGCAGCGATCTGCAGGCGATCGTGCGCGCGCGGCGCCTCTCCCGCGCCACCATGCGCAACATTCGCGAGAACCTGTTCTTCGCGTTCGTCTACAACGCGCTCGGCGTGCCGATCGCGGCGGGCGTCCTCTACCCGGTCTGGGGGCTCCTCCTGAACCCCATGATCGCGAGCGCCGCCATGAGCCTCAGCTCGGTGTCGGTGATCGGGAACGCGCTGCGGCTCCGGCGGCTGGCGCTCTGAGGACGCCTGCCCGGGGGCGGCGCCGAAGCGGGTCGCCCGAACCCGGCGGCGCGGCCTCGTCAGGCTCGCCACCCTCTTCCCCGCGCCCCGCGCCACCTGCTAGAAGGGCGTGCAGATAACCTGCGTTGCGCCGACCGGTCGGCCGGGCGCGAGCCAGACGTCCCGACCTCCGCCCGGCGAGAAGGAGGGACCATGCGGCCCCGCACTGCTGCAATCGCGTGGACGGCCCTCGGGGGACTGCTCTTGGCGGTGCCGCACCTGGCGGCGGACGTGCGTCCGGGGGAGGTGCTCGCCAAGGGCGACATCCCGCGCCTCGGCACCCTCGTCTCGCCGTCGATCGAGTGGATCCTCCGGCGCGGGGCTACGATGAAGATCGCCGAGCCGCGGCCCGTCGGCTGGCCGAAGGCCTACCAGGAGGCCACGGAGAAATACGCGAGCCAGGTGCAGCTCGCGGCCGACGGCCTCACCATCCTCCACTACGTCGCTGGCCAGCCCTTCCCGAACCTCCAGCTCGCCGATCCGGCGATCGGGGTCAAGATCATGTGGAACTACGAGTATCGGCCCTACCCCGGCACCGACGACTTCGTGGAGTACGACTTCCCCACCTACAGCGCCTCGCTCAACACGGGCGCCCCGATGACGATCGAGCGCGATCTGCGGATCGGCGAAGCGCGGCGGCTCTACTACAACGGTCGCCTCGTCGTCCCGCCCACCCCCGAGATGCCGAACGGCTCAGGTCTTCGCTTCCAGGAGTTCGTGGGTCCGGTGCTCGCTCCCTTCGACTTGAAGGGCATCGGCCTCATCACCTACCGCTTCATCGATCCCGGCCAGCAGGACATGAGCTTCCTCTACCTGCCGGCGCTGCGCCGGGTGCGCCGCCTCTCGACCGCCCAGCGCTCGGACGCGCTCCTCGGCACCGACGCCGACCCGGACTCGTTCTGGGGCTACGGTGGGCACATCGCCTGGATGCAGTGGCGTTTCCTCGGCGAGCGCGAGATGCTCGGCGTCCTGCATGGCGAGCACTACCCGATCCAGCGCTGCCCGGGGGCGGCCGACTTCATGTTCTGCGACGCGTGGGAGAAGCGCACGGTCTACGCGATCGAAGGCATCTCGAAGCTCGCGCAGTACGCCTACGGGAAGCGCGTCATCTACGTCGACAAGCAGGCGATGGTGGTCGCTTACGAGGACATCTTCGACAAGGCGGGCGAGCTCTGGAAGGTGTGGATCGACAACCACCAGTTCCGCGACCAGGCTTACCCGGGCGCACGGAAGTACCCCGAGGAGCAGGACTTCTATGCCGGCCTCCTGATGCTCGACATGCAGCTCGAGCACGCCACCTACGTGCCCCATCCGGCCGTCGAGGGGCACGAGGGCTGGTTCTTCAACGAGGGCCCGAACGCGCGTACCGACGCGAGCGGCGCGGGCAGCGTCCCGGAGACCTTCACGGTCGGCTCGCTGGTCGAGCGCGGGCACTAGGAGAGCGACCCGAGACCCTGTCTCGGGTCGGGGACGGACAGCGAGGGTGCCGCCCGGGTGGGCAGGGCCGACGGCGTGCCGCGGCCGGCAAAAGCCGGCGCGGCAGACTTTCCGGAGCGTCGGCGCGTCACGTGAGGCGACGCGCGCGGGCATGACGCATGATGGCTGCCCGGGGCTTCAAGCTTTGCCGCGCCGGCTTCGCCGGCCGCGGCACGGCTTGCGCACGCGTCGCGTGATAGCGGGCGCGTCGGAGGTGGAGATGGCGGGAGGACGACGGAAGGCACGGCCTCGGGTACGCCGCGCGCCAAAGCCAGCGCCCATCGCCCTCGAGCCAGTCGACCTGCTCGCCGGGCTCGCGCCCGGCGTCGAGCTGCACGCCGATCATCTCCCACCCGGCATCGACGAGGAGAGCTCGGCCACCACGCCGCTGCCCGCCACCCTGACCGTCGCCGAGGCGGGCCGCTTGATCCGCGCGGGCGACGGCACCATCCGCCGCCTCATCCGGACGACGCTGCTCGGTCCCGAGAAGCGCTCGGCGGCGCGCGAGGGTGCCGACACCGATCGCGCCGGCGTCCTGCCCCGCACGCCGGGCAAGCCCGGCGAGTAGCGCCTCCCGGGGGCCGCGCAGCGTTGTACGGCGCGCGAGCGGATCCGTTCGCGACTGTGCGGCCCGCATCGCCCCGGCCGGCGAGAAATCTCGCAACCACGGGACTTCTTCGTCCGTTACGTCCGCGGCACGGATCTCGCTCCCTGGC
>Ga0209056_10006097_pt1 | contig 12483 bp, 9 predicted proteins | sample GraSoiAngelo_114_FD_185876 | JGI IMG/M metagenome (GOLD analysis project Ga0209056, IMG submission 185876) | Grasslands soil microbial communities from the Angelo Coastal Reserve, California, USA - 14_0903_13_40cm (SPAdes) (version 2) | ecosystem: Environmental > Terrestrial > Soil > Grasslands ... | reverse complement strand
TCCGTGTCCATCCGCTCGTCGGTAAATGACGTTAAGTTCACACTATTTCTGGCGCTGGTTCTGGTGATTCTCGTCATCTTCCTGTTCTTGCGAAACCTGTCGGCCACGGCAATTCCGAGCATGGCATTGCCTATGTCCATCGTGGGCACGTTCGCCATCATGTATTTACTGGGATACTCGCTCGACAACCTCTCGCTGATGGCATTGACGCTCTCGGTGGGCTTTGTGGTGGATGACGCCATCGTCATGCTGGAAAACATTGTGCGGCATATGGAAATGGGCGAGCCTCCCATGCAGGCCGCGTTCAATGGCGCGCGCGAAATTGGTTTCACCATTATCTCCATGACGCTGTCGCTAGCGGCGGTATTTATCCCCGTACTGTTCATGGGAGGTATCCTCGGCCGATTGCTGCATGAGTTTGCCGTCACCATTGGCGCGGCCATTCTGGTTTCCGGCGTGGTATCACTCAGTCTCACTCCCATGTTGTGCAGCCGGTTCCTGCAAGCTTCGAAGGAAGCGGAAATTCATCACGGACGCCTGTGGTCGTTGTTCGAGCGATTTTTCGATGGCATGCTGCGGGTTTACGATCGCACGCTGCAGTTCACGCTGCGACATCGCGTCGCCACCATGGCGGTGTCGGCCGCAGTCCTGGTGGCAACGGTCTATCTCTTTATTGTGATCCCCAAAGGCTTCCTGCCGGATGAAGACCAGGGCCAGATCTTCATTTTCACCGAAGGTCCGCAAGGCATTTCTTTCGACAGCATGGTCGAACATCAGTTGGCGTTGACTCAGGTCGTGTTACAGCAGCCGTGGGTAGATTCATTCATGTCGACGGCGGCAGGAGGCAATGCGGGACGGATTTTTGTGCGCATGAAGCCGCGGAACGAACGCAAATCAGCGGCAGAGATCATTCAGGAGCTCCGTCCCAAACTGGCGTCGGTTCCGGGAATCAACGCTTTTCCTCAGATGCTGCCGCCCATCCGCATCGGCGGCCAGCTCACAAAAAGTCAGTACCAGTTCACGTTGCAATCTCCGGATACCGACGAACTTTATCAGGGCGAGCCTAAGTTCGAAAGCCGGCTACGCAGCGATCCCCAATTCCGGACACTGCTGCAAGACGTGACTAGCGATTTACAGATTAAGAACCCACAGGTCAACGTAGATATCGATCGTGACAAAGCGTCGAGTCTCGGGGTTACCGCCCAACAAGTAGAAGACGCGCTTTACAGCGCTTACGGGCAACGCCAAATCTCAACGATCTACGCGCCGAACAATGCCTATCGAGTCATCACAGAACTGGAAAATCAATATCAGCTCGACCCATCGGCACTGTCGATGCTCTATGTCCGCTCCAGCAGCGGACAACTGGTGCCGTTGAATGCCGTCGCCAAACTCACGCGTACCGTGGGACCGCTCACCATCAATCACCTGGGCCAATTGCCGGCGGTGACGGTTTCATTCAACTTACGTCCGGGAGTGTCATTGGGAGCCGCGGTCAGCGCTGTCAACAAAGCCGCACGGGAAATGCTTCCCGCAACCGTCAGCCCCAGTTTTCAGGGCACGGCGCAGGCCTTTGAGTCCTCGATCAGCGGATTAGGGCTGTTGTTGTTGATGGCGATCCTGGTCATCTATTTGGTGCTGGGAATTTTGTATGAGAGCTTCATCCACCCGATCACGATTCTTTCCGGTTTGCCGTCCGCAGGTTTTGGAGCGCTGCTCACGCTGATGATCTTCCATCTCGATCTGAATCTCTACGCGTTCGTGGGCGTCATCATGCTGGTGGGCATCGTCAAGAAAAATGCCATCATGATGATCGACGTGGCGCTCGAAAAACAGCGCGACGGCGGCGAATCGGCGCAGGAAGCCATCTATCAAGGTGCGCTGCTGCGTTTCCGTCCCATCATGATGACCACCATGGCTGCGCTCATGGGCACGTTGCCCATCGCGCTGGGATTTGGTGCGGGGGCGGAATCGCGGCGTCCGCTCGGCCTGGCCGTGGTCGGAGGATTGGTTTTTTCGCAATTGCTCACTCTTTACATCACGCCCGTTTTCTATACTTACATGGAATCCTTCCAGAACTGGTTGAGGTCGTTTCGAAAGCGGAAGACGGTTCCCGAACGAGCCTTCGAAGAAGAACCAGTATTCGCGGGGAAATCCGGCAGCAAGATCGCTTGACCTTTTCATTTTAGCCAGTAACCTCGCCTGAGCTTTCGACTGACCAGAAATGTCCTGCAAGTGGTACTTACCTCCTGCGTTCCAAAGAAGATAGGCTGAGCAAAGTTCCTTAAAGAGCCAAACTCATTGAATAGGAGGATCTGTGATCCGCCGATTTGTGTGGCTGGTTGCTCTGTGCACCCTCTCGCTTGCTACCGATGATCCTGCTCAACCTTCGCTAACCATCTACAACCAGAACTTTGCCGTCGTTCGCCAAGAACTACCGTTAGAGCTGAAGTCCGGCGTGAATAGCGTCCGTGTCACGGACATCACTATGCACCTGGAACCTGACTCCGTGATCTTGCGCGACCCGACCGGGAAACAATTTATTCAGGTGCTAGAGCAAAACTACCGTGCCGATCCGCTGTCAGAGTCGCTTTTGCTTTCACTATTTGAAGGCAAAACGATTGACTTCCTGGTGCCTCGCGAAAACAAGCAAGAAATTGTCCCGGGGAAGATCATCCGAAGCGGCTATGTGCCTCACAGCCCCATAGCGATGCGCCAGTACGGCACTCAGTATTACCAGGCGCAGATGGCGCAGGGCGGCTCGGAGCAGCCCATCGTGGAGGTCGACGGGAAGGTGCGCTTCGGCCTGCCGGGAACGCCATTATTCCCCGCCCTCGGCAACGACACAGTGCTCAAGCCGACGTTGCAATGGCTGCTCTCCACCCCGAACCCCGGACCATTGCGGGCTGAATTTTCGTATGTAACCGGGGGGCTGACCTGGGAAGCCGACTACAACATTGTCGCGCCGGAAAAAGGAAACGCCGTCGACGTTGTCGGCTGGGTCACAATGGACAATCAGAGCGGCAAGCGTTTTCAGAATGCTCGTATCAAGCTGATGGCGGGAGACGTAAACAAGATTCAACCAGAACAAATGTATGACCGAGTACAGGTGTTCACGAGTGCCGCCCCAATAAACGGCGCAGAAACCCCACCGGTGACGGAAAGAACCTTCGACGAATATCACCTGTATACTCTGGCCCGTTCCACCACTCTGGACGACCGTGAAACCAAACAAGTGGAGTTCATCAGAGCTGGTAACGTTTCGACCACACAAATCTACATCTATGACGGCCTCAAACTTGATCCCAATCGCTATAACGGATGGAACTGGGAGAACATCCGCAATGACTTCTCGTATGGTACGGAATCAAACCCTAAGATATGGGTTATGCGAGAGTTCAACAACTCGGAAGCCAACCACTTGGGTATGCCGCTGCCGAAAGGGCGGGTGCGGTTCTACAGACGCAATGACGATGGGCAGATTGAGTTCACCGGGGAGAACGTGATCGATCACACTCCGCACGACGAAAAGGTGCGTGTCTATACGGGAAATGCTTTCGACCTAACGGGCGAGCGTCGCCGCACCGACTACCGGGTCGACACGAATCGGCAGACGATTGACGAATCTTTCGAAATCAAGGTCCGCAATCACAAGAAAGAGCCGGTGGATGTTCGTGTAGTAGAGCACCTGTATCGTTGGATTACTTGGGATATCTCGGCTAAGTCCGATCCGTATCGAAGGACGGATAGCAAGACCAATTGAGTTTCCCCTGACGATTCCGCCGGATGGAGAGAAGGCGATTACGTATACGGCGCATTACACATGGTGAATGCTAGCAATGCAGGGCCATATATGAGATAGCTTCTAGTCTCATGAGTCATAAATAGCTTGCATAAAATAATCGGATGAGAGTATGGTGGATCATGTCCAATCCACGAGGACGTCCCACCAAGCGCAAGCTCGTAGTCAGCCCAGAGCAGAAGCTAGCTTTGCGACAGCTGATTCAACAACCCCGAAGTTCGCGATCTCTGGCCTTTCGGGCTCGCATCGTACTGGAGTGTGCCCGTGGACAGAACAACGTGGCAGTAGCTGCCAAGATGCACACTTCCGGCTTCACCGTGGGCATGTGGCGGAATCGGTTTATCAGCGGAGGGATAGCCGCTTTAGGAGATGAGATGCGCCCGGGAGCACCCCGCCAGATTGGCGACGACCAGGTGGAACGCGCCCTACGCCTCACTGTGGAAGAAGCCCCGAAAGGAGCCACCCACTGGAGCAGTCGTGCCTTGGCAACCAGAACCGGACTGAGTCAATCCACCGTCAGCCGCATCTGGCGGGCGTTCGGACTGCGTCCCCATCGCAGCGAGGCCTTCCAGCTGTCCAACCATCCCCTGCTGGTCGACCAGGTGCGCGCCATCGTCGGCCTGTACATGAACCCACCCCATCACGCGATCGTGCTCGGCGTAGATGAGAAGAGCCAGATTCAGGCCTTGAGCCGTAGTCAACCCCTCCTCCCCATGCTACCCGGACAGGCTGAGCCTCGAACTCACGACTACCAACGCCATGGCACCACCAGTCTGTTCGCTGCTTTGGAGATCGCCACCGGGTCGGTAATCGGTAAATGCTGGCCGCGCCCTCGGGCCCTTGAGTTTCGCAAGTTCTTGCAGCATATCGATCGTGCACTTCCGGCTGATCTGGCCGTCCATCTGGTCTTAGACAACTATGCCACCCACAAGACCCAGGAGATTCGCCAGTGGTTCCTGCGTCACCCGCGCTACACCCTGCACTTCACTCCCACGCACAGCTCGTGGCTGAACCAAGTGGAGCGTTGGTTCGGTCTGCTATCACAACGTCAGATCAAGCGCGGTTCCCACTACAGTGTGCGCGAACTGGAAGCTGCCATCGCAGAGTTCATCGCCATTCACAACCCGCAACCCAAGCCCTTTGTATGGACCAAAAGCGCCGATGATCTCCTCAACAGCATTGGCCGCTTCGCCTCCCGCACTCTGGCTGAGCATGGTGCAAACAATATATAAGAAATCAATGACTCAGGAGACTAGGCTGAATTTTCCGCCGTCGATGATTTGGTAAACAGAATCTCATAGACCAACAATGCGGCGCCCACCACGATAGCGCTGTCGGCCACGTTGAACGCGGGCCATTGATATTGCCCGACGTAGAACAGCAGGAAGTCCACCACCCGGCCGCTCACGTTGTCGTGATGACGCACCGCGGAACCACCAAAGGCACGCAGAATAGCAAAGAAGTCACTGAGTCGCACCGCAGCCTTCATGTCTTCCAAAAGCAAGATGGCCGTTGGCAGGTAGTGGCCAATGCGCAACTCCCAATAGCACAGTAAAGTACGAATGGCCGCCGGCTGTATCACGCACTCCGGTACAGCCTTGTCTTACTCGCGTAGGTACTCTCGTGCTTATGAAACGGGCTGGGTGGCGGAAACAGCGTCGGTCGCCGTCGGCAAAGCAGGAGAAAGGTGCTGCGATTTGCCCCGTGCCATCGCGGAAGAAACATGCAGCTCAAACTCTTCAGCCCGTCGAGTTGAGCTCTGCTCAGCCAGGACGCGCTCCTGTGCTCGTTTGCCGATGGTCCGCAGTTGTGATTCGTCCATGTCCTTTAAAAATGAGACCACCTGCTTGGAATCCTCAGCGACCAGGATTTCTTCCCCGGTTCGCAAGAAAGCATCCAGGCCCGTCCAGAAATCGGAGACAAGGGTCGCGCCACAAGCGGCCGCCTCAAACAAGCGAACCGATGGAGAAAAGCCAGAAGCCACCATCGCTTCGCGGGTCAGATTCAACGTCAGCCGGGAAGACGAATAAAAATGCGGATGCCAGTGCGGGGAAAGATGGTGAATGTGCCGGACGTTCTTCGGCCATTTGAGATTTGTTGGGTACTGCGGCCCCGCCAGCAGGAACTTCATCTCCGGCAGTTCTGCGGCGACGCTGGTAAATAGCCTGTCAAGTTTGGGTTGGCGGTCTGCGGCATACGTTCCCATGTGGCTCAAATCGCACTGGTAACGCTTGGAACTCTTTCGCGGGTAGTGTTGCTGCGCATCAACCGAGCAATATAGAGGCACAGCCCGTCGCACTCCGAATTCGGATTCCAATTGTTCCAGAAGCGGACCACCGGTGAAGCTGAAATAGAGATCGAATCCAGCCATCTGAGTTGGGCGCAGAAAATCGGTTCCGCCCGCGCGTAAATTCGCCACCGTGATCGGAGTATCAATGTCGTAGAAAGCCTTCACCGGGGCCTTCGAATCAAGAATCTCCTGCACCGCATTGATTCCATCAGGAAAGTAGGAGCCTGCAATGGCTACGTCGCAGCCCTCCAGTTCGTCACGAACTGATGGCAGGATCGAGTTCCAATCCTCAAAGAGCCGCAGATCGCAGAATTCGGGATGGGGGAGATCACGATTTGATGCGTACCATTCCTGATTCTTTTCAAAGAACATGATGTGATGCCCGCGCTCTTGCAATGCCTTCAATAGGGCACGATAGGTTGTAGCGTGGCCGTTTCCCCAGGAAGATGTCACTGACAGTCCGAAAATTACGATTTTCAACCTTGCCCCCTAAGCTTGGGAATAAATCGCTTCCGGGTGGCCGGGCACCTCGGATTCGGAACCAGTGGCAGTAGTGAAGGCAGCTTGCAGAATGCCATCCACCTGGTGGGCCCGCAATTCATACGTGTGTTGCCGCAGTGCGCGATGGTGCATTGCCGAACCGATCCTCGCGGCGGCGGCGGCACCGATCAGCCGCAGATATCTGACCACGTCATGCGCCGAAACCGCCGGCAGAATCTCGAGGCCGGGAACAAAGAACCCTTCAATTCCGTCCCAGACGTCGGTAATCACGCAGGCCCCAGCAGCGGAGGCTTCGAATACTCGAGTGGGCGGCGAAAAACCCACTTGCGCCATGGAGTCGCGATTAATGTTCAACACCATGCGCGCCGAGCAGTTCACGCGGTTATGGCTGCCGCTGGCGACATGCCCGATCCAGCGCACATTGGAGGGAAGCGTCTTCCCACTCCAACCTTCTCCGCCAAGAATAAAAGACATTTCGGGTGCCAGAAGCGCGGCATGAAGAAAGAATTCCTGCACCCGCTGTTCGCGATCGGGAAGACGGTGCCCAACAAATGCCAAATCACAGCGCAGCTCAGGATCGGGCGGGACCGGATGGTGTGTGTCGGGATCGAGCGCGTTGTAGATGGGAAAACAAGCCTTTGCGCCCAGGCGCGAATAGTGGTCAACAATCGGTTGTCCTCCACCATAGGTGAAGATCAGATCGTACTCGGGAATGAGTTTGCGAAACGGATCCTTAGGCACATTCTCCAGCCGCGCTAAGGTGGCGGGAGCATCCACATCCCAGAATATGACCCTGGTGCGGCTGGAGCGGCAGGCAAGGACTGCTTGCTCGAGCACTTCGTCGTCCGCGCCAACTCCGCTGTGCTTGATCACGAGTTCACAGTGAGCGGCTTCGTTCAGCAGTGCAGGAATGTCATCGGGAGTGCGATAGACCCGAACATCGGCATAATCAAGCTCAGCGATGTCCCGATTATTCTGCCGGCCATAGATGTCGGGTTCGGCGAAGATGATGCTGTGACCACGCCGGTGCAGGTACTTGTAGATGCCGCGATAATAAGTGGCGGCGCCATTCCAATAAGTTGAGGTCAGGCTGGAACCGAAGACGAATATTTTCATCTTGCCAGCTCCTCGCAGATTTCTACAAATTGCTGGGCGCGATGCGCACAAGTGTGGCGCTGCCGGACGGTTTCGAGACCGTTAGATGCAAGTTCCTTGCGTGCTGATTCTTCTTTGAGCAGGTTGACGATCTCAGCCTCCATAGAGCGCCCATCGGGCACACAAATGTAATCCTGGTTTGTGCGGAATAATCCTTCTGAGTCGGTCCACGGGGAACAGATGAGAGGAATGCCACAGGCCAGCGCCTCAAACATGCGGATGGTGGGCACGCCGCTCAAGCCGTTGGCATAGCATCGCCGAGGAATGTGCAGCGTGAGGAGGCTTTGGCCATATATCTCCTGCGCACTAAGATTCGAGAGGTAGCCGCAATAATTGATTCCTGCTTTTTCTAGTTGTGCTATACCATCTGGCGGATAGCGCACACCGTAGACCGCTTTCCTCGTCTGCTTCAACGTGCTCAGCGGAGCGGCAAGGAATTCCTGTAGTTCGCGAGTTCGTTCTTCGTCGCCCCAGTTTCCTATCCAATTAACATCCGTGGAATTGCCTGAAAACCTTGGATAGAAATGGGCGGTGTCGGCGGCTTCATGAAAGGTCCAGCCTCGACGTGCTTTAAACACCGTTTTATAAATCTGCCGAATTGCTTCCCCAAACGCCAGCACGCCATCGAACTGATCAATTCTGAATTGCGAGATTTGCTTCGGGTTGGTGTACGCGCGGTGATGGGTATCATGAAAAAGCGCATAGAAGTCCAGTTTGGACTTTAGCGTCAGGATCGTGTCTACCACTGCGGGTGAATTCCATTCGTGGACTACGACGACGTCTGCATCGTACAGCTCGCGCTCCGCGAACTGGCGAAAGTCCAGCTCGGAGTAAATCTTCAAATTTAAATCCGGGAATGCTGCGGTGAATTGCTGCACTGATTGTTTTCCCTTCTCGCCTTCCTGAAGCAAATTGATGAAGGACCAGGAATCTTCGGCCTCATAGCAGCGAACCTCATGGCCAAACCTGGACAGTTCATTGGCAAGCCCACGCAAAAAATGGGCATTGCCATGATTCCAGTCCGACCTCCATGAGTGTGCAAACAGGCGCAGCTTCAAGGAAGTGCTCATGCAGCGGCCTTTGCTAAGGTGAAATTGTTCGAGAGCACGCACACCGCACCCAGGGTCATCAGTACGTGCATTCCAGGTCCTCCAGCGGAATGGGCTGTGACTCCTGGATGTCGCTGTAACCTTTATCTCGAAATGTATTGGTGTAGTAATCATGGGCGCGCTCCCAGGCATGATCGTCTGGGACGCCGAACATGCGCGTGTAGTCCGGAGTGCCCGGGAAGGGAAACATTGGAACTGGTTCACTCACCCACACGCCACGCGATTTCAGGCCATTCTGCCAGCTCTGGATGTCTTCGCGGCGGTCATGCTCGGTGAGAATTAAATTGGCTTGCACCCATGGAATTCGCTGGCGCGCGTAAATCAACAATTCCGACAGCCGCTCCGTAGTCAATCTGCAACCTTTATTGAGTTCATCCCGGCCCGCTTCAGTGACCGACTCAATACCGCATTCCATGGAAATACAGTGGGCTTGGCCGAGCAGACCGAGACTTTCTTCGTTCCACAAATCAATGCGGGTTTGCAAGCCGATGGTGATCGGGCGTTCCGCGAGTCCTTGCAAAAGGCGGCGCGCGTTGCGGCGGCCGACTCCAAAAATCTCGTCAATGAAATAGATATAATCCACGCCGCGAGCGATGAGCTGGTCGACTTCTCGCAGCACGGCATCCACACTACGTTCACGATATTTGTCGCGGAATAGCGTCTTATTGCAGAATGAGCATGCCCAGGGACATCCCCGGGCGAATTCCAGTTCGGCACCCCGTCCCGAGCCCTCAAAAACGTGGTGGCGATGAGAACGCCCTTCCACGTTGTAGTGGCTAAAATCGAGCGGACCCAAGCTCTGCATATTCGCGGCGGCAGACGACAAAGCAATGTGCTCGCGATCTGGGGCCCTCCACGAACAGCCTTCGATCTGGGCCCACGGAGTGGAAGCTAGCTTGGGCAGAAGCTCGTCGGGCTCTCCGGAAATGGCGACGTCGCATTCCAGTTTGCGCAATGTGGCTCTCGGCGTCGCGGAACTATGAGGTCCGATCGCCACTTTCACCGCCTGGCTGCTCAAGGCCGCGAACCATTGCTTGGGTACGCGCAACTCAGGCGGCGGACAACGCCAGAATAAATAAGAAGGCGCGGTCGGGATCACCAGGAAATCGGGAGCGAACTTCGTTACCTGTTGCCTGACGTCCTCGACGGATAGCTGATCAAGGTGCGCGTCAAACAGCAAAGCTTCGTGTCCTGCTTCTTGAATCTTCGCGGAGGCAAAAAGCAGTTCCAGCGGATAATGAGAGTCAGGACAACCGAAGTAAACTGAACCATGAAAATCCCATGCCGGATTAACCAGGGCGAATTTCACGAGGCAACTCCGGGCAACATCTCGACCATGGACTTGCCGGCGTCGAGCGAGAATGTGGCGCGAGCAAACAACTGCTGGTTGTGTCTCCACCAATCATGGATGTTTTCAATGGTCTGCGGCACACTGATTCGCGGCGACCACCCGACGTGTCGTCGCAGCTTGGTAAAATCTGTGACGTAAATGGATTGGTCGCCCGGACGGCTCTCGCGGAACCGGTAGCTCACCCGCTTATGCAGCAACTTTTCGATCCGTTCCATCAGCTCCAGCAACGAGACCGTATTGTCGGCACCGCCGCCCACGTTGTAGATCTGTCCTGCGGTGGTCTCTTGTCTTTCGTTCGCCGCTTCAAACGCTCGGACTAAATCCTGGACCGCAAGCACATCACGCACCTGGCGCCCGTCGCCGTAAATGCAAATTTCCTTGTCTTGCAGAGCTGAGTACAGAAAGTGCGCTATCCAACCCTGGTCTTCATTTCCAAATTGGTGAGGTCCGGCAATGCACGACATGCGGAATACCACGGTAGGCAAGCCAAAGGTTGTTGCGTAGTCATGAACATACTGGTCTGCCGCTCCCTTGGAACATCCGTAAGGAGAATAGAAGTCCAGAGGCTGCGTTTCGGGAGTGCAATCGTACGGCGTGCAGAGCTGTCGCGGGGCTGGCTCGTCCGAGAATCGTTTCGGAACGATGTGCCCGTAAACTTTGTTGGTCGAAGTAAATAACAGGAATGGGCGTGCTTCGCTGCTGCGAGCAGCTTCCAGGATGTTCAGGGTTCCGCCAAGATTCACTTCAAAATCGCTTCTCGGATCGCTTACCGAAGTCGTAACCGCAACCTGCGCCGCAAAATGATAGATCTCGGTTGCTGAACCCACCGCTCTCCTTACCGCTTCCGCATCGCGGACATCAGCAATAGTGACTTTCAAGCGTCCGGCAGCGCTGGGCGCTTGTCGCAACCAGCGTAGATTGTGCTCGACGCCGGAACGCGAGAGATTGTCGAAAACATGAACCCTCGCATCGGTTTTACTAAGAAGATGGTGTGCCCAGTTACAGCCAATAAAGCCAGCTCCACCAAAGATCAATACCGAACGAAGAGACCCTTTCATGTTTTAACCCGTTTTACGACACTTGAAAGTTTTGCGATCGATCAGGCCACCAGACCGCGTGTTGCCAAGTCTCTGAGCGCGTCGTCGGTGCGATCCTGTGCTTGTTGCGAGCCGAGCCAATTCACCAGTTCCGACATTCCTTGCTCAAAACTTACCCTTGGGACATACCCCAGCGTCTGCGAGATCTTCGAAATATCTGCATAGCAGTGCCGGATGTCTCCGGATCGATACGCACCAGTGATCCCGGGAGGCAGTTCGACTCCCAACAGCGATGCAATTTCGCTGGCCACCTCTGAAATCGAGACAGGTTCCCCGGAGCCCACATTGAGAGCCATGCCATCTGCGTCCGACGATTCCATTGCCAACATATTGGCCTGCACGATGTCGCGGATATTGACGAAGTCGCGCAACTGCGAGCCATCTTCAAAAATAATGGAGGGCTTTCCATTCATCAGGCGCGAAGCAAAGATCGCAGCTACGCCTGTGTAGGGATTCGACAAGGCTTGCCGCGGTCCGTAAATATTGAAATAACGAAGCGCGATCGAGGGAATGTCATATGTCCGGCCAAAGAGCAGGGCCATTTCTTCTTGCGCTTTTTTCGAGAGGGCATAAATCGAGGTGCACTGCAACGGCTTCTCTTCATCCGTGGCCGTTGGTTGAGCCTCATCATGACAACGTGGGCAAACCATCTCCCAGCGTTTCTGTTTGAGTTGGTTCAGGGAACGCGATTGTGGGGCAATTTCACCACATTGCGCGCAAAGATACCTGCCCTCGCCGTAAATGGACATAGAAGACGCTACGATCAACTTTTCGGGCTCGGACCCGGTGTCGAGAATTGCTTGCAGCAGGTTGGCGGTGCCCTGGACGTTGCTCTCCATATACCTGGCGATCTCATACATGGATTGCCCAACACCAACCGTCGCTGCCAGATGAAAAATAACATCTGAGTCTCGGACCACATCGCATAGCGATTCGAAATCGCGCACGTCTCCTTCAACGAATTGGGCTTCGCGGGACAGGTAAGTTGGAAATCGATTTCCATGGACTTGCCTGCTCAGGTTGTCGAATATTTTCACTGCATGGCCCTGTTGCAATAGGGCGTCTGCGGTATGGGAACCGACAAAACCGCCACCTCCGACGATCAAGACGCGCTTCATCGTTTATCTCTTAATCCTGCGCACTCGTAACCGGTTGACCGACTGCAAGTTGATGTATTT
>Ga0209056_10006092_pt1 | contig 12494 bp, 13 predicted proteins | sample GraSoiAngelo_114_FD_185876 | JGI IMG/M metagenome (GOLD analysis project Ga0209056, IMG submission 185876) | Grasslands soil microbial communities from the Angelo Coastal Reserve, California, USA - 14_0903_13_40cm (SPAdes) (version 2) | ecosystem: Environmental > Terrestrial > Soil > Grasslands... | reverse complement strand
GCGAAGCCGGAGTGGCCGGGGCGCTCGTTGCGGGAGCCCACTTCGTACCAGACATCAACGGTCACGATCGGGTCCGAATGATCTTCCGAGTAGATGACGTGGAGGCCGTTCGGCAGCGTGAACTGCTCGAAGGCGATACGACCCGCACCCGCTTGCGCCGACAGCACGCCCGGGATCAGGGTCGCCACCAGCCAGAGTGGTCTCATTCGGGGCTTAAACTCCGGGAAAAAGCGCGAGCGCGTTGGTTTCGAGAATGGCCCGACGCTGGGTATCCGAAAGGGGCAGGGCCAGGAATTGATCGATGTTTTGCCGCAGATCCTTGACGCCCGGGCTGGGCCAGTCGGTGCCCCACAGCACGCGGTCCGCGATCTCCGTTAGGCGGGGAAAGTACTCCAGCAGCTTGGACGGCGGAATGCCCGAGACGTCGAGCCTGACGCGGCCATGACGTCGCAGGATGAAAAAGGCTTCCTCCATGTAGAGCGGCCGCCCACCGTGGGCCATCACGAGCGACAAATCGGGGAAATCGATCGCGACGTCATCGAGCTCCATCGGATTCCCGTACTTGGAGCGCGCCCCGGGAAAAATCGAGGTGCCCGTGTGCACCATGACCGGCAGGCCTCGTTCCTCGCAGCGGTGGTAGATCTTGCCGAGCGCGTCGAGCCCATCCGTATAGGCGTTCGCGGCAAAGCACTGATGAGGCGGATGAATCTTCAGCAGCCGAATCCCCTGGTCGATCAACCGGTCGACGTCACCGCCGGGATCTCGCGTGTAGCGGGCATGCACGCCGCCGTACGCGATCAGCCGTTCGGGATTCGCCTGGGCGTACTTCGCGGCGAATGTGTTCGTGGAATCGTCGAACCCCATCACATCGGGACTCGGATAGTTGACGAGTCCCACGCGCCACACGCCGGCGCGATCCATGACGTCGAGCAGCGCGCGTGGATCGTCCATGAGGGACAGCAGGAAATCCCAATGGGATTCCTTCCCCCTGCGCATCGCCTCCTGGACTTGGGGTTTGAGGTCGCGCCATGGCTGGATATGGATGTGCACGTCGGTGATGCGACTCAGTCGCTCCAGGTGTAGAACCCCTTTCCCGTTTTCCTGCCCAACTCTCCCTTCTTCACTTTCTCGCGCAGGATCTTGGGCGGTTCGTAGTGCGGCTTGCCGAGTGTGGCGTGCAGATACTCCGCGATGGCGAGTCGCACGTCGAGACCGACCTGGTCGGTGAGCTTCAACGGTCCCATCGGATGGTTGTAGCCGAGCTCCATCGCCTTGTCGATGTCTTCCGCGCTGGCGACGCCTTGCTCGAGCATGCGCATCGCTTCCAGGCCAAGCACGACACCGAGACGGCTGGATGCGAATCCGGGCGAATCGCGCACGACAATCGGTTCCTTGCCGAGCCGGCGCGCGAACTCCACCGCTCGCTCGGCAGCGGCAGCGCCGGGTTTCTCGCGTCCGTGGGTGACAACCTCCACGAGCTTCATTACATGCACCGGATTGAAGAAGTGCATCCCGATCAACCGGCCGGGCTGCTTCATCGCGGCAGCAATCTGCGCGATCGACAGCGAGGATGTGTTACTCGCGAGCAGCGCAGTGGCCGGCGCGGCACGCTCGATTTCGGCGAACAGCCGTTGCTTGATCGCCAGATTCTCAACGATGGCCTCGATGACGACATCGGCGTCGGCGATCGCGTTCCGGACGGTCGGCTCGGTCTGCAATCTCTGCCGCACCGCCGCCGCGTGTGCCTCAGTCAGTTTGCCCCGTTTCACACCGCCGGCGAGCAGAGCCTCGACTTTGGCTTTTGCTTGCGGTAGAGCATCGGCACGGTCATCGGTGAGACGGACTTCGCAACCCGAGAGCGCCGCGACATAGGCGATGCCGTGACCCATCGTGCCCGCGCCGATCACCGCGACGACGGGGGACTTCATGCAGCCCAGGAAGCGTCCACTATCCGGCGCCCGCGCTCCGGATGATTCGTGCAAATCCCATCGACACCCATGCGCACGAATCGCCCTATGTCGGACGGGCTGTCCACCGTCCAGGCAATGATCTGGGCGCCGAGATCGTGGACCGAGCGGACGAGCTTCTCGTCCAGCGTCTTGCGCTCCTGCCACAGCGTTTGGGCGCGGGCATCCTCGAGTGTCTGTTTGGGATTGCGCGTCTCGACGTCGGACAGGACGCCGCGCGACAGGTCCGGCCGCTTCTCGGCGAACCGGCGGACGACGGGAAAAGCAAAACTGTGAATGGCGTATCCCTTGGGATTCGGACCGCGGTCGAGTGTCTCGAGGAGACGATCGTCCCAGCGCGGATCGAGGACTTTTATCTCGACGAACACCTTGAGTCGCGGGCCTATGGCGTCGAGCGCCTGCGCCAATGTGGGGATTGGCTCGCCGTTCGCGAGATGCAGCATGGCGAGATCGCCAGCTCGCGCCTGCGCGATGGGCAGGCCGAGCACCGCTGGGTCGTGATGAACGATGAGCTCGCCGTCGAGCGTGTTGTGCACGTCCAGCTCGATCCCGTCAGCACCTAACGGACCCGCCGCCCGAAAGGCGGCAAGGGAATTCTCGAGCTCGACGCTCGACGCCCCTCGATGGGCGATGACGAGGGGAACCATTTTCACTGCTGGAGGCTGTCGGCCTTCTTCGGTTCGATCCAGTCCGGCTCTTTCTCGATGTCGTGCACGATGGCCACGTCTTCGGGACGCGGCAGCACCGATTCCAGGTACGCGGGATACTTCGCCGCGTCGATCGGCTCCCCATCGACCGTGAAATGCTGATGCGCATACATCCCGATCCGCCGATTGAACTTGAGATCAGGAACCTTGAGCTGCCGGTCGCGCTCGGGGATGAAAATGTTGAGCCGCTCGACGAGCTTCACGATTTCCTGCCGATAAAGATTGCGCGCGAGCTCATTGAGCTTGCTCTTATCCGGCTCTCCGTTCCCGCCGGTTTCGCGCTCGTCGTAGCGGCCTTTGAGACCCCAAACATAGGCCCAGTGGGCGGATGAGGAATTGTCCGTACCGAACAGGTCGAACGCCGTAGGAATCCACTTATAGAAGAAGCGTTGGATGACTTCAGCCGGCATTTTGCCCGCCTTCACAATGCGGAGCAGCCCGTTGTTGCCGGTGCCGAGATGATAGGACTCCTCCTTCAGCATCGGCCCCATCGAGCGGGACAGCGGATCGAACGCCGAGACCGACAGCATCTTGAGCTGAAACTTGCCGTCGCGATCGATGAACTGGGTGTAGGTGAAGAAGTCGAGCCAGTTATCGACGATCTCGTTGAACGAGCCAAGCAGGCGTTCGCCCTCATCGGCGCGGCGCTCGAGCAGCTTCGCCGCTTCGCGCTTGCCTTCATCACCGAAGTGCGAGCAGAGCAGGTAGGACATCTGCCAGCCGTGCCGCATCTCTTCGGTCATCACGCGCTGCAGCGACAACAGGTCGTAGTCCGATGGCGCGTGTTGCAGCAGGTTGCGCTGCTGCTCGACGGACGCGAACTCCGTGTCTCCCTGGTACACAATCAGATTGAGCAGGGCATCACGAATGCGCTGATCGGGGATGTGCATGATCGTCGGCCATTTTCGCTGGCCCTTGTAATGCCCGAACTCGATGTGGGGCACTTCCGGGTCGCCGAACTTTGCCTCGAACTTGAAGGCGCGAATCGCGCCTTCGGGAAGGCCGATCGAGTCCTGCCAGTATTTGAAGTAGTCGATCCAGTCGTCAAAGTTGTGGAGTTTGCGGACCATCAGCGGTTCCTTATCAGTTGACGGGCCTCTGGTGTAGCGAACAATGCCTGTTGATCGGCGATTTCGACGTCGAGCATCTCCTCGAGCGTGGAGTGCTCGGAGCGGTACAACGCTTCCTTTGTCTTCCGCACGGCGAGCGGCGCCATGGCCGCCCATCGCTCCGCCAGACTCATCGTCTCCGCGGCGAGTGCCGCCTGCGGAACCACCCGATCGAAGAGTCCGAGCTCCAACGCCTCGCCCGCAGCGACCATGCGCGCGCTCCAGACCAGCTCGAGCGCCTTGGAGATGCCGGTCAGACGGGGCAGGAAATAGCTGCCGCCCCAATCCGGCCCGATCCCCAGTTTGTGAAACACCTGGCCGATCGATGCTTGATCCGACGCGAGGCGGTAGTCGCACGCCAGCGCGAGGTTGGCGCCGCCGCCGGCCGCCGGTCCATTGACTGCCGCGAGCACCGGTTTCGGCGCGTTGCGGATCGTCAGCGCAATGTCTTTGCCGGCACGCACGAGCTCTTCACCGCGCGAGCCGAGCACGCCGAGATCCGCACCCGCGCAGAACGCTCGCCCGGCGCCGGTTATGACGATCACGCGCACCGCGTCGGCTGTGGAGAGCATGCGCAACGCCTCGACCAGATCATCACACGCCTCGGGGTCGAAGGCGTTGAGCTTCTCCGGCCGATTGAGCGTCACCGTGCCCACGTGGCCTTTGACCTCGACGAGCACCCGCTCGTAAGCAGCCATCAAACGCGCTCCACGATCATCGCGATCCCTTGGCCAACGCCGATGCACATCGTCACTAAACCGTAAGAAGACTTCGTGCGATGTAAAGCGTGCACTAACGTCGTTAAGAGCTTCGCGCCGGTGCAGCCGAGCGGGTGACCGAGCGCGATGCCGCCGCCGTAGATATTGACCTTCGCGGGGTCGAGCTTCAGCTCGCGGATACACGCAATCGCCTGCGCGGCAAATGCTTCATTCAGCTCGACGAGATCGATTTGATCGATTGTGAGGCCGGCTCGTTTGAGGGCTTTCTTCGTCGCCGGAATCGGCCCGAGGCCCATACAGCTGGGATCCACGCCTGCGACAGCTGTCGTAAGAATACGAGCGAGTGGCTTGTTTGCGGTTCCCGTGACCAGGAGAGCAGCGGCGCCGTCATTGATCCCGCTGGAGCTCGCCGCCGTCACCGTCCCATCCTTCCTGAACGCCGGCTTGAGCTTTGCGACCGCTTCGAGCGTGGTGCCGGCGCGCGGGTACTCATCCTTCGCGAACGTCGATCCGTCCGGGAGCGTCACCGGCACGAGCTCGTTCGTGAACACGCACTCCTTGAGCGCCCGCTCCGCACGCTGCTGGCTCTCCACGGCAAACGCGTCCTGCTCGGCGCGCGAAATCCTATAGCGAGCCGCGACGACCTCCGCGGTCTCTCCCAGCGTGATCGTCCATTCCTGCTTCATCCGCGGATTCACGAACCGCCATCCGACGGTCGTATCTGCGACCTCGGGCGTCTTGCGACTGAACGGCTCGGAGGGTTTGAGCATCACGTACGGCGCGCGCGTCATGCTCTCGACGCCCCCGGCGACGAAGGTTTCGCCCTCGCCCGCCTTGATCGCCTGCGCGGCGCTCGCAACGGCCTGTAGGCCCGAGCCACACAACCGGTTCACGGTTTGGCCGGGCACTTCGACCGGGAGACCGGCGAGGAGCAAGGCCATGCGTGCGACGTTCCGGTTGTCCTCGCCCGCTTGATTGGCACAGCCGAGAATCACGTCATCGATTGATTGGGGATCGACGCCTGAGCGCTCGACAACGGCCTTGATGGGGATCGCAGCGAGATCGTCGGGCCGCACGTTGGCTAGCGAGCCGCCGTGCTTGCCCACGGGGGTGCGCAACGCAACGCTGATGAACGCGTCGGTCATAATCCGACCCACACCGTCTTGGTTTCGAGGTACCCGTCAAGTGCCTCGCGTCCGAGGTCTCGGCCAAATCCCGATGCCTTAAACCCCCCGAACGGCGCGCCGGAGTCGTACGAATTGTAGGAGTTGATCCAGATCGTACCGGCGCGAATCGCCTTCGCGGCGCGATGCGCTTTCTGGATGTCCTTCGTCCAGATGCCGGCGGCCAAACCGTAAATCGTCTGATTCGCGAGCTTCATGCCCTGCTCGAAGTCGTCGAACGTGAGCACCGCGAGCACCGGTCCAAAGATCTCCTCGCGCGCGATCGTCATCTCCGGCTGCACGCGATCGAAGACCGTCGCCTCAACATAGAAACCTTTGCCGTTGGGCTTCGCCGCCTTGCCGCCGGCAACGAGCTGCGCGCCCTCTTCCACGCCCTTCTTGATGTAGGAGAGCACGGTCTCCTGCTGCTTCTTCGAGACCAATGCTCCCATGCGCGTGTTCTTATCGAGCGGGTCACCGGGCGTCAGCTTCTTCGCACCCTCGGCGAGTTGCTCGACGACTTGCTCGTGCACGGCTTTCTCGACGAGCAGTCGCGATCCGGCGGCGCAAACCTCGCCCTTGCCGTAGAAGATCCCGGTCTGCGCTCCGCGCACGGCAGCTCTCAAATCGGCGTCGGCGAAGATGATGTTGGGACTCTTGCCGCCCAGCTCGAGCGTCACGCGCTTGTTGGTCTCGGACGCCATCTTCATGATCTGCCGGCCGACCTCGGTCGAGCCGGTGAATGAGATCTTATCGACATCGGGATGCCGCACGAGCGCCGCGCCGGCGGTCGAGCCTCCACCCGTGATCACACTGAAGGCACCGGGCGGCAGGCCCGCCTCGAGTGCGATCTCGGCGAAGAGCAGGGCGGTGAGCGGCGTCTCGGAGGCGGGCTTTAAGACGATGGTACAACCGGCGGCCAGGGCGGGCGCGAACTTCCAGCTCGCGATGTTGAGCGGGAAATTCCAGGGGACGATGGCGCCCACGACGCCGATCGGCTCGCGAATCGTGTAGGTGAAGAACGGCCCTTCGACGGGCAGCGTGTCGCCGACGATCTTGTCCGCCCACCCGGCGTAGTAGCGCAAGGTGTTGACGGTCATTCCGATTTCGATTTTCGACTCGAACAGCGTCTTGCCGTTCTGCGCCGTCTCGAGCCGCGCGACCTCGTCGAGCCGCGCCTCGAGCAGATCCGCGGCTTTGAACAGCAGCCGCCCGCGCTTTCGCGCCGACAGGTCACGCCAGGCGGCGGACTCGAAGCAGGCCTTCGCCGCGCGCACGGCATTGTCGACGTCCGCCGCATCCCCCGCCGCGACATCGGCCAGCACCTCTTCGGTCGCAGGGTTCACGACGGGGAAGCGTTTCCCCGACGTGGCCGGCCGCCACTCGTTATTAATGAAGAGGTCGGTCTTCACTTCCCCTTGAACTCCGCCATCCGCTTTTCCTGATTGGCCGCGATGCCTTCCTTGGCGTCATCGCTCTGGAACAGTTGCTGCTGCAATTCGCGCTCGATCGCCAGGCCGGATTCGAACGGCACCTCGGCGCCCGATTGCACCGAGCGCTTGATCAGGCCGACCGCCTTCGAGGCCTTGTGCGGCGGGCAGAACTGCTTGGCATACAGGAGGACCTGCTCCCAGAAGTCTTTGGCGTCGAGCACGTCGTTCACGAGCCCGATTTCCTTGGCCCTGTCGAACGAGAACAGCTCGCCCTTTACCATGAGCTCGATCGCCAGTGGCTTGCCGACGATGCGCGCCAGGCGCTGCGTGCCGCCGGTGCCCGGCAAGACACCGAGGTTCACCTCGGGCAGTCCGATCTTGCCGGCATTTTCCTTGGCGAGACGGAGATCGCACGCCATCGCGATTTCGAGCCCGCCGCCGACGGTGTGCCCGTTCAGCGCAGCGATCGTGAGCTTGGGCGTCTGCTCGAGGCGATTCAGCGTCTCGTTGGCGTGGAGACAGAAGTAATACTTGAACCGCGGCGTCACCTTGTTGAGCATGCCGATGTTGGCGCCGGCCGAGAAGAATTTGTCGCCATGGCCGCGCAGCACAATCACGTGGACGGTGTCGTCGAAGCGCGCCCGCAGGATGGCTTCGTCGAGCTGGCGCATCATGTCGTAGGTGTACGTATTCGCCGGCGGATCGTCGAGCTCGATGATCGCGAGACCATCTTCCGTCCGGTACTGCACCAATGTCTTGAGCTGCGGTTCCGTCATCGTCGCCATGATTACTTAGCCTCCGGATAGGCCTCGACGAAGCCGCCGAGGAAAATGCTCGTCATGAGATCGGCTAACCGGCCGGGATCGATTTCGCCGGCGGGATCGTACCAGTTGTAGATCCAGTTCATCATGCCGAACAGGATGTACGTTGCGGCGCTGCGATCGGCGCGCGTCTGCTCCGGTGCCGCGTCTTTGAGAATGGACTCCAGCAGATCGACATAGCGCCGCTTGATCGCGAGCACCCCGCGCGGCGACGCCTCGTGCGATAACACCTTCATCTCGGCCATGTGTTGCGCGAAGAACGCCACGTGATGCCGGATGAATGCCTGGAGCCGTTCGTGCGGATCGTTCGCCTTCGCGATGGCCCGGCGCGCGCCGTCGAGTACCTGCGTGAAACAGCGTTCCTGAATGAGCGCGAGCAAGTCTTCTTTGCCGCGGACGTAGTAGTACATCCCCGCGAGCGACATGCCGCTGGCGGCGGACAGGTCGCGCATGGTGGTGGGGTGATAGCCTTTGTCCGCGAATACCCGTGCGGCGCGGGCGAGCAGGTGGTCTAGACGCTCATCGTAGGGTCGCATGATTTCGAACGATCGTTCGAATTCACAAGCTAGCCCCGCATCTCCGCGATCACAAGGCCCTTAATATTCCGTCGCTTCCCACGTCCACCGAGCATCGGAGCTCATGGCACAACCTCTGCCGCGCACCGAGACGACCCCCGACGCCGCGCTCATTGCTGCGTGGCAAACGGGGGATGAACAGGCGGCGGCCGAGTTGGTCAGGCGCCACGCCCGCGCGTTAGCGCGTTTTCTCGCGGGGGCGGGCGCGCCAGAGAGTGAGTTGGACGACCTGGTGCAGGAAACATTCGTCCGCGCGTTCCGCAGTGTGGATCGATTCCGCGGCCAATGTCAGTTCCGCACCTGGCTGATGACGATCGGCGGAAACGTCCTCAAGGATTTCGGACGTCGCATGAAGCGGCGAGCCGTGATTCCGTTGGACGAAATGGTCCGCGACGTGACGGGGGATCCGCACGAGCTCGCGGAAGCGAGTGAGACGGTAGCCAGATTGGCGGCGGGTTTGAAGGCGCTGCCGCGGCTGCAGCGTGAAGTGTTTCTGTTGCGCGCGCAGCAAGGACTCGAATACGAAGAAATCGCGGCGGCGTTGGCGACGACGCCTGGGGCAGCGCGGGTGCATTACCACCATGCGGTGCGGCGATTGAAGGAGACGGTCAAATGAATGAGGATGCCATGATTGCGGCTGCGAAGCGACTGGGTAGCGGGCCTGCGGATCGCCTGGACGTGGAGGCCACCGCGCGAAGGGTCCTGGAGCGGCTGCGCGAGCAGCCGGCTCATCGCCTCGCGTGGATTCACGTTCAGTGGGTCAGGATCGCCGCCGCAGTGGTGATTGTGTTGGGCGGCGGGTTCGCGGTGCACCAGATGTGGCCGGTCAAAGAGACACGCGGGCACCCGGCGCATTTTGTCGCCGATGATTTGAGTGATTTGTCGACCGATCAGTTGCGCGACGTGTTGGATCGGTTCGATGAGATGGTTCGTGGCACCGGCACGACATTGCCGGAGGGCAGCAGTGATTTGCGTGAACTCGATGAGCAGCAGCTGCGGCGCGTGCTGCGCTCTTTGGAGGGATGATAGATGAAGAGGTTCTGGCTTTTGGTGCTCGCCGTCGTAACGGCCCCCCCCCCGGCCCTCGGAGCGCAACAGCCGAGTGACACGGGCGAAGCCGGGCAGCTGCGGGCGCAGATCGAAAAGCGCTTCGGTGAGCGGGTGCAGCAGGAGCTGAAGCTGACGCCCGATCAGGCGGCCCAGCTACGCGCCAGTCAGGAACGGTTCGGCGCGCTCCGGCGTGATGTCATCCGCCAGCAGTTCGAGCGGCGCCGTGCTCTCGACGATCAGATGCGGCCGGGGGTGGCGGCCAATGCCGACTCAGTCCGCAGGCTCATGGATGGCATGCGGGCCGGCCGGGAGCAGATGCTCAAAATCGAGAGGGACGAGGATCGGGAGATGGGCGGGTATCTCAATCCGGTGCAACGTGCCCGCTATCAACAGTTGCGCGAACGGTTCATGCAGCGAGTGAACGAGATGCGGGCGGAGCGGCGCGAGCGTCGTGAGATGGGAGCGCCCCCCCCGCGGGTGCGGCCCGGGTTGAGACCGCAGGGCCGACACCGGGGGATCTGAAGTAGGACCAGTAGAGGACAGAAGGACGGACGCCGCCCCCCCAGTCCGTCCTTTTGTTTTTCCCGCGTATATTTCCGCGCGCGCCCGAGTGGCGGAATGGCAGACGCAACGGACTCAAAATCCGTCGGGGGCAACCCCATGAGAGTTCGACTCTCTCCTCGGGCATCTTCCCATGTTCGACCGCATCGCGCTGATCCTCACTGCCGTCGGGCACTAGCGCGATGCTGTTCAACAGCCCGCTGTTTTTGTTCGCGTTTCTGCCGGTCACCTACCTCGTGTTCTGGCGGCTCAAGCGCAAGGACGACCGCTACGTCTGGCTCACGCTCACCGGTTACCTGTTCTACGCCGCCTGGGACTACCGTTTCTGCGCCCTCATGGCGACGTCCACGGCCGTCGCCTATCTCGCCGGTCTGGGCCTTGCCCGCTGGGACGACCCGCGCTTGCGCCGGCTGTGCCTCATCGCGCCGATCACGGTGGACCTGTCGCTGCTCGGATTCTTCAAGTACGCCAATTTTGGGCTCCATACGGCGAATAGCGTCGCCGCTTGGCTCCACGTGCCGCTCCACCTGTCGGGCCCCGAGATCGTCCTGCCGGTGGGGATCTCGTTCTACACGTTCCACACCATCACGTACATCGTGGACGCCTATCGCCGCGCCATCACGCCGACGCGGAATCTGTTCGAGTTCTCCTGCTACGTCTCGCTATTTTCCCAGCTCGTCGCGGGCCCGATCGTGCGGTTCCGACAGATCGAGCAGGATCTGGAGGAGATCGACCAGCACCAACCCGGCCGCACCTGGAACATCGGGTGGTCATTCTTTACGATCGGGATGATCAAGAAGGTGATCATCGCCGACAGCATCGCGGCGATCATCAACCCCGCGCTGGCCAGCTACGGACAATTGTCCACCGCAGGCGCGTGGCTCTGCATGCTCGGCTATGCCTACCAGATCTACTTCGATTTCTCGGGTTACAGCGATATGGCCGTGGGCCTGGGCCATCTCTTCGGGATCCGGATCCCCCAGAATTTCAATTCTCCCTATCAGGCGACCGACCCGTCCGACTTCTGGCGGCGCTGGCACATCTCTCTCTCGACTTGCCTGCGGGATTACCTCTATGTGCCGCTGGGGGGCAGTCGCGAAGGCGCGTGGCGCACCTATCGCAACATCATGATCACGATGCTGCTCGGCGGCCTGTGGCACGGCGCGAGCTGGACGTTCGTGGCGTGGGGTGGCTATCACGGACTGTTGCTCGTCGCCTACCGGCTGGCGGGGCCGGCCTGGGACGCACTCCCCGCCGCGCTGCGGCGCGCCGGGATGTTCTTCCTGGTCCTCATCGGATGGGTAGCGTTCCGCGCGAATGACTGGCGCATGGCCTCCGGCCTGCTGGGGACGATGTTCTCCTGGACCTCGGGTCCGGCGCTCGCCGGAATGATCGGACTCGTGCTCGTGCTCGGCGTCGCGGCGGTGGTGGCCCATGCCGGACGCAACACGTGGCAGGTGAGCCACCAGTGGCCTCGCGCGGTGGGGGTCGGGCTCGCCGCGCTGTTCGCGGTGTCCCTGTGGGTGATGTACGCGGGACAGCGGACCCCTTTCCTCTATTTTCAGTTTTGAGCCTCGACCGGCTGCGCCCGTCCTGGCAACCGGGGTTCCTGGTTCCGGTCCTGCTTGCGGCCTGGCTCGCGGCGGACGTCGGGCTCCGCGCGCTGCCGCTCGAGCGGGTGAGTTATCGCGTGTGGGAGGCGGTGCGCACGTTCGGGGCCGAGACGCCGTTCCGCCCCAACGCGCGCTACGACCGCCCGCGAGTGTACGGCAACCTGGCGGCCCTCGGCAATCAGCCCGACTTGCGGGAGTATCACCGCGTCGTCTTCACCACGGACAGCCTTGGCTATCACAACCGGCCGGAGCTCGCGGGTCGCGGGAGCGTCTCGGCGATGCTGTTCGGCAGCTCATTCTCGGCCGGCTCCGAGGTGAGCGACTGGGAGAGCCCGGCGGTCCAGATCGGCCGCGCCAGTGGGCGCGAGGTGTACAACGCCGCGCCCAGCGATCCGGCGCCAGCGCGGGTACGCGCGCTCGCCCCCCAGGTGGGCATGCGGGAGGGGGGGGGCCTCGTGATCTTCGAGTTGCTCGAGAGCGCGGACCCGCCGCCGATCACCGCCGCTCTGCCGCACCCGCGCGAGCTGCGCTGCCGAGTGACCTTGGAGGTGTGGGACGGGCGATACACGTGCTGGGCGTTGACCTGGGTGAGCGATCACCTGGACGTTTCACCGCTGCAGGTGTTCGCGTCGCGGCTGTATCGACACTTCCAGAATGACCGCGTGCTCCCGAACGCCGCCGCGAAGCACGTGATCCGGACCCGGTTGCAAAGCGGGACCGAGCTGCTGTTCCTCGCGGACGAGCGGGCGACGTATCACCGACGCCGCTCGAGCGAG
>Ga0209056_10006088_pt1 | contig 12496 bp, 12 predicted proteins | sample GraSoiAngelo_114_FD_185876 | JGI IMG/M metagenome (GOLD analysis project Ga0209056, IMG submission 185876) | Grasslands soil microbial communities from the Angelo Coastal Reserve, California, USA - 14_0903_13_40cm (SPAdes) (version 2) | ecosystem: Environmental > Terrestrial > Soil > Grasslands... | reverse complement strand
TGCGACCACCGCCACTCCGATTCCGACGACGAACATGTCGAAGCCGGAGCGGAAAACTCCACGGCCGGTGAAGACAGATCTCGCCGCACCGACCACGAAGTGCGACAACATCGCGATCGCGAACGAGATCACGATTGCCGTCGTTCCATGCCAGATGAGGAAGGGAAATACGGGAATTGCCGCACCGAACGCAGTGGCCAAGCCAGTGAGCCATCCCTCTTTGAGCGGTGACATGCTGAACTCGCCGATCTTGAGCTCCTCCTGCACCTGCTCTCTGAGCATCCGCTGAGGATCCGCCATTATCTGCGTTGCGAGCGAGTGGGCAGAATCGCGATCCATCCCTTTTGCCTCATAGATCACTGCCAGCTCGTCTCGTTCGATCTCTGGCATGAGATCGACTTCGGTTTTCTCCATCGATATCTCGTACTCATAAACCTCTCGCTCGCTCTTGCTGGCGAGATACCCACTCGAGCCCATCGAGAGGGCGTCGGCGATGAGACCAGCCAGCCCCGCGACGACTACCGCCTGATGCTGGTTTACCGTCGACGCGCCAATTACTCCGGCCACCAGGCCGAAGTTGGCAGTAAGTCCGTCATTGAATCCGTACACGACGTTGCGGAGAAATCCGCCCGACGCCGTTTTGTGCCAGGGCTCGGCTCCCTTGCCGGAGATCTCGCCCAACGTCGTAGCGTGATCGGCAGATTCGCGGGCAAGAATCAGTGCTTCCGCGCCGCCTGGTGATCCGCGCGGCGTCTCCCGGTGCATATCGAGATACGCCTTGACCTCACGGCCCTCTTCCTCGAGCAACATCGGCAGCAAAAAGTCGGGGCCGAACCAGCGCCCAAATGTTGCGAGCAAGCGCGCGCGCCCGCTGGGACGGAATTTCCCCGGCTGGTGACCATGTTTGGCGAGAAGATCAGACCACACTACGACATGGCGATCTTCAACATCCGCCAATCGCGAGTAAATGTCTTTTTTCTTGGGATCCGGCTCTGCGGCGGCGAGAATTCGATACAGATAGGCCGCATCTGCTTCGTCCTGCCAATGGTGCTCGAACGAGTGAACGTCGATCTCGGCACGTTCGTGGGGCGGCGGTGCGGCAGGCGGCTCCAACATCGTTGTCATGCTTCAATATCACTCCGATGGCTCGCTTTTGCATGGAGCTGCGCCCGGTCGAGCAGTCCAGGTTCCAAAGCTGCACGTGGGCAACCCTTGAATGCAGCTCGATGTCCTATCTCAGAGAACCATCGAGGGAGACAAAATGAAGTCGCTAATGTTTCTGTCCGCGGTCGCTGCATCGGTTGCGGCAACGCTGAACGCGCAGGTCACAGCTCCGAAACCCGACTCGACCTGCACCAATTACCCGGATGGACGGGTGGAATGCCGGGTTTTTCGTCGCGGCGTACCGGGAGATTCCGGTCTCCGCAGCCGAATCTTCTATAGGATGGATTCGGCAATGGCCAAGCGTGCCGCGCTCGGGCTCGAGCTCCGGACAACTGGCACCAGGCGCGACACACTTGGCGTTTTTGTCGAGGCGGTGACGCCAAAAGGACCAGCTGAAACAGGCGGCATCATTGAAGGTGATCGGATTGCCTCGATCAACGGAGTAGATCTGCGCACGTCAGCAGCCGACACAGAGGATTCCTACACCAACGGACTGGCAGCACACCGACTGGCGCGAGAAGTCCAGAAGCTGAGTCCGGGGGCTCGAGTAACACTGCGGGTTTATTCGGGCGGGCGTTTCCGGGATGTGCAGGTGACCGCGGCGAAGGCTAGCGATGTGATGCGCCTCGGAAATCGCTTTCGCTTTGGAATGCCAGGGATGGGCGGCACGATGGAATTCGGCGGACCTGGTGCAATGATGTTAGGACCTGAGATGCCGATGATGCGCGAGCGCATGGAGCCGCTAATGAGGGAGCGCATGGAGCCGCTGATGAGAGAGCAACTCGAACCCCTGCTGCGTGAGCGCATGAACGATCTGCCGGAAAGGATTCAGTTCCGGGCGCCTATTCGGATCAGAACCCTCGGTCCGGCGCGCGTACGCGCTCCGCGAACTTACAGAGTCAACGGCGGTGCTGAAGGTGAGGTGAGAACCGCACTGCCGCCGACAACTCTGTCGTTCGACGGCGGAGAGGTATGGCTAGAGACACCCGATGCTCCGGACGTCGACGAACTGTTCCTGGACATCGATGACGAACCGTTCGATTTCGAGATGGAGATAGTGCCGGTGTCGGCAGATACGATCAGGGAGATCGCGGCGACAACAATTCGGAGCGCTCAATCCGCGCTAAAGCAGCTCGCTGCGGAAGGAACTGCTTAGATAGCTCGTCGGCACGCGAGTGCCAGCGGGCTTCCAGCGTACGAGTCGCAGACTGAACGCGTTGCTCAACCGCAGTAGTGCGCGGCAACGCGTTCTGCGTATCCGCACAGGTGAAGTGTGGAGCGTGCTTCGGATCAACGGCGGCATAGCCGACGCGTGGGAGAACTTCGGCCGCGATAAGAATTAGACCGGCGAGGACGATAAACAACGATAGCGTGTGCATCTTGGGGAGCCGATAGCGCCAGGTCGTGAACGCCACCCACACGCCGCCTACCACGATGACGATTTCGACAGCGAGATATCCGAGCAAGCCCGATCCGCACTCGTTGTCGTACGGCCAGATCGCAAGCGCGGTATAGAGCGCGAATACGAGAATCAATCGGGCGCCCGCGCCAATCATTGCCGCGCGCTGTTGCGCGCGCTCCTGGGCGCGGCGCTCCTCCTCGCTCTGCATCTTCTTGAAAGCGGGCGAAGGCTCCGGCGGAAGTCCGTCGAACTCCCGCTCGATTTTTTTCAGTTGTGTTGACCAGTCGTCTTGAGCCACGGACGCTCCCTGGGAGGGAAGAATCTCCCTTACCTTTCTGACTCCGAAGCCTCGTTACGGGCAACGAAAATGACTTCAGACGAGCTGGTAAGGGTGCGCCTGGACAAATGGTTGTGGGCCGCGCGCTTCTTCAAAACGCGAGCGCTTGCTGCGGCGGCGATCGAAACGGGCAAAGTCGAGGTCAACGGCGAGAGAGCGAAACGCGCCAAGCTGCTCCAGATCGGCGACTCACTCCGAATCCGACTGGGGCCTTATTACCACATTGTCACGGTCCGGGCGGTGTCGGAACACCGTGGACCAGCATCGATCGCAGCGAGGCTGTATGAAGAAACCGAAGAGAGTAGAAAAGCGCGCGAGGCAATGCAGTTGCAGGTAAAAGCGGCGCAAGCGATGTCCGGATATGACCGAGGGCGGCCCACCAAAAAAGATCGGCGCGACATCGAGAGACTCAAGCGCCGAGATGCATTCTGATTGCGACTAACTGCTGCGGGCTGCGGACCAACGGCATTTCGGACTGCTGACTAATTGCGGATTGGGAGACCTACTTCGGACTGCGAAACTAACGGCTGCGAATTGCGGATTGCGGACTGTCCGCAGTTCGGAGTTAGTCCCCCAATTCGTAGTTAGTCAGCAGTCCGCAATGCACTTGGTCCGCAGTCCGCAGTTCTAACTAGAACTCCATTTGCGCCCCAAGCTCCACGACTCGGTTGGGCGGAATTCCGAAAAACTCGGTGGCTGGCCGCGCGTTTCGCTGCATGAAAATGAAGAGCCGCTTGCGCCAGCGCGCGAGCGGCTTCGTCCCGGTCGGAATCAGATTTTCCCGGCCGAGGTAATAGGTTGTCTCGGCGGGCTTCGCGATGATCCCGCGCTCCGTCGCGAGGGAAAGAATCTCGGGCACGTTCGGGGTCTGCATGAACCCGTACTTCGCCTTGATACGCCCAAAGTTGTGCGGGAAGGTCGTCACTTCGACGCGCTCGGTGATTGGAACTTCGGGGACCTGCGCGGCGATGATCGAGAGCAGGATCACATTCTCGTGCAGCACCTTGTTGTGTTTGAGGTGATGCAGCAACACCAGTGGTGCGTCCTTCGATTCTGATGTGAGAAAAACAGCGGTGCCTGGGACACGCGCGGGTTTGAAACGCCGGTCCGGATTCTCGTCGCCCAGATCCTTGAGCAGCGTCTCGAGAGGAATCGACGCGTCCACCAGCAGGCTGCGCACTATCATCCGTCCGCGCTGCCATGTCGTCATCAGAATGAAGATGCCAAGGGCGATCGCGAGCGGTACCCAGCCGCCCTGGACGATCTTGAGCATGTTGGCGGAGAAGAACGCCAGATCAATGATCAGAAAAAACGCGCTGAGAGCACCAGCGCGCCAAATGCTCCACTGCCAGTGCGTCCGCGCCAGGATGTAAAACAGGATCGTCGTGATTGCCATCGTGCCCGTGACCGCGATTCCGTACGCTGCTGCCAGCGCGCTCGAAGACCTGAACGCGAGGACCACCAGGATGCAGCCCAATCCGAGCGCTCGGTTCACTTCGGGAACGAAGATCTGGCCAGTCTCCTGATGCGACGTGTGGATGATCTGCACGCGCGGGCTGTAGCCGAGCTGCACGGACTGCTGCGTGAGCGAGAACGCTCCCGAGATGAGCGCCTGGGATGCGATGATCGTCGCAATCGTCGCGAGCCCTATCAGCGGATACTGCAGCGCACTGGGTGCGAGCAAATAGAACGGATTGACCGCGCTCGCAGGCTCGCGCAGGATCAACCCGCCTTGTCCGAAGTAGTTCGCGAGTAGCGCCGGCAATACCAGCATGAACCACGCAAGCCTGATCGGCCGCTTTCCGAAATGACCCATGTCAGCGTATAACGCTTCGGCTCCGGTGACAGCGAGCACCACAGCGCCGAGCAGAACGAAGGCCGCGCGACCGTGGTGCATGAAAAATCTCAGACCGTACCATGGGTTGGCAGCGGCGAGAATTTGCGGCGCCAGCAGAATCTCGCGCAGGCCGAGTGCACCGATCACGAGGAACCAGATCACCATCACTGGTCCGAATATGCGCCCGACTTTGGCGGTGCCATGCCGCTGATAAAAAAAGAGCACGGCGAGTATCCCAACCGTCAGCGGAATCACCAGGTATTGCGATTGCGGCGCGACAACTTCCAGGCCTTCGACTGCGCTTAATACTGAGATCGCTGGTGTGATGACACCATCGCCGTAGAGGAGTGCCGCGCCAATCAGACCCAGTGCGATGATGGCCTTGCGACGAAGTGAATCAGCGTCGCGTCGTTGCTTCTGAAGAATGAGCGCCAGCAGCGCGAGAATTCCGCCCTCGCCGTTGTTGTCGGCCCTCATGATGAAGATGATGTACTTGATGCTGACGATGATTATCAGCGACCAAACGATCAGTGAGAGCACGCCGTAGACGTTGGTCGGCATCGGCTCGAGCCCGTGTTCTGGCTTGAAGCACTCGCGGACCGCGTACAGGGGGCTGGTGCCGATGTCCCCATAGACGACCCCAAACGCGAGTAGTGTGAGTTTTGCGAGGCGGCGGCCGCTCGGACGAGCTTCGAGGTGAGTACTGATTTGCGCGACCTATGGAGGTAGTTCGGGCCAGCCCAAGTGGCGGCGTTGGCACCGGAATTTCCGCACGCACGCGAGGCTTTGCAAGGCCGATACCCGCCGGTAACAAACAGACGTTAATGGGGCATATCGCTTGCGTTATGAGAGGTGAACCAAAGAACCTGATTCCACAATGGAGGGCGAGATGAAGGATCTAAACGAAAGAGGTATCGAGAACCAGGTCAAAGGGACCGGCAAGGAGATGAAAGGGAAGATCCGTGGCGATCTGGGCGATGCCACCGACAACGCCAGCGAGCACGTAAAAGGGCGCGTTGAGGAGCTCGAGGGTAAGGTCCAGAAGAACTTCGGGAAAGGCGAGAGAAAAGCCGACCTCGACCACGACATCTAACCCTTCGCGATAATAAAAAAAGCGCCGGTGCAGCTTCGCCGGCGCTTTTGCTTTTCGCTCGTTTTTTAGTAGGGAGGAGCTCCGGGCGGCGGGCCTGGAGGACGTCCCGCCGTGTCACCGCCCCGACGCTCGGCGAGTTCCTTGTGCGCAGCCGCACGCATCTTGTCGAGCCTCACCTGTTGGTCGGGATTCAGCAACCGCTTGATTTGCGCATGAGTACTGTCGCTCACGTCCCGCGCCAAAAGAGCGATCGAATCCAGCTGCGGTTTCACCGGTTTGTAAAGCGTGACGATCTGTCGGTGCTTCTGCTCTATCAGCGAATCAATCGATGCCTGCTGCTGCGGAGTGAGCTTGAGCTCCTCGGCCATTCGCTGCCTATAGGCGCGCGGCCCACGCATCTCACGGCCATGCCTGGCGTCCATCACGCGATCGGCAGTGAAGCCGAGCGCTCCACCGGCGACGAAGGCGCCGAGCAGAAACATCAATGCGTAACCCTTGGAGCGTTCCATCAGAACCTCAGTGTGACAAGACGTAACGGAAAGTTGCTTCGCGCTGCGACGAGCCATCGTGCGGTGCTGTTACAACCTGCACTGCGCCCGGCAGCACATCCGAGGCGAGCGGCTCAGTGACGGCTTCGTAAGTCGTGCGCAGCTCTTCGTCCTTCTGACGCGACCAGAGCATCCCAGCGGCAACGAACAAGAGAGCGGCTGCGGCGAGTCCTGGCGCTGCCCAGTTTGCGAGATCTGACCACCAGTTGACTGGAATCAGCGCGTGCCGGTGGGCTTTGACGTAGGACAGGATCCGGGTCTCGAGGGTGTTCCAATACGCGCCTTCGGCGGGCGGCGCGTATATGTCGCGGAGCATCTCCGTGACCTTCGCGTCGCTTCCCCCTTCATCGTCGAGTCGCAAATCGGTACGACCTTCCATCGCTAATCCCTCAAGTTTCCCAGCAACACGCGCAGCTTTTGCCGCGCGTGGTGCAAATCCGAGCGAGCTGTTCCGCCCGGTATACCCAACATCTCTCCAATCTCGGCGTGGGTAAAGCCCTCGACATCATGTAGGACTATCACCGAACGCGCACGATCCGGAAGTTGCGCCAGCGCCGCCTCGAGCCGCTCCCGCAGCTCGCCGCCTTCCGCCGGATCGCGGAAAGCGGTTGGAAGCGATTCAGAGAGCTCCTCCGCATTCCTTACCTTTCGGCGCCGGGCCAGATCGAGCGCCGCATTCGCGACGATTCGATTGAGCCATGCCCCGAAAGTCTGCGCGGGGTCGAACCGGTCAAGCGCCTGATGCGCCCGCAGGAATCCCTCCTGCACCGCATCTTCGGCGTCTTCGTGAGTCATGACTATCGAGCGAGCCACGATGTACGCGCGGCGCTGATGAAGACGCACGAGTCCGGCAAAACCCCGCTCGTCCCCACCCTTGGCCAGACTTACGAGCTCTCGCTCCTCATCAGAAATACGTATGGCTGTGGGCGACTGTTGAGGGCCTGACACCGGAGGCTGATAAGGGTTCTGGCCGTAAGATACGGCCGGAACGGGATCACCGGCGCCGTTGGAATCCCTGGTTTGCACGCGATATCCGCCTAGTGAACCGGTCCCATCGATCCGCGTGCGCGGCCGGTTCTGAACAGCAGCAACAGCGGCAACGCGAAGATCAACACCAGTCCGCTGTACAGGTAGATCCTCGAGAACGCGAGCATGCTCGATTGCACTGAAACCTGGCGATCGAGAATCGCCAGCGCCTGCTGCTGCGCGACCAACGGATTGATCCCACGCGTGATCAGCCCCCGGGTTATCATCGAGAGACGGCTCAACGTTTCCGGATCGTTCGAGCCGACGTGCTCCACCAGCACTGCCTTTTCTGCCGACATGAAGCGTGCGAGCAGGGTTGCCATCACCGCAATGCCAAGGGATCCGCCGAGCTGGCGCATCAGGTTGAACATGCCGGTGCCCTGCGCCAGATCTTTCACTTTGAGATCGGCCATCGTCGCGTTGGTCAACGGAACGAAGATGAGTCCGAGTCCCACGCCGCGAAGTATCAGCGGCCAGAACAGATCATATTGGCCGCTTCCGGATGTCAGGTGCGACAGCTTCAACATCGACCAGAAAAAGAGAAACGCCCCGGCTATTACGGTGTAACGCGCATCCAGTCGCATCGCATTTCTACCCACTACGGCCATCGTGATTGCCGATGCGATTGCGCCGGGAAGAATGATCTTTCCGGTCTGCCACGCCGTCATCTGCAATAGCTGCTGCACGAAGACGGGAAGAATGAACACTGAACCGTACAGCGCAAATCCGAGCAGCAAGCCCAGGCTCACACCGGCCGTGAGCTGACGACTTTTCAGAATGCGAAAATTGATAACGGGCTCGTCAGTCGTAAGCTCGTGCCAGACTAGCGCAATGCCCGCCAACAACGCTGTAACACCTAGGGTCGTTACGAGGCGGGAATCCCACCAATCGTAGCGCTCACCACGCTCGAGCATCCATTGGAGCGAGCCGACGCAGAGCGTGAGGAGAATTATTCCCAGGTAATCGATCTTCTCAGCCCGCTCCTGGTGCTCGGCGTCGTGCACGTAGGTGACGGTGAGAATGGCCGCAATAATCCCAAGCGGGACATTGATGTAAAAGATCCACGGCCAGTTGTAGTTATCGGTGATCCATCCGCCGAGTGTCGGACCGAGCGTCGGCCCGACCATGACGCCGACGCCGAAGATCGCCATGCCCGTTCCCGCTTCCTCCGGCGGGAACGACTCGTACAAAGTGGCCTGCGCTGTCGAGAGCAGCGCCCCGCCGCCGATTCCCTGAATCACGCGCCAGAATATGAGCCCAAGCAGCGAGTGCGATGCTCCGCAGAAGAACGACGCGACCGTGAAGAGCAGGATCGAGCCGGTGAAGTAGCGCTTTCGACCGAAGTACGCCGAAAGCCATCCCGACATCGGAATTACGATGACGTTGGCAATGATGTAGGCGGTCGACACCCAGGCGATCTCGTCGAGCGTGGCGCCGAGGTTTCCCATCATGTGAGGGATGGCGACGTTGACGATCGACGTGTCGATCAGCTCGAGCATCGCCGCCATCGTAACGGTGGCGGCGATGATGTACTTGTGCGCGTAGCGGTCTTCCGAGGATGTCGATATCCCGGAGGACCTCAGTACTGCGGTGCTCACGGGTTCGAAGTATTTATGTGGACGTTGGCGGAGAGACCCGGGCGCAACGGATGGTTACCGGCGCACGGTTTCGTGACACGTATGCGCACCGGAACACGCTGGACGACTTTGGTAAAATTTCCCGTAGCGTTGTCGGGGGGAAGCAGCGCGAATTTCGCTCCCGTCGCGCCGCTGACGCTCTCGACCTTCCCTTCACCAATGCAGCCGCCGTAGGCGTCGATCTCAAACTCGACCGGCTGGCCGGGACGAATTTTGGCGAGCTGAGTCTCCTTGAAGTTCGCGGTGACCCAGACGCCCGTGTCGGCAACAATGCTCAGAAGGGGCTGTCCCGGCGCAACCAGCTGTCCGACCTCAACCTGCTTTCTCGAGACTTCCCCGGATGCAGGTGCGGTGATGCGAGTGTAATCGAGCTGAAGCTGCGCGTTTGCCGCGGCAGCACGGGCGGCGAGAGTGCGAGCGTTGGCCACGCGCACGCCGGCTTCAGCCGTGTTCACGGCTCCGCCTGCGGCTCCAGCCTGACGCTGGGCGGCGAGAAGGTTCGCGTGCGCGACGTCCGCAGCTGCAATCGCCGCGTCGAGCTGTTGCTTCGAGATGATCTGCTTGGCCGCGAGCTCCCTCGCTCTGGCGAGATCTGCGTCAGCCTTGTTGGCGTTGGCGCGCGCAGCACCGATCTGCGCGTCGAGCGCAGCGCGTTGGCCGGTGGCACTCTGAACCTGCGCCTCCGCCTGCCCAGCGAATCCGCTGCCGCCAGCTGTCGCCTCGGCAGCCACGAGATCTGCCTGCGCCTGCTGCAGCCGGACGCGATAATCGGCGTCGTCGAGCTGAACGAGGAGCTGGCCTGCATTGACGTGATCGTTCTCATTCACATTGACTGTCTTCACGTAGCCGCCGACTTTCGCCAGCACTGGAACGATGTGACCGTCGATTTGAGCGTTGTCAGTCGATTGGTGGGAGCGACCGTAGCTCAACTTCTGGAATGCCCAGACCACGAGGGCGAGAGCGACGACGGCAACTATCGGAAGAACGAACTTCTTTCTCGATGATTTCTCGGGGCCTTCGCCCTCGCCGGGTGCAGAGGTTCGTCCGTTGCGTGACGCTGGAGTCTCGCGAGCTTCGGTCTCGATTGCGGTTGCCATAAGTCTACCTGGGTTCCTGATGATCTAGTTGAAAGTGTGCAATTGGATCTTCGTAATTATCTCAGTGTCGTAACGCTTCCGGTCGCACGCGCGAGTGCCACGCGCGCGAGCTGATATAATGTCTCCGCATCGTTCACGAGTGTGCGCGAAGCCGTCAGCGCGAGCGATGCGTTCACTACATCTGCGTTTCCAGCGACGCCGGCGTTGAAGCGGTCGCGCGCCTGCGCCAGCTCCTGCTCCGCGAAACGCAGTCGCTCGGTTGCCGCGTCGAGCTGCTCGCGAGCAGCGGCCAGATCGATCAGCGCACCACGAACGTCGGCTTGCGCCTGCTGCTCGAGATCGCGCCGACGGATTTCCGCTTCCTTCACTACGGACTGCTGTTCCTGAAGCCGTGCCTCGCGCCTGAAGCCGTCGAAAATCGGAAGCGTCACCTGCAAACCCCAGGTGTAGGTGTTGAGCATCTTGGCGCCATTTTTTCCGATGACTCCATCGTCGGCGACCAGGCCGAGCGAAGGAAGTCGTTCCGCCTTGATCGCGGAAACGCCTTGCTTAGCAGCGCGCAGCCGCTCCTCTTCGGCAACCAGATCCGGTCGATTGCGTAGCGCCTGACCGACGAGCGTCGCCTCGTCCGGAAGTGATTCGCCAGCCGCTGCCGCGGAAAGCGAATCTGTGAGCACAACGTCGGTCCCGACCGGCAGCGCAAGCGAGCGCAAGAGATCGAGATGCGCGTGATCCTGGGCGTTGCGTGAAGCGATGAAGCTCGCACGCGTGGCGGCGAGCTGTGCTCTTGCCCGCGTGACGTCGAGCGCGACACCGGTTCCAGCCTGGAGCTGTGATTGTGCGATCCTCAGCAGCTCTGTCGCCAGCAGAGTGTCGGCCTGACGGGCACGCAAATCTGCATCGGCGCGCATCGCTCTCACATAAGCGGAACTTGCGACAGTGGCCGCCTGCTCGGCGGTAGCATCAGCGTCCGCGCTCGACGAGCGCGCTTGCGCATGTGCGGAGCGAACGCGTCCGAGCGCGGCGAAATCGAGAAGGTTTTGCTGCACTCGACCACGGACGTCGAGCGTGTTAACGGGTCCTTCCACCTGTCCCTTCGGATCGAATACTGGTGGTTGGCCAGGCGGAGTTGGGAAATCGATGCCGAGCGTGGAAGTGTTGAACGTACGACCTGCTTCCTGCACGTAGCTGCTCAGCGTCGGAAGAAGATCGGCTCGGCGTTGCCGAACGCGCGCTTGTGCCTCGTCGGCGCGCAGTCGCGCTCCCTGGGCAATTGCGCTTTGACTTGCAGCGAGTCGGGCCGCGTCACCGAGGCTGAGGCGAACGGACGTAGGCTGCTCAGAGACAGGCGGTGCCGATGGACCGGGAGTCTGCGCCGCTCCAGGAGACGACACGATTGCAACCGTCGCGACCGCTGCCAGCATTCGGCAGCGAACGCTCGAGAAAAATTCAGTCATTGTAGAAGGGAAGAAACGAAACTGTGTCCGACGGAGCGCCATCCGCCTGCGCGAACGCGCCCTCGGATGCCGTCAGCGAATGGAGATAGAAATGGGCCAGCTCGCGAAAAACCTCTTCGTCTTTCTTGTGGCGGAGCAGGGGCACCCCGGTCTGCTCGTCGCGCCAAATACCGTTCATGATGGTGAGCGCCACCAGCATTCGGGCAGCTACCATTGGGTCGATCTCACGGAACTCGCCAGTCTCGACACCGCGGCGAATGATTCCACTGAACAGCTTGAGTCCGCGCGCGACGACTTCGTCGGCGTAGAACCGGGCGAGATCGGGGAACTGATGCAGCTCGCCGAGGACGAGTCGATAAATGGTGCTGAAGACAGGCGTGCGGACGAATTTCCAATAGCCGCGCATCACGGCACAGAGTTGCTCTGTTGGAGTTCCCTGTGTGACCGTTTTTTCGCCCGACTCGATGGTAGCGACGGCAGTCTGCCGGATCATCTCGCGGAAGAGATCTTCCTTGTTGGGGAAGTAGAGGTAAATGGTCCCCTTGGAGACTCCGGCCCGTTTGGCGATATCCTCGAGGCGGGACTTGGCGAGGCCGCATTCGCCGAACACCTCGAAGGCGGCCTCGATGATCTGCTGGGGCCGGTGCTCAGGGCGTCTTCGCCATTTTGGTTGAGCTGATTTCGTCTTGGGCATTGCAAACAAATAGTTACTGACCGGTCAGTAATATACTAGCCACCAAGTTCGAAGTCAACTTCCCCGAACGTTCACTCTACTTGTGCGTCGCTTCCACCGCCTCCTTGTGCCGAAAGTGCGCGTTCGTCAGTAGCACAATCGAAGTCAAGAGCAGAAAGAGCGTCACCGCGCCCAAAATAAATCCCGTAAGCGCTGCACCGAAAT
>Ga0209056_10006083_pt1 | contig 12502 bp, 12 predicted proteins | sample GraSoiAngelo_114_FD_185876 | JGI IMG/M metagenome (GOLD analysis project Ga0209056, IMG submission 185876) | Grasslands soil microbial communities from the Angelo Coastal Reserve, California, USA - 14_0903_13_40cm (SPAdes) (version 2) | ecosystem: Environmental > Terrestrial > Soil > Grasslands... | reverse complement strand
CGGAATTGGCTACAAGCTTTCATTTGATTTCCGCAACCCTGCGTTTCTTGAATGGGTGCGCCTCTCAATTCCGCTGATGCTCGGAGTGTCACTGGTTACCGCCGACGATTGGATCCTGCGCTATTTCGCTTCCGGCAGCGCCGGCGATATCACTCGGCTGAATTATGCCAAGCGATTGTTCCAGGTCCCCATCGCAGTGCTGGGGCAGGCGGCGAGCCAGGCGTCGCTGCCATTCTTCGCCAGACTTTTTGGCGAAAAGAAACTGACAGAATTCGCCCAGACCGTGAACGCTTCCATTTATCGGATCGTGGGAGCATCACTCCTCGCCTCCAGCCTGATGGCGGTTGCCTCCCTCCCATTGATTGATTTGGTTTACCGCCGCGGGCATCTGCAGTTTGCTGACTCCCAAGCCAACGCGGTTTACTTCTTTTGGTTTTCGATCTCGCTGGTTTTCTGGGCCGCACAAGGCTTGTATGCGCGCGCTTTTTACGCGGCGGGAAACACATTGACTCCGATGATCGCAAGCACCCTGATCACGCTCGCGTCACTGCCGGTGTACTCCGCCTTGTACCGCACCTTCTCCGCCGTTGGTTTGGTGATTGCCTCAGATCTTGGGATCGCGGCCAATTGCCTGGGGATCGCGTTTCTGCTGCATCGGCGAAATCTGGTCGCGGCGGGCAACTTGGAATGGAGAGAAATTGGGAAGGCGCTGCTGATTTCAGTCTGCGCTGGATTTGTGAGTTGGAAGATTGCGCAGGTTGTGACTCTCAGCGGAAGCCGCATCGCAGATGTGAAAGCATTGGGCCTGACCACCGCAACCTGGGGAGGTGCAGTGGCGTTGGGCCTGTGGTTGATGAAGTCGAAATTGCCCGCGGATCTGCGCAGGCGGAAACAGAACCCAACGTAGAGACGTTGCTTGCAACGTCTTGCCTGACGCTCGAGGCCCGATTTAAAGCCTCGCGAGACGTAGCAAGCTACGTCTCTACCCGAGTTGAATCTCGCCGCAAACGAAACGGCGTCCGACTAGCCGGACGCCGTTCGTCATCAGAAACTCGAAAGCTATGCGCGGGCCGCAGCAGCTTCAGTGGTTGAGGCGGGCAGTGGTTGGGCGCTCTTCGCCATTGGGTTTGCCGGACTGACCCGCTTTACGGATGTCAATTCCACCCTTGAAGAACGCGCCGTCTTCGATTTCGAAATGTGCGCTGCCACGACATCGCCGGTCAAGGAGTCGACCCTACAGATATCCACACGGTCAACGCCCGTTAAGGCAGTCTTCAGATTCCGGATTTCATGCGAGCACCAATCAGGTGCACGGGTTTTCTGGCGAGTAAAACAGCCCGCCGCTGATTTTACAAATTAGTGACAAACAGGACTGCACTCTGCCCCCTCCAAAGATGCGAAAGATCGTGGAATTTGTCGTTCTCGCCTTGTTTGCTCTAACCATTACTTTATCGCCATTATCCGCGCAAACAGCCAGTGATTCATTCATCGGGCCGTTTAATAAGGTTGATCGGATCGCATCGACGGTACCGCGCAATGGCGATGTAAATCCATACGGTGTAGCGGTTGTTCCGCGAAGCGAAGGTAACCTGATCCAAGGTCACATCCTGGTCAGTAATTTCAATAACAGCGCAAATCTTCAAGGCACGGGCACGACTATAGTGGAGATCGGGCCCGGCGGAGCATTCAAAGTATTCGCGAAAATCAAGGGCGCACTACCTGGGGCCTGCCCCGGCGGCATCGGACTAACGACGGCACTGGCCGTCTTGCGTACCGGATGGGTCATCGTAGGCAGTCTCCCGACAACCGACGGCACCGCCGCTACTGCCAAAGCAGGGTGTCTGATTGTATTGAACAAATGGGGTGTGGTGATGGAGACTTTGTCCGGATCAATGAATGGTGCCGCAATTAACGGACCATGGGATATGACCGCTCTCGACCTTGGACCGATTGCGGAGTTGTTTGTCACAAATGTCCTCAACGGAACTGTGGCGGCAAAAGGGGCAGTGGTTCACCACGGCACCGTTATCCGAATAGTCCTCTCGATTCCCCAAACAGGCAAACCCAAGGAAGTCCTGCGTACGGTTATCGGTTCCGGTTTCGCAGAGAGAACCGACCCGAATGCCCTCGTGATCGGGCCCACCGGTCTGGCCTTGAACAACAGCACCGGGACACTTTACGTGGCTGACACCCTAGCGAACCGCATCGGCGCCCTTCTGAAGGCAGTGTCTCGGTTTGGCAGCGCCGGAAGAGGAACGACATTGTCCCAGGGCGGCGCACTTAATGGACCTCTCGGTCTGGCAATCGCGCCGAAGGGAGACGTGCTTGCGACCAACGGCGGCGATGGAAATTTGGTTGATGTTACACCCGCGGGTTCGCAGTCCGTCAAAACCATTGATACCAGCGGACAGGGAGCGGGGACGCTGGTTTGGACTTGCTCTGACGCCCAAAGACAACGGAGTTTACTTCGTGGATGATGGCGACAACACATTGGACCTCCTCCACTGAACCATGCCGAGCATTTGCGGAAGCAGCGCAATAAACAAAACAGGCGTCCTTTCGGACGCCTGTTCAACATGTGCTTGAGATCGAAATGCTAAGCGCGAGCTGCAGCAGCTTCGTTTGTTGAGGCTGCAGTCGTTGGGCGCTCTTCGCCATTGGGTTTGCCGGACTGACCCGCTTTACGGATGTCAATTCCACCCTTGAAGAACGCGCCGTCTTCAATAGAAATTCGCGCCGCGACGACATCGCCGGTGAGCGAACCATCGCTGCGAATATCCACGCGATCGCTAGCGGTCAGGTTGCCGCGAACTTTGCCGAGGACAACGATCTCGCGGGCATTGATATTGGCGGCGACAACGCCGTTGCGTCCAACGGTGACGCGATTTCCGGCCAAATTGATCGAGCCTTCCACGCGGCCATCAATATAGAGCGATTCGGACCCGGTGACTTCACCCTTAATGACAAGTGACTTCCCGATGGTAGCCTGGTCCGCCGTGCTGGCCGTAACTGGTCGCGGAGCACTGCTGGCGGCCGTTTCCGTTACCGCAGGAGCGCTCGGCGCTGAAGAGGAAATACGCTCCGGCTCGGTCGGACGACCTGGTGCCGTGGGCTGATTTGTAGGCTTCCACATTTTGAGAAGAACCTTCCTTTAAGGAAAATGTTGTTTGGGGACCGAATTTACGCTTCGGTAGCCATAGAAATTCTACTCTCCACATCTGCATTTGTATTGTGGAAAATTGGAATACTTTGTGCATTTCCGGGCTTATGGCGCGGGATTTCGAGGAGGAGTTCGGGGTAAAGCCTTAGGACAACGGCCGTCCGGCGTGCGCAAGACCAAAACACAGGCTATGCATTGACACAGACTCTAAACGCCGTCTCTAGCTAAGTCGGCGGCTGAACGAGAAAGCTGCTAATTTACACGCAAAAGCAGCAAGTCAGCAATGGCGTCGCTGATGGGCTGGCCAGTTGCCTCCTCATAAAAGCTGAACCCCGGAGATGGGTTCACTTCAAAGCAGTACCATTCGCCGGCGGGCGTGCGGCGCAAATCGATACCTGTGACCGGGAGATTGAGCGAACGGGACACTTGGCGGCACTGGTCCGCAATCTGTGGTGGAACTTCGCAGGCACTCAGCGACGTCGGCGCATCCTGCGGATAACGGTAATCGTCAGCTGCTGAAGCTATCTCGCAACCGAAAACCTGGTTCCCGACGACGTGCACTCGACAGTCAGTTCCTGTATTGCTGAAACTGCGTGGGGCAGTGCGCAATGTCGTCGAGGCGTTGCGGGATCGTAAATTTCGCAAGCGTTGATATCGACGCCATTGTTTCCGAAGTTGTCTTCGCCTCCGGCCATGAAAATGCGTCCGTCCTTGAGCACGGCGGAGGCATAGTAAGTTGGTCCATTGGGGCCATTTGCCAGCTGGGTCCATGTGCCGTTGACATAACTTCCAAATTGGTCGGGGCTCAGCTTGAACCAGTTAGCACTTCCCACTTGCTGCACAAGAACAGTGCCATCGGTCAATACATCATGTGGTTTGCGGTGAAGGTAGGCTGATTCGTAAGCGTGGTCCAACTTCCGGCCATAGTGCTCTGCTTGAAAAAAGGCGGAATTTAGCGCTAGGCGTGTAGCGTCACAGCCGGGAGGGCTGAGGAGCCTGGGCTCAAGCGGGGAAGCGAACCACGAAGGCGTTCGGTACTTTTGATCGCAGTCGAAACTACAAGCTAGCGACGCCGAGATTATTGCGCCGCTCGCGGATGCTGTCAAGGGGAATTTTGGAATGCGCTAAGCTGGGTAAGACGCAATGCTTTCCGACTCCGCCATTCTGAGGAAAATCGAGCGCCAGCCGAAGAAGAGCGCGGGCTACAAGCAACTCGTTCGCGAGTTAGGGCTGCACGGCAACGAGCGGAAAGAGCTTTCAGGGCGTTTGCAGAAGATGGTCTCGCGCGGCGAGCTCGCGCAAGTTGACTCAGACCGCTATGCAATTCCGCAGCCTGCAGCAGGAAAAAACTTAGTCGCGGGGAAACTCAGTCAGCATCGCGACGGCTTTGGGTTCGTAATTCCCGACCTGGCTTCTGCCTCCGGTGATCTGAAGTCGCGGCTTTCCGGAGACATCTTCATCCCGCCGCATGCCATCGGCCCCGCCATGCACGGCGATCGCGTGCTGGTCGAGGTCGTCAACATTCGGGACGGAGGACGGGCCGAAGGGCGGATTGTTCGACCGATTGATCGTGCTCATCCCACCGCCGTCGGAATTTTCCACTACGGGTCGCGAAGCAACTACGTGGTCCCGATCGACCAGAAGATTTCGCAACAGATCGTCATCCCGCAAGGCATGGAATACCCGGAAGAGACAGCTTCCGAACAAATGTGGGGACAGCCGCCCTCGGCTGTCCCTAGAGCACAGCTCGAGAGTCATGGACGAATGAGACCTGGGCCTACGGCCCAAGAACAGCCGAGGGCGGCTGTCACCAGGTCGGACGCAAGGAAATCTCGCCACCGAGTTCTTGGCGACGAAGCCGCTCGCCGGGCTGACTGGAGCGATCTGGAAAACGTTGCCGTTGATGTCGAGATCACCGACTGGCCGTCTGCAACGCAAAATCCGCGGGGCCGCGTCGTCGAAATTCTGGGCTATCAGGACGATTTCGGCGTGGACGTCGAAATTATCATTCGCAAATTTCACCTGCCTCACCGCTTTCCTCCAGAAGTGCTTCGCGAGGCCGAGGAAACCAAGCCCGTAGTGTCTGCCGCTGAGATCGGCCAGCGACGCGAGTTTCGCGGTCTTCCAATCGTTACCATTGACGGCGAAACCGCACGCGATTTCGATGACGCCGTGCTGGTCACGCGACTGGGAAACGGCAACTTCGAACTGCAGGTCCACATCGCGGACGTGGCGCACTACGTCCAGCCCGATTCAGCCCTCGACCAGGAAGCGCGCCTGCGTGGCACCAGCGTCTATTTTCCCGATCGCGCAGTGCCCATGCTGCCACTCGAACTTTCCACCGACATCTGCAGCCTGCGTCCGCAGGAGGACCGCCTGGTGATGTCTTGCATCATGCAAATTGATCATCGCGGCGAGATCGTCGGATATGAGATTTGCCCGGGCATCATTCGCTCAGCCGAACGCATGACCTACACCTCGGTGAATGCCATCCTCGAAGGTGATGAATCAGCGCGAAAACGCTATGAAAAGTTGATCGGCAATTTTGAGTTGATGCGGGACTTGCAACTCATCCTCAACCGCAAACGGGAGCGTCGCGGCTCAATTGATTTCGACTTACCTGAACCGGTCATCGAATTCGACGAATTCGGCCTGATGAAAAGCGTCGTCAAGTCTGAACGCAACATCGCGCACCGCATCATTGAAGAATTCATGCTGTCGGCCAATGAATGCGTAGCCGGATATCTCGAAGGCAAGGGGATCCCTTCGTTGTATCGAATCCACGAGAAGCCTGATGCCAAACGCGTGTACGACTTTGAAGTAATCGCCGCGACGTTCGGATATTCACTCGGCGTCGGCCCATTACCGATTCAGCGAATGCAGTTCAAAACTGATAGGCGCACAAATTACGGCACGGGAAAGCGCGCGCGGGAGATTGAAATTCCTAAAGAGGTTCACATCACTCCTCGGATGTACCAGAAGCTGACCGAAAAGATTGCTGGCAAACCGGAAGAACGCATCCTGTCGTATCTAATGCTGCGATCATTAAAGCAGGCGCGATACTCCGAAGAGAATCAGGGTCACTTCGCTCTGGCGGCCACCCGTTATACGCATTTCACCTCGCCGATCCGGCGGTATCCTGACTTAATCGTGCACAGAATCCTGAAGGATGTACTGAAAGAGTCGGCGGAAAGCTGGGACGAAGACATTCCAGTCGGCACGCTACTCTCTTCGGAAGGTTCGATCGTTCGGGACGCCTCGACGGGAGATTCGACCGCTCGGGACGCCTCGACCCTAGCCCCGGAGCGGCGAACGAATTTAGCCCAGCGCTTCAGCGCTGGGGAAGCCGGCAAGGCCACGCAAGTCCCGGAGGGACGGCCGAATTCTCGCGCAGAGTCAGCTCCCGACGATTCGCGGTCGAGGCACCCGCGCCACACAGACACCGCTTCTCCCTGGTCCAAACGCCGCGAACGCGAATCCGTCCCGCTCGCGGAAGGCCCCATTCCACTCGACGAACTTCACATCATCGCGGAAGGATCCAGCCAGTCCGAGCGCCGCGCCGACGAAGCAGAACGCGAGCTGATGGAATGGAAGAAAGCGAAATTCATGCAGGACCGCATCGGCGAAGACTTCGACGGTCTCATCATCAGCGTCACCAAATTCGGCTTCTTCGTGGAATTAACGGACATGTTCGTGGAGGGACTGGTCCCGCTTGATACCCTAATTGACGACCGCTACATGTTCCACGAGAACACTCGCGAAATTATCGGCCAGCGCACAGGCAAGACATTCCGCATGGGACAACGAATTCGTGTGCTGGTGGACCGCATCGATCCGGTGGAAAAGAAGATTCAGTTCGCATTGATCGCGGAGACGCCTCAAAAAGGGCATAGAAAACGCCGCCACAATTAAGTCCGATAAGGGTGGTAACATCCATGCCGTTCCCTCGTTCCATTTTCTGATCGCCAAGGAGCCGTCATGTTTCCGCACGATTGCCCGCCTACCCGTCGGAACTTCCTGGCTGGAACTCTCGCCGCAACCGGAGCGGCTGCCGGCATGATGTTGATCTCCCCAAGTTCAGCCTTGTCCGAAGAGAGCGAGATCAACATTGTTGGTCCGAAGAAAGGCTATTCGCCGCAAATCGGCACTCTGGTTTCCATGATGGTGTGGATGCGCATGGTTATACTCGAGTCGGTTAAGGGCATGTCGCAAAGCGAATTGGATTTTTTGCTCGACGACAAGGCCAATACGACCGGCGCCTTGCTAATGCACCTCGCCGCTACGGACCGCATTTATCAGGTGGCCACGTTTGAAGGAGCTGACGTCAACAATCTGCCGGCTTCTTACAAAGAAAAATGGGGCGTGGCGATGGATCTCGGCGAGCCCGCACGCAAGTCAATCAAGGGTAATAATCCGGATTACTATCTCAACGCGCTGAACGAAACTCGCGAACATACTCTTGCAGAATTTCGCAAACGGGGCGACGAGTGGCTCATGACTGTGGACAAAACTTGGCCTTGGGGACCAACGAATAATTACTGCAAGTGGTTTCACGTTTGTGAACACGAATCCAATCACAACGGTCAGATCAAATTGATAAGGAAGCGAATCCCCGGAGCGAAGAATTCCGGAGAGTAAGTGCCGGTCGCCCAGAACTCAAAAGCTCCACGTCCCTATGGTGTAGAATTTCCTAGTCAACCCCGTTCGAACTTCCTGTTCGAACCAGTCGGGACGTGGCTCAGCCTGGTAGAGCACTCGCTTGGGGTGCGAGGGGTCGGCAGTTCAAATCTGCCCGTCCCGACCATTTCTCGTCACTGTGTGTCAGTGCCTTTCGTCGTATCGCATGCCTGCTTCAACCTCAGAGATGGCCTGATTCACAAGCTCGATCGCTCGTACCCTGTGGCCACCCTTGTCTGAAGAAGCATTTTGCAGGCTGCTCTGCGCCGCGCGCAGCTGCTGAATCGCTGCTTCCATGTTGGGTTGATACTCGCCGCCGCCAGCGCCACCGCCTTCCCATCGGCCACTCCAGCCGCCACGTCCCCATTCACCCCTACCCCAGCCGCGGAATTGTGAACCGTCAACCGTGCTGCCTTCAGGATACTCAAACATGCGCTCTTGGCCATTTGGTCCGCGGGCGTAAATCCGGAGTGCTTTTGGCCGCCCCGGATCGGGATCTATTCCAAACGTGCTGTTGCCCATGCGAAACACGCGATCTCTGCGTGCAAGTTCCTTCAGTCGGTCGGTGACATCCACATGGCGATTGCCAGTGCCATACTGGGCGCTCAGGATCACGTACTCACCTTCGTCGCGTTGTGCTGCCAGCGTTCCCGGCAGCAACGTCAACGCTACCAAAGCGGCGATGATGGTCAAAACTTTGAACATGGAAATCTCCTATTCTGCCTGCAACGCTTAGCCCGAAATTCCGGCGTTCCATTCTAAAAGATGCGGAGGGTTGATGCGCATCTTCGATACGCAGTTTTCCGTCGAGACCCTCGGAGTCGGGATGACTGCGCGAAACCTCACAAAAATGGCCTACACTTACCATGGCAAAAATTATGGCATCGGTTCAGATCGAACACTTCTATTTGGGCTGCCTGGCCCATGCTTCTTACCTGGTCGAATCGAACGGAGTCGCCGCGGTCATTGATCCGCAGCGCGACGTTGACATCTACCTGGATGCCGCCAAACAAAAGAACTTAAAGATCGAGCACATTATCGAAACGCATCTCCACGCCGACTTCGTTTCGGGTCATCATGAGCTTGCCGAGCGCACTGGAGCCAGCATTTATCTCGGCGAAGGCTCCGGCGCTACGTTCCCTCACACGGCGGTTAAAGACGGCAATTCCATCCAGTTTGGCCAATGTCGCTTCGACTTTCTTCAGACGCCCGGTCACACCCTCGAAAGCATCTGCATCGCGATGACCGATTTTAACGACCACGCCCGGCCGCGGGCCGTGTTCACTGGAGACACGCTATTTGTGGGAGACGTTGGCCGCCCCGATCTCTCCCGCGACCACACCCCGCAAGAGCTTGCCGCCATGCTCTACCGCAGCTTGCATGACAAGCTGCTGAAGCTTCCGGATGAGACGGAAATTTTTCCGGCGCATGGTGCCGGATCGCTTTGCGGTCGGCAGATGGGCTCCGAACGCTCATCTACGATTGGAAATGAACGCCGCTTCAACTATGCGCTTCAGGCCCGCAGCTGTGATGAGTTCGTCCGCCTTCTGACCGACGGCATGCCATCTCGTCCCGAGTACTTCATTCGCGACGTGGAAATGAATCGGCAAGGTGCCACCGCACTCGACAGTATTCCACCGCCGGTGCCGGTGCGCGCGCCCGATGTCTTTCGCCTGCAGTCGGAAGGCGCCATCGTGCTGGATACGCGTCCAGCTATGGAGTTTGCAGTCGCGCATGTTCCAGGCTCCGTTCACATCGGTCTCTCCGGGCAATATGCGTCCTGGGCCGCACGGATATTGGGCCTCGACAAACGCATCATTCTCGTCGGAGAAGACGCTGACCACCTTCGCGAGTCGCAGTTGCGACTGGCGCGAGTTGGAATTGAGAACGTGCAGGCATATCTGGAAGACGGCATTGCCGGTTGGATTACCGGCGGCTACGAGCTGGACTACATTCCGCAGATTTCGGTGCAGGAATTTACCGATCTGCTTGGCCAGGAAAAAGACAACATGGCTATCCTCGACGTCCGCGAGCAAGCCGAGGTCAACGGGGGAGCGATGGAGAATTCAGTCCGGATTCCCCTGGGTCAGTTGCAGGACCGCACTGCCGAACTGGACCGCAGTAAGCTGCTAGTTGTCCATTGCAAGAGCGGATATCGCAGCTCAATCGCCACCAGCATTCTGCGTCGCGCAGGATTTCGCGACATTGCCAATCTAACCGGCGGGTTCGAGGCGTGGCAGGCCGTTAGCCACGGAGCATGATCCGGAAACCGATTGACCCACTCCGTACTTAAAACCACAGAAATTTGGCGGGAAGTCAGTCTGCCGCGTTCGACTCGCTTTCATTTGCTATAAGCAGAGCGAGATCGGCCACCTTGTCTCGCATACCGGAAAGGTGGGCGTGGATTGCTTCCCGCAATGCCTGGACGGCAGTCTCAAACTCCGGGGTGTCTTGCGTGGCGATTACTTTCGCGGAAAGGTCAATAATCTTCTGTTCGGCTGGAGACACAATCACATGATGCCGAACAAATCTGCTCAGCCGCTATAACACGTTTGCTGTAGAGGATTTATTGGGAAAGTGAAAAAGCCCTCGAGGCCGTTCGGTCCTTGCAGGCCGGTGGGCGGGGGAGGGCTTTGTTGTGCGAGCCCAACTCTATTAGGACGGTTCGCAAGGGCCAAGCGTCAACATGCGCCGAAGGCCGGGGCCATAACCCCGACCTTCCGATTCGTTGAAGTGCTAATTACCGGCGACCGCCATGTCCGCCGTGGAATCCGCCACCACCGTAGTAGCCTCCACCGCCATGGAATCCGTGCCCGTAATATCCGCCGCCGTAGCCTCCCCGGTAACCATGGCCCCAGCCGTAGCCATGGCCGTAGTAGCTCCGGCCGTAACCATAGTAAGAATGCCCGTAATATCGCGGTCCATCATAGCCGTGATACCAGGGGCCTGCGCCGATGAACACACCGCCGACAAAGTAGCTCGGCCCGTAAAATCCGTAGGGCGCGCAGGCATAGGGATAATAGTCATAGTAGCCATACGTGCAAACCGGAGATCCAGCCACGTATCCCGGGCCAAAGCCCACGCCCAAGGCGACCTGTGCCGGCGCGTGCACTGCCGCCACAGCCACCAAAATTCCTAACAACGCGAAGTATTTTAGATAACGCATGATTTTCCTCTGTTTTTGCGGCCTCGGCTCAGCTTTCATTGAAGCCACCCCTTGACGAGCCGGGCGAACCGCTCACTAATGTCAACCCGTGAATGAAACGACAGTTGCGCAGCAAAATCAGGTTCTTGGAAGCCAGGTTTACGGGGGTTGTTTGGGGGCTTACTTGCGTCGCGCCTCAGCATCGGCGAGCCAGCCCCGGCGGAGTTTCTCTTCCGGGACGTTCGACAGGTAGGGCTTGATATCTAGAATTGGCGTGCCATCGAGCATGTCAACGCCGCGCACGTGCAGATTGCCGCCTTCGCGCCGAAGCAGTTCAACTGTGGTAAGAGCGATCGGGTTCGGCCGCCGCGGAGATCGCGTGCCAAAAACACCGTGAGGACGCCGGTCGTCAGCGGGTGGATGTGCTACCAAGTCGTAGTCCTTGGAGCGGTCAAATTCCCAAATCACATACAGATGCGAGAAGCCTTCTATGTGGAGCAGCCCCGCCTCAAACTCCGGCAGAATCTTGAGCACACCTTCAGCATCGTGCTTCGCGCCAAGCCCTTTCGGAACCTGACTCGTGTCCTTGTACGGACTACTCACAAATCCAATTGGCCGGGCAGTAAACATGAGTTTCTTGTTGAGTGAAGTCAACTTTAAGAGCTTCTGTGGATTTAGTAAATTACTGAAACTTAGGAACCGGACAGGGTCACGATATCCAGGTCCGCAGCACAAATTAACACAAAACCACCACCCCCAGCCGTTATTGGCGCCGTGGTTCCCGAGCTGTGGCGGCGCATGTTTGCGCTTTGAACCGGGTTGACAATCCTACTCGGTTTGGGCAGCACGACAAGGCAAGCCCTCCCCCGCCCCAAAGGTATGCAAGTTTGACCGAACGGCGTCGAGGGCTTTTTACTCACCCGGAGTTCGATGTGAATGGTCATTCACAGAATCGCAGAGCAGATCACGTCTGGTACGGCGTCTTTGCGGTAATGGCTCTAGCCTCTCTGGCGGGATTTATCTACATCTTGATATTTCGTTAGCAGAGCGGCGACTGTCCCGCTTGCAATCCTTGAAACCCGCTATCGAACCAAGCCGAGCGGCACGGGCACATGCTGCGAGACTCTGGTCCACATCACTTGCTCTTGTAAGTGAACGTCACCTTGGTTTCTTCGTTCACCACCAGCGGCCTCACGAAGTGGAATGCCGTCCCCGCATGAGGCACTTCAATGGCCACCGGCAAAACTCCTGCTACCCGCCGCTGCAGATTTAGCACATTCGACGAAGGCGTATTTTGCGCAGCTTGCGCTTGCTTTTTTGCCTTGCGCTGTTCCTTCTCATAGTCATAGTTGGTGTCATCGTTGGTCCCTACAGCGACCGCGCTGACCTCCACCGTTTCCGACACAGACCCAACTTGCAGAACTGTGTTGAAAGGCCCGGGCCGGCTCGCATCGTAGATGACATCCTGGACCATGCTTTTGAACCCCGGAGAATCTATGCGAATTTTGAGGCGCCCTGAC
>Ga0209056_10006081_pt1 | contig 12504 bp, 9 predicted proteins | sample GraSoiAngelo_114_FD_185876 | JGI IMG/M metagenome (GOLD analysis project Ga0209056, IMG submission 185876) | Grasslands soil microbial communities from the Angelo Coastal Reserve, California, USA - 14_0903_13_40cm (SPAdes) (version 2) | ecosystem: Environmental > Terrestrial > Soil > Grasslands ... | reverse complement strand
AACTACCATTTGCCCCACGACACCCCCGAAGGGTGGCATATCCGGTTCCACGCGAATTCCTTTTACATCGGTGATTACCCATTGCCACTGATTGCCTACCTGTATTGGCTTGATCTCAGCATGATTCAGGAAGGCAGCTTTGTACTCCCATCCCGGCGGGAGCTGAACGGAGTAGTGACTTTCGCGCACGGGAATTTCATGCTGGAACACCCACTCTTCCTGGAGCACCAGCGGCTGTTCTTCAATTTCGTACTCGTATCCCACGATGTTGCCGGGGTCTGCCGCGGGAATACGGAGAAGCTTTACGCGCAGGTCGGAAATTAACTCGCTTCCGGCGATTTTTGGATATGAGCCCTCGACTGCCTCCTTGTCCCTTACTTCGTAATCTTTGCCCTGTGCCGGTATACACCAGGCACGCATACTATTGATTTTTTCGCCGGGAGAGCGGAAGTGAGCGAATATCGTGCCGTACTCCTCCCGGCCTTCAGGCCGCAGAATTTTATAGGCCCGGCGGAGGTTGATCTTGATCTTGTCAGTCGAGATCACATTCACATTCTCTTCCGAGTACAGGAGCACAGCATTTGTCTTTTCGTCGTGGGCAGGGAGCGGGGCGCTGGTAAGCGAATGCATCCACGGCGGCGGGTCGGCGCGGGCTGTGGATGCTGCTAGAAGAGCGCAGATCGCGGCGAACCCGCTAATCCGTAGATGCAGATTAATTGCTCGCGCTCGCGGCGCCTGATTGCAAGACCACTTGCTCCTCATCGCCTGTCCTCACAATTTGAAAGAAATTTCTCAATGCGGGGTAATACTTCTGGTCCAGGATGACAAGATCAAAGTCGATCTTTCGGGTTAGATGGAGTGTTCCACTACCGCCTTCGACCTTTAATGAATAGAGTGCCGCTTTTGCATCTCGAGTCTGTTCTTTTGGCAGGCTGCTGAACGACCACCCAGCAGGGAGCGTAATGATTATGTCGTCTTCCTTTTGGTATGGGAATTCGAAGTAAATCGGGTGTACACGCTGTTCCTGCTCGAAGACCCGCTTTTCGCTCGCACTCAAGATTCCGACCGGCAGTAATGTTCTTCGGCCCGCAGCGGAGGCCCAGCCGGGGATTTTCACCGTGAATTCGGCGACGAGAGGAGCGGAGGACCCGGTCCAATCAGGCTTGTTCGTCAGTTCGATATCACACGCAGCGGGTATGTAATGCTGAATGTGCTCTTCTAAGGCTTTCTTTCGGTCGGTATCATCCTCACGTTGCTCCTCACGTCGCCAGCGTAACGCTTCGAGGCCGGTGAATGTGACGATGAGCTTTCCTTCAAGATCCCCCGAATTGGAAAGCGTCAGTTCTGCCTTCCGTTCCACACGGGATGCGGAACTCTGGGGTAGCACTGTTTGAATCCAGGTGCCGCCTTCCTTATCAAGGCGCAAACCCGGGACAGCCGTGTCTTGCCACATCAACAGTCCGTAAGGCGTGAAGGGGCTGCCAGGATCACAAAAAACGTCTTTATCATTGACCTTAACCAGCACCAAGCGAACATCCAGCTTGCGCGTATCCATCATGGCGGCATTGAAGAAATAGTTGCGGCGGTCCGACGCGTACACGGGATAAGCTTCGAATCCTGCTGCTCTGGCCAGGGCGAGAAACAGCCAGTTTAATTCAGCACGCGTTCCGTATCCGCGCTTCCAGACGTCTTCGACGTTCTGATTTTCTTTCTCTTTCTCGCGCTTTTCTTCTTGCGCCGTTTTGAGAAGTTCGTAACTCAGATTGTGAAGCTGCTGGACACGGGCATAGATTTTTTGAATTTTCATATCGGCGGAATCAGCCGCACCAACAATCTGGTTGACTGCTTGGCCCATAGCTTTCGGTTTGGAAACAAAACCTTCGACATAGCCATTGTGTTTCTTGCTGTAATTTTTCCAAAACTGCGCAGCATCTTTTGCCTCGAACTCTTCGGTATAGGTGAAGTCCACGCGCGACTTCAATTCGTCCGGCGGAGGCATATAGTCTTCCAGCTGAAATGCGGGTATGTTACTTGTCTCCATGCGAATGACATGATCTGGTCCCTCTTGTGGAGGGGCTGTACCTTGCGGTAGAAGGCGCCAGCTCCAGCGTACATGCCAGTTGCTGTAGTTACTCGTATACGGTTTTAAAGAGAACCTGGCGTGTTTAGTGAACAACTCCTCGCTCAGAATCCATCGCGAATTGATAATTTCGTGTTCTGGAAGATCGACAGTGTAGTAGTACTCAAGAATGCTGCCAGGCTGGACATCAGGAAGGGTAAGGGTTTTGGCATGCAGCCTAAACCCTTTGCTCTTCTCAATCACTTTGTCGAAGATTTTGCCATCGAAGTTTGTCGTCGAACCATCCGGCCGGATGGTTCGTGCGTGGAGATTAATAATCTTGTTTCCGTTCTCATTGAAGTACGGGATTTCTATGTCGGCATACTTGCGTCCTTCTTCCTTGAGGATTTTGATGCGATAGTAATCATCCTCATGGGCAGTTAGACCTCGATCGTCGCGGTTAACTTCACGATCGAGAATGATCGCCGGTGCTCCGGGTGCCTGCGGCTCGCTGGTTACTTTCAGCTCATCGAGAGAGATTGGTTGGAATCCTTCAGCATCTAATGTTTGCACAAGAGGCGCTACGGTAAGCACGCGAAGGAAGAGCGACGAGAAGAAGACGAGGCGGCGCAGCGACACTGGAACCCTCCGCAAAAGCTTGTTTGCACACACATACATCTGCGCGGGGAAGTTGCTAGAAGATACTACGGAGCTTGTTATCAATCAATAGGAGAGTAATTGCGCGATTACCTGCCAGCCTGGATGAACCCGGTTTAGTCTGCCGCGACCTGGCTCTTTGCAACCGGCTCTGGTGGACGGCGGGCGCGGTTGGGAGGGAGGCCGGCGTCGCGGATCTTATAGAGAAGAGCGCGGTAACTGATGTTCAAAGTCTTGGCGGCTTGCTTGCGGTTCCAGTGATGGTTGTGCAGAACTCTGAGAATGATTTTGCGCTCTAACGCCCGCGTGGCTTGACGAGTGAGTTTCTTCAGAGAAATCGGACCGTCGTAGTTAATTTCCTGGGCCAATAAGTCTGCGTCGCTTGGCTGAAGGTCGTTGCTGATGACATCTTCGGTGCCGAGGATCACATATCGTTTCACCAGGTTTTCAAGTTCGCGAATGTTGCCCGGCCAATGATACTTCTGGAGAACTTCCATCAGCTCGGGTGAGAGCGGGCGGGCCTTACAGTTATATTTGCGGTTGTAATGTTCGAGGAAGTAAGCGGCCAGGCCTTCGATGTCGCCACGGCGCTCGCGCAACGGCGGCATATAAAGGTTGACCACGTTGATACGGTAATAGAGGTCCTGGCGGAACGTTCCGTTTTCAATTTCTTCTTCCAGCTTGCGGTTGGTGGCGCAGACGATGCGAACTTCGACCTTCTTGTCAGCCTGGGCGCCGATGCGGCAAAACTGGCCGTCCTGCAAAAGCTGCAAGAGCTTCGACTGCAGCGACATGTCGAGTTCGGAGATTTCGTCGAGGAAAAGCGTGCCGCGATGCGCCATTTCGACGCGTCCGGGCTTGGAGCCATAAGCCCCGGTGAAGGCGCCGCGCTCGTATCCAAACAGTTCGCTTTCGAGCAGAGTGCCGGGAATTGCTGGGCAGTTCACCTTCACAAATGGGCCCGACTTCCAGGGAGACAGGCCGTGCACCAGTCGGGCGATGATGTCTTTGCCAGTCCCGCTCTCGCCATGAATCAAGACGGGAACATTGGCTCCGGCGACCTTATCGAGGCGGCTGCGCAGGGCCTGCATAGCGTCGGACCGGCCAAAAACGACTGACTCGGGCGGAATTTCACCTAATGACTGCGCCAGGGAACTGACAGAATTTGTCACTGCAGTGGACATTGGACGGTGCGACTCCTTAACCGACTTGAAATGTGCACACCGGGAGCCAAACCGGAACGGATTCGATCCTAAAACGTGAATTAATAGCTAAGAGGCACAATCGCAATGAGTTACAAAGATGTCAGCCGAAGTCTGGTCGGCAGTAACTGTAACCGAGACGTCGCGAAAAAGAGATAGAAATAATAGGAAAAGGTTTTCACACCGAAGAAACTACTTTCCTTCGCGGAGAGGGTCGGTGAACGACAGGCTCCAACAGCGGCTGGCTGAATTTCATTCCGAGAAGGTGGTAACCGTCCGCATGAGTTACCCTAACGATTTTCGCATGCAAATTCCGCGAATTTTTGCGGACCGGAGCTGATGCGGCAAGCGGGGCGCTGGGGATTTCCAGCGAAACCTGAGCCGGGGGCCGCAAAGGACGGTGGACCGCAACTAGTACTCCGCCAGCGGAAATATTCAAAGCAGTAGCAAATTCAAGGAAGTCCTTGCCATTCTCGTCATGGCTGCGGACGAAGACCGGAATGGCCAGAGGCAGACGAACCCACGCGCGTCGTTCCAGTTCCGACTTTCTACGACCCAAGACCTAGCGCCCCCATTGCGGATGGCCTGCACACCGCACCTTATGGGCCAAACAAATAGCAGAAAGAACTGGGATTACAGCGTTTTGGCCATAGTTTGCCGCGATGGCAGCAATGGATGCCGATTTGATAGGCGTGAAAAGCGTTTCAGCACTGTTTCGTCCTGCTCTCCTATGTTAAACAGGAGTTAAAGATTGGAAAGCATTTACCGAAAGTGACCAATCTTTTGCATTTTTCGTTGACACTCGACGGCTTTGTACCCTAGGATTCCTCCCAGTGGTTGGCTCGAACGAAGTCCAGCCCAGCTCGCGATTTTTCCCTCCCCCAGACGTAGTAACTCCAAACAATGGCGGAAGTGTCTTCAATGTCCAAGGAAGCATTCGCGCCGGCGGCGGCGCCTGCGATCAAACAGTCATCGCTCAGTGTTCCCGAGTTGCAGGAGTATTCACAACTGCAAGAGAGGTACCTGCGTACAACCAACGCGCTCGCCTCAGCTGCGCACGATCTCAAGACTCCCCTCGCAATTCTGAACGGATACGTAGAGCTTTTGCAGAGTGAAAAGTTGGGCGGACTGAATGAACGGCAGCGAGAGGTATTGCGCGACATGCGCTCCAATGGCCATCGCCTGCAGCACTACATTCAGGATTTTCTGAGTTTCAGCGTGCTCGAGACCGGCGAGCTCAAAATGAGGTTCGAGGCGGGCAACATTAATGTCTGTCTGTCGGAAGTATGCCGCTTGTGGTCTCCGCGCTTTCAGGAAACAGCGCTGGCGCTCTATTTTCTCGCGAACGACAAACTTCAGGAGTTTCCGTTCGACGCGCCAAAAGTCGAACGCATCGTCTCAAATCTTTTGGAGAATGCATCGAAGTTCACCCCTGCCGGCGGCACTGTGTGGCTCCATGCTGAACCGTATATTTGGGAGCGGCGCACCACGAGCAATGCGAACGTGGGACAGGAACGGCGCCGGCGTCCGCTGGCACAGCCGAACTCGGTGAAGATCAGTGTTTCCGACACTGGGCCGGGGATTCCACCCGAGTATCATTTGGAAATTTTTGACGACTTTTTCCGGCTGCCGACAACCGAGAAATCGGAAGGCATGGGACTAGGGCTCGCGATCGCGCGACGATTGGTCCATGGCATGGGCGGAAAGATTTGGGTTGAAAGTGAACCCGGAGCGGGCTGCAAGTTTTCCTTCATCATTCCATTAAGGCCTCCAACCGGCGATTCCGAGGGACGAAAGTAAAATGAGCGATCGAGCCAAAATTTTGTTAGTCGATGACGAACCGGGGATGTTGCGGTACATCCGGACTCTACTCGAAGTGGACAATCACACCGTGCAGACTGCATCCACAGGCGAGGAAGCATTGGAACTGATGCAGAACGGTCTCGAGCCGAACCTCGTCCTGCTGGATCTCTTGATGCCTGGCATTGACGGCTTAGAAACGCTAGAGCGCCTGCGCAAGCTACAGCCCAATGTCCGCGTCGTGATGCTTTCCTGCGTCAACGATACGAAAAAAGTTGTACAGGCAATCCGCCTGGGTGCAACGGACTACATCACGAAGCCGTTCCAAAAAGCCGAACTCGACACCGTCATTGATCAATGTCTGGGCACCAACCAGCAAAATTATGCGGGCGAAGTTGAAGACCTGGGCGACGAGACTTTTTTTGTGGCGGCCTGCGCAAACATGCGCAAGCTGCGCTCGCAAGCAGCGCTGGTCGCGCATGTGGACATACCCGTTCTAATGTTGGGCGAGAGTGGCACCGGCAAAGAAGTGATGGCCCGCTTGATCCACAAACTTTCTCCGCGGGCGCACCGTACATTCTTGAAGGTGAACTGCGCCGCGGTCCCAGCCGATTTGCTGGAGAGCGAACTATTCGGGTATGAAGCCGGCGCATTTACGGGCGCAACCCATGCCAAGCCTGGCAAATTTGAGATCTGCAACAAAGGCACGATTCTGCTGGACGAAATCGGCGAGATGCCGCCATCGTTGCAGGCCAAGCTTCTGCACGTTCTCCAGGACCAGCAGTTTTCCCGCCTGGGCAGCCGCTCGGTGCTAAAAGTGGATGTGCGCATCCTGGCCGCAACCAACATCAATATTCCGGAGGCGTTGGCCGCAAAGCGGTTGCGCGAGGACCTTTACTACCGCCTGAACGCATTTACGCTGCAAATTCCGCCGCTGCGCGAGCGGAGAGAAGAAATTCCCATCCTGCTGAAGCATTTTATGGCGCAGCTTTCGGAACAGTATGCGCGCCCACCCTTGCCGTTCTCGCAGGAGATGTTGCGGGCATGCGCGACGTACAACTGGCCGGGAAACCTTCGCGAGCTGGGAAATTTTGTCAAACGATATCTGGTTCTCGGAGACGAGAAACTCGCGATCAATGAGCTGCAGCCGCGCACCGATGGTTCGGGCGCGCCGTTTGATCCTGCCCCGTCGCGTAATGGTTCTGAACCGACCGGAGGGTTAAAGTCGTTAGCCCGTAGCGCCAAGGATGAGGCTGAAGCAGAGGCGATTGCCAAAGCTTTGGATGAGACAAACTGGAATCGTAAGCAGGCGGCCGCATTACTACAGATTAGCTATAAGGCCCTGTTGTATAAGATCCGCCAGTACGGCATCGCGCAACAGAACAAGAACGCGCACAAACTTTCCGCGGGGGCGTAGTTCGGACCTAACTAGCGCCGACGCCGTGCCTCGTCGCAGCAACACTTGCAGCCGCCGATAGCCGAAGCGCGGCTTCTCCCGCGCCAACCCCACTAGTCGCCCGCTGGTCTACGAGCTCCACCCGTTTTTTGCGATCACTGCCTTCAGCATCTCCTTGTCCAGGCTCAGATCCACCACCAGCTTTTTCAAGCGCGTGTTCTCGTCCCGCAACTGCCTGGCTTCCTGCGCCTCACTTACACCTCAGGGGTCACCCAAAAGCGGCCAATGATGGTCACCTGAAAAATCGGCCAACGAAAGTAAGAGTCTGGGACGTTGATTCCGACATGAGCTGTTGTAGCTTCTGTCGCATGAGCAAGGTCTTGAGCGAAGCGAAACGACAACAAGTAATAGCCCTGGGACGACTGGGATGGCCGTTGCGACGCATCGAGCAGGAGACCGGGGTGCGGCGAGAAACGGCTAGCGGCTACCTGAAGGCGGCCGGTGTCGGCGTGCCTCCGCCGGGTGCGTGGGGATGGCGGGCGCCGGCAAAACCGGCCAACGAGGTCACCACCGGGTCCGATGCAGGCCATCGCGCAGAACAAGAACGCGCACAAACTATCCGCCGGGGCGTAGTTCCGAATAATTCGAACCTAGTTTTCCCCCTCGGGCCGGGTGTTCACAAATCATCTAAGGCTCGTCAATTCACCGTAATAACAGCCGTTCCGAATACCAGGGTTCCGGCGGAAGGGTTACTTGTATTGCTGTAAACGGTAGCCGTCACGCCGAGATTCGTGCCCGCGCCGTTTCCAGTGGGCGCCAGCAATCCGGCCGGACTGGATTGAAACTGAATTATGGAAGGCGCGTCGGTCGTCCAAATCACCTGGCCGGTAATATCTTTCGGCTTGCCGCCATGATTGTAGAAGCCAATCGCTTTATATTGGATGGTGGGCTGGCAGGGCGCGGTGGTGCAATCCACGCCAGTGATGGTTACATTCTGCGGGCTGACCACAATCGAGACCAGACGCTGATCGTTGCCGCAGCTCAAGAGTGCCAGCAATGAAACGCAAAGCGCAGCAATTCCGATGCTCCGAAATACAAAAGCCTTCATTTATCTAAACCCTCCCCTTTGTGGCAGGAATTCTAGCACCGTTGACTAGCTCACCAGGATGTGAATTCGCGCTGGAACCTTTAAAGCAGAGTTCGCCTTCCTCTCCAATTGCATTCTCATTTCCAATGCAGCCAACGTTTTGTGTTGATTTATAGGCATTTACGCGTCCAGAGAAGCTGGCAGAGCAAATTGTTGCGGTTTTGTTTACAAGCGGGAAAGGGTGGTGACAACAAATGTACTCAGGAGCAAAATCGAGGCGGCTAAGTCGCCACCTCGGCAAAGACGATTAGCTACGACTTTAGTTGAGACAGCTCTTTTCTCACATCGTCCGCGTCGGGATATTTAGGATCGATCTTTAGGACGCGTTCCAGGTGTTGCTTAGCGAGTGCGGGTTGTTCGGATTTGGCGTAGGCGAGCCCAAGATGGTAGTGAAAGAGGGCGCTGTCAGGTTCCTTGTTCTTTGCGGAGAGCTTGATCGCATCCTGGAAGCTCGCAATCGCTGAGCCGTAAATTCCCTTCTGATAGAAGGCCCAACCCAGCGTGTCGGCCACATTGGAGAGCTGTGGCAAACCGCGGCGGGCGGTCTGCGCCAGATGGAGAGCAAGGTCGGGATTGCCGCTGGTCTGAAGCAGCAAATAGGCCAGATTGTTCGATGCAACCGGGTCGTCCCGCTTGATTTGAAGCGCATTTTGATAGGCCGACTTGGCTTGTTCTAAGTCGTGCTTGCTCTCATAAACGCCGCCCATCAGGATGTAGAAATCAGCCTGCTTGGGGTTGTTTTTCAGCCCATCATTGAAGGTTGCGAGCGCCGCGTCCGCGGCACCCTCCGTTGATTGGACTCGTCCCAGCGCAGTGATGGCGTCGGAATTGTGCTTATCGAGTTCGACTGCTTTCTTCAGCGCCGTTTCTGCGCCTTTGTAATCCTTCTTGTTTACGAGCAGCGTACCGAGCAAGTCGTAAAATGTGCTGTTGTTCGGCGACAGGGCAATCTGGGCGTTGGCGGCCGTGATCGCCTTATCGAGTTGTTTTTGTGCGACATAGATATTCAACAGCCCGCGCAGCGCGTCTCCAGAATTCGGATCGTGGTTCAGAGCTTGCTTGTACCAGTTCTCCGCCTCTGAAAATCTCTGCTGCATGGCGTTCAAATGGCCCATCTCCAGATAGCCAACCCCGGATTGAGGCGCGATCTGAATAGCCTTACGAGCATCGAGCTCCGCCGCCGGGATTTGTTTGCGACCCATCAGCGAGAATGCCCGCATCGCATAGGCATCTGCCGCCGTCGGCTGCAGACGAATAATCTCACTCGCCGAGTGCTGCAATCCCGACATGTCGCCTTTCTGCAACGCCAGGGAAGCGAGGGACCGATGCGCATCGGCCATATCGGGCTGTAACTGGATCGCTTGCTGCCATTCCGCGCCCGCATGCTCGAGGTCTCCGTTCTGACTATAAGCCAGACCTAGGTGATAGTGCGCGACTGCCATACCCGGATTGCGGCTACTAACCGACTGCAGGGTCTGAATTGCCTCGTTCAGCTTGCCCTGGTGAAGTTGGATCTCTCCGCGATAGGTCAACGCTTCGACATCCTGCGCTTTCGATGACCCCAAGATTTGCTCGTTCAGCTTATTGGCCTCATCAATTCGGCCTTTCAGAATGAGCAGTTGAATGTAGTTCTTCTTAACCTTCGATTCCTTCGGATGGTCGTTGTAAAGAGATTCATATTCGGCAACGGCGCGATCGAGGTCGCCGATCAGAAAGTAGTAGTCGCCAAGCAGGACGTAGGCATTCGGGTCGTCAGGCAGTTCACGCTTGACTTGCTTCATGTATTCTTCTGCTTCTGATCGTTTTCCCTGCGCGATGTACAGCTTGCTTAGCGCGATTCGAGGCTCAGGATCTTTCGGATTGTCTGCGATTATCTGCTGGACCTGCTGTTCGGCCTCAGCGTAGCGACCGCGGGCCTGATAGAACGCCGCGAGTGCAAGTCGCGGATTTGCCCCGGCAGCCTTGAGCTCGATCGCCTTCTTGTAGTTAGGTTCTGCCGCAGCCGGCAGGTTCGCCATGGTTTGCGCCAGCGCAAGATCCAGATAAGAGTCGCCGCGGTCCGGTGCGAGTGCGATTGCCTTTTTGATTTCGACGATGGCCTCGTTGTAGCGTTGCTGTTTGCCCAAAAGATTAGCCGCGGCCAGATGTGTGTCAGGATCATTGGGCCGTTTCTGCAGCAAGAGATCAACGTGCTCTTGTGCAGGCTTTACCTCTCCGTCTGCAGTCAGCAGATTTGCGATGTCAACATGCGCTTTGTAATTCTCAGGATCCAGTTCCAACGTGCGGCTCAGCTCCATGTAGGCGTGCTGCCAGTCCTTCACCTTCGTATACGTCTGCGCCACCTGGTAATGAGCTTCTGTGAACCGGCCATCCACCTGAGTTGCGTTGCGGAACTGAATAATGGCTTCGCGGTACCTGCCCTCTTCGTAGTAGCGCTGTCCGCTTTCGAAGTATTTTTGTTTGCGGACGTTGGGATCGCGAGTGCATCCGGTAAGCACAACTGCCAGACAGCCGATCACGATAAGTACGCGAATGATAGAAGGACGGTTCATCACAAACTCTCCCAGCGGCGCCTGTGCGCCACATGAATTTCAGTTAACTGTTCAACCTGTTGCATTCAGAAATTGCTCAAAAGTTACTAGCACTATCTTCAAACACTTGTCGGCGCGCTTCGCCATGCTTCAGCGCGGAACGTAGTCGTTAATTATGGGAACGATATTTCTTGTCAAAGAAAGTAAGCGTGCCTGAGCTGAATCAATGCCCTCGCCATGAGCCATTTGGGTCGTAACTCGAATCAAAGACCCATCGCTGCGGCGCATCCGAATAGAATCCGCCGCCAGATACAATTTCGCGGAGTACTCACTTGCCACCGCGCGATTGTGTGCCCAATACCAGTACAGAACCAACTGGCGCTCTTCTCCCTCCGCAATCAAATATTGGTTCGCCGGGAAAGGAGTTTGTCCTGGCAGAGATACCGTGATCCGATCCGATTGAATGGGTGTCCAACCGGACCCCGGCAGGCAGTTCTTCGGGGAGTGGATAGTATCGCCCGAGCGTTGGCTGGGGAAATAGGCAATGAAGAAATCCACAAATGAGTTTGTTGCCGCTTCATGGTACCTGCGAAGCAGAAAGTCCCCAGGCCCGAGAACGTCCAACACTTCCTTGGAAAGGGCGATATCTGCCGAGGTCCAACCGTTCAAGGTGCTGGGGAACGAACTCAAAGGCGGCCGCGCAGGAATGATCTCAGCGCTATTGCGCGCGTGCATCACGAAGACGGTGGCGCTGAGCAGCGCAACCACAACCAGAAACCGCCAGCGAGAGATCATGCCGCGCCCTCGTTCCGCTCGAGAAAGTATTTCAGGCAGCGATGCAGAGCAAAAAGCATTAGCAAAGAGACTACGAAAATCAGCCAACCCGAGAAGGTGTGGAAAAATCCCTCGGCCTTGCCCGGGTCCCAGTACTGAACAAGTAATCCTGTACCCACGATGCGAAATCCATTGGCCGCCACTGCAATCGGGATCGAAGCCAGGGCCAGGAGAACCCGTATTAGCATTCGTTTCTCAGCAACGTACCCGTACATGATCGCGAGCGTAGTCAGCGAGAGCAGAGATCGAATGCCGCTACATGCATGTGCAATTTCCAGCGGCATGGCGGGCAGGTTGATTACGTTTCCCTCGCGCAGCACCGGCACACCGCATAGAGGGAGGCTCCAAGCGGCAACTTTGGAAGCGAGAATCTGCAGCGGAAACGTGATCTGATTTAAGACGATCGCTGGAATGGGCACCATCAGGATCAGAAAAAGTAACGGGAACAGCACCGCGCGCAACATCTTCCAACCCAGAAAGAACACCACAAGCCCGGCAATCAGCAATATGAGTGACGTACGAGACAAAAACAGCTCCGCTCCGAATACTCCCAAAACCAACGTGAACACCCCGACCATAATGAGGGGAAGGCCCCCAAAGGATGGGGCGTTTGGGATGGACGCCAGTCGTCGCCGATCTTCCCAAACGACGAAGCCGGAGAATAGGGGAACAAAAAATCCATGGGAGAAGTTAGGATCCATCCACCATTGCCGAATCAATGGTATGAGAATCGGAACATAGAGCCATGCGATCAGCGCCACGAGAACCAGAGTCTTCCAGTCAGCGACCCTCTTGAGGAGCGGCCAATCGGTTCTGGGTGGTGGAAGTGCGGCGAGCTGAGCGACATTGCCCATAATTCAGTGACGAGGAATTCCCTC
>Ga0209056_10006079_pt1 | contig 12506 bp, 10 predicted proteins | sample GraSoiAngelo_114_FD_185876 | JGI IMG/M metagenome (GOLD analysis project Ga0209056, IMG submission 185876) | Grasslands soil microbial communities from the Angelo Coastal Reserve, California, USA - 14_0903_13_40cm (SPAdes) (version 2) | ecosystem: Environmental > Terrestrial > Soil > Grasslands... | reverse complement strand
ATTTCACCGCTGGCACTTCGACATGAATGTCTATCCGGTCCAGCAACGGGCCGGAGACACGATTCAAGTAATTTTGAATTTCACGAGGCGAACAGCGCGATTCGCCCGGCATCCTGCCGTCGGGCGTCGGGTTCATCGCCGTCACCAGCATGAATTGCGACGGAAAGGTCATCGAGCCGGCGGCGCGCGAAATGGTGACCCGTCCTTCCTCAACCGGCTGGCGCAGCGTCTCCAACACGTTGCGTTTGAACTCCGGCAGTTCGTCCAGAAACAGCACGCCGTGATGCGCGAGTGAGATTTCTCCCGGCGTCGGATTGATATTGCCGCCCAACAAACCGGCGTCGCTGACCGTATGATGCGGGGAGCGAAAAGGACGTTGCGTGACGAGCGCCTGGCCCGGCGCGAGGAGACCGACGATGCTATGGATCTTGGTCGTTTCCAGCGCTTCTTCCAAAGTCAGCGGCGGCAGGATGGTCGGGAGCCGTTTTGCCAGCATCGATTTGCCCGTGCCCGGCGGGCCGATCAGCAGCGCGTTGTGGCCGCCCGCCGCGGCGATCTCCAGCGCCCGCTTCACGGACTCCTGCCCTTTCACATCGGCGAAATCGAGCTCGTCTTCGGGTGGATGCTCGAAAATTGTTGTGATGTTCACTCGCGTCGGAGGAATTTTAACCTCCCCTTCGAGGAACCCGACGGCTTCGCGCAGATTTTGAATCGGGACGACCTGCAACCCCTTCACCACGGCGGCTTCCGGCGCGTTGTCTTTAGGCACGAGAACGCCGACCTTGTCCTCGGCCTGGGCCTGGATCGCGATGGGCAAAACGCCCTTCACCGGCCGCACGGCGCCGGTCAAAGCGAGTTCACCGACGATCACAAAATTTTCCAACTGATCGGAAATGAACTGCTCGCTCGCGGCCAGCATTCCCACGGCGATGGGTAAATCGAAGCTCGGCCCCTCTTTTTTCACATCGGCGGGCGCCAGGTTGATCGTCGTGCGGCCCATCGGGAATTTGTAACCGGAATTGGTGAGCGCGGTGCTGACGCGGTCGCGGGACTCCTTCACGGCGGCGTCGGGCAGACCGACGATGACGACGAGCGTGTCGCCCCAGCCCGCGTTGACTTCCACCTCGACGGGATAAGCCTCGATGCCGTTGACGGCCGCGGAACAAACCTTGGCTAACATGGTCCAAGTGTATGAACCAGCATGGGGCGGACTGCAATTCAGTTTTTGATTTTATGCCAGCAACGGACAGGAAGCCGACCAAAATGAATCGCCGTCGTTTCCTGCGCCATACCATCTGGGCGACACCTCTGCTCGCCCTCGCCGACGCGTTTGCGGTCGAACCGGAATGGCTCAAGGTCCGCACCGTGCGCGCCTCCTCGGGCAAATCCACCCACCGTCTCGTTCAGTTCACGGACGTGCATCACAAAGGCGACCGCGCCTATTTGCAATCCGTCGTGGACAAGATCAACAAACTCTCGCCCGAGTTCGTCTGTTTCACCGGGGACATCGTTGAAGACACGAAGTTCCTGTCCGAAGCGCTGGACTTGATTCAGGCAATCAGATCGCCCGTGTATGGCATCCCCGGCAATCACGACTACTGGTCACACGCCGATTTCGATGTCATCGCCAAAAGCTTCTCGGCAACCGGCGGCGCCTGGTTGGTCGATCAAGGAATCGTAACAACGGATGGCAAGATCAACATCATCGGCGCCACTTGCATGAAAGCGCCAAACATCAGGCTTCGTGCGGGGATGAAAAACATCATGCTCATCCACTACCCAGCCTGGGTCGAAAAATTGGCCGATCAAAAATTCGATTTGATTCTGGCCGGTCATTCGCACGGCGGGCAGGTAAGGATTCCGTTTTATGGACCATTAATGCTTCCCTTTGGCGTAAACCAGTATGATCTGGGTCTGTTTCAAACCCCATCCGGTCCGCTTTACGTGAACGCCGGCATCGGCTACTTCCACCTGAATGTGCGGTTCAATTGCCGGCCGGAGATCACGGTATTTGAGATTTAGTTTCTTTTCTCTGGTTGTTCGGCGATCTGCAAATAGCCGGACGCTTTGGGGTATGCGTGGACTTGTTCCGCCGGGCAGGATGCGCGGCTCTACGGCAGGCGAGACGCCATTTCTGTTCGGCAAGTAGTTTGCCTGGAGCGCACGAGCGCTTCCCTTCTCCCTCTCCTCCAAAAAAGGAGGAGAGGGGTCGGGGAGAGGAGGCCGTTTTTCATCAGTTTCCCCTCTCTCCAGCTCTCTCCCCGCTCGTTCCTCGCGGGGAGAGAGGGAAAAACGCCCTCGGCGTTTTTCATGCCGAACACAACACTATTGGCGAGACGCCCGCCGCTACGCCGTTAAACACTTACGGCGATGTCTCATCGCGCCGTACCCGCGCCGCGCCGGGGATAGACCGCCCTGCCCTGTTCCGACAGTTCGCGAAGGCGCTCGCTCTCGCGAGCTTGTTTGATTATAGTTCATCCATGCGCATCGGTTCGCTTGAACTGAAGTCAAATCTGTTTCTCTCGCCGCTGGCAGGTTACACCAACCTGCCGTTCCGGCTGACTTTGCGCGAAGTCGGCGGGCTCGATCTGGCGACGACCGACCTCGTCAACGCGCGCTCGCTGCTCGAAAAGAACCCGAAGGCGCTCAAACTCATCGAGACCTGCCCCGCCGACCGTCCGCTGGCGGTGCAGCTCTTCGGGTCCGTTCCGGAAGAAATGCGCCACGCGGCGGTTTATCTCGAATCCACCGGCATTTCGTCGGTGGACATCAACATGGGCTGCCCGGTGCGCAAGGTCTGCCGCGTCGGCGGCGGTTCGGCGATGATGTCCGAACTCGGCAAGACGACGAAGCTGGTCAAAGGCATGGTGGACGCGGTCAAAATTCCCATCACCGCAAAAATGAGGCTCGGCTGGGACGACCGGAACATCACTGCGCCCGACCTGGCCCGCGCGCTCGAAGACGTGGGTGTGGCGGCGATTTTCGTGCACGGCCGCACGCGCGAGCAGGGTTTCAGCGGCACGGTGAACCTGGCTGGCATCCGCGCCGTGGCGCGGGCGGTGACAAACATTCCCGTCATCGGCAACGGCGACGTGACCACGCCGGAAGCGGCGAAGAAAATGATCGCGGAAACCGGCTGCGCCGGCGTGAGCATTGGTCGCGGCGCATTTTACAATCCGTGGATTTTCCTGCACACGCTGCGTTACCTGCGCACGGGCGAACTTTCGCCGGAACCGGGCTTCGAGGAACGTGTGCGTGTCATGTGCCGGCATCTCGACCTGATGGTTGAAGTGTTCGGCGAGGAGCACGGTTGCCGCATGTTCCGTAAAGTGGCGCCGTGGTATGCCAAACGATTCGGCCCGGCGAACATTTTCAACAAACGCATGGTGACTATTTCGTCGAAAGCGGAGTTCCGTAAAATCCTCGGCGACTATCTTGACTGGCGGAAGCAGTTCCTCGACGAAAACGGCGAACTCAGTCCGCACTATCGACCGCCGCCGATGGTCGCGTCGTTCATGGAGGAACCCGGCGTGACACAACGCGGACAAATTCCGGTGCCCAAAGGGCCCGTGGAAGTCTGGTGAGGGCCTTCTGAAGAGACACCGATTCATTCTGGCGGCGATCGCTCTCGGCGCCGCAATCACTTTCGCCTTGTTCAGATGGCGGGCTCCGCCGGAACCGGTTTACCGGGGCAAAACCGTCACGGCATGGGCGCGTGATATGAACAGTCCGTACCCGAACGTGCGCAGCAACGCCACCGCGGCCTTGCGGGCGATGGGAACGAACGGCATTCCCAGTCTGCTCAAGACGCTGCAACGGCGCGACCCGATTCTGAAAAGGCCGTTTCTGTTGCTCGCTCCGAAGCTGCCGATTTGGTTCCGACGCTCATTCATTCGCGTCTTCAAACCGTTCGACGCAACCGGCGACCGGCTGGCGGCTGTCAATGCGCTCGCAGCGCTCGGCACCAATGCGCCCGTGCCGCCTTTGCTCAAGGCGCTGCACGATCCGGAACGGCAAATCGCTGCGCAAGCCGCCACCGCGCTTGGAAACGTCGGCGAGCCTGCCGTGCCCTCTCTGATTGGCGCGTTGAACGACAGAGACGGTTACGTGCGCTCGATGGCCTGTTATGCTTTAAGCACGATTGGACCACACGCATCGGAAGCTGCCCCTGCTTTGATCCAGCGATTTGCCGACAGTTACGTGAACATTCCGGCGCAAGCCACGTATGCTCTGAGTCGTATCGGCAGGCCGGCCTTGCCGGCGCTGGTTGAAGCGCTGAAAAGCACCAACGTCCGCACACGCGCCTTGGCTGTCCAAGTGCTTGGCGGCATGGGGCCGCAAGCTTGGAGCGCCGCGCCAGTGTTGATTGAAGCGGTGGAAGACGAACAGGTTGTCGTGCGGGAAAATGCGGTGGAAGCGCTCGGCAATACCTGGGCCCTTCCGCGCGAATCGGTTGCCGTGTTTACCCGCGCGCTCAGGGACAGTGATGCGAAGGTGCGTCTGAAATCACTGCAAGCGCTGGCGAAAGTCGCGCCAGTCGCCGCGTCGTCGATACCAACGCTGATTGAAACGCTGACGGACGAGGACGCGCAGGTTCGGGGCGGGGCGGCGAAAGTCCTCGGCAACATGGGCGCCGCGGCGAAGGCAGCTGCGCCGGCGCTGAGGGAGAGGTTGCAGGACAACGATGAGTTGGTACGCGCGACGGTGAAAGAGGCGCTGACGAACATCGAACAGAGCGGCGCGCCACCGACCGGAGTAAAATAAATGATTCGCCGGTTCGGCGGTCCGACGACTGCGGCTTGGCGCAAATTCCGCGCTCGACACCCGGCGCTCGACTCTCGACATTTTGCCGCCATGAGTTGGTTCTATCGGAATGTTCTCCGACCCGTTCTGTTCTCGCTGGATTCCGAGGAGACTCACAATCGCACGTTGCAGGCATTGGGCCGGGCGAGTCGTCATGAAGTGCTTTGCGACGCGCTCGCTTCGTTTTACCGCGCGTCCCGCGGCTGCGAGATCGAACTGTTCGGTTTGAAATTCCCCAACCCGGTCGGACTGGCGGCGGGCATGGACAAACACGCAGCGGCGTTGCCCGTTTGGGAGGCGTTGGGGTTCGGCTTCGTTGAACTGGGCGGCGTAACGTGGCATCCGCAACCGGGGAATCCCGCGCCGCGCATGTTCCGCGCTGTCTCGGACGAAGCGCTGATCAATCGCATGGGTTTCAACAACCCCGGCGCGGTAGCTATCGCCGCCAAACTCACCGAATGGCGCTCGCTGGGCTTTTGGCCCAAGCATCCCGTGGGCATCAATCTTGGCAAATCGAAGATCACGCCGCTGGATAGAGCGGCGGAGGATTACGCCAGCTCCTTGCGCGCCCTTTGGCCACACGCGGACTTCTTCGTCGTCAACGTCAGCTCGCCGAACACCCCGAATCTGCGCCAACTCCAGGACAAAGCCGCGCTCGATGAAATTCTTTCCGCTCTGCAAGAAGTGAATCAGGAATCCGCGACCAGGTCAGTTGTCAGTCGCCAGTTGTCAGTGGCTGCAGACCACGGACCACGGACCACGGACAACAAACCAATCCTGGTCAAAGTCGCCCCCGACCTTTCCTTCGAGGCGCTCGATGAAATTGGAGAACTGGTCGGGCCGCGCCGGATCGCCGGCATCGTGGCAACGAACACGACTGTGACGCGGCCCGCAACGAGCGACCCCGGCCTCAAACAAATCTACGCTGAAGCGGGTGGATTGAGCGGCCGGCCGTTGCGCGCGCGCAGCACGGAAATCATTCGCCATCTTTACCACCGGGCCAAAGGGGCGCTGCCGATCATCGGCGTGGGCGGCATCTTCAATGCCGACGACGCCTGGGAGAAAATCACTGCCGGAGCATCGCTCGTGCAGCTTTACACCGGTCTGGTTTACGAAGGGCCGCGCGTGACGAAGGAAATTGTCACCGGCTTGCGCCAGCGGTTGGAGGCGTCCGGTTTCGCTTCATTGAAAGAAGCGGTGGGCCAGGCAGGTGACATGTGATGGCCGGCAGGAAACGAAAGCCATCAGCTCAATTTCCGGCAATCACGAATCACGCGGCACGGAATCCGCACCCGGCTCCAGCCTCGCGATGGCTTCCATGATTTCACCGGCAATCTGCCGGTGAATTTCCTTGAGCCGAGGTTTGGAACAGGTTTTGGCTTCAGCGCGGAGCTTTTCAAAAAGCATCGGTTGGCCGTATTTCACGGAGACAGGACGCGGCCGTGGAAATTTCAAATGGCGTCCGTAGGCTTGATAGGTCCCAAAAACACGCACGGGCACCACGGGCGCGTTGGATTTAATGACTGTCAAACCGATGCCCGAACGGGCCGGTTGCAATTTCCCGTCGCGCGTGCGAGTGCCCTCGGGGAACAAAATGATTCCGCCGCCGGCAAGCAGGCGGTCGAGAATCGCTTTCAGTCCCGCCGCACCGCCGCCCTCGCGGTCCACCGGCACGGCGTTCACCGCTCGCAAAACCGCGCCAGCCACCGGAAGGCGAAACAGCGATTTGCGCGCGAGATAGTTGATTTCCCGTTTCACGCCGGCGCCCACGAGCGGCGGGTCGATGAAACTGGCATGGTTGGAAGCGAGAATGACCGGTCCGGTGAGCGGGAGGCGCTCGGGGTGATAAACCCGCCAGCGAAAGTAAAACGTGAAGATGAATCGAAACAGAAGCCAGCCCAGGCGGTAGATAAATTTCATTTCCTTCCCGCCAGCCGTTTTCTGACTTCGCTGATGATGAGTCCGCTCGTCTGTTCAGAAGTCATCCGGGAATTGTTGATGACCATCGCGCCGAGCGGGATCATCAGCGGCGCCGTCGCGCGCTGGCTGTCGCGCCGGTCGCGCGCCGCCAGGTTCTCCTGAATCCCTTCGGCGGCGCGGCGTTTTGTCCGTTCCTCCAGCGAGGCATCCAGGTAGAACTTGAACTCGGTCTCCGGGAAAACGTTGCTCCCGATGTCGCGGCCTTCCATCACGAGGTTGCCGAACTGGACGCACTCGCGCTGGCGTTTGACCATCCATTGCCGGACTTTCTGAATCGCGGCGACGTGTGGCACGGCGGCGCTGACCTCGGCCGTGCGGATTTCCCTTTCCGGATGGTAGCCATCCACCAGCAACCGCGCCCGGCCATCGACGCACTCCAGCCTGGTCTTCCATTTGCGCAACAGGGCCGTCACGGCTTTGGCGTCGTGCACATCCGCCTTTTTCTGCAGGCAATACCAGGCCAGCGTCCGGTACATCGCGCCGGTATCGACGTAAACGTAGCCGAGCGCCTGGGCGACGAGCTTCGCATTCGTGCTCTTGCCGCTGGCGCTCGTGCCGTCGATGGCAATGACGATCGGTTCATTCATTCGTTGAAACGTTAAATCGTGAACGATACATGGGTCGGCAACCCGTTGTAACGATTTAACGCTTCACTGATGTAACGCCTATTCGGCAAACAATTCGTCGTGTGCCAAGGCGCGTGCCGTCCTGGCATCGAGTATGGTCGCGCCCAGGCCGTGCGGCGGTGGCGCGGCCAGTTTCTGGAAAAAGTTTGGAAACGATTTTTTCACGCAGGCGGGATTTTTGATTTTTATGCCGGACACTTTCAATCCCAGAATCGCAAAGCACATCGCCATGCGATGGTCATGGTAGGTCTCGATTTCAGCGCCGTGAAGTCTTGAGGGGAACACTTCGAGCGTGTCGTCTTCCTCGACGACTTTCGCGCCGCATCTGGTGAGTTCGCTTCGGATGGCTTCCACCCGATCACACTCCTGCAGTCTTAATCTCTCCAGGTCTACAAAAACCTGCGGTCCGGCCCCTTCCTCAAATGGTGCAAGAGCAATCGCCGTCATAATGCTGTCTCCAAGATCGTTTCGACGCGAAATTCTTTGAACAAAAGCGACACGCGTTTTTGAAAAAACTGCGTCAATCTGCCAGCCTGAAGTTGGCCAAGAGGTCACGCGAACCGAAGATTGCGTCGCATCGCCGAGCGATAACAGCCAACCCGCGCCAACAAAATAACTCCCGCTCGACGCATCCGGCTCGATCTGAAATTCGCCGCCGCATTTCGGAAACTTCTCAATGAGCTGCGTCGTCATCGCCACGTAAGGCGATTCCTCCGCGTTTTCGCCAACCACGTTCACGCGCCAGCCGCCCACTTTTGCGCAGAGCAGCAGCGCCGAGGCAAACTGTGAGCTTTCGGCGATGCTGACGCAGCAAGTCCCTGCGCGCGGGCCGTTGCCGTGGACCGTTGCCGGCAACTTGTCGTTCACGGAGTCAATGCAGTAACCCAGTTCGCGAAGCGCATTGAACAAGGCCTCCTGCGGTCGTTGATGCATCCGCTTCACGCCCTGGACACGGTAAATCCCGTTGCCCAGGCAGACCAGGGCCGTCAAAAACCGCGCCGCCGTGCCGGCGTTGCCGACAAAAATTTCCAACGGCGCTTCCAGTGTTCCGCCGCGGCGAATTTTGCCGCCCAGGCCCCGTACAATGATCGTGCGGTTGCAAAACTCCTGGGGATCTTCGGCAACCTCAACTTCAAAACCCAGCGCGCGCAGCCCCTCGACCATCACTTGCGTGTCCTCGCTCCAAAGCGCGCCGCGCAAGGTCGTCTCGCCTTCGGCCAGCGCGGCGAGGATCAACGCGCGATTGGTGATACTCTTGGAGCCGGGCACCGTGATTTCGGCCAACACCGGTTTCTCCAACGGGACGATTTCGATGAGGTCAGGCAGGGGCATGGTTCAAAATTCCAAGCTCCAAGGTCCAACTTCCAAATAAACGCCAATCTCGAAATCCCAAACCCCAGGCGCGTTACGCCGGCTGTGCAAGAGAGTTGAAGGTAGTTCGGCCTTTTGAAGCCTGGGATTTGAAGCTTCTTTTGAACCTGGACCTTGGAATTGGGCGCTTTTCATTCGGGCGACGGCGAGACGTTTTGGCCACTCCAGGCATCGCGTCGTTGCTTGGCCTTTTCAAAAAATTCCTCGACGGCTTTGCTGTCGGCCTTTTCGAGCGCGAGCCTGAATTCCTGCAAGTCCTCAATGAACACGCCGAGGACGCGCGTGAGATTGCTGCGATTCGCCAGCGCGATGTCGCGCCACATCTCCGGCGAACCCGACGCGATGCGCGTGGCGTCGCGGAATCCATTGGCGCACAGTATCGCCTGCTCCTTCGGATGCGCCGGGCTGAGGACGTAGTTGGCCAGCTCGGCGGCCACTACATGGGGCAAGTGACTCGAACGGCTCACCAGATCGTCATGCTCTGCCGGTGTCATCCTCAGCGGGCAACCGCCGACATCTCGCCAAAACTGTTCGACGCGCGCGATCGCGTCCGGCGACGACCGCGGCGTTGGCGTGATCACGCAGACAGCATTGACGAACAAATCGGCCCGCGCGGCGCTCGCACCCATCTTCTCTGTGCCAGCCATCGGGTGACTTCCGACGAAATGCCCGCCGGCCTCGGCTACCAGCGGCTCCAGTTCCTGGACGACGTTTGCCTTGACGCTGCCGACATCCGTAACGGTTGCGCCGCGTTCGAGCGCAGGCAGCATCTTTTGCAGGACTTCCCGCATCTGAGCCAGAGGGGTGCATAGCACGAGGAGGTCGGCGTTCTCCACGGCGCGGAGAGGATCGCCGGTGGCATGGTCCACGACGCCCAGCTTGTCGCATTCGGCGATGCTGGCGCTGCGGCGAACGAAGCCATCCACTTTTTTCGCGAGGCCGCGCTGTTTAATGGCCAGCCCCAGCGAGCCGCCCAGCAAACCGACGCCGGCGAGCGTGATTTTGTGGAAATGCACGGCTCGATTAAAGCGGGCTGGCAGATAATAGGCAATAAGCAATAGGCAACGGGCGGAAAGGACGGGCTACAGGAAACGATGGATAAAATCACCCGTGGCCATTTTTCGCTGTGCCTGCTCGGTGTGCCTCGCGCACCCGCTCCAGGATCACGTCCGCAATGTGCGGTTCACTGCCGACAGCCGAGGTGTACCACACGAGTTTTCCTTTTTTTTCAGTCGGATTGCGCCAGGTGGGCTGGCCGCTTTTGAGCCGGCTCTGCACCGTTTCTTGCGGCTCGCCGAGCATCACCGGAATGTCCTCGTAGGAATGCAGCCCGTTGCTGATGAAGAAGGGAACCAGGACAATGTTCCGAGCGCGCGCCAGGCGGTAGCAATCCCCGATGCGAGGTTCTTCTTCCATGAAAACCGCGTGGACCTCGGCGTAAAGATTCTGCGCGCCGATGAGTTCGACCTGGCGCTCGATGGCTTGACGGGAGTTTTCGTTGCTGCCCGTGCCGTGGCCGGCGATGAACAGCGCGGTCTGATTCGGTTTCGGCGCGCGAGGGACCGGATATTTCTCGACGATTTCTCTCGCGCGCGCGAGCAGCACATTCGTCATGCTGTCGTGCGTGCCGACGGGACCGCAGTAATAAATCGTCTGCGTACCGCGCTGTTGCACGCGGGGAAAATCGGGTTGGTCGTTCCTGCACAGGCCGAGTTCACGGGGGATGACCTCTTCGGTGAAGTAACCTTCGCTGATGAACAGCGGAACGACGAAGACACGCGGCGCAAAAACGCCACGGAGCGCACCGCAGATCGAGGGCTCCAATTTCCAGAAACATTCGAGCACCTGCGCGAAAAGGTTGCGACGGCGCAGTTCATCCGCGTGCTGATAGGTCGGCGCAGCCGAATCGGCATTCAGCGTCGAGCCATGGCCGACCAGAACGAGCGCAGCGTCGGAGAAGCAGTCATCTGACACGAGTCAATGGTTAACCGACGGAACCTCAATTCGCAAGGCCGCGTAGGAGCTCAACCTGCCCCGAGACTATCGGCATGAGCGAAGCTAGGATGTTCCGTTGCGTCGAGTTTTTAGTCCGGGCTTAAACCCACCACACATCGCGCCCCAAAGAGTTTCGGCCAGCGCGAGAGCTGCCGGTCCAAAACTTGCAGGCACTTCAAACAAACCGCGGGGTAGAGCGCCGGTTTGCTGAATCCGCCGGAGAGCAGGTAACTGAAACTGGCGAACGCTTCCGCGTGAAACACTTCCCAGCCCGCCGGCCAGGCCGGCTTTTTGCGCCGAAAAAACAATCGGGTCGTGTTGCCCTGCGCCGCGTAGTAATCGCGAGGGCGCGGCAGCGCCTCGGTTAGGTTGATCGGCGCCCGCCAGGCGATCGGCTCGTGGTGCAGCAAACCGTAAACCGGGAAGCTGAACCAACTGATGTACGGCTCGAACAAAATCAGCCTCCCGCCTTCGGTCAACACCCGCCGAGCTTCGCGCAAGAAGGCATTCGGAGCGCGCAAATGATGGAAGACATCGAACAAAATCAGATGCGAAAGACTGCCCTCGAGGAATGGCAGTTCATAACCGTCACAAGCAAGATCGAGCCACGGGTTCGGGAATAGATCAGTACTGATCGCCTGAGGCAAATGCGATTTCAGATTGCCGACGCCGGAGCCGATCTCGACGATTCGTCCAGGCAGCCTTAAGTCGAGCAGCACGACGATCCGTTCGTAAAATGCCGCATAGATTTGGCGGAGCAACGGTTTGTCCTGCCAGGCATCCAAATTGTGCTGGATTTCCCACAGATGTCGGGTGAGCGGTGCGCTCATGCGGGGCGTCGGTCTGGATCGATCATGGGGAGCTCATGACAACCACCCGGCGACACGTCGAACTCATGGAATAAATTTCAGACGCAAGGCGGCAAAGGCGGTCATCCGCAGCAGCAGCCAGCCGTGGCGCCAGCGCTGGATGTTCGTCTCGCCGTACGCGCGGGCCTGATAACGAATCGGCAGATCCATGATGCGCAAATTGAGCTTGGCCGCCCCGAACAACAGGTCGAAGTCGCCAAATGGATCAAAATCACCGAAGTAAGAGCGGTTGTGCGCAATCGCTTCGTAGTCTTCTTTAAAAAGCGCTTTAGTGCCGCAAAGAGTGTCCTTGATGGGCTGGCCGAGGAGCCAGGTGAAAGCAAGGCCAAAGAATTTGTTGGCCACCATGTTGAGAAACCGCATCGCCTCGTTCTCCATGGGATAAACCAGACGCACGCCGTTGACAAACTCCGCTGTGCCGGACCGGGCCACTTCGTAGAATTTCGGCAGCTGTTCTGGCGGCACCGTCAGGTCAGCGTCGAGAACGAACAACACGTCGCCCGTGGCCGCGGCGAAACCCTCCCGCACCGCGCCGCCCTTGCCCTGGCTGTGTTGCTTGAGCGCCTTGATACGGCGTTGGGGATACTTGAGCTTGACTCGCTGGACTTGGTCCCACGTGTCATCCTTGGAGCCGCCTTCGATGAAGATGATCTCTGTGCCCAGACCCATTTCGGGAATTCGTTGCACGGCCGCCTCGATGTTGCCCGCTTCGTTTCGCGCGGGGACAACCACGGTGCAGCTATGATGCCTGTCCGGCGGCGTTCGAGGCGGTGGCCGGGCCACCAAAAAAATCGTCAGGCAAAACGGCCGCAACAATGGCGCGAGCCAGCGATTTAGCAACGGTTCCAACAACGGCGTGCGG
>Ga0209056_10006077_pt1 | contig 12509 bp, 8 predicted proteins | sample GraSoiAngelo_114_FD_185876 | JGI IMG/M metagenome (GOLD analysis project Ga0209056, IMG submission 185876) | Grasslands soil microbial communities from the Angelo Coastal Reserve, California, USA - 14_0903_13_40cm (SPAdes) (version 2) | ecosystem: Environmental > Terrestrial > Soil > Grasslands ... | reverse complement strand
GCTCCTGCAATGCGCGCAGCAGCTTCGGCTGAATTTCAACCGGAATGTCCCCCACCTCGTCGAGAAACAGCGTGCCCTTGTCTGCAAGTTCCATGCGCCCGATTTTTTGGCCGATCGCGCCCGTAAATGCGCCCCTTTCATGGCCAAACAATTCGCTTTCGAGCAGCCCGGTAGGAATTGCAGCACAGTTAAGCTTCACAAGCGTTCGATCCTTGCGTTGGCTGCGGTCGTGAATCGCACGGGCGATTAATTCTTTTCCCGTTCCGGTCTCGCCCAGCAGCAAAACCGTAGAATCGCTGGGGGCGACAGTTTCGACCAGTTGCAGAACGTGCTTCAGCGTTGAGCTGTTCCCAATGATCTGCTCAAAATTCATCTCGCTGCGAATTTCTTCTTCAAGATAGAGCTTCTCCTGGGCGAGCTTGTCTTTGAGTTCGGAGATCTCGCGATACGCCAAAGCGTTTTCGACCGCAATGGCGATCTGTCCCGAAATCTGGCTCAGGAATTCGACCTCGTCCGGCGTGAAGGACGTCTCTGTCCTGCGTGAAATCGACAGGCGTCCGAGCACCCGACCGTGGTTCACGAGTGGAATAATACAACTGAGTTTCACGCCCTCCGCAGCCGCAATGGCATATGCCTCAGAAGGGAATCCTTCGCTCTCTCGCCAGTCGACGACGACTGGTTTCATACTGTCCAACAAGTCCTTGGCCGGTTGCATAACGAGCAGCTCTTCCCTGGCGAACCCCTTGCCGTGCGGGAAATCCATGGCAAACACCCTGAACTGTCCCGGCGCTGCATCGGGCAGCGAAATGGCTACAACATCACCGTGCATGACTTCGCGGATGTTTGCCGATACGGCGCGCAATAGCTCGCGAAGCCCGAGGTTTGATGTGATTCGGTTCGTCACATTCAGAAGCAACTGTAGCCGGTCATTCTGACGTTGCAGTTCCGCTCGCGCCTCCTGCTCCTTTGTGAGATTAAGGCGGTCCTCAATGGCCAATGCGACCACACGCGCAATCAACCGCAGGAACCCGATGTCATCGGCGCTGTATGTTGTCCCAGGGCGGCTCGCGATACCTAGTGTGCCGAGTCGCTGGTGTGGTGTCATCAGGGGAACACGAACAACTGAGCCGATATCGATGTCGGTTTTCGCAACCAGTTCCTTCAGGCGCGGGAATCTTTCGTCCGCCTTCCAATCGTTAATCAGGAGCGTGTCCTGACTGTCGTAAACGTGCCACGCTGGCAGCTCTTCAACGGGCGCCTCGGGAGCACCCAATCGGCCCTTTGCGCATACCTGCCACTCGATTTCTTTGGAATTTTCTTTAAAGACGATTACTTCGAGGTCGTCGAAGGAAAGTACTTTGCCCAGTTGATCGGCGAGAATTCTCGCCAACTCCTCGCACGTTTGACACGCAAAAAGGGCCTCGCTTATGCGAAGCACGGCTTGGTAGCGCTGCGTTTCGCCCTGGATAAGCACGTCTGCGCTCATTTGTTTTACGAACAAGCTCGAACTTGATCGCTCAAATATTTTTTATCTCAGGAGAGATAATGGTTCAACTCGCCCGAACCACAGTTTCGACGGCGAGCGGTCGCGTACGGTACTAACCTAACTCATTGTCAGTGTTGGAGAGTGGATCGACACCTTCGACTTTCGACATCATCAGGTCTCCAAATTTCTCCGACTCCTCTTTGATTCCGCACAATTAGCAACAACTTCCTTTCCGGCATGGCGGTTGCGCTTGTCCCGGAGTATGCAAACTGGTTTGCACATAAAACTTTCCTCGCGGCTCCCCTTCAACGAGCGAAGACAAGCGATCATCGAGGCGGTCAAAAATGTTTTTGCAACGAAAGGCTTTGACGGTACGACCTCGCGCGAGTTAGCAAAGGCCGCCGGCATCTCGGAAGCCCTACTTTATAAATACTTCCCCACTAAACTCTCCCTATACAATGCAATGCTAAGCGCGTCTGTAGAAACAGCAGATTGGTTAGTGAGCAATCACGGGGAAGCTCTCAAACCGTCCACCGGAACGCTCATCATGATGGTTGATTCTTTGGTATCGCAGGTTGTTGAGAGCCGCTCGGTATACCTTCACGACGCACTGCTTGCTCGTCTCGCGGTCCGCAGCCTTCTCGATGACGGTGAATTCATGCGGGGACTACTCAAACTGTTTACAAACAACTGGGGCGCTGTTTTCGAGAAATCATTGAAAGGAGCCGCCGCCAGCGGCGATTTACGAGAGTGTCCGGCGGATCCTAATCTCTCGGCCTGGTTCGTCTATCACATTGCTTTTGGTTTGATGCTTCACTTTTTTCCCGATACCGCAGCGATCGATTACAACGTGCCGAAGCACACGCTGATTCACGATGCGGTGTGCTTCGCGCTTCGGGGCATTGGTCTTAAGGAAGAGCTAATCAAGCGTCATTACGATTCGAGGTCAACATGCCGCATCGAGAGGTAGTATCCCAGGCAGATTTTTCAGGTCTGAAGGTGAGTAACCAGTCACTCGGAGCGTCGATTGGCGAACAAGCGAGGATTAGTTTGTCGAAGTTCAAAGTTCAAGAGCCTGCCCCGGACCCGATCCGGGGTTCAAGAGCCTGCCCCCGACTCGATCGGGGGTTCAACGTCCCTTCCCCCAACTCGGAACACGGAACGCGGAACCCGGAACGGCGAACTACTGCGGTAAAGTACCTCGGCTTTGTAGCCCACGTTTTGCTGAGTGCGATTGTGCTCGCTTCGCTTGGCTGCGCAAAATCCGCGCAGCCGCAAGCGCGTCCGCCGGATGTCGCGGTGGTGAAGGTAGAGCAAAAGGATGTTCCGATCTGGAGGGAGTGGATCGGCACGCTGGACGGGTTGGTCAACGCGCAAATCAAGCCGCAGGTAACCGGATACCTTCTGCGCCAAAACTACACAGACGGCGCGTTTGTTAAAAAAGGCCAATTGCTCTTCGAAATCGATCCGCGAACTTTTCAGGCGGCAGTTGATCAGGCCAAAGGTCAACTGGCCAATGCTGAAGGACAGGTCGCGCAGGCTCAGGCCAATGAAGTCAAGACACAACAGGACGTGACTCGCTATACGCCGCTCGCCAAAGAGCAAGCCATTGCCCAGCAGGATCTCGATAACGCGATCCAGGCTAACGCGGCCGCCAAGGCTCAAGTCGAGGCGGCCAAAGCGCAGGTCGAAGCGGCAAAGGCGCAGGTCGCATCCGCGCGGCTCAACCTCGGCTTTACCAAAGTCGTCTCGCTCATTGACGGCATCGCAGCGATCGCCCAGGCACAGATCGGCGACCTCGTCAGCACCAGCAGTCTGCTCACCATGGTATCCACGGTTGATCCTATCAAGGTCTACTTCCCTGTAAGTGAGCGTGAATACCTCGAGTGGATGAAGGGAGGCTCGGATCCAACAAAGGGGATCGCGGGCGAGCCACAGCTGACGCTCCAACTGATCTTGGCTGACGGATCCGTTTATCCTCATCCGGGTCACGTTTCTTTTGTTGACCGCCAGGTGGATGTGAAGACGGGCACTCTTCGCGTACAAGGACTGTTTCCGAATCTCGGAAACCTTCTTCGTCCTGGCCAGTATGCCCGGGTTCGGGCGATCACAAGTGTTAAGAGAGGCGCCTTACTCATTCCGCAAAAGGCCGTGTCGGAACTCCAGGGTAGCTATCAGGTAGCCGTCCTCGGCAGCGACAACAAAATCCAAATCCGTTCAGTCATCGTGGGCGAGCGGGTCGGCACCGATTGGATCATTGACCAGGGATTGAAGCCGGGCGAGAGAGTTGCCGCGGAGGGAATCCAAAAGGTGCGGGCCGGTATGCTGGTCAACGCTAAGCTCATCACAGCAACGGCGCAAATTGACCCGAAGACCAAAAATCTCCCCTAGCCCCTTTGAAAAGGGGACAGAGGGGGATTTGAATGTAACGCTGCAATGAAGCAGCTGAAGAGGTAAATCACGATGTCTAGATTTTTCGTTAACCACCCCATCATTGCAATCGTCATTTCCATCGTGACGGTGATCGTCGGCATCGTTGCCATCGCACGGTTGCCTATCGCTCAATATCCGGAACTCGCGCCGCCCGAAATTCTCCTTCAGGCGAATTACGTCGGCGCGGACGCTCAAACCGTTGAACAATCGGTTGCAACTCCGATCGAGCAGCAAATGCAGGGCGTCGACAACATGATCTACATGACTTCAGTGAACGACAATAGCGGACAGATGCAGCTGCGGGTGGATTTCGACGTCCGGACCGATCCGAACATTGATCAGGTGGTGACGCAAATGCGCTTTACCCAGGCCGAGTCCTATTTGCCTCCTGATGTGCGCAACTACGGTGTGACGATCCGGAAATCGCCCAGCGCGCCATTGGCGCTGTTTTCTCTCTACTCGCCGAGGGGAACCCGTGATGCGACTTTTCTCGCTAATTACGCGTACATCAACATCAACGATCCGATGAGCCGGGTTCCTGGAATTGGGCAGGTGAGTATTTACGGCGCCGGCCAATACGCCATGCGCTTCTGGGTTCGCCCCGACACGCTCGCGAGTCTCGGCATTACGGTCAGCGACATCGTTACGGCACTGACGAACCAGAATAAAGTGAACCCTGCGGGCCAGATCGGGGCTGCACCTGTGCCCCCCGGACAACAGTTCCAATATACGGTTCGTGCGCAGGGTCGTCTCTTGACTGCGGAAGAATTCGGCGATGTCGTCGTGCGCGCGAACCCGGACGGTTCGATTGTGCGGATGAAGGATGTGGCTCGCGTGGAGTTGGGGGCACAGAATTACAGCCAGATCGGACGGCTCAACGGAAGGCCCGCCGCGATCATCGCGATTTATCAGCTTCCCGGCTCCAACGCTATCGACACAGTGAACGGCGCGAAGGCCTTGATGGAGAAATTGAAAAACAGGTTTCCGGATGACCTGGATTACACAGTCTCACTGGATACCACTCGTGCTGTATCCGAAGGCATCAAAGAGATCGTTATCACACTATTCGAGGCTCTGATCCTAGTGGTCCTCGTAGTATTTATCTTTCTGCAGAACTGGCGGGCCACTCTGATTCCTCTGCTCGCAGTGCCGGTTTCACTGGTTGGCACGTTCGCCGTTTTCCCTCTGCTTGGTTTTTCCATCAACACTCTGTCGCTGTTCGGTCTCGTTCTGGCCATCGGCCTCGTCGTCGATGATGCGATCGTCGTGGTCGAAGCTGTCGAGCAGCAGATCGAGAAGGGCCTCTCGCCGCGTGACGCCACCCTCAAAGCGATGGAAGAGGTTTCCGGACCGATCGTGGCGATCGCATTGGTTCTCGCGGCGGTGTTTTTGCCTGCGGCTTTTATCGGCGGGATCAGAGGCCGGCTGAACAATCAGTTTGCCGTGACCATTGCGATCTCGACGCTTATCTCGGCGTTTAATGCGCTCACGCTTTCGCCGGCTCTTTCGGCGATGCTGCTGAAGCCAGGCAAGGAGTCGCGCGGCCTTCTCGGGCGGTTCTTCAACTGGTTCAACTCGGGATTCGGCAAAGTTATGCATGTTTACCTTGTCGGCAGTGACGCGCTCCTTCACAAAGTAGCCTTTTCGATCTTGCTGCTGATCGCCGTTGCTCTTTCGGCTGGCTTCTTTGGTTCTCGGCTCCCAACCGGTTTTCTGCCGGAGGAAGATCAGGGCTACATTTACATGAACGCGCAGCTCCCTACGGCGGCGTCATTAGAGCGCACCGATGATGTCGCGAAAAAAATCGAAGCGATTCTCAAGGATACTCCCGGCGTTCAGACGTATAACACGATCGTCGGCCTCAGCCTTTTGAGCCTTGCGAATACGAGCTACAACGCGCTTTATTTCGTAACCCTCAAACCATGGGACGAGCGCGGCTCAGGATTGACTGCGGCAGCTATCATACAGAAGCTGAACCAGCGGCTTGCTGGACTTTCCGATGCGCAGGCATTTGCTTTTTCACCTCCCGCAATTCCGGGCATCGGCACGACCGGGGGCGTAACGTTCATGCTCGAAGACCGGTCCGGCCAGGGAATTGAATTTACGGATCGCTTTCTCCAGGCGGCCCGCAAACGGCCCGAGTTCGCTTCGCTGACTACGACGTTGATTCCGAGCGTGCCTCAGGTTCTTGCCGAAGTAGATCGCGACAAGGTGCTCAAGCAGGGAGTAGATCTGAATTCAGTCTACCAGACGCTGCAAGCGTTCATGGGAGGACTGTTCGTTAACTACTTTAACCGCTTCGGCCGTGTCTGGCAGGTCTACGTGCAGGCGGAGGGCGAATTTCGCATCAAAGCCGAGAACGTCGGGCTGTTCCGCGTCCGTAATAACGACGGAGATCCCGTACCGCTCTCGACCGTGGTCAACATGAAACCCACTTCGGGCCCGGAATTTACCAATCGATACAATGGCTACAGAGCGGCGCAAATCAACGGCTTGATCGCACCGGGTTATAGTTCGGGGCAGGCGAGGCACGCTCTTGAAGAGGTGTTTGCCGAAACCATGCCGCGGGAAATGGGTTACGACTACTCAGGCATGTCGTTCCAGGAACAAGTCGCGGAAAAAGGTATTTCCGTCAGCACCATTTTTGGGTTTTCGCTGCTGTTTGTTTTTCTGATTCTCGCTGCGCTGTATGAAAGCTGGTCGTTGCCGTTCTCGATTCTCTTAACTGTTCCGATCGCGGTGCTCGGCGCCTTCACCGGTCTATGGATGCGCCAATTTCCTCTCGATGTCTATGCGCAAGTTGGTCTGATCGTGCTGATCGGGCTTGCGGCCAAGAACGCGATCCTGATCGTCGAATTCGCCAAAATCGAATTCGAGAAGGGACGCACTCTGATCGACGCGGCGTTGGAAGGCATGAGGATACGCCGCCGGCCGCTATTCATGACATCCCTTGCATTCATCTTAGGATGCGTGCCGTTGTGGATCGCTTCGGGCGCAGGCAGCATCGCGCGTCGAATACTGGGCACGGTGGTGATCATGGGAATGGGCTTCGACACGCTCTTCGCGAGCTTGCTGATTCCGGTTTCGTTTTACGCCATAGAGCGTCTATCGCGTCGGCGCGAGGCGAAACAGCGGGTTCCAGTCCAGCCGCCGCTGCCGGCAACCGAGTAGGGTACGAACATGCACCACGAAACGACGGAAATCGAGTACTGGAGTAATGGAGTACTGGAGTGGTGGGCTCTTAAAATCCCATTACTCCATTACTCCAACACTCCATCACTCCGTTCTTGGGTGGTGGTGGCGGTGTTGATGTTGAGCGGCTGCATGCTCGGTCCCGACTACAAGCGGCCGTCAGTAGGTATCCCATCCCAATTTCGCGTGGCGACTACATCACAGGTGGACTCGATAGCGGATCTCGAATGGTTTGAAGTCTTCAAAGATGAGCACCTCCAGGAATTGATTCGTGTCGCCCTCGCTCAGAACTACGACCTGCGCGATGCCATTGCTCGAGTCGACGCCGCCCGCGCCAACCTTGGAATTACGCGATCAAATCAGTTTCCCAATTTCGGAGCCGGCGCCGATGTTACGAGCCAGGAGCTATCACGACAGGGAGAATTTACGATTCCGAAGGGAACGAGCCGCCAGCGCACTTACGGCGAAGTCTTCCTCAATCTGTTTACATTTGAGATCGACATCTGGGGACGGCTGCGGCGCGCCACTGAAGCTGCCCAGGCAGAATTGCTGGCCAGTGACTGGAACCGGAAGGAGGTTATCAGAACATTGATCAGCGATGTGGCGACCGCCTACTTCAACCTTCTCGAACTCGACATGGAGCTTGAGATCGCGCGAAATACTCTCGGTACGCGTCAGGAATCGCTGCGCCTGCTCAGGACACAGTTGGGAGGCGGAGTGGGGACATTATTGGACGTGCGCCAGGGGGAGCAACTCGTATACACAGCCGCCCAGGTGATCCCGGACGACGAACGTCAAACCGAGCAAACGGAAAATCTGATCAGTTTGCTACTCGGAAAGAACCCCGGACCTGTGGCACGTGGCAGCCTTATGACGGTGCAGCAGACTCCTCCAGAAATTCCAGCCGGACTGACGTCGGCGCTCCTCGAACGCCGCCCCGACATCCAGGCGGCAGAGCAGATTCTGATTGCCGCGAATGCGAACATCGGAGTCGCCAAGGCGGCTTACTTTCCGAGGATTACGCTCACAGGGGAATTTGGGTTCCAGAGCACCGCGCTCGCGAGCTTGTTCTCGGGTCCGAGGAGGTTCTGGAGTTTCATACCGCAGATCACGCAACCGATCTTTACCGCCGGACGGCTACGTTCTCAGGTGGAACTCGCTGAAGCGCAGCAGCGAAGCGCACTCGCACAATACGAGAACGCAATTCAATCGGCATTCCGGGATGTCTCCGATGCGCTGATTCAATATCAGAAGGTTCGGGAGATTCGCGCTCAGCGGGAATCGCTCGTCACGTCGCTGCAGGATCGCAAGCGTTTAGCGTACATGAGATTTCGCGGCGGCGTGGACACGATGCTCAATGCTCTTAACTCCGATCAGGATCTGTTTGCGGCGGAGTTGAACCTCGCGCAGGCCAGGCGGGACGAACTGCTCTCCCTGGTTCAGGTCTATAAAGCACTCGGAGGCGGATGGCAGGAATGAGCGCGGCGGATGTTTAAAACAAATTGAACTTCGCAGGTAGCATCGTGAGAGCCATCGCGGTCGTTTAGCACGGTTATGGGCTTCCACGGAGCCGGCACGGATCCGATGCTTCGAGGAGCAAATCGAATCATCCGTTCTCACAGGCATTTGCGCAGATTTTTTCGGGGCGTTCTTGTTTTCAATCACTGGAAGAGTTGCCTGCGCGATAGGACTTACAATACCAAAACAGTTTCTATGGTTTATGAGCCAACTATTGTCAGCTGATCAACATCCCAAAGCCCCGCCAACCGAAGATCGAGCGCGGGCTCGAATTATTGCGGCGGCGTGCTCCCACTTCTTTGCGCTTGGATTTCGCGGCGTGACCATGGACGATCTCGCCGCCGAGCTTGGCATGAGCAAAAAGACGCTCTATGCGTCGTTTTCCGGCAAAAACGACCTTCTGCGCGCCGTGCTCCTAGACAAGTCTCGCAGTATCGAAGCCGACCTCGAACGCATCAGCGTTCATAGCGGTGCGGACGTTATGGTCGCGCTCCGAGAGCTGCTGTCCTGTGCTCAACGCTATACGCAGGAAATACAGCCGCCGTTCGTGCGCGATATCGGCCGGGAGGCGCCGGAAATGTTCGAGCTGGTGCAGAGCCGGCGGCGGGATGCGATCCAACGATATTTCAGGAGGCTGTTCGATAACGGGAGGCGCACGGGAATTTTTCGCAAGGACATTCCTGCTCCCATCATTATCGAGATGCTTCTAAGCGCGACCGAAGCGATTATCAACCCGACCACGATGAGCCAGCTGGGTCTGACCGCAAACGAGGGGTTTACGTTGGTTATTACCGTGATTCTCGAGGGCGTGTTCACGGGCAGACGCAGGTTAGCAAAATGGCGTTTCAACCCGTCACCGCCGAGCAAATAAGACTCTCCGAACGCGATCGAGAGAGAACGCATTCTCCAGGTTCTGAGTGAAACTCCAACTCTAGAAGATGCGGCAGCCAGGCTCGGGATCAACCCGTCAACGCTGTGGCGCAAACGCTACAAGACAGATTAGCGAAAAATGTCGCACTAGCTCTGGACGGAGCGCGGTGCTGACGTGTCGGGTGCGATTCGATTTGCGCGCCCGGCGAATAATCGACCCGGCTGATAAGACCTTTCGTTCACTGCCAACCCGTTGCGGTCGGCTCACTCGCGGCCGATGCGTCACGCACGTCGTCACCAGAAATTTGGCAGTTCATCGTGCAAGGAACACAGTTCCATTGCTCGACGAGCTGCTCGGAATTGGAACCAAGCGTGTTTCTATCCTCCAGCTATAATAAAGCAGAGTCCGCTGCTAAGACGCTGGGCGGAGCTCATCTCACCTTAGCCGTGGGCACGTTTTGGGCACTTTTCGGATTTTCGGCGAAAACGGGCCAAAACCGTCGCTCAGAAGTTTTTGATTTTGTGGAAGAATTTTGGAGCGGGCGACCGGGATCGAACCGGCGACGTCCAGCTTGGGAAGCTGGCATTCTACCGCTGAATTACGCCCGCTCAGGTAACGGTAGTGAAGAAATCTATATGGGATTGCACCAGGCTTGTCAATGCGAAGTCGCGAGGAGCGTTTTCGCGGCTCCCGCAATTTTCCAATCATTATTGATTGTATCGATCAGAAGAGAACTCACCGCGGAGGCGCGGAGGACGCGTCCTTCGACTAGGCTCAGGATGCGCGGCTATTAAGAATTCCGCTCGTGGTGAGCTTGTCGAACCATGCGTACTCTGCGTCTCTGTGGTGAAATGACTCTTGCTGCGGCCTTCATGCCTTGCATCGCTGCGGTCGATTATCCTATGGTGAGCACGAGGTAACGAACATGAAATATCGAACGTTGGGGCGAACAGGTTTGCGCGTGAGCGTGATCGGCCTTGGAACCATGGTCCATGCCGGTCACTTCGGGCCGATGAAAGACTCTGAATCTCTAAGCGCCATCGATGCGGCGCTTGAACTGGGCGTGAATTTCATCGACACGTCGGACGCCTACGGCGCCGGCTATTCGGAATCCCTGCTCGGCAAAGCCTTGAGGGGACGACGCGACAAAGTGATTCTCGCCACCAAAGGCGGCAATGTCATGGCCGGGCCAAATCGCGGCAAGCGAAATTTCGCGCCTGATTATATCGACGGGGTTCTGCACGAGAGTCTCGAGCGGCTGCAAACCGATTACGTCGATCTCTATCAGCTCCACAACCCGACTGTGGACGTTATCGAGCATGGAGAAGTCTGGGGAGTTCTGGAGCGGCGCAAGCAAGAAGGTAAAATCCGTCACTACGGCGTTTCGATCAATACGATGGAAGAAGGCATCGCCGCGGTCAAAACAGGCCGCTCGGATACCATTCAAGTGGAGTATAATCTTTTGACACAGGAAGCGGCGGAAAAAATCTTTCCCCTCGCGCAAGAAGCCAATGTCGGCATCATTGCCCGCGTGCCGCTGCGGCGCGGAGTGCTCACCGGGAAAATGACCCAGGCGGATGAGAGCAGATTCCAAGGGGAAGATGTCCGGGCCCGCAGCTTCAAAGGTGAGGCGTTCGCGAAAGAATTGGCGAAGGCAGAACAACTTCGATTCTTGGTCCATGGGCCGGCAAAAACTCTAGGCCAAGCGGCGATCGCTTTCTGCATAGCCCATCCTGCCGTTAGCGTCACGATTGCCGGAGCGCGCAATGACAAGCAAATGCGCGAGAATGCCGCGGCAGGCGACGTTACAATTCCCAACGAGGATCTCGCCAGAGTTGCAGATCTGTGGCGGCGAGGCTTTGCGGCCTGAGAGCCAAGTTTGCAAAGTTCAAGGTGGATTGTCGGCCATACTGAGTGAGCTGCTGCATCACATGAAAGGCTTTCCCGAAGTGTGGTTCGCGCGGCACGATCTTCCTAACTCGAAACCTCAAACTCGGAACTTGAAACCTGCGTCCGCTCGGCTATAACTCGACGCGAAATATCCCGCTTTGCCCGCGGGCCTCTTCCACCGTCACTTCCATGTATCTGATCGTCGCCGAAAACGCGCGTCGCATCTTTCGCCGGATGTGGTTGGCAACATATTCGGCGAGCAGCTCGGTGCTCGTGTTAACCAGAGGCAAAAGAATCACGTCGCTCAGCGGCAAGAGTAATCTCTGCTTCTTGTAGAGGACCTCGACTTCCCTTTCTCTTTGACGCACTGTAACGAGTGGGCTCTTGGTCTGAATCAACGTGCGATGATCGAGGCTGTCGCAAACTTGCTTTACGAGCGGCTTGAAGCTAATGAAGTCGAGCACGACGCCCGCGCGATCCAGCTCACCTTCGATCGCCACGGAAATCTGATAGTTGTGGCCGTGCAGCGGCTCTCTTTTTCCATTGGCAAAAATCAAAAAATGGGCGGACGCAAAATTAAAATAATCCTTCGCTACTTCGATGCTAAAACGGCGCGACATGAGGCCGACGTTAACCAAAAGACCAGGTACATTCAAGCAGCAGCGCGAAGAGACCGTTAACAGCTCGCTTAAAAAACGCTTGCAACTGCGGGTAAGACAGGTTAGGAAAATGTGCCATGTCGCTCAAAGCTGCCTTGGGGCTCGAGTCCGGCCAGATGCTGGCGCTGATTGGCGCCGGGGGAAAAACTACGACACTGTTCCGCCTGGCCAAAGAACTGCGGGATGACGGCGGCAAAATTCTGGTCACGACGACGACAAAGATTTTTAAACCGACCAAGCCCCATGTCGATCGATTGTTCCTGGTCGAGGACGTGGACTCCTTCCGAGATGAAGCCTCAAAAATTCCGGCGCCGGCGATTATCGGCGCCGGCTACGCTGTCGACGATGAAGGAAAGCTTCTCGGTCTACCTTCCGGCTGGTTGGACCAACTGCAGGGAAGTGGACAATTCGATTCCATTCTGGTCGAAGCGGATGGCGCCGCATCGCGGCTCTCCAAGGT
>Ga0209056_10006074_pt1 | contig 12511 bp, 6 predicted proteins | sample GraSoiAngelo_114_FD_185876 | JGI IMG/M metagenome (GOLD analysis project Ga0209056, IMG submission 185876) | Grasslands soil microbial communities from the Angelo Coastal Reserve, California, USA - 14_0903_13_40cm (SPAdes) (version 2) | ecosystem: Environmental > Terrestrial > Soil > Grasslands ... | reverse complement strand
TACTACGCCCACGCGCGGGCCGTGTTGCGCGCATCGATGCTCGCCACGCCAATCGGTCCGACCTGGATCGTACACGGTACGACGGGCTCGTTTGTCAAATATGGGATGGATCCACAGGAAGCCGCACTGAAAGAGGGCCGTACGCCCGACGAGCCGGACTGGGACACGGAACCGGCGGAGCTATACGGCACACTCGTCACGCCTGACGCAACGCGAACAGTGCCTACGCTGCGGTCGAGTTTCGCGCGTTACTATGAAAATGTTCGGGACGCGATTCTCGGCACGGCGGAGCTCGCTGTGACACCGGCATGGTCGCTCGACGTGATGCGCGGATTGGAATTGGCAGCGGCAAGCAGCCGAGCCCGTCGCGTGCTACCATGGAGCGCATGAAGAAGGCGTTTTTGCTGCACGAGGGGTCGGGATTGCTGTATCTTCCGTGGTTCGAATGACTCCCAACCCACGCTCCTCCTGTTTGCGCTGCGGCGCGAGCCTCGGCCCCGGGGCGTCCTTTTGTCCACGCTGCGGCACGGGGATTCCGGTGCAACGGCCGTGGTCTGGACCCACGCTCGCCACGCCAACCGGGGGCGTCATTGAAGCGCGTCCCGACGCAGCCGAGGCGCAGCTCGCGGCGCTGCGGCGAGCGACGCTGGGTCAGTACGAGATCCTCGCCGCAGTCGGCCGCGGTGGCATGGCCACTGTCTACCTCGCCCACGACTTGGCGCTCGACCGCAAAGTCGCAATCAAGGTGCTGGCACCCGCCCTGCTGCTCATGGGAGAAGGCATGGTCGAGCGCTTCAAGCGTGAGGCACGCACCGCCGCGGCGCTCAGCCATCCGCATATCATCCCTATCTACGCCGTCAAGGAGAGCGATCAGGTTCTCTATTTCGTGATGAAGCATGTGCAGGGCCGGTCGCTGGACCACGTCATCCGGGACGTCGGCCCACTGCCCATCGCGATGACCCAGGCGATCCTCGCACAGGTGGGCGACGCGCTCGGCTACGCGCATCGCCATGGCGTCATCCACCGCGACATCAAATCCGCGAACATCATGCTGGACGAGGAGGGGTGGGCCGTCGTCACTGACTTCGGCATTGCGAAGGTCGTGCAGGCGCAAGGGCTGACCGTGACCGGCGTCACCGTGGGCACGCCGGGGTACATGAGCCCCGAACAGTGCGCCACGGAAGAATTGACCGGCGCATCGGACCAGTACTCACTCGGCGTCGTGGCGTACGAGATGTTGACGGGGACGCTGCCGTTTCAGGACGAGTCGATCATGTCCGTCATGTACGCGCACTTCAACCAGGCGCCACGTCCGGTGACGGACCGTCGCGCGGAGTGTCCCCCCAACCTCGCGGCCGCGGTCATGCGTATGCTGGAGAAGGATCCGGCACGCCGCTGGTCCAGCATGGATGACGTCGTGGCGGTGTGCGGCCGCCCGTCGCTGCGACACGACGATCCGATTCGGCGTGAGATGATTACACTCGCGCAGGGCGCCGCCGAGCAGGCCGGGCCGAAGACGCCGACCAGCCCGATTGCGTTGTCGCGCGTTCGGGCGCCCGCTCCGGTGCCCCGGCGGCGCTGGCTGTGGCCCGGGATCGCCGCGACGACCGCCGTGCTCGCGCTGGGAATCTGGTGGGCCTCGCCGTGGTCCCCACGGGGGCGCCGAGCAAGCGTTTTGGCTCCGGCCGCGGCCACGCGTCCCGACTCGAGCCGCGCGTCGCTTGCTGAGCCGCCCCCGCCCCCGCCCCCACGGGCGGCCCCTCCTGCGCCCGCCGCGCTCCCGCGCCGGGCGCCGCTGACGGCGGGCCGGGCCGCCGGTGACTCGCTCGCGCGTCTCGCGACGGCGCAGCGCGATGACAGCCTGATTGGATCGCTGCGCGCGAGCGCATTAGGCGCGGAACAGCGGGCGGCGTTGGCGGGCGCAACACCGGCCGATCTCAGCGGTGGTCACACGGCGTTCGCGAACGCCGAATCGCTGGCGTCAGCCCGGCGGGTCTCAGAGGCGATGATGCAGTTCGCTACCGCCGCATCGCTCTGGGGGGACGCCGAGCGTGTCTCGCGGTCGCGGGCGACGCAGGTCACCGAGCCACCAGCCCCTTCGCCGGTTCCGGTCGCCAGGGTGCCGGTCGACCCGAAGCCGGATATTCAGAAGGTCGTCGATGCGTACACCGCAGCGCTCGAGTCGCGCGACGTCGAGCAGGTGCGGCGCGCGTATCCCGGGCTCACGGCGGCGCAGCAGGAGAGTTGGCGGGGGTTTTTCGACCGCGTCCGCAATCTCAAAGCGAATCTCAGCGTCGCAAGTCTGAGCGTCGCTGGGGCGACAGCGGATGCGGTGGTGACGGGCGTCTACGAGTACGACAACGCCAGCACCGGTCGCGGCGAGCGACGCCCGGTGACGTTTCGCGTGACGCTCACCTCGGACACGATCGGCTGGCGTATCACGGCGATCCGGTAGACCTAGACGTCTCGACGTCTAGACGTCTAGTAGGTGACGTCTAGAAATTGTACTCGAGGCCGGCAGTCCACAGCACGTTCGGCCGCAGTCCCCCCCGGTTCAAGGGCCAGAGGGTGTTGGCCACGAGTATGATCCCGCTGTGCGTCACGAATTTGAAGCCGAACGACCCGTTGACCACGTCGTCGCGTTGGGTGGGGATATTGGTTACCCGGATCGTGCGACGGAACGGCAGGTCGTAGGTCACCGGCCCCGGCAGCCGCAGCTTGCTCTCACCCACCTGGAGCTCCGACACCAGATCGACCGCCATCGCCGCCCACGGCGCCATGAGGTGATCGAACCCGATCGTTGCCAGGACCGCGCTGGTTTGCGAGCTGCCGGCGCGAAACAGATAGCCGATGTTCGCGTGCGGCGAGAACGCCCCGAATCGCGCCGAGAGAATGCCGAGTCCGCGCGCCGCGAGGTGACCCGAGCCGAGGAGGTCGTCCGCGCTGCCGGTCGGGAAGTGCACGTCTGCGAGTACGGAGAAATTGGTCCGCTCCGAGCGGGTGAGATTGACCTTGACGCGCGTGGCGATGTCTCCGACACCGGTGGCGGATCCGTCCACGAATCGCGACGTCGAGAGCACCGGGTTCGCGGGGGTGCCGCCGAAGAAATGCTGGGCCGTCGTGCCGCCGAACGGCACGATCTGCGCGTCGCTCGTGCCACGCAGGGACGTGGAGACGATCGGGACGGCCACGCCGATGTCGACCCGGTCGAGCAGCCCGAACGTTACGAAGAACGATGTCACCGTCATGTCGAGATCGAGCGCCAGCCGCAGGTTGATCACATCATTCTCGTGCGTCGGGACGCCGTACGGCGCACACGACGACCCCACGAGGCTGTCGCATGCCGGGCCCGTCACGTTCGCGTGGGTGAAGGTCATCTCGACGTCGTGCAAGTTCACGCCGCGCAGCGTCTCGAAGTGCATGCGGTTGATATTGGCGCCGACGAACACGCGGCCGCGGCCGAGCGTCGGGGCGCGCTCGCCGAAGACGGCGCCGGGCGAGCCCGACGTGGGAACCGGGACCCCCGCTTCGAACCGGAAGGTCGAGCCGCCGCTGGTGGCGCTGACGGGGAGGTTCCCGGCGTTCTGGCTGACCGCCGAGCTGATGAACGAAATGAGCGCGCCGTTATCGCGATTGGCTGAAGGAACGAAGTGGTCGGCGTGCAGCGCCGTCGCGGAATCGGAGCCGGCGGTGCCGCCTAAGAACAGCGGATCCTTGCCGGCCGTGAATATGAACAGCTCGGAGATCTTCTCGCGGAGCCCTCCCCCCTGGGCCGGCAGCGGAGTGGCCGCCCCCGCCAGGGCGAGCGACACGAGACACCACAAGAAGCGCCGCATCGATTCCTCCAGGCCGGATGGGTATGGGATGCGGCTTCGAAGAGACGGGATGCGGGGAAGCGCGTCAACCCCTGAGAGTGTAGTATCGGAGCTTCCAATCGAACCGGATGATCCGTGCCACGTCCTTACATTCTCGACGAGCTGACCTGGAAAGCCGTCCGCGACCTGCGCTACGACGTCGCCGTGCTGCCGTGGGGTGCGACCGAGGCGCACAATCTCCATCTGCCGTATGCCACCGACAACATCCAGGCCGAAGAGCTCGCGGCGCGCGCGGTCGAGCGGGCGTGGAACCGGGGAGCGAAGGTGGTCGTGCTGCCCGTCGTGCCGTTTGGCGTGAACACCGGCCAGCTCGACATTCCGTTGTGCATCAACATGAATCCCAGCACGCAGGCGCTTGTGCTGCGCGATGTCGCGATGTCGCTCGCGGGGCAGGGAATTGCGAAGCTCGTGATCTTCAACGGCCACGGGGCGAATGATTTCCGCCAGATGATCCGCGAGCTCCAGCCGCAGGTCTCGCTGTTTCTCTGCGTGGTCAACTGGTTCAAGGTCGTCGATCCGAAGCCGTTCTTCACCGATCTGGGCGACCATGCCGCCGAGCTCGAGACCAGTGTGATGCAGCACGTTGCGTCAGAGCTTGTGCTTCCGCTGTCCGAGGCGGGCTCCGGCGCCGCCCGCAAGTTCAAGATCTCGGCCTTCCGTGAGGGGTGGGCGTGGGCGCCGCGCCAATGGCGCCAAGTGACGGATGACACCGGGTCGGGGAATCCGAGCGCCGCTACCCCGGATAAAGGAAAACGGTACGTCCAAGCGGTTACGGAAAGAGTCGGGGACTTCCTCGTAGAGTTGGCGAAAGCAGACACGAAGACAATGTATGAATAGCGGGGTCGTGCGGAACGTGGAGTAGGGGCGCAGCATGCTGCGCCCCTACTACCTGGGGTCCGGACCCCGGTCTACTGCCCTGTCACCGCGGGCGCCCCCAGCCAACGCGCGAACCACGCCGCCACCTCCTTATAGAAGAAACGGCTGTCCTCGCCCTTGAGTATCCAGTGGTTCTCCTCCGGCCAGATGATGAGCCGACTGGGAATCTGCTGCCGTTGCAGCGCGGTCCAGAACTCGAGCGCGTTGTTCATCGGCACGCGAAAGTCGCGCTCCCCCACGGACACCAGCACGGGCGTGTGCAGATGCGCCGCCCGCCGCATCGGGCTCTGTGTCCGCCAGATCGGATGGTCTTCCCACGGCGGCCCGCCGACGTTGCGCTCGCGGTCGTAGTTGAAATCGCTGGTCGCCCACTGCGTCTCGAGATCCCACTCACCGGCGTGGCTCACCAGCGCGCGATACCGTGTCGTCGTCACGGCGAGCCAGTTGGTGAGATGACCACCGTAGCTCGCGCCGCCCGCGATCTGCCGGGATGCGTCAATGAACCGGAACCGTTTGATCGCCGAGTCCGCGGCTTCGTTCAACTCGTTCGCAGGGCCTTCGAGCGGATCGAACTGGATGTCCTGCGAGAACTTCTCGCCATACCCGGTCGAGCCCGTGTAGTCGGTCATGAGAACGACGTAGCCGGGCGCGCCGAGCAGGTGCGGGTTCCAGCGTAGCCCAAAGTTGTCAGTCCACATATTCGCGGCGCCGCCGTGGATCAGCACGAACAGGGGATAGCTGCGGGTCGAGTCGAACCCGGGCGGCAGGGCGTAAAAGCTGTGGATGCGTTTGCCGCGGCCCGAGGTGAACCAGAACTCGCGCAACGGCTGCCAGTCGATCCGAGCGGCACGCTCACTGTTGAACTTCGTGAGCGGCGTCCACCGACCGGTTGCCGGATCGATTCTGACGATCTCCGGGGGAGTCGTCGCGCTTTCCCACACCGCCGCCATCCGCGGCGCGGCCCTGGTTGTGCCCGTCGCGACCTGCAGACTGCCGAACGTCCCGCTCGTCATCCGGCCGACCTCTTGCTCCATTCCTTCCGGAGCCGGCGCGCGGAACAGCCGCGTGTGGCCCGCATCCTCCGCCAGGAAGAACACGGTATGGTTGTCCGGCGCCGGGGTGTACGTGCCGACCGAATGCTCGGCGCCACCAGCGATCACTCGGGGAGCGGCGTTTCCTGCGTGCGGCCACGCCCAGGCGACCAGCCGGCGATTGTTGAACGTGTGCTCGTTGGTGGGCGTCATCACCGCATACAACGTCTTGCCATCCGGACTGAATTGCGGAGCGTCGTAGTCGTCCTTGCCCTGCGTGAGCCGTAACGGTTCGCCCGCTGTCGCATTCACGACCCAGAGCGCTTGCACCACGTCGCCATGAGTCCAGTCTCCGCGATTCATGGTTGCGGCGAAGACGACGAGATTGCCGTCTGGCGTCCATGCGGCAGCCAGATCTTCGCCACTGTTGCCGAGCTGCCCGCCGAACCCGCCGCCCTGTGCGAGCCGTGACCCGGCCAGGAGATCCCGAGGCTGCGCGTTCGGTTCGAACGATTGCACGAACAGATGCGGCCGCCGGTCGTCGAGCCAATGGTCCCACAGTCGAATCGGTGACGCGTCGTACACTCGGGCGTTGTACTTGCGGGCGCGCCGCTCGGCGGCGGCGGCACGGTTCGCCGAATCGGTCGCCGCACCCGGGTAGATCATGCTCGAGAAGAGGATCGCGCGGCCGTCCGGACGCCACCGCGGACTCGACGCGCCCGTGGAGATGTTCGTCACGCGCTGGGCCTCGCCGCCACCGCTCAGGTCCAACAGGTAGATCTGCGACGCATCATCGCCTTCGCGCCGCGCGCTGAACGCGATCCGCCGGCTGTCGGGACTCCAATCCACGCCACTCTCTCCGCCTTTGGTAGTCGTGAGGCGGCGCGGCTCGGCGCTGCCGTCGCTGGGCACGAGCCAGAGATCGCCGACTTGCTCGCCCTCCGTGTAAGACGGCTCGGTAACGCTGAAGACGATCCAGCGGCCGTCCGGACTGATGGCGGGGGAGGCGACACGCTTCATGAGATAGACGTCTTCGTGAGTGATCGTGTGGCGTTGCTGCGCCGGGAGCGGTGACGCCAACCAGACGACGCAAGCGAGGAATCGGATCGAACGCATCGGTTTCATTCGCCTAGCTCCTGTAGACATCGGTGCCCAGCATGCGGGCGGAACGAGCGGGCGCGGATGAGGTCGCCCTTGCGTTCAGAATGCAGCGAGGGCCAACCACCTGCAAGCGTGGTTCAGAGCCGGAAGAGGTAGCTGAGCTTCACGAACAACGCGTCGCCGGTCCGCTTGAGTCCGCGGAAGCGAAACGCGTCGTCGTCGAGCATGTTGCTTCCGTATCCTGCGAACACGACGGTGCCGGGGATCGGCTGATAGCTGAGCAGCGCATCGACGTGGAAGAGATTGGTGGCGCTCGCGGTGGTACGCGTGACGCTGCCTCCCGGGTTGGCGACCAGAATCGGGGCGCCGGTCCGGGAATCATCCCGCAGCGAATCGGTCTGGTCCTGGATGTACTGGCCCACCAGCCTGATGAACAGCGGGCGCGACAGCTGATACTCGACCTTGACCCGGGCGACGCGCCCGACATTCACGAGACTCCGGTCGGTGCGGCGGTTGACCTGCTGCCAGAAATAACTCAGTGAGTTGCGCATCCGGTCCGTAGGCCGGTACGACAAGTCGGCGCTCAACAGGAGCAGGTCGGCCGACGCCCACTCGAAGAAGTTCTCGTCATGACCTTGCAGGAAGAATCCGCCGCCGCTGAAATGCTTCCACTGCGGCGTGCCGATCTGGATGATGTACTCGCCGTTGCCGATCGTCGGTTGGCCCACGAACGGGATGGTATCGAGCCCACCACCCGATTTGGGGACCTCGAGTCGATAGCGGGCGTACAGCGCGGAATCGTACCCGAATGATTCCACGAAGTACCCGAAACCGATGTTCCACCCACCGCGCAGCGCCGCGTTGCCGTTGAAGTGCAGCTTCTGATCCTGGATGCGCCGGCCGTGGATGAAGTTCTGATACTGCCAGATGCCGTCCACCACGATGTCCCCCGTAAAGCGCTGCACGAGGGCGCCCGGCTTCCCGTAGGTCGTGTAGCTCGGATCGACGTACGCATGCACGATGCCGGCGCGGCCGATGAATCCGCTCTGGGAACGGAAGTCATCCGAGATGCCGGCGAACACACTGCGCAATCCCCAGACGCGATGTTGAATCGTGAACTGAGTGAGCCAGAGCGGCGCGGTCGTCGTCACGCCACCGCCCCGCGTCCGGCTGGCGCCGAGCTGCAAGTTGAGTCCAAAGATGTCCTTGAACACCAGCCGGCTGTCCACCTCGGCGACGCGATTGTAGTTGCCGCCCTCGATACGATCGGTATAGGCCATGCCGATGCGCGATCCGTGGCCCAAACTCCGTTGCGCGCGTACGATATTGAAAATCGGATTGTCGTTGCCGCTCGCGGATGCGAACTTCTGATCGACCGCGGACAGGAAGCCGATGTCGGTCCCGCTGGCGTTGCCCGTGAGTTTGATCGCCGCGACCGGCTGCACGATGCGGCGTGTGTAAATGAGGCCCTGCGGCACCTGAAACAGCTCGCTCCCCTCGAGGAAGAACGGCCGTTTCTCGGAGAAGAAAAGCGCCTGGCGCGGATCGAAGGCGAGCTGGCCGGCGTCCGACTCGACCTGCGAGAAATCGGGTTTGATCGTGCCGTTCAGGTTGAGATTGTCCGAGAAGCCCCAGCGGACGTTCCCGCCGATCTGCGGATTCCCCATGTCGTAGTTGTAGGCCCCCCCGGGCGCCGTCGGTGCACCGGTCGCTTTCCCGGTCGCTTCGGGGTTGAGATCTACGACCAGGCCGCGGTGCATCCCGGAGAGGCCTACCAGATTCCCCGACTGGCCGATGAAGGTTGCGCTGGCACGGCGCGCCGGGAACCAGGAATCCTCGAAGCCCGAGTGTTTGATTTGCCGCACGATGTTGAGGCTCCAGTCCTGCGGCTGCTTCGGCTGATAGCGAAGACTCTTGAAGGGGATGCGCACCTCGACTTCGTAACCCCACGACGTGACGCGGCCGCGCGATTGGAAGACGTAGTCCGGACTCAAGTCGGGCTGCTCGCGGCCCACGACCGCGCTGCCGATGAAGCCGCTTGCCGTGACGTTGGCCCCCTCGATCAGCGCGCCGTCGCCTTGCACGCCGAGCGGGTTCACCGCGAACATCAAGGCCTTCTTGCCGTCGTGGAACGTGCCGAGCAGGATTTGCACATTGTCGTCGCCGAAGATCTGATCGCGGTCGGCCAGTGTCGCCGTGGGCTGGCCATGCAGCTCGAAGGCGCGGATCCCGAAGTAGATCGCGTTCGCGGAGTACCACACCAGCACCTGGGTCGAGTCTACCGCTGAAACGCCGTCGTTCGGCGCATACTGCGAGAAACCGGTCAATAGGGCGGCGTGGGCCCACACCGAATCGGAAAGATCCCCGTCGATCACGGCGTCTGCCTCGAAACGCGGGATCCGCACGTCGAGCTGGCGGTCGCGGCCTGAGTAGATTCCACCACTCACGGAGTCGGGTGAGCCGCGGGCCAGCAGCAGGCAGAGTGTCAGCAGCATGTCCGCTAATTATGGTTGTGAATTGTCTGGGAAACCTGGACCGGAGAGTTAGGAACGTGTCACAACTCGCACTGACGTTTGTTATCCTGCTGCAGAACCCCACGAATCCACCGCCCCCACAGCCACGCCGCGAGATCCCCGATCCCGGGACGATCGCCACGGAACAGCGCGTGACGCCGGCCGGCGTGCAGAGCGTCTTCACCGACCGGGTGTTCGGCGTGCGGTTCGGCGCCAAGCCCGGGGAAATCTGGGTCACGGTCCACGGCGCCGCATATCGCCTCGCGTGGCAGGACAACGCGGTGCGTGGCAGCGCGGCGTTCGACGGTCGGTCCGGCGTGCAGGGCATCGCCGTCGATCCCGTGACCGGTCGCGCCATTTTCAGCACGGTGGGGCGCCTGCCAGCCGACCTCGCGCGGAGCCGCACGCCGGGGTCGCAGGAGCTCGCGCACACCAAGTCGGTCACGCAGCTCTTCGCCTACGACGGCGACAAGGTCGCGGCTCGACCCGCGCCGGGTGCCGGCGACAGCACCGTCGTGCGCTGGTCCTCGCCCGCACTCGGCGACTACATCGCCGGGTCGCCCGCCGTCGCCCGGCGCGCGAACGCCACCGGTCACCGCGTCGTCGTGTTGCCGTTACCCGCCAACGATGCGCTCGCCGTCTTTGACGCCGACAGCGGCGGACTCCTCAAGACCATTCCGCTCGGCGTCCTGCCGGTGGCCGCCGTGCTCAGCGAGGATGGATCGGTCGCCTACGTGTCGGTCATGGGCGGGCGGAAGCCAACCGCGCGAGACCGCGCCGCCAAACAGTGCTGCGATCCGTTCGCGGAGCTGGTGCGCGTAGACGCTCGTGGCATCGCGCAACGCGGGAACGTCACACGCGTCGATCTCGTGGCCGGCACGGCAGGAAAAGCGATTCCGGTCGGTCGCCATCCAACCGGTCTTGCGTGGAATGAGAGCGGCGCGAGGCTGTACGTCGCCAACGGCAACTCGGATACGGTGAGCGTGATCGACACGCGCGGCGACAGTGTCATTCAGTCCATCGCGATCGCCCCGTTCAAGGAGCGCAAGATCGGCCTCGCGCCTACCGCTGTGGCCCTGTCTCCGGATGCCACCACGTTGTTTGTGGCGCTAGGCGGCGTGAACGCCGTCGCCGCCTACGGTCTGCCGCGCGGCGAGCTGCGCGGGCTCGTGCCAACCGGGTGGTATCCCACGAGCATCGACGTCAGCCCTGACGGCCGCGCCATCGCGGTCGGGTCGTTGTTCGGTGTAGGATCGGGCGTTGGACGACCGTTGGGCTTGACCGGTCGCTACGTCCACTCCTACCGCGGCTCGGTCAACGTCATTCCCGAGCCGTCTGGTGCAGAGATCGCCGCCTATACCACTGCGGTCGCGCGGAACAATCGCCTCACGCTGCGGACCGATAGCGCCGGCCCGGCGCTCGCGCCGCGCCGCAACGTCGCACCGCGCGCCGTTCCCGAGCGCCCCGGCGAGCCCTCGCTGATCCAGCACGTCGTCTACATCGTGCGCGAGAACCGCACGTTCGATCAAGTGTTCGGCGACATCGGTAAGGGCGCCAGCGACAGCACGCTGGTGCAGTACGGGCGGGACGTCACGCCGAACGCCCACGCCATCGTCGAGCGCTACGTGCTGCTCGATCACTTCTTTGCCTCCGGCGGCAACTCGGCGGACGGTCACAATTGGCTCACGCAGGCCCATGAGACGGAGTATCCGATGTGGCCCCTGTACACCGGCCGCAGTTATCCGTCCGAGGCCGTCGATCCGCTGGCCTATTCGGCGGGTGGCTTCCTCTGGGAGGCCGCGCAGGCAAAGGGGAAGACCGTGCGCGTGTTTGGCGAGTACGCGCCTTCCCCGCAGTGGGATAGCGCCGGCGTGCGCGCGTCGCTGCTCGCGCAGTACCGCGACTCGCAGCCGCACAATCCGGCGTTCTTTCGCAGGCTCGTCGCCCGGCGCTACCACACCCGCTCGGACATTCCGTCGCTCGACCGCGTGCTGGTGCGCGAGTATCCGGGGTGGACGCAAACGATTCCCGACGTGGTGAAGGCGGACGTCATCCTGGAACATCTGCGGGTTTGGGAATCGCAGCACGCCATGCCCAACCTCGTGCTCGTCATTCTGCCCAGCGACCACACGGAAGGCACGAATCCCGGATGGTGTACGCCCAAGGCGTGCGTCGCGGACAACGATCTGGCGCTGGGCCGGATCGTCGAGGGCCTTTCCCACAGCTCATTCTGGGAATCGATGGCGATTCTTGCAGTCGAAGACGACGCGCAGGACGGTGTGGACCACATCGACGGGCATCGCACCGTGGCCCTGGTCGCCAGCCCGTACGCCAGGCGCGGCGTGATCGATCCGACGTTCTACAGCCAGCCGAGCATGGTGAAGACGATCGAGCTGATGCTCGGCCTGCCGGCGCTCAGTTTGTTCGATCTCGTGGCCACCGACATGCGCGCGAGTTTCATCGGACCCGGGGAAGCGCCCAACTTCGCGCCGTACAGCGCGGTCGTGCCGCGGCAATCGTTGTATGAGGTCAACGGGCAGGTGGGGTCGATCACCGGTCCCAACGCCGCCGAGCGCCGGCGGGCCGCCCTGGCATCAGCGCGCATGAATTTTCGCGATCCCGATGCGGCGCCGTCTGAGCTGCTCAATCGGATACTGTGGCATGACGCACGAGGGTGGGGAGTTCCCTATCCGGAGGTGAAACGCTCCTTGTTCTTCCCGATGGCGGTCGACCTCACCGACGACGAGAGGCAGGAGCGGGGGAAACCGGAGCGGGAGCCGTAACCGCCGGGACTTTGCGCGCGATGGCGACGCCCACCAGGCAGAGCGCGCCGCCGAGCACCGCGATTCCACTTGGCGCTTCGCCCAGTATCCACCAACTCATCACGATCGTGATCGGCGGCACAAGGTAGGCGGTTGCCGCGAGCCGCCCCGCCGATCCGCGCGCCAGCGCGTAGGCCCACGTCGTGAAGGCGATCGAGGTGGGGAAGACGCCCAGGAAGAGCAGCCAGGCGATCCCGCTGGTCGGCGCAACGCGCCATTCGCGCACCAGGTGCGGCGCATAGGGTAGACAGAAGAGCGCGCCGACCGCACAGCACGTCCAGGTCGCCTGTAGT
>Ga0209056_10006073_pt1 | contig 12512 bp, 8 predicted proteins | sample GraSoiAngelo_114_FD_185876 | JGI IMG/M metagenome (GOLD analysis project Ga0209056, IMG submission 185876) | Grasslands soil microbial communities from the Angelo Coastal Reserve, California, USA - 14_0903_13_40cm (SPAdes) (version 2) | ecosystem: Environmental > Terrestrial > Soil > Grasslands ... | reverse complement strand
CTCACCCGCCGCGGCCACGGACGCCGAGTCGAGGAGGTCCGGCTGCCCGAGCCGCAGCAAGAGGCCCGCGATCGGCAGCACGGCGATGGGCAGCATCAGCGCGCCGCCCACCTTCTGCAGTCCCGCGAGGCCGACCTTCACGACAGCGTCCCCGCCAGCACCGCAGCCAGCGCCTGCACGGCGACCGTGGCGTCGGGCCCGGTGGCACGGATCTCGATCTCCTCCCCGCGCTCGACGCCGAGCGCCATCAGCGCCACGATGCTGCGCGCGTTGGCCTCGCGTCCGTGCGCCGCGATGCGCACGTCCGCGGCGAGACTCCTCACCGAGCCCGCAAGCAGAGCCGCCGGCCGCGTGTAAATGCCGTGCTCAAAGTCGACTCTGAGGCGGCGCACCGTTGCCGCATCGCCCGGCGCAGTCGGCGCGGGCACCTCAGCCGCTTGCGAGGCGACTTCCATGAGGAAGTTCCCGACCGCGAGCTCGCAGCCCGAGCTCCGGCGCACGATCCGAAAGCCGCTGTCGGCAGTCACGATCACGGGGGTGAGGACGCTCTTGGCGCGCCGCGCGAGCAGATCCAGATCGAAGCTGAGGAGCGGCTCGCCCGCTCTGACCCGGGCACCCTGCGGCGCGTGCAGCTCGAAACCCTGCCCCCCGAGTTCCACGCTATCGATGCCGACGTGCAGCAGCACCTCGCACCCTTCCGGAGTGCGGAGCGTCACGGCGTGTCGCGCGGCGGCGATCACGATCAGCTCCCCGTCGCAGGGGGCGCAGAGCCTGGCCGAGGTCGGATCGATGGCCACTCCGTCGCCGAGCAGACCTCTGGCGAACACCTCGTCCGGCGCCTCTTCCAGTGGGGTGCTCCAGCCCGCGAGCGGCGCGAGCAGCCTCACGGTGCGCACCGCCGTCATGGCGAGAGCTGCACCCAGTCGATCGCCCACGTGGGATCGAGGGTGCGCTGGGTGAAGCGGAAACACAGGTCGTGCGCTCCGGGCGCACCCGGCACCGACACCGGGGGGAGCTCGGTCACGGCGTCGTTGTCGGCCGCCGGCGCGAGCGGCAGCACCGCGACCGGATCTCCGTCGCAGGAGTCGAGGCGCACCTCGAGCTCTCCGGCGGCCGTGCGCGGCGGGTCGAGCTTGATCGCCTCGATGTCCTTGCCGATCTGGAAATTGAACGGCACCTGCCCGACCGCCACCGTCAGTCTCGAGGTGGGCGAGAGCTCGGCGGCGGGCAGCATCCAGCAGGGATTCATGATGTCGATGAGAAACACCGCGCGCGCGCCCTCGATCGGCGCGTCATCCTCGAGCGACAGGACGAGCTTGCCGGTGCAGGTCTTGAGGTCCTGGCTCATGTGCCGATCGTGCGGCCCGACGCTCCGCGGCGGTGCGAACACATCGTCCGAGTAGTGCACGCCGAGCGACTTCAGGCGACGGAACTCCGCGGGCAGCCGCAGCGTGAAATCCGACCAGTCGAGACGGCCCGGCGGCGACCAACCGACCTCGGCGAGGGCGGCCGCACGCGGCCAGGTCATGTAGGCCGCGCGCTCTTCGGTTCGCACGTGCTCCGTCCAGAGATTCCCCTGGAGCCCGAGCACGTGAGCCTGGTCCCCCGCGAGAGGCCCCGGGAGCGGGTCGAAGTGATAGACGTCGGCGAGCGTCTCGACGGTGCCGCGGCCCGGTGGCTCGCTCGGCGAGCGGCCCTGGCGGCTGTCGAGATAGAGCGTCGGGTCGGGCGAGAGCACCGCATCGTGTCCGGCGGCGGCCGCCGCGATCGCGCCCTGCACGCCGCGCCAGGACATGACCGCGGCATCGGAGGGCACGCCGCCCTCGAGGATCTCGTCCCAGCCGACGAGGCGCCGGCCGTGCGCACGCAGGTACTCTCCCATGCGGTGAGTGAAGTAGCCCTGCAGCGCATCCTCGCTCGCCACCCCGAGCTCGCGCATGCGCTCGTGCACCCGCGCGGAGGCCTGCCACTGGTCCTTGACCGCCTCATCGCCCCCCACGTGGATGAATTGCCCCGGAAAGAGCTCCATGACTTCGGCGAGCACGTCCTCGAGAAAGGCGAAGGTGGATTCCTCCACGTTGAAGAGGTTGGTGAAGACGCCCCAGTCGCTGGGCACTGCCGGCGGCGGGCCGCTCATCACGCCGAGCTGTGGATAGGCCACGATGGCGGCGCTCGCGTGACCCGGCATTTCGATCTCCGGCACGATCGTGACGTTGCGTGAGGCGGCAAAGCTAACGATGCGGCGGACCTCATCCTGACTGTAGTAGCCGCCGTAGAGGCGCGGCCGGCCGGTGGCCGGGTCGATGTCCCGCGCCGCCGCGCGGCCCGCCGGCACGCGCCAGGCTCCTACTTCGGTGAGGCGCGGATACTTCTTCACCTCGAGCCGCCAGCCCTGGTCGTCGGTCAGGTGCCAGCCGAGCACGTTGAGCTTGTGCAGCGCCATCCAGTCGATGTAGCGCATGACGAACTCGGGCGACTGGAAGTGGCGCGCCGAGTCGAGCATCAGGCCGCGCCAGCGAAAGCGCGGCGCATCGATGATGTGCAGCGCGGGGATGTGCAGCGCGGGCAGCGTGATGCGGCGCGCCGACTGCGCGCCGGTTGCCGGCGCCCCCATGCCCGCGGTACACAGCTGCCAGAGTGTCACGCCGCCATAGAAGAGGCCGCGCCGATCGCCCGCCGACACCACGACTCGCCGCGGCGTGACGCGGATCTCGTAGCTCTCCGGGCTCGCGCCGGGCGGCGCGCGCTCGAGATCGAAGACGATCGCAGGCCTCTCTGTGCGCCCGGGCGAGCCCGCGATCGCGGTCAGCCAGCCGGGGTGCGTCCGGCGCACCAGGTCGACGAAGTAGCGCGCACTCTCGCCTGCTCCCGGGTCGCGCGGTAGCCACACGACCGTCCGCTCGCTGACGAGGAACCCGCCGCGCCCGGGGACGAGCTGCGCCGGGGCGGGAATGATGTTGGCGAGCACACCTGGTCCGTGCGCGGTGGGCGGCGGCGCTCCGTGCGCCGGGGGACCGCCGGTCACGCAGCCCCATACGAGGAGCGCCGCGGCACGGCAGGCCGGGGCCGGACGCCTCACTTCGAAGCCTGCAGACGTTCTGCGAGATACGCTCGCACGCGCGCGGCGTCCGCGGCGGAGAGCTCGCCCAACACGCCGCGCCGCGGCTCGGGAATGTGCTCGCTGACCCCGTCCTGCGCTGCGAACACGTAGTGATCGAAGAGCGCCCGCCAGGCCTCACGGGTCGCCGCCGGGAGCGGGCGCAGGTTGAGCAGGGCGATCATCAGAGCGTCGAACCCGCTCGTGCCGCCGACCGGCACGCCGGGTACGGCGTGCCACCAGTAGTTCACCAATAAATTAAAGGGCTCGAGCGACTCGACGTGATGCCACCAGAGCGGCGGAATGAAGAGCGCATCCCCCGGGCCGAGCTCGGCGGTGACTGCCGCCTTCAGCGCCTCGCGAAATCGCGGGAAGCGCCCGAAATCCGGGTCGTGCAGCCGCACCAGGCTCATCGGCGCGCCGGTCGGCGCGAAGTCGAGCGGCCCGATGTAGAGATTCGCGATCTGCTCGGGCGGAAAGAGCGTGAATCGCCGGCAGCCGCTCACCACGCAGCCGATATTGTTCCACTCATCGAGGTGCGTCGGGGTCGTGATCGCGGTGCCGAGCCAGATGCGCGGAAGCACGGCGGCATCGAGCACGCCGAGTGCGTTCTCGGCGGCAAAGCCCGGCAGGCAATCACCGATCAGGGCGCTCTGCGCGGCGACCGCCGGAGCACGCGCGAACGCACCGTAGCGCAGCACCTGCTCCGCGACCGCCGAGATCGGCAGCCGATTGCGCAGGAAGTTGAAGCCGCTCATGTCTTCGTTGTAGAAGACACGGCCTTCGACTTCGGGCGGCGTCATGATGGCATCCACAGGTGCGCCGTTGTCGAACGCGCGCAGGTACTCGACCAGAGCGGCCGGCGAGCGGCGGCCGGCCGCGACCGCCGGCCAGGGGCTCACGAGTCCCCGCAGCACTGCAGGGCGCGCCGAGGCAAACACCTCGCGGCGAATCGCCTCGTCGTCGAGGGCGGGGAATTCGCGGATGGCAGTGAGCGGCTCTGACACGGCGGGCTCGGCGAGGGCGGCGGCGCAGGCGGCGGCTACCAGAAATAGACCTGCAACGCCGGCTCGGTGCGGCGCGGCGGAATGCTCTCGAGCGCGGCGCGGTGATCCGGATAGTTGGCGGAGCTGCGCTCGAGGAGGTTGTCGATCTCCGCCTCGCTGAAGCGCGCCTCCTGCGCGGTCGGCGGCCGCAGGTCCTGCGGGTCGGGAAAGATGCCCATGCCCGCCATGATCGAGTACCAGGAGAACACCGGATAACCCTTGCCAAGCACCTGCTGGCCGACCGCGGGGGCGATGCTCTTGCCCGCCATCCACAGTGAGTAGAGCTTCTTCAGGTCATCCGACAGGTTCAGGTTGGCTGCGTTGGCGCGCCAGTACTCCGTGTCGGTCCGCGTGTTGGTCTTGTAGTGCGTGACGATGTAATCGCGGATCCCCTCGAAGTGGGTATTCATCATGTCATTGAAGCGCTCGTGAGCCGCTTCGCTCAGGTCCCCCCGCTCCACGAACTCGACGAAAGTGGCGGCGGTCTGCTGGATGAAGAGGAGCGCGGTCGCCTCGAGCGGCTCGATGAACCCCTGCGAGAGTCCCACCGCGAGGCAGTTCCTGTTCCAGTGCCGGGTCACCCGCCCGATCTTCATCTTCAGATGCCGCGCCGGCACGTCGCCATCGAGGAGGCCCAGGTGCCGGCGCAGCTCGGTCTCCGCTTCGTCCGCCGAGCAAAACCGGCTGCTATAGACGTAGCCGTTGCCGAAGCGAGTGGTGAGGGGGATCTTCCACGCCCAGCCATGCTTCATCGCGGTCGAGACGGTCTCCGAGGGAATCGAGCCCTCCATCGGCGATGGGATCGCGACCGCTGCATCGTTGAACAGATTGCTCGAGAAGCTTACATACGGCGTGTGCAGCGCCTTGTCGATCAGGAGACCCGCGAAGCCGCTGCAGTCGACGAAGAGATCCGCCGCGATCGTCTCGCCCTCCTCCGTGCCGACCGAGGCGATGTTGCCGTCGGCGTCGAGGTTCGCGTGCGTCACGTGGCAGCTCTTGTAGCGCACGCCGCGATCGACCGCTTTGCGGTGCAGGAACTGCCCGAGCAGCACGGCATCGAAGTGATAGCCGTGCCAGATATCGAAGGGGAAGCTCTCGCTTGCCTTCGGGGCGCGACGCTTGGCGGCCAGGCGCGCAGCGATGAAGTAGCGGTCCGGATGCGCCTCGAGATCGGCGCCGTTGATGCGCGCCTCGACGTTGTGGACGAACTGCTTCATCGTCAGGTTGTCCAGCATCGAGGCGAAGGGGTGGAAGTAGCTCTCGAACCCCGGCTTGGTCGACCAGCCGTCGAAGCGGATGCCGCATTTGTAGGTCGCGTGGCAGGCGGGCATCCACTCCGACTCCTCGAGCCCCAAGCTGTCGAAGAAGCCGCGGAGCCACGGGGTCGAGCCCTCGCCAACGCCGATGATCCCGACCGTGGGGGACTCCAGCAGCGTGATCTCGACGCCTCGCTCGATGAGGGAGCGCGCGAGGATCAGCGCCGTCATCCACCCCGCCGTGCCGCCGCCGACGATCACGATGCGCCGCAGCGGCACGGGCGCCGGGTGGGGGTTGCGGCCGCTCGTCGGGCTATAGGAGTAGTTGAAGAGCGTGGCGGTCGTCATGGCACTCCACGTTACCCGTCCCGCGACGTGCCCGCCACGGCCGAGATGCCGAGGCCCGCAGGGAGCCCCGACGGACGGCGCCGCCCATGCCGCGCCGCCCGCCATCCGTCCCGCGCCGCTCAGAACTTCGCGCGCACGCTCAGGTAGAACTGCCGGCCGTTCTTGTAGAAGGCGCGCGGCTGGGTGGTGTTGAGCGCGTAGTACTTGAGCGTCGGATCGTTCAGGTTCTGGGCGTCGAAGTTCAGGCTCAGGTGCTCGTTGTACGCGTAGGCCACCGACGCCGCGAGCGTGCCGATCGAATCCTGCGAGAAGGCCGTGCTGCGATCCAGACCACTGAAGAACGACGAGCGGTAGTTGTAGGTCACGTGTGCGCTGAAGTGCGCGTCCTCGTAGTAAGCGCCCACGTTGTAGGTGTTGTTCGACGTCCCGACCAGACGGTCGTCCCCGCCCTGGGGCACACCCTCAGTCTGCCGGCCATCCGTGTAGGTGTAGTTCCCCTCGAGACCGAAGTGATCAGCCAGGGCCTGCTGATACACGAGCTCGATACCCTGCACCCGACCCTTGGTGTTCACCGGCACCGTGAGGTTGTACTGCACCAACGCGCCCTGCGGCGGGGCTGGCGGTCCGTAAGTCAGGTAGCTGAGGGTCTGACTGCCGAAGCCGATGTAGTTCTGCAGGTCCATGTAAAAGAGCGTCCCTGCAAGCAACGATCGCTTCGCGAAGTACCACTCCAGGCCGACGTCGTAGTTGGTCGAGCGGATCGGCTTCAGGTCCGGGTTGCCACCCGTGCCGCTGCCGATCCCGGTGAGGGTCCCGGGCGGAGCGAGGTTGGTGGGCCCGGCGAGTGCCGAGTAATCCGCGCGCGTCATGGTCTGTGAAGCGGCGAAGCGCGCGATGACATCCGGTGTCATGTCGATCTTGAGGTTGGCGCTCGGCAGAAAGTCGCTGTAGTTGTGGCTCACCGGCAGGCCGACGAACGGTCCAAAGAGCGAAGTGAGGACCGCGCCGGGCGTCGAGGCACTGACGTTCTGCCCCGAGTAGGTGACGATGTTTTCCTCCGTATTCACGATACGCACGCCGAGATTCCCGGCCCAGCCCTCGCCTTTGAAATCGGCCTGCAGATAAGTCGCCAGATCCTTCTCGTGCACCTGGAACAGGAACTGGTAGTACGCGCGTTCCAGCGGATTACGCTGCACCTGCCCTGAAGTGCACAAGGGGGGTGGAGACACCACCGGCAGGTAACATGGTGTGTTGTAGACCGACAACTGTCCCGGCGTCCAGTACCACACGCCGGTCGGGATCGAGCCGCCGAAGGTGTTGAAATTCGACGGGTAGTTCGAGTAGGTCGTTGGATAGCTCGCAGGGTCGGCCCCACCGCCAGCGAAGAACGTCGGGCCCTGCGCGATCGCATTGTCCGAGGTGCGATCGTGCTTGACATAGCGCGCGCCAAATTTCAGGTCCTTCCACGCGCCGCTGTCGGGCATCGCGAAGCTGGCGTCGATCTTGCCCCAGGTCTCCTTGTCGACGATGTCGACGTTCTGAGCGCCGAAGATCCAGCCGAAGCCCAGCGCCGAAGGATTGCCGGCCGGGAACGGCACGGTGTTGTTGGTCGAGCCGAGATTGAAGTTCGTCCCGCTGCCAATACCGTTCATCTGCCATCCCGCGCCGTTACCGACGCCCGGGGTGGTCTCGGACACGTCCTGCGTCGGGGTCTTGCCATGCCCCTGCGAGTACCCGACCTGCGAGGTGAGGTTCAACCGGTCGCTGATGTGGTAGGCACCGTCGAGGTTGACAAAACTAGAGTCCGCGCTCTCATCGGGGCGCGAGATCTGGTCATAGATGCCGTAAGCCGTTCCCGCGACCGGAGAGAAGGCCGCCTGGGTCAGTGTGCTGCTCTGAATGAGATAACCGGCGTTCGGAACCGCGACCACGTTACAACCGTCCGGGGTGGCCGGCGCGCACGGATGCTGCGAATTCGGGACGAAGCCATTGCCGGAACTGATGTAGTGGGTGTTCCACAGCAGATAGTTGCGGTTGTAGTTCGGCCCGTCGAGCTTGGAATAGAAGCCCGAAAGGTCGAGATTCACGTTGTCGTTCGGTTTGAACTGGGCATCGATGAGACCGCCGGTGCGCTTGCGCTCTTGCTCGAAAAACGCGGCTCCAATGTCGGTCGGGTACTGCACGCCAGCGAGATCCGGGTGCGCCGCGACCGGGACTGCGGTTACCGGTTGTGGGTCGGCAAAACCGTTTGACCCTTTCACGAGAATGCTGTTCGACCCAATTGTGTCGTACCCCAGGAGCTCCACCCCGTCGCGCCGCAGGTGGCGCTTCTCGTAGAAGCCCTGCAGCAGCACCCCGAAGTTGGAGTCGGCGTTTTTCCAGTTGACGAGCGCGCTCAACTGCGGGTCGGTCTTCGAGGGCAGGTCGGCATACACCGCACCGCCCGAGGCTTCGAAGCCGAAGGGGTTTTTGAAGTCGAGGGGCCTGCGCGTGATGATGTCGACCGAGCCCGCCACGCCGCCTTCCACGAGCGACGCTTCGGAGCTCTTGTGCACGACCACTTTACTAACCAGCTCGGACGGCAGCAGCGTGTAACTGACGCTGCGGCCGACGGTGCTCACCTGGTTCAACACGAACCAGTCCCCGGAGGAAACGTTGTGGCCGTTGATCAGCGTCTGCGTGAGGCTGGGACCCGTGCCGCGCATGCTGACACGGTCGTTCTCGTCGAAACCGCCCTCGGTAGCGCCGGCGGAGCTGATAGTGACGCCCGCTACGCGTTTCAGCGAGTCGGCGATGTTCTTGTCCGGCATCTTGCCGATGTCTTCGGAGGTGATGACTTCCACGACCGAATCCGCGGCGCGCTTCTGCTCGAGTGACTGCTCGAGAGAGGCCCGGATTCCGGTGACGACCACTTCCTGCAGATTCTGATTGGAGGTCTGGTCGCCGCTCGTCTGCGCATGCACGACCGCTTCAGGCCCGAACAGTGCCACGGCGACCGCGGTTCCGATCAACGTCGACCTTGCACTTCTCATGATTTTCCCCACCGAAGATGTTGTCGTTAGCCGATGCCCGGTCATTCCGCGTCCCAACTCCCGCGAGACCGTCCGGAGCCGTTTCAGGTGCCGCCGCCGTGCGGGTTCCCCTGTTGGGACCACTTACATGCCAATATAGTACCACTGTACGAGAAAGACCACACCCGATAGATACCAATCGTTCCTGAATCGTTTTAACCCATTTGTATCAACTACTTGCAAGTTACCTTGTGTCCAGGTAGCAACAAACTGGTCTTATACTGGTAGTATGCTATCGGTTTGGTGATCAGCCGTTGGAGAGCACCTTGGCGCTGTTGTCACAGGCGGTCGGTAAGCTCGACGAGACGAGCAGCCTGCCGCTCTACCAGCAATTGCAGCGCGCGCTGCGCCAGGCGATCGAGTCACGCGTGCTGGGGCCCGACGATGCATTGCCGCCCGAGCGCGATCTCGCCGATGACTTCAACGTATCGCGCATCACCGTGCGCAAGGCGATCGACGGACTGGTGAGCGAAGGCATGCTGGTGCGCCGTCAGGGCTCGGGAACCTTCGTGCGCGCGCGCGTCGAGAAGAATTTCTCCAAGCTCACCTCCTTCTCCGAGGACATGCGCGCGCGCGGCCGCAACCCGCGCAGCGTCTGGCTGCGCAAGGCCGCCGGGTCGGTCACGCCCGAGGAGGCCCTCACGCTGCGCGCCAGTCCCGGCACGCCCGTGTACCGCTTTCACCGCATCCGCTTCGCCGACGATGCGCCGATGGCGCTCGAGTACGCGACCATCCTCGCCGCCTGCCTGCCGTCGGTCGATGCGGTCGAGTCCTCGCTCTACGCAGCGCTCGAGCGTGCCGGCAACCGCCCGGTGCGGGCGCTGCAGCGCCTGCGTGCGGTGCTCTTCAGCGCCGAGCAGGCGGAGCTCCTCAAGGTCAGGGAGGGCGACGCGGGACTCCTGGTCGAGCGGCTCGGATTCCTTCAGGACGGTCGCGCCGCGGAGTTCACCCAGTCCTACTACCGCGGCGACATCTACGACTTCGTCGCCGAGCTCAGCGTCTCCTCGTGAACGCGGCGCAGCCGGGAAGCACTCGTATGTACCGCGAGGCGGCCGAGGCGCCCGCGGTGGTGCGCGCGCAGCTGCGCACGAATGCCGCACGCCTCGCGCGCCTCGCGGAGCGGCTGCGACAGACCCCGCCGCGCGCCGTCGTGACCTGCGCGCGCGGCAGCTCCGATCACGCCGCCACCTTCGCCCGCTACCTCATCGAGACGCGCCTCGGGCTCCTCACCTCCTCCGCGGCCCCGTCGGTGAGCTCCGTGTACGAGGCGCAGCCCGATCTCGCCGGAACGCTGGTGCTCGCGATCTCGCAGTCGGGCGCGAGCCCCGACCTGCTCTCGACCGTGAGCCACGCGCGCGCCGCGGGCGCTCGCATCGTGGCGCTCGTGAATGCCGAGAACTCCCCGCTCGCGCAGCTCGCCGACGATCTGATCCCGCTCGGCGCCGGGGTCGAGAAGAGTGTGGCCGCGACCAAGTCCTACATCGCCTCGCTCTCGGCGATCGTGCAGCTCCTCGCGCTCTGGTCGCGCAGTGCGGAGCTCGCGGCGGCCCTCGAGCGCTCCCCCGAGCTCCTCGCGCGCGCCTGGGAGCTCGACTGGAGCGCGGCCCTCACGCGTCTCACCCACGCGACGAATCTCTACGTGATCGGCCGTGGCCCGGGACTTGCGATCGCGCAGGAGGCGGCACTCAAGTTCAAGGAGACCTGCGGCCTGCACGCCGAAGCGGTGAGCGCCGCGGAGCTGCGACACGGACCGATTGCGCTGGTGCGGCCCGGATTTCCCCTCCTCGTCTTCGCGCAGAACGATGAGAGCCGTGCCGGCGTGGCCGAGCTCTCCGGCGAGCTCGCCGCGCAGGGGGCCGATGTGCTGCTCGCCGGGGCGCAGGCGCCGCACGCCACGCTGCTGCCCACGGAGGCTGCGCACCCGGTGATCGAGCCGCTGCTCCTCGTGCAGAGCTTCTACCGTATGGTCAACGCCCTCGCGCTGGCGCGCGGCGGCGATCCGGACCATCCGCCGCACCTCTCCAAGGTGACCGAGACCCTCTGATGAGCGTTGCCCTGGTCAACGGCCGGGTGTTGCGCAAGGACCGGCTCACGCAGGGCCGGTGCGTGCTCATCGAGAACGGCCGCATACTCGCTATCGTCGCCCCCTCGGACCGGCGCGCGCGGCGCGCGGAGAGGTGCGATCTCGGCGGCCAGCTGCTGCTGCCCGGCTTCATCGACTCGCAGGTCAACGGCGGCGGCGGCGTGCTCTTCAACGATGCCCCGACCGTCGAGACGATCCGCGCCATCGGCCGCGCCCACCGCCGCTTCGGCACCACCGGATTCCTTCCGACCCTCATCAGCGCCGACCTCGACGTCGTGGCGCGCGCCATCGCCGCGGTGCGCAGCGCCCTCGAGGCCGGCGTGCCGGGCGTGCTCGGGATTCACATCGAGGGCCCGTTCCTCAACGTAGCGCGCAAGGGCGTGCACGACCCGGCGAAGCTGCGCGACCTCGACGCGAGCGCGCTCGGGCTCCTCACCTCGCTCACGGGCGGCCGCACGCTCGTGACGCTCGCCCCGGAAGTGACTACGCCGCAGATCATCGAGAAACTCGTCGCGAGCGGGGTCGTGGTCTCCGCCGGCCACACCAACGCGACCTATGCGGAGATCGGCACGGCGCTGCGTCACGGCCTGCGCGGCTTCACCCACCTCTTCAACGCCATGTCGCAGCTCACCGGTCGCGAGCCCGGCGCCGTGGGCGCCGCGCTCGAAGATCCATCGAGCTGGTGCGGCATCATCGTCGACGGCGAGCACACGGACCCCGTGGTGCTGCGCATCGCGCTGCGCTGCAAGGCTCACGACCGCTTCATGCTGGTCACCGACGCCATGCCGAGCGTCGGCACCGACAATGGCTCCTTCGAGCTGCAGGGGCGGCGCATCACCGTCAACGGCTACGCCTGCTTCGACGAAGACGGCCGGCTCGCCGGCTCCAACATCGACATGGCGAGCTGCGTACGCAATGCGGTCTCGATGCTCGGGCTCCCCCTCCCCGAGGCGGTGCGCATGGCGAGCGAATGGCCGGCCGAGTTCCTCGGGCTCACGCACGACGCCGGCCGCATCGCCCCGGGGCTCAAGGCGAACCTGGTGCTCGCCGACGAGAAGCTCAACGTGCTCGAGACCTGGATCGACGGGCGCTCATCGAAGGACGGCGATGGCCGCTGAAGCGGCGATCACCGTTCCGTCGGCGGCGAGGTCTGGGGCGCGGCCGCCGCCGGCAGCAGCGCGTAGCGTGCGGTTTCCCGGGTCAGGGCGGACGCGCGCTTCGCTCCCATACCGCTAAAGGCGTACGCTGCGCCAACCCGTAAGGGCCTCGCGCTGGTTCCGCCGGGCGTGCCAATCTGTGGCCCTCGCCGGAGGGACATCATGATCGACCTTTATTACTGGACCACGCCGAATGGACACAAGATCACGATGTTCCTCGAGGAGACGGGGCTCGCCTATCGGATCATCCCGGTGAACATCAATACCGGCGCTCAATTCGATCCCAAGTTCCTCGCCCTCTCCCCCAATAACCGCATCCCCGCGATCATCGATCACGATCCCAAGGGCGGCGGCGCGCCGCTCTCGGTATTCGAGTCGGGCGCGATCCTGCTCTACCTCGCCGAAAAGACCGGGCAGCTGCTGCCGTCCGACCTGCGCGGGCGCTACGAGGTGA
>Ga0209056_10006071_pt1 | contig 12514 bp, 17 predicted proteins | sample GraSoiAngelo_114_FD_185876 | JGI IMG/M metagenome (GOLD analysis project Ga0209056, IMG submission 185876) | Grasslands soil microbial communities from the Angelo Coastal Reserve, California, USA - 14_0903_13_40cm (SPAdes) (version 2) | ecosystem: Environmental > Terrestrial > Soil > Grasslands... | reverse complement strand
GCCGACCGGCGGAGGGAAGATGCCGGGCATCATGGGGACGAACATCTACGACCTGGGCTTCGCGGACGCGCTCGGCCTCGATTACACGAGCCTTGGATACGCGGCGTGCGCGAATGCATCGACGAAACCGGTGCCCCAAGGCAATGTCGGCGCCGGAATGGGGGCGACGGTCGGACCCTTCTTCGGGATCAAGGGTGGGACCAAGGGCGGCCTGGGGAGCAGTGCCGCGAAGGTGGGGCCGTGGACGGTCGGGGCCATCGTGGTGACGAACTGCGTCGGCAACGTGTACGATCCGTTCCGAAACCGGACGATCGGGGGGACCCGGGACAAGCGGGGGCACGGGTTCCTGGAGATGGACGATGTGCTCGGAGACTACGTGAAACACTCCACGGCCCGCTTCGGCACGACGATCGGAACGGTGGGCACGGATGCCCCTCTCGACCACGAGCAACTCGCACGCCTCGTCGAACTCGCCCATGACGGGATCGCCCTCGCGGTGCGGCCCGCCCACATGTCTACTGATGGAGACACGATCCTGGGCTTCGCGACTCGAAAGGCGGATCGCCGACGACTCGATTATCGCGCCTTCGATGCATTGCATCATGTCGCGGTCCGCGAGGTCGCAAAGTCGGCCGTGAACGCCGTCCTATCGGCGAGATCTCTTGGTGGCGTCCCCGCCTTTGAAGACCTATGACTCGTCGCGAGGGGAACGATTCCGAATACCGCGGGTCGATGGGTTATTAGCGTTGGCGTTCCGTGCCCTCGACCGGACCCGTCGCCTAGCACGGATAGGGCTCCGGATTTCTAATCCGGCTCTCGAGGGTTCGAATCCCTCCGGGTCCGTACCAATCGTCTCCAAGGCAGACGACCGGACAGGCCGTTGTCATCGCGATTTTCAGGGTGTTCTATCATGAGGATCCGCGGGTCGCGACTATGGCCTTAAGATGCCGTAGTCTCCTTGGCCCCCGCGTGAAGCGTCCGCGTTTGTGGGGGACCGTCCTCATCCTCGGAGCGATCCCCCCACTCCTCCTCGGGAAAGGCCTATCCAGCTGCTTCATCTCCGCAAACGGCCAGTGCTTCGAGGCCTTCGATCAAACAGCCGGCACTCTCCTGCTCATGGTTGGTGGGCTCCTCCTCTTGGCGGGGCTCATGGTCCTCTCGACCGCCTGGGCAGCTCGGAGTCGACGGCATGGACGGGCAGAGCGTGCGCCGATCCGCAATCCGCGAGGACGCACGCTCGGTCCATGGGGACGCTGGGCTCTCGCGCTCTTCGTGGTAGCCGCGATTTCGACGGCCGCGGCATTCGTCGTGCCGTGGTGGGAGGTCCGGGGCACGGACGGAACGTCTTCGACCCTGTACTACGGCACCTGGTGCGACACGATCAGCAGGGGACCCTATGCGGGCCCGTCACGGTGCTTCCCGTACACGGGCCCCCCTGGGGGGATACCTGTCCCGGATGATTTCGTATTCGCCATGTGGCTGCTACGCGTCGTGGTGGCCGCCGGTGCTGTCTTCCTCGTCGTCGGGACGGGCGGTCTCGCGGTTCCCCGCATCCGCGAGCGGGCTCCACGGCTTGTTTCGGGCGCCCTCGTCGTTGGAACCGCGCTCGTTGCGGTCTCGGTCGCCGATGCGTTCTTCATCATCCCGGGAGGTCTCGCGACGTTCTTGCTTGATCCGGCGTATGGGTTCTCCGCCGGGAACAGCCGTGGCAACGAGAACTATGTGTGGGGCCCCTCAGCTGCTTGGTTCCTTTTGTTCCTCGCGGCAGCGACGGGCGGGCTCGGCCTGATCGCGATTCGTGCCGCGTTCCGGTCTTCTGCGAGGACAATCCGCCAAGCGGTCCGATCGGGAGGATCGGATGGTAGTGACTAATCCGGAAATCCTCTCATTCTCGGACCCTTCGTGGCCTGACGCCCCGATTTAGGAGAGCCTGCTCACCGACCCGACGACGAAGATGCCCGGACCAGACTTGGTTTCATCCAAGACCTTCACCCGGGCCGGGACGAACCGGTAGAATCGCCATGCTGTCGCCTCCTCATCGGGATCCATGTCAGAGCGCCATTTCGCATACGCCCTGAAGCGTCGGCCGTACACGTCCTCGGCCCGCGCGGAGCCATTCCCGCGTTCTGTCAGACATTGACACGTCCACATGGAGGAACTGCGCATCCTTCCGGGTCCGCCATTTCTCCCTCAAGCAGACGCGGCGACGACCGTTCGCCTTATCAAGCGGGGCCGAGTGGGGGGCCAGGGTTATTGTGGTATCCAGGGAGTTGGCCATGGGCGTGAATCAACTGTCCCGGCTCTATGGGGACAAGGCCGCGGTCGACCGCGTGAGCTTCGATGTCGAGAGGTCGGAAGTGTTCGGCTTCCTGGGACCGAACGGGGCTGGAAAGACGACCACGATCAAGATGCTGACGACGCTCCTCCAGCCGTCCTCCGGGGGCGCGAACGTCCTGGGCTTCGACCTCAAGACCGAGGGCCGTAAGATTCGAGAACGGATCGGAGTCGTCCAGCAACAGGACAGTTTCGACCAAGGCCTGAACGTCGAAACGAGCCTGGACATCTACGGGCTCATCTGGAACGTTCCTCGTACGGAACGGAAAACAAGAATCGAGGAAGTCATCGCGCGGTTCGGGATGGAGGAGTTCCGGAAGATGCCGACGGTCGACTTGTCGGCAGGTCAGCGACGGAGGGTGCAGGTCGCGCGCGAATTCATCCACGACATGGACCTCCTTTTCCTCGATGAGCCCACCGTCGGGTTGGACCCCATCGTCCGCCGCGCGCTCCTGGACTATCTGAAGGAACGAGTCCACAAGGGCTTGACGATCTTCTTCACGACGCACATCCTGGAAGAGGCGGAGTACCTGTGCGACAGGATTGCGGTGATTAACCAGGGCCGAATCGTACAGATCGACACGCCGGAGAACCTCAAGCGCCGGTTCGGAAGCGCCCGGGCGGTCGAGTTCAAACTTCTCCAAGGGAGCTCCGAGGCGCTCGCTTCCGCGTTGAGCTCGTCTGCAGATGTGACTCGTCTGGTGCAGGACTCCGGGACCGGTGCGTATCGCGTGACGACGACCCGACCCGAGTCCGTGATCCCGGAAATCTATCGGCTCGCCGAGCGGCACGCCGTCACCGTCTCCTCGATTTACATCGCTGAAACGACTCTCGAGGACGCGTTCATCCACATGGTCACCGACGACGAGAACGGTCGGGAGACCGAGAGAGGCTTAGGATGAACATCTACCTGAGACTCGTCTATCGCAATCTGCGAGCGAATCTCGACCGGGCATCGCTGTTTTTCGAGTTGATCTTCCCACTCTTCTTCATCTTCGTGCAGGGGTTCGGGTTGAACGGGATCGTACCACCGTTCGAAATCGGGAACGGTCGGGTCATCAGCTACTCGCTGTTCCTCGCCGCCGGTGCCGTGACGCTGACGGTCATCAACGGAGGCACAAATGCGGGGACCCAACTCTGGTTCGACCGGAAGAACGGAATGTTCGAACAAATCCTCATGGGCCCCTTCACGAGGGCGCAATACATCCTGAGCATCATCTTTGCGACGCTCATCATTGGCGTGGCCGGTTCGCTGCTCGTTTTCCTCTTCGCGTTCCCTGTGCTTGGCGCGAGCTTCAATCCTTCCCTTTCGGGGGTCTTGACCATCGCCGCGGCTCTTTTCCTCGGAACCGTGTTCTTCGGCGCGTTCGCGATCGCCCTTTCCGTTGCGTTGAAATCATCGGAGACGTTTCAGATCGTGTCGACGTTCGCCTTCTTCATCTTCCTATTTACCTCGTCGGTCTTCTTCCCTGCCACTTCGGCGCCCTCCGCGATCCAAGTTGCGAGCTTGGCAAACCCGCTCACGTACACGACCGACATCTTCCGCGCGGGCCTATTCGATGCGATGACTCCGACCGTCTCATTGGAACTCGGAATCCTGGCCCTGGAGGCCGTCGTGATGTTCGCGATCGCGGTAATCGTATTTCATCGAATCCGCGTGTGATGCAAATCATTGGCGAATGGCCCCCCTGCCTTACCTCAATCCGCGTAGTGCGGTACCGCGGTCTTATTCGAAACGAGCAAGCGCCTTCTCGAGGCTCTGTTACTCGGCTCCGCGCCCTGGCTGCAGCTTCACGCGTTCCCCTGATGCCGCGGACCTCTCGATGGCCGCGATGACCTCGTGGCGCCGGACGGCGTCAGCGAAGTCCGGAACGGTGTGAGTCCCGTTCTCGATGTCTTCCGCGAATGCGGCGTAGACACGCCCGACGTTGTAGGCGGGCGCTCCTTCTAGGCCGGTGAGGGCGGGCCATTTCTGCGTCAGCGCCGCCGGGACGGCAAGCTTGGCGGGCTCGGTGCGCCCGTGCGCGCCCGCGACGGTCAAGGGATAGATCTCGGGGTATGCGGCGTCCGCGGTAATCCGGAGCGTTCCGTCGGTTCCGTTGATTTCCCACAGGAACCCGGTGCCGCCGGCCACCGCCTCACGGATATGGACGCTGGCGATCGCCCCGGACGTCAGGGTGCCGATCACCGCGATTTGGTCGGGCGCCGTTTTCACGATCTGCTCCCCGGTCTCTTCGATGGTGATCAGTGGCCGGCGGAGATTCGAGACGGCCGACAGGTCGGCGAATTCCCCCAGGACATGGTTAAGGAGGTCCAGGCTATGGCCGACGGCGATCGTGAGCACGTTGGCCCCGTTTGTCTTGTCGAGCATGTAAGCGTTGGGCTGGCCGACGGCGTCGCCCGGGATCGACAGCCCGACCATGGTCGTTGACAGAACCTCACCGACGTATCCGTCGCTGAGCAGCTCTTGAACGAACTCGATCGCCGGGGCCTGGCGGGCCTGCAACCCGACCACCGTGCGCACCCCCTGCTTGGCGGCGAGTGCGGCCATCGCTCGCGCGTCGTCGAGGTCGCGGCCAAGGGGCCACTCGCAGTAGACGGCCTTGCCGGCGGCCAGTGCGGCGGAGACGGTCTCGCGATGGTGCGGGACCTTGACCGTCACCGCGACCACATCGATGTCGGGTTGCCTCACCAGCTGCTTGTGGTCTGAGAACACCAAACTGACCCTGAACACTTCGCCCGCCGCGCGCGCGGATTCCGCGCTGTGCCCGCTGAGTGCCCGGATCTCATAGTTGGGCAGCGCGCGCAGGGCCGGGATGTGGGCGGTGGCGGCCCAGCCCCGGACGGGGCTGACCCCGATGATGCCGACTCCCAGCGTCGATTCAGGAATTGCTCGGGCGGATCTCATTTCAGAGCTCCTGCCGGCGGTCGACGAGACCGCTCCGTATGAAGGCTCGTCTTCCCGGGAGTGATCGGTACGACTGCCTCGCGAACGAGTATGAACAAGTCCACGAGCGAGGTCGCGATCCGCCGGTGCGCCAAGGATTCGAGGACGTCGAGCTCATCATCGGGCGGATACGGGCGTGCTCGACCAGGAGGATGTCGTGCTCCGCTGTTTCGATTTGGGTGGTCATCATGGATTCCTCCATCGGCTTGCGCTAGAAGCCGAGGACCTCGTCAACGAAGACGACCGTGATGCGGCCGGGCAAGAGCTCGCGGTTGATGATGAGGACCTTGTTCACGCCGCTGTGCATGCCGTACGCCGCCAGGGCGCGGGCATCCTCGAGCGGGAAGACGTACTCGTTGATGCGGCGGAGACCCTCCTCGAGGTCGGACACGATCTTCTGGGTCCCCACGACAAGGATCAGTCGCCCCGCACCGGTGGCATAGGGGCCAAGCTGGCTGCCACTAGCCGAGGCCGTGAGCAGCGAGCCACTCTCGGTGACCGCATGCACGCTTCCGAGCATGACGTCGGGCGCTGCAGTGAGGCGGCGGATCTCGTCGGCCTGTGTCTTGCGATCCATGCTCCAGATTCGCGGCCGGAGCGGCTCGTACCGACCGGATTTCTCGATCTCCTCGGCGATGCCCGACTGCTCGAGCGATTGCGAGGCGCCGTGATGCACCTGGGATCCGTCCGGGATGAGACCCAGCACGATCCGTTTCGCTTCCGCGGCGTCCGCCGCCCGAAGAACGCTCATTCCATTTGCCTCGAGGGCGGCCGCAGTGCGCCTCACGCGGGCGTCGTCTCCGAGAGTCCCGAAGCGACGTCTGATTGACCGATCCAGGTCTGTGTAGAGCCCGGTGTTCATTGGCTGTCCCTTCCGCGTAGTTCTGATGGCATAACTTGCATGTGCAAGTATCTTATACCCCGGGTGGTGTATAAGGTTGCGGATGCAAGTAAGATCGAAGCCGGACGTCGCTGCTGTCTTCGACCGGCTCACGGCGAACGAGCTGCCGGGCCGGCGTGGATTGGAGGCGTGGCGCTCATTGCTGCGGGCACACGCCACGCTCATGCGCCAACTCGAGGCGGATCTCGAAAAGAAGACCGGCTTGGCCTTGGCCGATTTCGACGTGCTCGCTCAGCTGGCGCTCGCGGGTGGCGAGCTGCGCATGACCGACCTCGCGGCCCGGGCGCTCATCTCGCGGTCGGGCATGACCCGTCGTGTCGCGCGGCTGGTTGACGAAGGCCTCGTTCGTCGAGCCGACACCGATGCAGACGGACGTGGTGTCGTGGTCGTATTGACCGATGCAGGCGTGGCCCGCCTAACCGAGGCGGCGCCGGTCCACCTGCGCGCGATCTCCGATCTCTTTGTCACGCGACTCAACCAAAGAGAGCTGGCTGTCCTCAAGGGCGTCATGGATAAGGTCACCGTCGATTGCACGTTTGGATAAGAGCTACGACACACCCGCGACTGAACGACGCGAAGCTGCTGATCAGCCTCATGCAGTTCTTCTGCAGATAGAACCCCTTTAGGCTTCGAGCCAGGGAAAATCTGGCGGAGACGCTGCGGGAGCGTGCCCAGGTGCGCGTCTCGCGGGTTGCAAAAAGGGTATGGATGTAACCGTGATTACGTCGGACGTGACATCTTCTTTCTTCACCAGCCGGGAGCTCGGGCTCTTGCTTGGAGATGCCCGAGAAGTACTCCGAACCCTGGCTGAAGATTCCGTGGATTGCACCGTCACGAGCCCGCCGTACTACAGCGGACGTCGGCACGTCGGCGACTCTGTCCACGAAATCGGAAGCGAAAAGACCGTGGAGGCATATGTTGAAGCCCTCGCGTCCGTCGGGAAAGAGTTGTACCGTGTCACAAGGCCCACGGGAAGCTACTGGCTCAATCTCGATGACAAGTGCGAACGAAAGGAATGGCTGGGAATCCCGTGGCGAGTCGCATTCGCGATGCGGGAAATCGGGTGGAAAATCCGAAGCGAGGTGATCTGGCACAAGCCAGAGCATGTCCCCAACGCAGCCAAGGACCGACTGACTGCTGCCCACGAGCAGCTCTTTCACTTCGTGAAACGCAAAGACGCATACTACGACATGGATGCGATCAGAAAAACCTCATCGCCGCCGATGTCGGGGAAGAAAGGCGTCGTGAATACACCGAGGGGCCGTGTACCGACGGATGTCTGGACCATTCAAATGGAGGATTCCAACTTTCCTGAGAATCAATATGCCGTGTTTCCCGAAGCATTGGTGGAACTGCCAATCCGAGCGACGTGCCCCCGAGGCGGAACCGTGCTCGATCCTTTTGTCGGGAGTGGCACGACGGCAGTGGTCGCCCTGAGACTCGGGAGGAAGGCCATCGGGATAGACGCCTCGGCTGATTTTCTAGAGTTCACCAAGAAACGAATCCTGGAGGTCATCGGGCGGCCCGCAACCCATCGACAAGCCCCATTGAATCAGACCCGGAAGGTTGATGCGGTTTTGCACCAACGGCACGAACGCTGACGGTCGCAGTTCTGCGCGCTTTGCCCTCCGAGGATCGCGTGTGTCCAGAAAATGGGAAAGGGAGCAAGATCGGTTTGCCCTCCTCTTGCTGGGGTGGGGCGTGTTCCGCCACTCCACAAGACCCATATAGACTGCGCCCGATACGACGGGGCATGAAGGCGGCCAGACTTTTCAGCTACGACAAACCTCTCAAGCTCGTGGACGTCGAGACTCCACGTCTGAAGAATCCGGCAGACGTAATCGTCCGGGTGACGGGGGCCGGAGTGTGCCATACCGATCTCCATATCGTGGAGGGCGTTTGGAAGGAGAAGGTCCAGGTCTCCCTGCCGTACACCTTGGGGCACGAGAACGCGGGGATCGTCGAGGAAGTCGGTTCCGCGGTCACCTCGGTCAAGAAGGGTGAGAAAGTCATCTTGCACCCGGTGATCACGGACGGCCTATGCCGAGCGTGCCGCATCGGCGAGGACATGCATTGCGAGAACCTGGTCTTCCCCGGGATCACCGCCGACGGCGGCTTTGCACAATTCATCCGGACCTCCGATCGATCCCTCGTGCGGCTGAACGAGCTCGAACCGGCCGACGTGGCTCCGTTGGCGGATGCGGGGCTCACCGCGATCCGGGCGGTCAAGAAGGCGGCGAGCCGGACGACCTCTGGAAGTAACGTCGTTGTGCTCGGCGTCGGCGGACTTGGCCACATCGCCCTCCAGTTGCTCCGGTGCATGACAAACGCCTCCATCACCGCGGCGGACGTCGTCGAGAGCAAGCTCCGGCTGGCCGAGAAGATGGGGGCCCATCGGGTGATCGACGCGCGGCGCGACCCGGTGAAACAGGTCATGGAGATCACTAAGAACCAAGGCGCGGAGGTCGTCATCGATCTGGTCGGGAACGATCAGACCCTCGCGAACGGAGTAAAGATGCTGCGGAAAGGCGGGTCGTTGATCATCGTCGGCTACGGCGGAACCGCGAACCTGAAGGCGATCGACATGATCTTCTCCGAGTTCTCGGTCCTCGGAAGCCTCGTCGGGAACTGGGATGAACTCCGTGAGCTGATCGAACTGACGCGCCAGGGCAAGGTCCGCGTCATCACCCGCAAAGGGAAACTCGACGAAGTCAATGACATGCTCGATCAACTGAAGAAAGGGACCCTCGAGGGCCGGGGCGTCGTGATCCCTTAGGGTGTCTGTCGGGCCTCGCCGCTAGGGCGAGACCGGTTTTGGGCCTCGGGGCATCCGAATCTTCGGAAGGAACATCGGGGTCTTTTTCGCGTACGCCAAAAATCGGTCCCCGAACGCGTCGGAGAGCGCGGCGTCCTCGCGCTTCGCCTGTCGGTAGTAGAGGACGGCGAGCAGGGGCCACAGGAGGGCGGTCGGGATGGTCGGCCACACGACGAACTGACCGAGTGTCACGAGGAGGAAGCCCAGATACTGCGGATGGCGCACCATGGCGTAAATGCCATCCGTGACGAGGACCGTCCCCCGTTTGAAGACGATCTCCTTCCAGCCCTTGTAGATGAGCAGGATGCCCGCGATGACGAGGGGGGAACCAACCAGCTGGCCGACGCCCCATACATACCCGACGAACAGGGGCGAGGACGGGTATGTCGCGCCGGACAGGAGGTATACGGTGAGCGGAAACCCGTACATCTCGGCGAACAGGGAGACCATGAAGCCCATGTACGTCCCGTGGGCCTTCCAAGATCCCTTGATCCGGAACGGAGCGAGGGCCAGGAAGAGCCCCACGAGGAAGATATTCAGGAGGGCCACGGTCCATCGGTCGCTTGGGACGGGGGAACCCACGATCCTCGGGAACGCCCCGAAGGCATACGCATAGATGCTCGCCACGACCTGATCGAACTGGTACAGCCCGACGATGATGAGGGAGACGACCGCCGCGAGGGCGAGGAGGACCCTCCGGTCGAAGGTCCGACGGGTCGTTCCTCTTGGTGCAGACGGCGGCGTTGCCATGGTCTCGGGATCCGGACGATTGCTCAGGAGCCCTCTTCGGGCTGGTTCAGGTAGTACTCCGGAACCGGGGTCATCGTCTTCTCCAGGACTTCCGGATACTTGCGTCGCCTCTCCGGGAGCCAGGAGATGATCAGCAGAATCGACCCAAGGAAGAGGATCGGAAGACCGATGAGCTCCGCCGTGATCGCGGAGCCCTCGCCGTGGGGAGCCTGCACGATGAACCATTGGGGCAAGCTCGCAATCGTGGCCCCCGCGACACAGAAGAGCCAAGCAATGTACCCGTACGGGAGGAGGTTCATCTCTCCCCCTTTGAGGTTCCAGTTCATGTTTTCGCCCCCCGCTTGCTTTCCCGTCGGCCGTACCAGTACATCGCTCCGATGAAGACGAGACCGATCACAACCTGGGCCGCGAAGCCCCCCACGGCCCACGGCCAGGGCGTGAGCAGGAGGAAGGTTCCGGAGAATGGCGAGCCTGCGATACTGACCCCGGCGAGCGGCTCGACGACCGGACCATTGGCGTTCGTGAAGAGGCCATACAGCGTCGGCATCGGCGGGTTGCCGTTGACGCCGCTGACCGTCGGTGCCGCCGGAATGTTTCCGACGTTTTGCACGGAGACGCCCACGTGGAGGTGGCGGAAGGTCGGCTGGATGGACCGCACGACCAGTGTCGCGTTATACTGGGTCTTCGGAGTGAGCGCGAACGACGACGAGCCGATCCATTGACGGCCGGTTCCGCTGTCGACGTAGCGACCGATCGTGGAGAAGTCGAGGCCGAGTCGGGTGATCCAGAACAAGTCCCCTCGCACCGCAGCACCCCCGACGTACCGGAACGACCACGTGATCACGAGGTATTCTCCGGTGTTCATAGCAATCGTGTTCCAGCCGCCGCCCGGACCGGCGCCGAGCATGCCCGTGTACGGGGTCCCTGAACCGCTCAGCGGCAGGCTCTGGGTCGCGTAGTACGAGTAGATCGGAGGGCCGAGGACCTGGACGTTGGCATATGCCACGTCCCAGTCGACGGATGGCTCCGTTTCGTGGGCCCGGGCTGCTCCCGGGAACGCGAGAAGCCCAAGCAGGACCGAGCCGATGACGGCGACCATGACGATCGATAGCGGTCGCATCGACTCACCTCCACCCCTGTCGGGCAAGGGCCGCGTAGAACTTCTCCGAATTCTTGAGCCACTTCAACACAAAGTACCCGGTCGCAAGGCCGGCGATCACCCACGAGGCGGTCCCGACGATGGCGTTGAGGTTCGTGTCGTACCAGACGTCCGGGTACACCGTTTGGATCACGGAGGCAAGGACCATGCGTTCACGCCCCCGCAGGCTTCACGAAGTGCTTGATCGTCTTCTCGTAGCCGTAGAAGATCGATTTGAGGAAAATATAGGTGAACCCCGACCAGACGACCCCCATGATCCCCATGAAGCCCGTCATGATGATGTACGGGTCGTAGAACGATTTGTACGGCAACGGCCACGTGAAGCCTTCCGCGATGTACGACGGGATCGGCGCCTTCGGAATCGTCATCCGGATCAGGGACCAGACGGGCATCGTGTGCAGCCCGCCGGTGAGCGGATCCGGATATCCCACGTTCGTCAGCAAGAACGGCGTGTTCAGGAACAGGAAGTGGCCCGGGACGACCAACACGCCGGCCAAGAAGGCCGACACGAGGACGTACAGACCCATGTGCTTCTTGAGGCCGAACAGGAGCAGCGCGAAATCGGCCGCCATGGCGGGGAACAGATACGACGGGAGCTGCACGTAGTTGAACGGATAGTTGTTCATCCCGACGTAGAACAGCTGGATCATGAGGGTGCGCTGCAGGAACCAGAACATCAGGACCAAGGTCGAGCCGAAGTAGATTTTGAAGAACTTGTTGAAGATCCAAGAATAGACCGGGAAGTGGACGGCAACGATCCACGTATAGACGAACGGGGCCCAAGCGTAGTCCTTCCAATCGATCCAAAACTCCCAGTCGCCGACGCCGATCTGCGAGCTGACGGCAAACATGTTCTGCGAGAAAATCAGCGTCGCCGTGAAGGCGATGAACGTGATCACCTTCGTTGTGAAGAAGGGGGCGCGTACCGTCTCTGGTGCCTCAGCGGTAGCTGTAGCCATGAAATCCCCCCTACCTTCGTGCGACGGGACGACCTGCCCGCACTGGGGCGCTCGTCGGGGCGGGTGCCGGCGCTTCCACCGGGACCAACTCTTTGGCCTTGGCCTCGAGTTGACCGAGTCGGTGCAAGACACGAACGACCTCGGGGACGCCGACGGCATAAATGAACATGAACGTCAGGACGAAGTTCCAATGCGTCGGCATCGAGAAGAACTCCTCCCGGAAGAGGAAGATGTGACCGATCTCGTTGGTGAGCATCGAGCCGAGGGTGAACCCGAAGACCGTGATCGGGAAGACCCACAATGTGATCGGGATATCACCGCGAATGTAGGGTTGCGCCTTCTTCAAGGCATAGAATTGAAACACGATCGCCTCGAACATCATCAAGGCGAAGAACGGCCCGAAGATCATCAGGTGGGGCGGCGTCCACGTGGAGTCCCGCACCAGGAACGAATGCTGCGCGGGATCCCAGATCACCGGGATCGCGACGGCGTTGTACGTGACCGCCGTGATCCACCACATCCACATGAGGTTTCGAAGTGCCCTTCCTTCATCCGCGACACTAAAGACCGGCTTCGAAGCCGACGCCATCTCTTCCATGGACTCCCCTCACTCGCATGCCACGTCCTGGCACGCCCGACCCGGGAACCC
>Ga0209056_10006070_pt1 | contig 12516 bp, 8 predicted proteins | sample GraSoiAngelo_114_FD_185876 | JGI IMG/M metagenome (GOLD analysis project Ga0209056, IMG submission 185876) | Grasslands soil microbial communities from the Angelo Coastal Reserve, California, USA - 14_0903_13_40cm (SPAdes) (version 2) | ecosystem: Environmental > Terrestrial > Soil > Grasslands ... | reverse complement strand
TGCGCAGGACGTTCCAGGAATTGGCCATACGTTCATAGTGCTCACGTAGTTTCAGCAGGTAGAGTTGCTGGTGAGCGTCATTCCAGTAGCCACGTATACCTTCAAAGCAGGCAGTACCATATTGAAGGGCATGAGTTGCCACGCTCACTTTCGCCTCGCTCATGGGAACAAATTTCCCCTCGAAGTAGGCGTATCCTTCTTCAAGACTAAGCACTGGAACTTTGGGGACTTCGGCTTTTGACTCATAGCCGTTTTGTTGAGATGTTGAAGAGTTCGTCTGGGTCAAGAGTTTGCTCCTAAGATCAGAGAAAACACACTACTTTGACAGTGGTGCGAATGGTGTGCAGCTTGCAGCCCGCACACCATTCGCACTATTGAATAGAGATCAAATGGCAGCGGGAGTTTCCTCGCCGCTCTCGACAATATAGAGCAGGTCCGCATCAGTAATGTATTTCTTTCGATCGGCCATAGATACAAAGCGACGATAGGCCTCTTTCAGATCTTCGGCGTTGAGTTTAAGGCCCAGTTGTCGTAAACGAGCGTCGAGCCCATGGCGGCCAGAGTGTTTACCAAGCACCAGTTTAGTATCAGTCCAGCCGACCGATTGAGGCGTCATTATTTCGTAGGTCATGCGGTTTTTGAGCATACCATCCTGGTGGATACCTGCTTCATGGGAAAAGGCGTTCGCTCCGACCACGGCTTTATTGGGCTGGACAGGGATGCCTGTCAGCTGGCTCACGAGTTGGCTGGTAGGTAGAAACTCTTGCGTATTGATGCGAGTACTGATGTTGCCAAAGGCATCTGGCCGGGTTCGAAGCGCCATAACGACTTCTTCCATGGCGGTATTACCCGCGCGCTCACCCAGGCCGTTGACGGTCACTTCAACCTGTCGCGCCCCGGCTTTGATGGCCGCGAGCGTGTTAGCGGTGCCCATACCCAGATCGTTGTGGCAGTGGGCGCTCATGACTACATCATCGATACCTGGGACGCGTTTCGCGCAGGTAACGGAAAAGCGTCTCGTATTCATGCGGCAGGGTGTAGCCGACGGTATCGGGAATATTGATGGTTTAGCGCCAGCCCGGATCGCTGCTTCACAGACGCGGCAGAGGTAGTCCCACTCGCTACGAGTGGCATCCTCCGCTGAAAATTCGACGGTGGGAGAGAGGTTGCGGGCATAGGCAACCATTCTTTTAACCTGGTGTAGTGCCTCTTCTTTATTGAGCTTGAGTTTGTGCTTGAGATGAATTTCAGAGGTAGCAATAAACACATGGATCACTGGACGATCGGCTTCGCGTATACCTTCCCAGGCGGCATCGATGTCGCCGGTGTTTGCGCGGGCAAGTCCAGCTATTGCCACACCACGAGTACGGCGAGCTATCTCTCTGACCGCTATGAGATCCCCTGGTGAGGCAGCCGGAAAGCCGGCCTCAATGATGTCCACATTCAGTCGTACGAGCTGTTCGGCAACCTGTATCTTTTCCTCTGTGGTCATCGTTGCCCCAGGTGACTGTTCACCATCACGCAATGTCGTGTCAAAAATTCGGATTACATCAGGGTCTTCCACGTCCTTTTTCCTCCTTGAGATAAAGAAAGGGGTAAGCGTTAGTAACGTTATTTTGTTGACTCAGCAATTTCTGTTTTCTTATTTGGAGCATTCAGCCAGGGCATCATCGCGCGCAGGTCGCGGCCAACGTGCTCGATCTGGTGCTGAGCATTGCTGCGGCGCATGGCCTGGAAGCTGGGGCGACCAGCCTGGTTTTCGAGTATCCAGCGAGTAGCAAACGATCCATCCTGGATTTCTCGCAGGATCTTACGCATCTCATTGCGCGCGCGCTCATCGATGATGCGTGGCCCTGAGACGTAATCGCCAAACTCAGCAGTATCGCTAATGGAGTAACGCATATAGCTCATACCGCCCTGGTACATGAGGTCGACGATGAGTTTCATTTCGTGCATACATTCAAAGTAGGCTACTTCTGGCTGGTAACCAGCCTCCACCAGTGTCTCGAAGCCGGCACGAATGAGAGAGGTGATGCCACCGCAGAGGACGGCCTGTTCTCCAAAGAGATCGGTCTCGGTTTCTTCTGCAATGGTGGTGCGGAGCACTCCCGCGCGGGTGCAGCCGATGGCGCGGGCATAGGCTAACGTCAAAGCTTCCGCGTTGCCAGTGGCGTCCTGGTGAACAGCCCAGAGGGCAGGGACCCCTACACCCTCGCTGAAGAGGCGGCGCAACATGTGACCGGGACTTTTAGGGGCGACCATCGCCACATCAATATCAGCGGGCGGGACGATTTGTGAGTAGTGCAGGCTGAAGCCATGGGCCGTCATGAGCATTTTGCCAGGAGCGAGGCCGGGGCGGATATCTCGCTCATAGACTTCGCGGTGATACTGGTCGGGGATCAAGACCATGATGACATCAGCCTGCTCAGCTGCCGCAGCTGGCGTCATGACTTGAAGGCCCTCAGCCTCTGCTTTTGCGCGGCTCTTGCTATCAGAGGGGAGACCTACGACTACATTGCAGCCATTATCGTGCATGTTGAGGGCATGGGCATGACCCTGGCTGCCGTAGCCGATGACGGCAATACGTTTCTTTTGCATCAATTCGAGGTTGGCGTCTGAATCGTAATAGATGTTTGGCATAGTTGAAATTACTCCTCTTGCTTGAATTATTCGTACACTTCGCTGGTACCGCGGATCATTGCCACGCAGCCACTGCGGGCGACTTCGCGGATGCCATAGGTTTGTAACAGGGTGACCAGTTTTTCTATTTTGTCGGCGCTGCCAGTCACTTCGAGAGTGACCGTTTCCTGGTTTACGTCCAGGGCATGCGCGCCGAAAAGATGACCAAGTTCAATTATTTCGTTTTGCTGCGCCGCTGTGCTGTTGACCTTAATGAGCGCTAATTCACGTGCAACGGCCTGCTCGGACGAAAGGTTGACAACATGTCGTACATCGACAATCTTGCGTAGCTGCTCCACCAGCTGTTCGACTCCCACCTCGGAATCATGCATAACGACCGTGATGCGCACCACGTTTGGAAGCTCACTGCGCCCAATCGCGAACGTTTGCATATTCGAGCGGCGGCGACGCAGAACACCAACGATACGGTCGAGCATTCCATGGCTGTCATTGGCAAAGAGGACCAGGATGTGTGCTCGACTACCGTCCTGGGAGGCGTTTTCCTGGCCCGCTCGCCCGGGGGGAGCAGCGTGTCTAGTCATGACTGGTATTTTCCTCCACGTGTTCTTCAATCATGTTCGTAATGGCAGAGCCAGGAGCTACCATGGGGTAGACGTTTGACTCCGACTCAATAACGAAATCAATAATGACGGTACCCTCGGTTTCCATCGCTCTGTGTACCGCCGCGGAGACGTCTTCACGCCGCGTAATACACATTCCGGTGAGGCCGTAGGCATCCGCCAACTTCACGTAGTCGGGTCCAGTGATAGGGGTCTCTGAATAGTTGCGCGAGTGGAAGAACTGCTGCCACTGGCGAACCATGCCAAGGTAGCCATTGTTCATGATAGCGACTTTGATGGTGACACCTTGTTGTTGCAGGGTAGCCAGTTCCTGTATGTTCATCTGGATACCACCATCGCCAGCCACAACCCAGACGGGCGTATCAGGAATGCCCATTTTGACGCCCATGGCGGCGGGAAGAGCAAAGCCCATGGTGCCCAGCCCACCGGAAGTGATGTGGCTGTTAGGGCGCGACCAGGTATAGTGGCGCGCGGTCCACATCTGGTGTTGCCCGACATCTGTGACGATGATAGCTTCTCCGTTGGTTTCCGCTCGAATGGCCTCCAGGATAGAAGTTGGATCGGGATACTGCTGGTCGCGCTTGACGTTGCTGGCGAGTTCAGCGTTCCGGGTTTCCCATGAACGTATTTCGTTGATCCAGGAACGATGATCTGCCGGGTTCACGGCCATAGTAAGAGCGGCGAGAGCGTCTTTGGCATCAGCGACAATCGGCACTGTCGCGACTTTGACCTTGTGCATTTCGGAAGGGTCGATATCTATATGGATAATGCGCGCGTGAGGGGCAAACTCACTGACTTTGCCTGTGACGCGATCATCGAAGCGCAGGCCCACGCCGATAAGCACATCTGCCGTGCCGATGGCCTTGTTGACATGAGCCGGGCCATGCATCCCAGGCATGCCAATGTTGAGGGGATGCGAATCAGGTAGTGCACTGAGACCAAGTAGCGTGGTGATGACAGGGATGTTGGTTTTCTCGGCAAAGGCGCGCAATTCATCATACGCCTTCGATAGAATGACACCGTGACCAGACATAATTATTGGACATTCAGCCTTGTTGATGAGCTTTGCCGCTTGAGCGATCGCCGCCGTTGAAACTTCCGGCGTTCGTGTTACGCGGTAACACTCACGTGAGTTCACAGAGGCCGACGGACTGTACTGTGTTTTACTGAGCTGGATGTCTTTGGGGACGTCGATCAAGACTGGACCGGGCCGACCGCCAAGAGCAAGCTTGAAGGCTTCGCGGACAGTGTCAGCGAGGTCCTCGATTTTGCGCACCAGGAAATTGTGCTTGGTAATGGGCTGTGTCACACCGATGACATCGGTCTCCTGGAAAGCGTCGCGCCCGATAAAAGGACGCGCTACCTGTCCAGTGATGGCAACGATGGGGGTCGAGTCCATATAGGCGGTAGCGAGCCCAGTGACCAGGTTGGTGGCGCCGGGACCACTGGTTGCTACACACACGCCGACCTTCCCAGTCGCACGAGCGTAGCCATCGGCGGCATGGGCCGCAGCCTGCTCGTGGCGCACGAGCACATGGCGCAAAGTGGGGTACCCGGTGAGAGCGTCATAAAAGGGCATGATAGCCCCACCCGGGTAGCCATAGAGCAGCTCTACGCCTTCACGCACCAGCGCTTCGCAGAGTATCTGGCTTCCACTCAGCTCTCGAGCGTCCTCCAGGCTTTGCTGACCTGTTCCCCCAATTTGAGTTGTCTCAGCATTCTGCTTTTGCATAACTGTCGCAGCAATAACCATGAACAATGACTCCTTTTGTACAATAAGAAACAATAAAAAAACGAGAACCCCCGAAACGGGAGGTCCTCGTTAGGTTACCTGCTCTGGATTGGTCGCTTCGTTGCTTCCTCTAATCTCCCTGGGAAATGCCTTGCCTTGTGATGAGCCCTACCAGACCTCCAAGTCCAGTAAGGCCGCTAAGGCTAAGGATCCCAAGTACTACAAGAAGAATGGCAAGCACGCGTGCAACTAAAGAAACCGACGTGTAAACGCCGGTTCCGATGATAATGATAGATGCAGTAGCAGCCATACAGAAACACATTCCCTGCATGGCAGAGGGCATACGTTTCGCGCCGTGCTGGCCAGCAGATATTGCTGGCTGTGTTGCTGCGCTAGACATTGCCGGCATAAACGTACTCCTCCAAAGAATACTACTGCGTTTTCAAGGGTTATTTTGCTCCATGAAAGAAAGATCTCAACGGAGGAATTCGACAGCAACATCGCTGGAATTCATACTCATATGAGATATCTTTACTGTTTAAGAGAGCATACACGAAGTGCTGTACTCTTGTCAAGTCCAAAATTTTAGGATTCTTCATTTTTGGGGGTAATTTTGGGAGAGCTAAGGAAATTTTAAGGTTGATTTATCTTTCATTTGCCCTAAAAATAGGTCAAATGACACTCATCTCCTGATAACATTCCGAGGTATACTATTGTTCAGTAAACATTATCTCCCGCAGCCTTTAAGGTGAGCGTTTTTTCGAAGTTTATTGCTCATCAGAGGCATCCCTGCAGGTGAGGGAATGAAAGAGGAGGCATCATGACGTTACGAGGTCTTTATCGTTTTTATCTCTACGCGGTTTTCATCGCTATGTTGCTGTTCGCAACGTCTGGAGTGATACAGCTCCTGACGGTGCTGCTCCAAAGTGTATTCAAGGACCCATACAATACACCCAGCGGCGCAAGCCTGGTGCAGGCGCTGGTGTATGGAATAGTATCGTTGATTACAGCGGCGCTGTTTGGGGGTTTGCATTACTGGCTGATTCGCCGCGATACGCGTAACGATCCCATGGCTGGGAATAGTGCTGTACGCGCCTTTTTTCTGAATGTTGTAGAATTGATCAGTCTTCCATTGGCTGTGGGCTCAGGAACATCTATGATCTCGGCCATAGGACAGCACAATGCAAGCGGACTAAGCAGCTCGGCAGCATTCACCATTACTTTCCTTGGGCTATGGTTGTTGCTCGAATGGGAACGACGACGAGTCCCGGCGAACTCGGGAACTGCGCTTGTATTCCAGAGGCTGCACCTCTATGGCACGCAACTCATATTACTTTTCATCCTCACTTCTAGCTGGCTCCAGTCGATAGGGCAACTGGTGGATAAAGTTTTCTTCGGTGGAGCAGGCGCGTTAGCTACATGCGCTGGTAGCACTGGATGCCAGGGGTCTGACCTTGCCGCTGTACTTGCCAATGTGATAAGTACACTCTGGGTAGTGTTGTTCTGGATAGGCTACGGCTGGCTAAGCCGCAATGATACGGCTTCTGCGTTTCGCAGGGTGTTTCACTTCATTGGTTTTGGTTTTGGCATCATAACGGTGCTGGTCGGCATCTATCGAGGGGTAACACTGATTTTTTTACTAGCCATCTTCAAAGGGTCCTTACCGGCTCATAGCATTTCAGGATCATTCGCGGAGTATGATGTAATATCACCCCTGAGCCTTGGCATGCTTGTGGTAGGAGCCTATGTTATCTGGCTGCAAAAGGCAGTATTGAACCATCCTGAAGAGAGCGTTTCGGTGTTTTTGACGGGGCTGGCAATAGCTGCAGCCCTGGCTGGTGCGGCCTTCTGGTCTGGCTGCGGGTTGATTTTGCTGAATATATTAGGGCATTTTTTCCCTTCAACCACACCGGCAACGCCGGAAAACTGGGCAACCGCGATTGCCCTTTTCATGGCAGGCATCGCTTATATTCCCCTGGGTCTCCTGCTGCGCATCCACAGTACGCGGGCGGCATTTCTCGTACCCCTGCGAGGATTCACTTTTGCGCTGCTTGGCGGTGGAATACTGGCGGCGGCCATTGGTGGGGCAACCGCGCTCTATGCATACGGAACAGCAGCGCTCGGTTCTGCCCTGGATAACTGGGTCTATGTCGCACAGACGGGTATCGCTGCATTCGTAATAGGTGTGCTGATCGTGGGGATTTACCTGTGGACAAGCATACGTGAAGGTTTCTTTGGCGGCAGCATGAAGCAGCAGGGAGTGGAGGCGAAGCCCCCGGCGGGAGAAGTACACGTAGCAACACATGACCTGGCACAAGCAAATGGAGCACCTGGCCCGTCAGTGAAGGAGACGCAGACTATGCAAGCAGGGCAAGTGACGACGGTCGCCACAACTCAGCCTGTCGGGGAGATTGTAGACGAGTTGTTAGCTGGGAAGATTAGCCGTGACGAGGCGGTAGCGCGCATTGAGAAGGTAGCTAAGTGACGCATCAGATACATGACTAAGGGAGTGGAGGGGCAGCGTCTGGTGGTGGGAGTTCGAGCGTATCGCTATACTGTGAAGCCAGGGTAGGACATTCGGAATTGTCGGGATGCCACCACCATAGGCGTTGAATCACCTCTCTTGCTCCTGGAGTCCAACGAAAATCAATTTCGCCGATATTGGCATAACCAATAATGTGTACACCTGCTTTCCACTTGCTCAGCCACTCCTCATGGTGGAAAAGCGCCTCCGTGAGCCTGTTCTTACGTTTCTCCAGCCTGCGCTGTACTATACTTGCTCCTTTTATTGACCCACGCACAATGCGGTGCGTTCCCATGGGTAGCATTTCGGGAGCCTGTTCAGCGGCAAGTGACCTTCTCGCCAGTTTGCGCCTGGCCAATTCAAGTCTTCCTTCCGCGAAGGCTATTGCTCTTATGGCTATACGCTTCAATCCGAATGTCAACCTTGCAAGAGACATGCGAGGTCTTTGTCTCTGATCAAGGGCCAGATCCTTAGCATTGAGGGGGTTCATCGAGTCAGGAATATAGCGCAAGCGGTAGCTCCGGTCTGGCAGCGTGTCTTTGAACGCCCTCTTTGGCCAATTCTTTGCGGGTAATACTATTTCATAAGGGGTTCGCAAGGCGTCTAAAAACCTTGGCACCGACCACCAGAAGAGCAGGGTACGTGAGCGTATAATTGTGAGCATTTTTTTCAGGATATGGCGTTTACCCGTTTCTACGTCCCAGGCAAAGAAATCCAGCGTTGGCATACGGGTTCGTCTCAAGAGGTGGTAGAGATACGGGTAGCCTACAGCAAGCGCGGCCATCTGAGAGCTTGAGCCTTCATTGCGTAAAGGGCTGGATGTGTAATCAATGATTTTGGCAGTAGCGGAACTCGCATGATCCCAATAATCCAGGCTCGCAGCAAAGGCGTAATGAACATCTCCGGAGAGAAAGACGACTCGTTTCATGGCGCTTACGGCGCAGAGTAAGGCTTGAAAGGTCCCCCATTCTAAATTCCATGCCTCCCGGTCAAAGGCGTAATTATCTTTGATGCGCAACCGACTCCAAAATTGAATAGCCTCCATAAATCCCACGCCGAGCACAGGAGCAGCAGAAATAATAATAGTTACCTCTGCGTCCTTGCGCTCTGCAGCAACTATCTGTCGCTTGATCGCATCGGGAGCCAACAGCCCCGGAAATTCGCTTGGGGAGCGGTAGAGGCGTTGGGTGCGAGTATCGAGGACGATCAGTTGATAGCGAGGAGCAGAATAGGTATAGTACCAATGGAGTGCCCTGGGGGAATGCGGCAGTTCGCCGCTACCTTCAAAAGAGGCAGGCAAACCGATAATTTCGGCGATGGTATCCTCCTGCCGGTCCAGTTCATCACCTCGATTTGTATCAATGGCTTCAAGGAGGGCGATACCATTTGGCTGATCAAATTGCTCCGGAGTATTGCCCCACGCCTGGAACAAGGCATACGCCGTGATGGCGTTACGCACGACGCGACGTCCCAATGGGCTGCTCAGAACTCTCCGGCACCATGTGCCGTCCAGGAACCAATCATCGGTCACGTCGTGGTCATCACAAATTGTATACGTAGCGGTGTTCGCCAGCGCGCGGCGCACTTGTGGTAAAGTAGAACGAAATGTACGCAGCCTTTCCATGTGATCAGCGAATGTGATCTCTGCTTTTTTCTGTTTTTCAGGCCGAGGTCGCGCCTCAGGATACACATTCCATATATCTTCGGCGCCGGGCAAGTCATCTGGCCAGAGCACATCCGACCAGGCAAAAAGGTGCATGGCAGCGTATTCTGCAAAGGCGAGCAAGTGGTTTTCAGGCGTGGACGTGGTGAACATAGCCTTGTTCTGCACCACCTCTCTCCGTTCTCCTGGTGCCAACATACGAGCGGGTATTTGTACCAGCGGGAGCACTTCTTCCTTGTTTCCCTCAAAGAGAATATTGCCTGCATCTATCAAGGCAAACAAGAGCGACGCGGCTACATCATCTCCGTAGATCTGATCACCAGTCATAAAAAGCTGTTGAGGGCGGTCTGCCAGGTTCCCGGGGGCACTCTCGAGCATGGTATCTACTGCCGACAGCATCTCTTTGCCAATTCCATGCGGTTTGCGGCAGGAGCCATGAAGTAACTTGACCTGGTTCAAATCTTCATGTGGCAAGACGAAGCTGGGAAGTGGATGCCCGGGATACACCAGGCGATGAAGCGGATCAGCAGATGAAGGGTCAATCGTGAGAATGCCCGGCGTGTCAAGATCAGCAAATGCTCCCGCTACGTAATTTTCAGGTGTGTTATCAGGTTGAAAGAACATATTATAGTAGTAGAGTTCGCCCCAGGCCAGTTGCTCTTGTTCGTTCGTGGTAGAAGCTGTGACAGCTACAATATGCAAGTGGTCACCGAGGCGGACTGTCTGGCGCGTTCCTTCAATGCGCTGAACAAGCTTTCCCCCGGCATTTCCGGCATAGATGCGCAGAATGACCCTGCATGATGCCTTCAATGCCAGCCAGACAGTAACGGCCCCGGGCTCAGCGCGCCGCAACATGGGACCTGCAAGAATAAGTGGTAGGGTCGAGAATCTTTCTGCTAATGGTGTCCAGGACATGTGATGCACTCCTTCAGATTTAGCCTTTGTCCAGGCCAAGTGGAACATTCCTTAAAGAGGTGTACCTGGCGCCGGCTCGCATTAGTTCGCTTTTCATGACACTCAGGTGGCGTACGCGAACGAGGGGGGAGCGCGGCTGGCGATCTTGTACAGCGAGCAAACGCTGCAGGCGCTGTTGTTCTTCCGGCCTGAGGGGCACTTTGATACGCGCGAGCGTCAGATGTGGTGCAAAAGGACGTGTATCAATTTCAAAGCCACGTTGCGCGAGCTCCAGGTTCAACTGGTGATGGAGAAGCTGAAGGTTACCGGCAGGTTCTTCGACGCCGATCCAGATGACACGAGGCTGGCGTGGTGAACCAAAGATACCCGGGTGCGAGAGACGGTATTCAAAGGAGGGAATCGACCGAGCGGAGAGTTCAGCCGCGCGTGTTGCTTCAGCCAATTGCTGATCATTCAATTCGCCGAGGAACGCGAGGGTAAGATGAATTCCCACGGGATCAACCCAGCGAGGGCCGGGCAGATCCTGCGTCATGCGGTGAATTATCTCACCCAAATAGCGTTGCAGAGATTCATCTTGCTCTAGAGCAATAAATGTGCGTGTCATGCGGCAAAAAGCATTGCGTCAAGTTCTGTACCATCAATCGTTTCAACCTGGATCAGGTGCTCAGAGATAGCGATGAGTTTGTCTTTGCGCTCACGCAGAATGTTGATTGCAGTTGTGTAGGCCTGTTCGACCAGGAAGGAGACCTCCCTGTCAATTTTGGCCGCTGTCTCGGGGCCGATGGAAGTGCTGCCATCGGGTTCCACTTTGAGCGCAACATTTCCGAGGGGACTCATACCAAATTCACAGACCATGCGGCGAGCTATATTCGTGACATACTCGAAGTCCTGGCTGGCACCTGTCGTAATATCTCCGAAAATAAGCTCTTCAGCGGCACGCCCTCCCATCGCACCGGCCATCTTCGCCAGCAGTTCTGAGCGGCGCATGAGATAGCGATCCTCAGCCGGAGACTGAACGGTGATACCGAGGGCCATTCCCCTTGCTATGGCTTGCACCTTGCGCACAGGATCAGTACCTGGCATGGAGCGCATGACAACGGCGTGTCCCACTTCGTGATAGGCAATAATGGATTTTTCAGCCTCTGTAATCACACGGCTCTTGCGTTCGGGGCCGGCCATAACACGCAGGATTGATTCTTCGAGTTCTGGCATGGAGATGAGTGACTTGCTACGGCGTGCCGCTAAAAGCGCGGCTTCGTTCAACAGGTTGGCGAGGTCGGCACCGGAGAAGCCAGCCGTTTGACGAGCAAGTTCATGCAGCGCGATATCGCTTTCAATAGGTTTGCCTTTGGCATGAACCTCAAGGATGGCAAGGCGGCCACGGATATCCGGTTTGTCGAGCATAACCTGGCGGTCAAAACGTCCTGGCCGCAGCAGGGCAGAGTCAAGGACATCAGGGCGATTGGTCGCGGCGATAACGACAACGTTGGTCTGCCTGTCAAAGCCATCCATCTCTACAAGCAACTGATTGAGCGTCTGTTCACGCTCGTCATTGCCTCCGGCGTTGCCATTGTTTCTCTGGCGACCAACGGCGTCGATTTCATCGATGAAAACAATGCAAGGCGCGTGCTCTTTGGCCTCTTTGAAGAGGTCTCGCACACGTGCCGCACCGACACCAACGAACATCTCCACAAATTCGGAGCCGCTCACGCTAAAGAATGGGACGCCAGCTTCACCCGCCACAGCGCGTGAAATAAGTGTTTTACCTGTACCCGGTGCACCGACAAGGAGAACGCCCTTGGGGATACGCGCACCCATTTCGGTAAAGCGTGAAGGTTGTTTGAGGAAATCGACAATCTCCTCAAGTTCCATTTTTGCTTCTTCAACACCTGCCACATCGTTAAAGAGAATAGAGGGGCGAGATTCGTTAAAACGCCTGGCTTTCGATCGCGCAAAAGGAGCAGCATGTCCCCCTATACCTGAGCGACGCATGATGAAATAGATGCTGCCAACGACAAGCACTATCAAGACCAGGTCAATTAGAGCCTGTGACAATTGATCGCTCTGACCACTGTCGATGGTGACAGATACACCGTCATGCCGAAAAATATCTGTAACTGTCTGTCCATCTTCTTTGAATGCACGATATTTTTGACCATTCGTACCTGTGGCAAGAATCTGGTTGCCACTGATCGACACAGTTTTTATTTTGTGCTGATCGGCCATGTTGAGCACGTCAGTAACTGGTTTATCTACCGTACTGTTACGCCCCGCTGTGAAGTACCCAACACGTAGTGCTACAAATCCCAGGATACCTATTCCAAGGAGAATAAAGAAGGCTGAAACACCATAGCGTATCAAGCGCGAGTATTTCCTACTAGCTTTCTGAGTAGACTTGGGATCACGATTATTTTGTTGAGGT
>Ga0209056_10006068_pt1 | contig 12518 bp, 10 predicted proteins | sample GraSoiAngelo_114_FD_185876 | JGI IMG/M metagenome (GOLD analysis project Ga0209056, IMG submission 185876) | Grasslands soil microbial communities from the Angelo Coastal Reserve, California, USA - 14_0903_13_40cm (SPAdes) (version 2) | ecosystem: Environmental > Terrestrial > Soil > Grasslands... | reverse complement strand
GCGCGACGCGATCTCCGAAATCCGGCGGTACGCGCTCGGCCGTGAAGACCACGAGATGGCGGCCCGGGGGGTCAGCGGGCGCCACGCTCGGGGCGAGTACACCGCGGCGAGCGGGCTCGGTTAGCTCGCGTTGATCTTGGCAGGCCTGGAGCGCAAGGGCAGCGCCCAGTGCGATGAGTTGCGCTGCGGGGCGGTTCATCATGGCTTCCCTCCCGGCCGCGTCGGCGAGCGAGTCACAGGCACTCGCGACGTCGAGCCGCGAGGCAGCGTGGCGGAGCCGGGGGGACGTCGAGCAGGAGCCCCCACCCTTGGCCGCAGGGCTGCAGCACGTTTGAGAGAGGGCGTGAGGTTCACCCTCGGGTCGGAACCGGGCCGTGACATCGACCCCGCGCGCGCAATGCTGGAGCTCGGCGGCGGAGGCGGATAAGCGAAGTTCGAGGGATCGGAGTAGCCGCCGTCCTTCACGGCCACGACGAAGTACGCGTAGTAATAGGCGCTTTCCGTCCTCTCAGCCATAGCGTTCAATGCGGAATCCCACCTCGTTGCTGGACTGGTCGAGCCATATGCCGTACACGCTGCTGCTCGACGTCGGTTGCACGCCTAGGCCCGATGGAGCGACGGGCGGCGTCGTGGCGAGCACCACCTGGGCGGCCTCCGAGCTGCCGGACGATCCGCCGTCCTTCATCGCATACACGGCATACCAGTACGTGTTGTCGGTCGTCAGCCCGGCGTCGTGATAGGCCATGGTGTTGGCGGGCAGCGTCGCGACGACGCTCCAGTCGGCCCCGCCGCCGGCGCGCCACACCCCGAACCCGTCCTCGACCGCGGAGTTGTCGGTCCACGTCAGTTCCACGGCGGTGCCACCAACCGGGTTCGCCACGAGGTTCGTCGGAGTGGCCGGCATGGCCGTGCAGTCGACGTTGGACGGGCCGGAGTCGCCAAACGAGTTCACGGCAAACACACGGTAGCAGGCCGGCCTGTCGTCGCCGGGGTACGGGTAGTTCACGAGGAAATCCGTGAGGGACGTGACGTTCGCGCTCGTCGTGCCGGCGCTTGTCCAGGGTCCGGTGCTCGCGGCGGCGCGCTCCACGCGGAATCCGGTCTCGTTCGACGAATTGTCGGTCCAAGTGATGTCGAACGCGTAGCCGAGGCGTGGCGCGGCGTTCACAGCGGATGGCGCCGGAGGGACTGGCGCGGCGGGCGTCGTCGCACAGGCAGCGCTCGAGAACGCCGAGTAAGTCGTTTTGCCGCCGTTCGTCCGGAACGCGCGGACCTCGTAGCAGTACTGCGTCGAGCCGGCGAGCCCGCCGTTGCCGTAGCTCGTGGCGTTGGCCCCCGCGGTGGCCACCAGCGAGAACGCGCCGCTCGGCCCGGTCGTCGAGCGGTAAACCTCGAAGCCGCTCTCGTTGGACGAGTTGTCCTGCCAACCGACGTTGATCTGATTCCATGACGCGGCGACAGCGCTGGTGTTCGACGGCGCCGCCAGCGTTGGCCCAGGCTGGCCGCCAGTAGCTGCCTCCACCCGTGGCGCCATCGGCTGCTTGCGATCACAGCCGCTGAAGATGACGGAGAGCAAGAGGACCGCATACGCGAACCTAAAGCGGCGCAAGGTCATACACCCTCCGTAGTGGGGACGGCTCTGTAGAGTGGTCGACCTTCGGCGGTGAACCACTCCCCCGTGCTACGGACGGCCGCTGGCCGGTTGCTCAGCGTAGACTTTCAGCTGGCGAGCGAAGGGGAGAGTCCGGGGGAGGAATTCGAGCCGCGAGGCTAAGGCCCCAAGGTATACGCGCTCTTCGCGGTCAAGCCTACTCGGGGACTATCGCCCCCGAACGAGCGTGAAGCCGGCCCAGAAGAACGGGTGGGCTGTGCTCGGGTTGCGTAAGGCCGCCCGCTGGGCCAGGGCGAGCGCCTCGGCCTCGGGCTGTCCGGCGGCGAGCTCCCGATAGAATCGCTCCATCAGCCGCGCCGTCGCGACGTCGGCCACCGGCCAGAGCGTCGCCAGGACGTTGGACGCGCCGGCGTACAGGAATCCCTGCACCAGCCCCACCCAGTCGTCGCCCGGGGGAACGTCGGCCAGCGTCCCCGCGCCGACCCCGGTCTGGCACGCACTCAGTACGAGCAATCGGGTCCGCAGCGTGAGGCCGAACGCCTCATGCACCTCCAACCGTCCGTCCTCGCCGCCCCCCGCGCCAAGCTCGACGTAGGAAAACAGGGGGTTGTACTTGTTGAGGACCCCGTACGTGGCGAGATGAATGACGCCCTGCCCGGGCGCGAGAGCGCGGAACGCGCTCTCGGTGGCTTCCGCGCCGATGAGCACGCGCGCCCGGTCGCCGTAGATCCGCCCGATGGCGGCGACCTCTGCCTGGGAGCCCGGCAACGCCGCGGTCCGGGGTGCAAGGGCGAGCACACCACTGCCGGCCGTCCCCCCCGGGCGCTCGCGCAGCCGCAGCCAGACGGACGCCGACGGAACGTACTCCAGCACATACCGCTCTACCAGGAGCTGCTCCGGCGGACCCGGGCCCACGAGCGCCGCGAAGGGCAGGTAGTGCAACTCGGCGTGCGGCGCGATGAGTAGCTGCCGCTTGCCCGCGAGCAGGCCGGTCGCCTCGACCGGTGCGACCAGCTGCCGGTACAGCCGCCGCAGCGACGGCCACCAGGCAGGCCGGGCCGCCCCCGCCGTCGGGCTCGCGAGCGTGGAGCGCGCGAAGTCCACCTGGGCCGCCAGCGTGCTGTGACTCACCTTGAGGTCGAGGGCTGCCACCGTGTCTCGCGTGACGACGAAGACGACGGTGGTCGAGTCGCCCGCTAGATACTCGAGCAGGGCCTCATCCGGTGTCAGCGCGCTCATCACGTCCCGGGTGGGCGCGACCTCCCCGTGCAGGAGCGCTGCGTACGTCGGAGTCGCCTCGCGCATCTCGAGTAAGAGCGCGCGGTAGGCTTCCTGGGCGCTATCCAGCGCTGCGTCCGTGGCCCGTGTGGCCGCGCCTGGGCGCGCTGGGTCACGGAGAGCTGGCGCGCTGTCAGGCGAAGCCTCAAGCTGCCGTGTAAGCTCTGCCATCCTGCGGCGGAGATCCTGCTCGCGGGTTGCCAGCTCCGGCGCCACGTCGCCCGCCGCAACGCGCCCCTGTGCCAAGAGGTCGAGCATCTGCCGCTCTCGCAACCGCTCGCTCGTCTCGAACGCGGCCTCCGTCCGCCCGCGCTCCCGCTCGACGAACGCGAGCTCGACGTAGACATTCCACTTGTCCTCCCGAAACGCGGCTCGGTGCTCTGGCAGCGGCAGGCCTCCGGAAACCCGCTCGATCTGCTCAATGCCCTTACGCAGCTCCCCCGCAGCTTCAGCGAGCGCACCACGACTCCGGAGGGCCCCCCCCAAACCTGCGTACAACTGCCACGTGCTGGCGGCTGGTCTGGTGCCGAGGCGCGTGAGGCCGCGTCGGTACAGGGACTCGGCCGCGAGCGCGCGTCCCGCTTTCACCTCGAGATCGCCGAGCATGGCCAGTGCTTTGGCCTCGTCTGCGGGGGCACCAAGCGAGCGCAGTGTGTCAATTGCCTCGCCGAACGCCCGGCGCGCGAGCGCAGTGTCCCCGCGGCGCCAAGCGGCCAGGCCGATTTCCACTCGGATATTGGCCCTGTTGTGGGGATCAAGGCCCACCATCGGCAAGAGCTGCTCGAGGATCGCTTGAGCTCGAGGATAACTCTCCCGTTGCAACAGCACTTCTGCCATCCCTTGCCTCGCAAGAATCCTCGAGGTTTGGTCCTCCATCGTCTCGGGCCGCGCCAGCCGCTGGGCGCGCGCGTATTGCCGCTCGGCCTCCGTCAACTGATTAAACTTCAAGGCGAGATCCCCGCGTGCGCGCGCGAGCTCGGCCAGCGATGCTCCGCTTCGAGGCTTGCCTGGACGGCTCGCGAGCGCCTCCGCACGTTCCAGCTCTGTCCGCGCGCGTTGCAGGTCCCCCATGAGAGCGCGGGCCTCCGCAAGCTCCACGTGGATGTCGATTTCGTTGATGTCGGGACCCGGTCCGATGCGTCGCGTGATCCCGGCAGCTTCCGAGAGAGTCGTCACGGCCCCGGGAAAATCTCCGCGACGAAGGGCCAGCCTTCCAAGATTCACGAGCGTTTGCGCCTCGTACATCTGGTTGCCCTGCTCGCGACGGATCGAGAGCGATTCGCGCAACCGCGCCACAGCCTCGGCGTAGTCACCCTCTCGCTCCGCGATGGCACCGAGGTTACTGAGGATGATGGCGATGCCACCAGCGTCACCGATGCTCCGCACCACCGCCAGTGCCGACTCGAAGGCATGACGCGCCCCCGCCAGATCACCCAGGGTCATGCTGAGGGCGCCCAGATTACTCTGATCGGCAGCCAAGCCGAGGACATCTCCGCTTCGCTCCCGGAACGGTTTAGCGCGGGCATACAGGTCGCTGGCGCGCTGCAAGTCACCACGTTTCCAGTTCACGAGTCCAAGCAGGTTTAGGACATTCCCCAGCATTCGATAGTCGCGGATCCGCTCCGCGTAGCCTTGGGCGAGGCCGAGATATGACTCGGCGCTGTCGTATCGCTGGGCGAAATAGAACCCTGCTCCCATTGCGGTGAGGGTGGCCGCGATTCCGGCACTGTCTGCCAGTGTTTGGTAGCCTCGCAGGCTCTCGCGCCAGACTCGCAGCGCTGCGTCGGCCCCGACGGTCCGGACGGTCGCTTTGCCCGCGCGAAGGGCGCTATCTGCCGCCAAGGTCGCCTGGCGAGCGGGGGGCGGTAGGGACCGGAAGCGCGCGATCCAACGCACGAAGAACGAGTCCTGCCAGGCCACGGCATAAGCGCTGGCGAGCCGCTCCGCTACGGGGAAGGCGACCTGCGCGCTGTCTTCGCTGCCTCCGGCGGCGGTCCGGAGCTGGCTTAGCAATTTGCGCGCTTCATCGTTCCGTTGCCGCACCCGCTCGACAAGCGCCGAGTCGGGTCCATCTCGCGCGAGCGCGCGCAGGGAGTCCGTCTCAGGGTTCTGTACCGCCTGCGAGAGGATGGAAAGCGCTGTGAGGAGGGAAATCATCGCGAGGGCCCCCCGACAGTGAACTCCACTAGATCGGAGGCGGTCCAGCGGCGCCATTCAGTTTGTGCCTCGACTTTCCAGAAGTACCTGCCCCGAGGAACGAGCTTGACGGAGCCCACCAGCGCCACCGCGGTATCTGAGGTTTCCAACGTCCAGAGCACGGCGCCTTCTGCGTCGTACAGCCTCAGGCGGTACCGCACAGCCCGCGGCACGCCGGACCAGACGAACCGGTGGACCCGAGCCACAGACGCGCGTGGGGCGACCGGCATGGGTGCGACAGCGGTCGTCAGCGTCGTGTCCCTCAGGCTGGGCGTCGAGTCGTCGTCACCCCCGCGCGACACGAACAGCAAGGCGAGTGCTGCCGCCGCAGCGAGCCCCAGCGGCAACGACCAGCGGCGCCACAAACGCCCGGCCGGCGCACGTGCGGCACCCGAGAGCTCCGGTGCGAGGGTCGGATCGGCAAGTAGGCGGGCCGCGGCTTGGACCACGGATCGGCAGCGCGCGCAACTCAAGAGATGCGCAACCACGGGCGCTCGCGTCTCCGTGCCCAAGCGCCCGGCCACAAGATCCGCGACCGTGAGCTCGTCCAGGCAATCGTCGGTCTCGGACAACCGCTCGAGCGACACCGGCGCCCGCAGTGACTCGGCCGCCTCCCTGAGCCGCGCGACCTCGGCGCGACAGGTAGGGCAGCCCTCGACGTGCCGCGCGGTGGCCGGGTCACCTTCGCCGAAGGCGTGGGGAACCAGGGACTCGGGGACGGGGTGAGTCACGCGGCCTCTCCGAAGCATGGCCCTTCGCATCGACCACGTGATACGGACGGTCGGCTCGGGACTGCTCGCGTACGCCTCACAGGTCTCCCCCTTTGATCCCTGCTTGCTCGAGGCGAGCGCGGACGACCGCGAGGGCGCGATACACGCGGTTATAGACCGTCTTGGCGTTAGGGTATCCGAGGGCGCGGGCCACCTGTTCGGCGGGCATCTCGTCGACCACATAGAGCCGCACGGCGAGCCGGTCGCCGGGGGGAAGAGACTCCAAGGCGGCGGCCAGCACCTGCTGCTGCTCAGCGAGTTCCGCTGGATCGGCGGCAGGCGGATTCAGGGAACCCTCCGGTCGCGGGCCGGCGAGCCCCGCCATAAGCGGTTCCCCGCGACTGGACGCCGCGGCGCGGCAGGTCTCGCTCAGCTCCCGTAGGAACTCACCGAACGAGAGGTCGGGGCCGCCGAGGGAGCGGAGCAGCTCGTACGCCTCCACGTGCGGCCGCTGCTCGAGGAAGACGTACTCGAAAATGCGTTTGCGTACTGGGGGGAGCGCTGCCGCGAACGCATTCAGGCGTGAACGGCCGTCGCGATGGCGGAACCAATCGACCGTCAGGTTGTGCACCACCACGACGAGCCAGGTGGAGAACGGACGGTTGGGGTCGACGCGGTCCGCGCAGCGACGGAGGCGGGCGAAGTCGTCGCCGCGCAGGGCCTCGCACACTCGTGCGAAGACGTCCATGACTTCGTCGGGCTCGGTGGTGTAGTGGCGGATCGCGCCGAAGATGAGACGGCGGTAGCGCTCGATGAAGAGATCCCACGAGGCTTCGGGATCACCCGCCTCGAGCGGAGCGATCCAGGATTCCACCATGGGCCCTCCGGTCCAAGGGAATTCATATAGCGGCGGAACTATCGACGGTCAACCGTCGGCCGCATAGGTCCCTTGGGCCCCCCCGGCGTAGAGGTCGCTTGACGCGCTGGTGGCAAAACTGGTGGCAGACAGAGCGGGAATGGAGGTATTTCGGCGGACTCCGACGGAAAGGGCCTCGTCGGACAAGCTGACGCAGCGGTTGTCGTTAGGACGAGGAAGGATCAGGAGGGAAGGCGATCGAGCCCCTTAGCAAACCGCCGCCTTCAGCCACTCGGCCACCTCTCCCCACCAGCGGCAGAAGTATCCTCAGAGCCCACCTCGCCAGCAAGGGCGGTCGAGCACAAATCTGCCTCACTTACGCCGCACACCTGTCACGGCGGGGCCACACAAATGTCGTCCCCGCGATACGCCCCCAGGCGTGGCGGAATGCCCGTGATGCTTGTCACGCTGCGCCTTGGCGCTTCGCCCTTCACACCTGGCACCGGCCTTGCCCCTGCGCGCAGGCATGACGCGAACGGCGATCGTACTGGCTGCGGCGGCACTCGCTGGGTTGTCCACACCGGCGAACGCCCAAGAGGCTGCCCTGAAGAGCTTCAACTTCGGGGGGACGTCGCACGTCGACCGCCTGCCCAACCCGCTTCTGACGTCGTTTTCGACCGACGTCGGAAGTGTGACCGGGCTTCGTGTGGATAGGCAAGCCCTGCATGTGGTCGCAGTCACCCAGCCGACGCGTCTGGCGTTGAGCACCTCGGCCATCACCGGGCTCCCGGCGCGTGTCTCCTGGAGCCAGACGCACACCGCGCTCGCGGGCGCGTTCGTCGTGACCCTGCTGATGGATGCGGCGCAGACCCGCGAACTGGCCCGACGTGGCTGGCCCGGTTTCCGCGAGGCGAACCCGCTCCTCGGCGACCGGCCGAGCGTGGGTCAGGTGAACACGTACACGGCCATCGCCGGCTTGAGCGTGCTGGGCGCCGCGGCCGCGCTTCCGCCCAAGGTCCGGCCCTGGCTGCTCGGCGCCGCGATCGCGGTGCAAGCGTTCACCGTGGCCGGCAGCGTGCAGAACGGCCTCCCGATCCGGTTCTTCTAACCAGCGACCCTCAGTCGTACCCTGCGAGCCCAGGCTAAAGCCCGGGCCCGGTGAAGCATTACCCTTAAAGGGTGACGTTCCACTCGCTCTCCGGGGTCAACCGCTCCATCGTCTCCTGCACTCGCTGCGCACGGCTCCGCTCCTTTCACCTGACGCGGATCAGCGCTCGCCCGTCGTGAGCGCCGTCGCGACGCTCGTCGTCCCGAGCGTCCACACCACGGCGTGAATCGGTGCGTCCAGGTGCAAGTCTCCCGGGGAGCTCCACCCCGCGATCTGACCCTGGCGGTTGACGGCCAGCGCAACGCTGGGCCCACTCCCCAGGCTGCCGAGATCGATCATCGTCGTGCCGTTCCAGAGGAACGCATGACATCCGACCTCATAGTTGTAGCAGGTGCTCGAGGGGAGGGCGGCCTGGCCCACCACCTGGCCGCGGTCGTTCATGGCCATGGCATGGCTGTCCGCACCGCCCAGCGTGCCCAGGCTGCGCATAGTCGTCCCGTCCCAGAAGAACGCCAACTCCTGCGCGGGAAGGACTCCCGCCGAGAAGCCGGCGACCCGTCCCCGCGCGTTGATGGCCGTCGCGCCGCTGAACCAGGACGATGGATCCCCGGGCCAGTCGTCACCCCCCACTGCACCGAGGTCCTGCATCGCGGCACCATCCCAGAAGAACGCGTGCGAGGTGCCGGAGGCGAGACTGCTGACCCCCGCGACCTGTCCCCGCTCGTTGATGATGGTTCCCACGCTGGTGCCACCCCCGAGGGTCCCGAGGTCCATGAGCGTCGTGCCGTTCCAGAGGAACGCATGCGACACACTGAACCCGGTCACCTGACCGCGGCGGTTGATCGCCAGCGCCCGACCGAGCCCGAGATCACGGAGGGCACCGCGATCCCACACGACGGCGTGGACGTCGCCGGCGACGATTCGGCTGAAACCGACCACCTGGCCGGTCGCGTTGAGGGCGGTGGCTTCGCTGTAATCGCCGCCCAGGGTGCCGAGGTCGTGCACCGTCGTGCCGTCCCAGAGGACCGCGTGCCTTTCACCGGAGGCGACGACACTCGTGAACGCCACCTGGCCGGCGTCGTTGAGCGCGATGAACGGCGTACCGAAGGTGCCGCCCGCGAACACGCCGAGATCGCGCATCGCTCCGCCGTCCCAGAAGAACGCGTGGCGCTCGCCGGTCGCGGTCGTGCTGAAGCCGGCCACCTGGCCTCGGGCGTTGATGGCCAGGGCTTCACTGTGGCTGCCCCCGAGGGTGCCGAGGTCCGTGAGGGCGGCAGCGGTGACGGCGGCGAGCTCCGGTCGCCCAGGCTCCACCGGATTCAGCGGGCTGCTGCAGCTCGTTGTGAATAGGGAAACGAACAGGGTAGCGATGGCCGAAGGGCAGAGCCCGACGGGTGTTGCAGCGCGCATGGGGCACCTTCTCCCTGACATGCGTTGCCGTGTCGTAGCACATGCGCTGCAGCACGGCAGCGCGGGTGGGCTGAACTCCTCAGCGGCGATTCTCGCTGCAACGTTCGCGCCCCAGACGGTGATCGTCCGCACACCGGTCCCTTGACTTGCCGCGGCGGGGACCGATGGGTCCTTCCTCGGCTCGGCCGCAGCGCTCCTGTTCACCCCTGCCGCAAACGTGTGGGGCCTTGGTTACAGGAATCCGCGCGCCGCGATCCGCCCCCGGCGTGGCGGGATGCCCAGGCTAAAGCCGGGGCCCCCGCCCGTGAAGCATTACCCTTAAAGGGTGACGTTTCACTCGCTCTCCGGGGTCAACCGCTCCATCGTCTCCTGCACTCGCTGCGCACGGCTCCGCTCCTATTGTCGCCGGATCGCGCGCGAGAAGAAACCGGAATTCGCGGATTGGACCTACTGGGGAAAACCGGTGCCCGGGTTTGGAGATCCCGGTGCCCGGCTCCTGATCGTCGGTCTCGCGCCGGCGGCCCACGGAGCCAACCGGACCGGTCGCATGTTCACGGGCGATTCGAGCGGGCGCTGGCTCTACGAGGCGCTGTACCGCTTCGGGTTCGCGAGCCAGTCAGAATCGCTCAGGCGGGACGACGGCCTGACGCTGATCGACTGCTACATCACGGCCGCCGCGCGGTGCGCACCGCCCGGGAACAAGCCCAGCCGCCTCGAGCTCGATCGCTGCCGGCGCTTTCTCGGCGCCGAGGTGCGGCTGCTCTCACGGGTCCGTGCGGTGGTGACGCTCGGCCGCATCGCGCACGAGAGCTGGCTCAAGGCCGCGGGGTGGTGGGATCGACTGTCGCCGCGGGCGCGACCGGCATTTCGTCACGGCGCGGCGAGCGAGATGCCGGACGGCACGATCGTGATCGCCTCGTATCACCCGAGTCGCCAGAACACGAACACGGGTAAGCTCACCCGTGAGATGTGGTACGATGTTTTTCGGAAGGCGAGGGCGTCGCTCGAGGAGGGGGCTACCGGATCTCGAACTCCGCGCTGACGTCATAGTCGTCCACGGCGCAGACCCCGACGTGGGCGACGTAACGGCCGGGCAGCGGGGCGGCATCGCGGGGTAGACGGATCTGATCGCGGTAGATTCCCGCGCGCTGCACGGCGAAGCGCCGGGCGTCGGGACTTGGGACCTGCGTGGTCGAGTCCCACGTCTTGATGCTGTCCTTGGCGGTCCTAACCCTGATGCACAGGAGGTCGTTGTTCGGTAGCACGTAGAAGATCGGCGTGGAGCGGCGATTGAGGATCGTGTACAATACGAACGGATTTACGCCGGTGTCGTTCCCGTTCGCGTCGCGCCAGCTGAAGCGGTTGGGAATCACGGACAGAGTGACGTCTGCGTGCAGCGTCATGCCGCGGTCCACCGAGGCATGACCGGTGCCGGGTGGCTCGACCTCCTTGGCGTTCTCGATCTCCATCGTGATCGGCGGGTTCCCCCGCTCCGGGGAGCGCGTGACGCGCCCGGTTGCCTCGATGTAGTGGTTGACGAACTTGTTCCAGCGCTCCGGTTTCCCTACCACCGGCACGACGTAGGTACGCGCGCCAAGCGCCTGGAGGGGGAGCGGCACCACGATGGTCCACACGTCCACCTGGTCGTCTCGCTGGAGGAATCCTTGCGCCGTCACCATCGTGTCGGCCGCCTGTGCCGATGCGAGCGTGGCGGACACGACGAGGACGACGAATGCGACGACGGTCCGCATGCTCCAATTCTCCACCCGCACATAACGATCCGCCAGGGTACTCCCCGTGGTTACGATCGGGCGCACGGGGTATTGTAGAGAAGGTCCCGCGTCGGAGGTCCCACCATGATTCGTTTCGGTCGGCTCGCGTTGATCACCGTCCCCAGCCTCACTCTGCTCTTGCTCCCGTCTGTCGCTCGTGCGCAACGGGTCGTCGCGTTTGCTGGGGGGACGAACGTCGCGCGGGGGCCGGCGCTGCCGTTTCAGAGTCTGAGCGCCGGACTGGCGGCACAGATGTCCACGGGGTACCGGGTCACCCCACGGCTCCGCGTGCGGTTCGACGCCCTGGTCAGCCACTTCACGGCGGCCGCTCTGCCGGTCGCGTTCTTCCCCCCGCTGCCGTGCCCATCCTTTGGGTGTGGTTCGGGCACCGCGTCCGCAGCGCCGACGGGCTCGGTCGGCGTCGCCGGGCTCACGGTGAACGAGCTGATCGACGTCATTCCCGCCGCTCAGGGAGGGCCCGGGTTCTACCTGATCGCCGGTGGCGGCGCGTACTACCTCTTTCAGCATCCGATGGCGTCCGCGATGATGCGCTTCGGGCTGTCGGGCGGGGCAGGGGTCGAGCTGCGACTGGAAGGGAATTCCGCGCTGTTCTTCGAGGCCCGCTACCATGGGCTCATGAACGCACCGGCCGATTCGCGGTGGCTGGTGCCGGTGACGGTGGGTCTTCGGCTCTAGAGGCTCGGCTGGATTCCGGTGGATGAAGTAGGGCTAGGGGCCAGGGAGTGATCGGAAATGAGGGACTTGAGTCCGTCCGATCGACGTCCCCAGTCCGTCACAACCGCAGCGACAATCCGAGCGCGACGTGCCGGCCGTCTGGCCGCAAACCGACTCGGACCGGGGCGTCGACCGCCTTCCAATGCGCGCCGCCCACCACGCCGCCCACGATGGCCCCCACCACGGCCCCGATCGGGATGGTGAACCAGTAGATCAGTTCACACAGGTTTTCCTGGCAGGCCTTCGCGCCGCCTTGCGCCTCGACGGAGGCAAACCCAACGAGTGCGCCAGCCGCGGCGCCGCCCAGGAACCCCAGGCCGACGCATTCGCCGCGGTTACGCCCGCAGGCGCCAGGGCTGGTGCTCAAGTCGATTCGTGTGCCGGCTACGCGTGGGACGTTGACGACCGCCCCGTGCTCGTCACGCAGCACGATGTTTAGGCTGTCGATTGATGTCAGCGTCCCGGTCACTGAGCGGCGAGGGCAAAAGGCCGTACTGAGCTCCTCACAGTCGGGTGTGGGTGTGCTGACGCGGATACGGGCGCCGGATGCCAGGGGGACCGAGTCCTGGGCGTGAACGGCGCCGAGGGGCAGCCCCAGCGAGAGAGCGATGCAGACGCGAAGCGGTTTCATGGGTCACCTCCCGCGCCGAAGGTGGCCCGGCGGTCTCAAGCGGACTTCAAGCGGCTGTCATCGTGTCTGAAACGAGGTCTCCTAACCTCGTGAGACCCGCCACAACACGACGAGCGCGACCACGGCCGGGACGGCGAAGACAACGAGGAAAACCGGGGCCTCCTCGGCGACCGAATACCCGGCCTTGGACACGCCGACCCACATGTTGAT
>Ga0209056_10006067_pt1 | contig 12519 bp, 16 predicted proteins | sample GraSoiAngelo_114_FD_185876 | JGI IMG/M metagenome (GOLD analysis project Ga0209056, IMG submission 185876) | Grasslands soil microbial communities from the Angelo Coastal Reserve, California, USA - 14_0903_13_40cm (SPAdes) (version 2) | ecosystem: Environmental > Terrestrial > Soil > Grasslands... | reverse complement strand
CCAGATTTTCCTTGATCGGGCCAACTTCAGTCCCGGTAACCTAGACGAAACCTATAACGAGTTCACGTGGAAAGCGCTGGCGCTCTATCGTGAATCGCGCGGAGAACAGCCGCAAGCGCCTCCGCCGCGGGGCAAAATCAGATCGAATGCCGCGCCCGACGTTAGCGGCGTCGATCTGGAAAGCGTCGGTCCCGTTTTCATCCCTTACACCGTCACGGATGCCGATCTGGCGAGCGTTAGCCGGTTGCCGAGCAGCATTGCCGCGCAGGCCAAATCAAAATTTCTTCCTTATCGTGATCCAGCCGACGCACTCGCCGAGAAGTTTCACTGTGATGTGCATTTCCTTGACCGACTTAATCCTGGCAAATTGAAAACAGTGAAGGCGGGTGACCAACTCATGGTGCCGAATGTCGAGCCATTTGATCTCGCTTCGGTAAAAAACATTAAACCCGGCAGCGAGATCAGTTCGCAGGCGGCTAACGAAATGGAAGATCAATCCGAAACGCAAACTCCAACTCCGGGCGAAAGTGCGGCCCCACCCGCAAATGTCGCCATTAAGATCGATACCAAAACAAATATGCTCGAGGTGCGCGAAGGCGAGACGCTCATCGCCGCATATCCAGTAACCGTGGGCTCCGCTCATCTCGCCTCACCCATTGGCGAGTGGAAGGTGCGGCGGATCACTAAAATGCCCACGTTTCGGTGGGATAGGGAAATGCTCAGGCACGGCCAGCGCAGCGGCAATTTTTACCTGCTCCCACCCGGGCCGCGGAATCCCGTACGCGTGATGTGGATTGCGCTGAATAAAAAAGGCATCGGCATCCACGGCACTAACGATCCCGATTCGATTGGCCATGCTGTCAGCCACGGCTGCATTCGTCTGGCGAATTGGGACGTCGTCCGGCTTGCAACAAAAATAAAACCGGGCGACAACGTCTCAATTCATTAAAATTGGACGATGAATGAGACGCTCGCCGCTCAGGCGCTGAAGGTTCTCCACGACTGGGTCCAATCCGAAAGCCTGCGGAAACATTGCTACGCCGTTGCAGATTCGATGAAACATTTTGCGCAACTGCGCGGCGAGGATCCCGATCTTTGGGAAGCCATAGGCTTGTTGCACGACATGGATTACGAGCGCCATCCGAATGCACCTGTAGCCGGGGTCGTTGACCCCGGCAGCGCTGAGGAGCCGTGTCCAGGAGCGCCGGGATCACCGATCCCGGCTACAGCAGGCCACCCATTCGTCGGCGTCGCGTGGCTGCGCGAGAAGGACTGGAGCGAAGAAGTCTGCCGCGCGATCCTTTCGCATGCGGATTATTCAGGCGTCTCGCGCGAAACGCCTCTGGAAAAAACGCTCTACGCGGTGGACGAACTCAGCAGCTTTATCGTCGCCGTCGCGCTCGTGCGCCCCACGAAAAGCATTCACGACGTCGATGTGCGCGCGGTGAAAAAGAAAATGAAAGACAAAGCATTCGCCCGCGCCGTGAACCGTGATGACATCATCCGCGGCGCGGAGGAGCTCGGCATGCCGCTTGACGACGTAATTACAAACGTAATCGCCGCGCTAAAGGCAGACGCAATACGGCTTGGGTTAGCCGGTACTGGACGATAGTAAGCCGCGTTATGCGCTTGTTGCGAAGTAGGGAGTCCGTTTTCGCCGCAACAATTTTGCTGCTAACCGCCAGCATGGCCCGCTGCGCGGTCACGCTTGATGCACTTGGCCTTTATCTAACGAAAAATGGGTACGGCGGCGCACAGCTCGTCCGCGTTGGAAACTTTTACCATCTGCCGATTAATTCGAATGGGAAGCCGGCCAACCTCATTATCGACACGGGCGCACCTGCCACGCTGATTTTCCGGCCGAGCGTAAAAGCGCTCGGTCTAGACGAGTTGAAAACAAACGCGCAGGTGACTGGCGTATTTGGACAGAGTCGCGAATTTTACGGCACTGCGGTGATCAAGTCGCTTTCAGCAGGCAATTGCATGTTCACAAATGTGCCGGTGGCGATTATTCCACCATTAAGCGCGGGCCGTCGCTACGCCGATTCCCGTGGCGTGCTTGGACTGCGCGAACTGAACAAGTTCGGCGCGGTTCTGGATCTGTTCCATCGGCTGATTTATTTCCGTCCACCGCGTCCCAGCTTCGATGCCGGCCACACCGCCAGATTAATCCGAACCACAACCGGCTGGAAACCGATCGCGCCAGGAGCTGAGGTAAGCCAAATGATGCGCTCAATGCTTACCGAACAGGGCTGGACTGCGGTTCCGTTTTCGATCGTGCGCCGGCATTTGCGCGTTCCCGCAACAATCAACGGAGTTTCGTGTTACCTAATGGTCGATACCGGCGCGTACCTGACGATCCTGGATGCTGACTTCGCGCAGCGCGCCAGGATCGGCGGCGTGCCGACACACATCTCCGCGGAAGGCATCGGAAAGTTCAGTCGTGACATCAGTTTGGCAGTTTTCCCGTCGCTGCGAGTCGGTAGTTACGAAATCAAAAAAGGAAGCGCAACGGTAGGTGTTCTGGATTCGGAAGCAATCGGCCGCGGCACAGATTCGGAAGTTGCCGGTTTGCTCGGGATCGAGCACCTCGCGGTGAACTCGGCCATTTTCGATTTCGTCTCCCGAACCATGTATTTGCGACCGCCACAGCGCTAAGCCGCTCAGTCGATTTTCTCAGCGATAATTTCCAGCACAAGCGGCGTGATCACCAGGGCGTTCGGATTCCTTTGAGCGCTGGCCAAATCCGCGCGCACTTTGCCGGCGAATGCCTCATCAATCCGCCCCATCTCGATGAGACGGGGAAGATATGTTTCGATAAACGTAGCTGGCCATTGCCACATGTAATCACTCGGGCGCAGGCAAAAGATATGGGGCCGGGTCGAGCGAATCACGAATCCGTAGCCCGAAAGCAGCTCCGGTAGTCTGGCTGCGCCGTCCGGTTCGCCGCCGGATTCACGCCATGTCGTAATCACGTGTTCGCGGAACCGCTCCTGCATCGGTAGTCGCGGGAAGAACCGCCAGGTCTCGTAATGACCGTACTCGTGGAAAATGGCGATGCTGCCTCGCGGCATTACGCCACCAAGTTTTTTGATCAGTAACGCGGCATCGTTGACAAACGAGACGACCCAGCGGCACCAGGCAAAGTCGTAATTTCCCCCGGGCAAATCGTCGGTCATCAAATCGATCTCGTGAATCTTCACGTTCGCGAGCGACCGCGCGCGGTAGGCTGCTTCCATCGCGCTGATGAAGTTCCGGGAACGTTCGAGCGCGATCACTTCACCCGTCGGCCCGACAATCTCCGCGAGATCAACCGCGGCGTATCCCGGACCAGCGCCTGCATCCAGCACGCGTTTGCCGACGGTAATACCAGCCCTTTGCCAGCAATCCAAGACAACCGGACGCCAGACGCGGTGTTGGAGGCAGAGTCTGGCCAATTCCTCTTCGTGCGTGCCAAGCAGATAATCGCGATCCGTTGACATGCAGTGACCGTCGCCGATTGCGTCGCGATTACCACGCGAATATTGCATACCGGACTCGCGCTGGTGTTTCGCCCGTAATCGACGACCATTAGAGACGACACCCGCATCTGCTGCCATGGATTACGTAATTCGCCCGCTGGGCACGGGAGATGAACACATTCTCTGGGAGATGTTGTATCAGGCGTTGTTGTCGCCTCGTGCAAAACAGTCGCCTTCGCGCGAAATTGTACACCGCCCGGAGTTCTCCCGTTACGTCGAAGGCTGGGGTCGCGCTGGAGATACCGGGTTCGTCGCTCACAGCGAAAAAGACGGTGCCCTGCTCGGCGCCGTTTGGCTGCGCAAGCCAATCAACAAGCCCGACGCGCCGCCGGAGCTGGCCCTCGCGGTGAAACCGGAGCACCGCAGACACGGCATCGGCGCCGCCCTGCTGACGCAATTGGTCCGCGCCAATCCAGGCCAATCGACGATCTCGCTCAGCTTCGTGGCCGGTAAACCGGTGTTACGTCTCTACGAGCGGTTCGGATTCAAAGTGGTCGAGGAACGGCCGGACGCAGTCGTCATGCACAGAGAAGCGTGAGCGCAGCGTAAGAACTCAAGGCACAAAAATCAGCAGCACAAATACAGCAAACAGCAGCAAATGAATGCAGCCCTGCAAAACATTTGTCTTTCTGCTTGTGAACGTAACGACGCTGACAGCCAGCGTCAGCAGCAATAGCGGAAGATTACCGCCTTCGACGCCGAGCGTGACGGATCGTTTGGTGATCAGCGCAATCGTCAGTACGGCGGGAACGGTTAGTCCGATTGTCGCGAGCACGGAGCCGAACAGAATGTTTATCGAACGCTGGAGCTGATTTTGCAGGCTCGCGCGGATACCACCCAAGCCTTCCGGAGAGAGCACCAACGCCGCAATGATCGCGCCGCCAAATGCCTGCGGCATGGCAAATTTCTCGATGCTGTTATCCAACGGAATGGCGAACTTCTCCGCGAGCACAATTACGGTAAACAGATAAACCAGCAGCATCACCGCATGAAAAGCAGTTGAGCGCATGTGAACTGGACGACGAGCGGAATGGCTCTCCGCTGCCGTTTCCCTTGAATCCACGAAATATCCGCGGGGGCGCATGGTCTGGATGAGCAGAAAAATCGCGTAAAGCAAAACCGACATCACCGCGAGAAAGGTTTCCTGTTCGATGGATAACGTCGGACCAGTTGTCGAAGTGGTGAAATTTGGCAGGACCAAACCGAGCACAGCCAGCGCCATGATCACGTTGAGATACGCGTTGACGCCCTGGAGATTGTAATGTTGCTCACGGTAACGGAGGCCGCCCAGCAATAGAGACAGCCCCACCAAGCCATTCAGCGCGATCATAATTACCGCAAAAATCGCATCGCGTCCGAGCGTGGGATTATTCGCGCCGTGCAACATTGCCGTTGAAATCATCATCACCTCGATGCTGATTGCCGCGAGGGTGAGGATTAAAGTTCCGTACGGCTCGCCCAATTTGACGGCAAGACAATCGGCATGGCGAGCCACAGAAATTGCCGACCAAAGGATGACGGCAAAAAGCCATACGAAGACGCCGATTAGTACGGCCGGATGCGCAACGATTTCGACCAACTGACTTCCAGTTGCGAAAAAGATCGCCGCAGTCCCCCACCCCACGAACAGCGCAACTTCATTCAACACAGCACTCCCCGAATGTCGCGCGCTTTCGGCGTGATGTGCAGGCTGCGCTCTTGCTGACATGCGCGCCAGCATATCGCTCCGCGCGAGGCATGCAATCAAGCAGGGTAACGCAGGCATCTTGCCTGACAAACAGTGCGGGCTTCCAGCCTGCAAACTTGCAGACAAGATGTCTGCTCGGCAAATCAGGCAGGATGCCTGAATATCGCGGATTAGTGGGACGCTACTCTTTCTGCTGCGCAAGCGGCAGAAATTCTTCGCGGGCGACCTTGCCGTCTTTGACGGTGTAAATTCCGACCTCCGACATCTGCATTCGTTTATTGGAGGTTTTATCGGTTACATCCACATCGAACTGCACGACGAAGGTGTCGCGGGCCACGAATGGTCCGCCCACTTTCGCGCTGTGCACCTGCATATTCTTCTCCCACCACTCAGTCTTTCCCCGCACCTGATCGATGCCGCGCATTTCCGCCGGCATGTTTTCCATCGCGTGCGCCTCTACGCTGACGATGTCTTTCGCGTAGAGATCATCGACAGCCTTCATCCATTCGCCGTTTTGGCAATATTCCACCAGTTTCTTTGCAACTTCTTCTGTGTTCATATTTCCTCCTTATTTTTGATTGAGCATTGTTCAACCGATATTTCGCTTTTTGTAGAGGCAGCCGTGTCGGCTGCGATCCGATCGCGACTTTGCAGGCGACACGCCTGCCACTACAATCTCGCTACCCGCCTGCAATAGCCCCGATAATCAGAAATGGTTCGGCACCTTTTGCAATCGCCTCGGGCAGCGGAGCGTCGACCGGTTCATGAGATAGATCCTCGCCACAGGCAAAAAATCTCACCATTGGCCGGCGCAGTTGCGTCATGTGATCGCGTATGGTTCCGCGCAGCATCGGAAATCGCGCTTCGAGCGCATCGAGCACGGCGCGCTGAGTGACGGGCGTCTGAACATCCATTTCCACTTCGCCGTCAACACGCGCGAGCGTGCGCAAATGCGGCGGAAGGATAACGCGAATCATATTTCAAATTCCAAATCCGAAACTCAAATATCGAAACTCGAAACAAATCCGAAAGCGGTAACATTCTGAAAACAGTTTCGACATTGTCTTGTATTTAGTCATTCGAATTTGTTTCGGATTTCGTGCTTCGATATTCGTGCTTTGACTCACTTAAGAGTCTGCACTTCAACGGAAAGCACCGCCGGCAGATCGCGCACAATCGGCTTCCAACTGTCCCCTGAATCGGCCGATGCGTAAACCTGTCCGCCGGTCGTTCCAAAATAAACGCCGCATGGCTCGAGCGAATCGACTGACATCGCGTCACGCAACACGTTGACGTAACAATTGCGTTGCGGCAGACCCTTCGTCAGCGCTTCCCATTCATTGCCGCCAGTTCGGCTCCGGTACACCCGCAATCTGCCCTTCAGCGGATAATGCTCGGAATCGCTCTTGATCGGCACGACGTAAATCGTTTCTGGCTCGTGCGCATGAACGTCAATTGGAAACCCGAAGTCCGTTGGCAGATTTCCGCTGACCTCATGCCATGAATCGCCGGCGTTGTCGCTGCGCATCACGTCCCAATGTTTTTGCATGAACAAAGTGTTTGGCTGCGATGGATGCATCGCGATGCGATGGACGCAATGGCCGACTTCTGCCGCCGGATCCGGAAGGAATTGTGAATGCAGCCCGTGATTGATTGGTTTCCAACGTCTTCCGCCATCGTCGGTGCGAAATGTGCCGGCAGCAGAGATCGCGATGGATATTCGTTTTGGATCGCTCGGATCGAGCAAAATTGTGTGCAAACACATCCCGCCCGCGCCGGGTTGCCATTTTGGACCCGTATCGCTGCCGCGGAGCCCGGCCAATTCATTCCACGTTTTTCCGCCGTCGGTCGATTCGAACAACGCGGCGTCTTCCACACCGGCATAGATGTGATCGGGATCGTCGAGCGACGGTTCCAGATGCCAGACACGCTTAAATTCCCATGGATGCTGCGTGCCATCGTACCACTGATGCGTCGTGAGTGGTTTACCTGTTTCTGGCGAAGTGTCGTAAACGAACTTGTTGCTCTCGCCTTTTGGCATGCCGTCCGGGCTTTTCAATTCCTCAGGACTGCTGCCCGGCGTGTTCCAGCTTTTGCCGCCGTCATCGGAACGCTGGATGATTTGACCAAACCAACCGCTGGTTTGGGACGCGTAAATCCGATCAGGATCAACCGGCGAACCTTTCATGTGATAAATCTCCCAGCCCGCAAAATGCGGGCCGCTGACCTTCCATCGTTTTCGCGCGCCATCTGAACTCAGGATGAACGCGCCCTTCCTTGTGCCAACTAAAACTCGAATCTTGCTCATGATTTAATTTCTAACCGCGGATCACGCGGATTAACACGGATTCGTTGTGAAGATGTACCATTTGTTGCTAATTCCGCTTAATCAACCGCGATTCTCTGCGATTCGCGCCTGAACTAGCTTTCTCACGAGACTAACTGGCAGCGGTCTATCTTGAGAAAAGCGAAGCGTGCCTTTGCTGGTTTGGAAATTCTTTACGTCGCCATGAAATTTTCTCAACGTGACCGAACTCATTGGATAGAACGAGCAATGATTCGCCCATGCAGCAAAGGCAACCAGAGACCGCCCATCCAGCCGAAACGCGGGAATCCCGTAACTGATACATTCGTCGGCCTTGGGCGCGGCGGTACGGATCGCTTCCCGAAGCTTCTCAAGCGCGGCACGCTGATCGGGATTCACGCTCGCGAGGTACTCATCAATCGTTGTGGGTTTTCGGCTCGTTGAAGCCATGGCACGAGTCATTTTCCGGCGTACGCATCGTTTAATGTCTTTATGTCGATCTTCTTCATTTGGAGCATCGCTTTCATGACTCTTTCGGATTTTTCGGCATCCTTGTCGTGCAACATGTCGATCAAAACCGTTGGAGTGACCTGCCACGACACGCCGAATTTGTCCTTGAGCCAGCCGCACTGAGATTCTTGGCCGCTGTCCGCAGTGAGTTTGTCCCAGAGATAATCCACTTCTTCCTGCGTCTTGCAGTTCACCACAAACGAGACGGATTCGTTAAACTTGAACTGCGGACCACCGTTGAGCGCTACGAATTTCTGGCCCTCAAGCTCGAATTCGATAGTCAGCACCGACCCCACCGGCCGGCCGCTCTCTGAGACTTTCGCTGCTTCTTCACCGTAGCGGAGAATTCTTCCGATCTTCGAGTTTTTGAAAATCGAGGTGTAAAACTTCGCAGCCTCTTCGGCTTGATCATCAAACCACAAAAATGCAGTGATTTTTTGCACGGCTTGTCTGTTCTCCCTTTGTACTCGGCTGTCCGGAATGACACTTTGTTTGTTCAGTCGTACTCGTCGTGGCATGAGCGATCACTTGGTGTCGCCGCCCGCTTGTCCGGCTGCGCGGCCCCGGCGAACCTGTTCGAGGGCCTTGGCGGACGCTTCATCGTTGCCGTATTCGTCGTGCCAATTCCACCACTCGTAGGGCGGCGTCTGAGCGTAGCCTTCCGGCGAGTCCTCCCACTCCTCCTGACGCCCGAGCGCAGTGATGTCGAGGTAATTCCAGGTGCCGCCCATCTGCTCGTCACCGCGGTTGTTGATAAAGTAGGTGCGCAATACGCGGTCGCCGTCGCGTATGAACGCGTTCGTGCCATGCCACTCATCCACGCCGAAGTCCTTGTCGAAGTCGTCCGTGATGGTGTACCAAGGGATGTGTCCCCAGCCCATCCGCGCCTTCACGCGCTCGATGTCCGCCTGCGGTGCCCGCGAAGCGAACACAAGTGTAGTGTCGCGGGCGTTCAGATGAGCCGGGTGAGCCACCTGGTCGGCCACCATGGAGCAGCCGACGCATGCATGTTCAGGCCAGCCGACCACGCCCGGCTCGAAGAAGGCCCGGTAGACGATCAGCTGCCGGCGGCCGTCGAACAGGTCAAGCAGACTAGTCTTGCCTTTGGGGCCCTCGAACTCGTACTTCTTCTCCACAGCCAGCCACGGCATTCGCCGACGCTCGGCGGCTAACGCGTCACGGGCGCGGGTCAACTCCTTCTCTTTCACAAGAAGTTTCTGCCGCGCAGCCTCCCATTCCTGCGGCGAAACGATCGGGGGAGTTTTCATTGCCATGCTTCTCTTTTTGTTGTTGTCCATATCTGGCTCCTTTTTCTTGTTCATGTTTCTGTTGATTGCCGTTCTAACTTTAAGGTTTCCGTGTCCGCGGAAAATGGTCAACGAGCCACCTGCCGCCAGGCGACCATGCCAGTTTCATATCTTTATTCTCCTTCTTGAGCCTGCGGTGGATACTTCTCAAACTTTGGCAACGCCGGATCCATTTGGTCCCACGGTTGCGCGTCCGAAACGAAGATATCCATCTGCGGCTGAAACCAATTCGGATCATCGAGCGTGCCAGCCAGGATTCCCACAACCTGCGATTCCCCTGGTTCAAATTCGCCTCCCGTAATTCGCGACCCGCATTCAGGACAAAAACCGCGTTTGTGTTTTCCGCGCGCGAGGCTCGTGGTGAAATGGTAACGCAATTCTCCCCGTGTTAACCGAAACGACTCCCGAGGCAGCAATAACCCGGGAGCGAACGCGCCGCCGGTCACCTGCTGGCAATCGCGGCAATGACATTTGAACATCATGATCGGCTCCGCGGTGCATTCGTAACGAATTGCTCCGCAAGAACAGCCACCGGTAAACGGAATCTTCATGGAACTGTCACTGCTAATCTGGAATTTCAGCTTCGACGAGTTTCGCCAATAGCGTCAGCGATTCCTGCCAGCCGAGATAACATGCTTCCGCGGGAATGACCGCGGGCACGCCTTCCTGCACAATGTTCAGGTCTGTTCCGCACGAAACTGGTTTCAGCATAATCGTCGTCTGCATTTCGCCGGGCAAATTTGGATCGTCAAATTTGTCCGTGTAGCGAATGCGTTCGTTCGGCGTCAGTTCGACATACGTTCCGCCAAAGGAATGGCTCTTGCCGGTCGTGAAATTCGTGAACGACATTTTATAACTGCCGCCCACTTTCGCATCCATTTGATGGACCTTGCAGGTGAATCCATTTGGTGGAAGCCATTTGGCCATCGCGTCAGGAGCGAGAAACGCGCGGTAAATTTTCTCCGGGGTCGCTCGCAGCACTCGGTGAAGTTGGATCGTGTTTCCGGACATGGTTTCTTCTCCTTTCGATTATTTGGCGCCGGTATCCGGCTCGATGATGCCGAATACATTGCCGGCTGGATCTTCCGCATACGCAAGCCAGCCGATTTTCGGAATCGCCATTTTCGGAACGCAGATTTTTCCGCCAGCTTGCTCAATCCTTTTTATCGATTGATCAAGCGACGAAACGGCAATCGTGTTCAGCGTGCCGGGGCTTTGCCCTTCCCGCGGGCGCGTCAGGCCGCCATTGATTCCTGGCTCCTTGTCATCGCCTGTTGTGATGAGCCAGTATTCGATTGGACCGCCCTCAAATTTCTGAAAATTCCAGCCGAAGACATCCCGATAAAACGGCTGCACCGATCCGGGATCGTCCGTATAGATTTCAAAATGCGTTACCCGATTCACATTTGTTTCCTTTCTCCGCGATTTTATCGCTCGGCGCGCCGCTCGTATTCGTCGTGCCGCCGCCACCAGACGCCGGTCTCATTGCGCCCCTTGGGGGCCCGATCGAGCCACTGGTACATGCCCCACAGTGCGTCCAGTCCGCGCGCATAGGTGGAATAGGTGTGGTAAACGACACCGTCTTCGAGTGCCAGCGCGCTCATGCCTGGCCGCTCGCGAACATACGTCGCTGGATCGGTTCCGCTCATCGCCGCGAAAGTAGTAGCGCCTTCGCCGGCGCCTTCCCATGGCTCCTCGAGTTCGTAATTGTATTCGAAGCCACCCTCGCGCTGTTGCTGCTCGGTGAACCAAACGTTGAGGTCGGCGTTAAAATCACTGCCGAACGACGACGCCCACGGAAACGTCCAGCCCATTCGCCGTTTGTACGCCTGAAGCTTGGCGAGACGCGCTCGCGACACCGCCCAAAGCATGACGTCGTGATTCGCCAGGTGAATCACAAATCCGTTGAAGCCGTCCGCGATGGCCGAGCAGGATGGACAGCCTGCTGTGTAATCAGGTCCGAACATGAAGTGGTAAACGAGAAGCTGCGAACGCCCGCGGAAAAGATCTTTTAGCGACGCGTTCCCCTCGTCGGTCTCGAATCGGTATTCCTTGTCGATTCGAACCCACGGCAGTTCCTGACGCCGCCGCGCCAGCTCGTCGCTGCGGCGCGTTAATTCCTTCTCGGCCTCGAGTAGTTCCTTGCGCGCGTGCAGCCACTCCTCGCGTGATGCCACTTTCGGAATTTTCTCTTTGTTCATATCTTCTCTTTCTCCTCATCAGTACTGATCGTGTCGGCGAACCCAATCCATTGTAAAGTCGAGATGGTCCTCGTCGCGACCCTTCGGTACAAGATCGAGAAAATTGTAAGCGCCGACCAGGATATCGAGCCCGCGCGCAAATGTGGAATAGGTGTGGAAGACGTCGCCGTTTTCATCCTTGTAAAACACGCTCAGGCCCGGCATCTCGTCGTTGATGAATTCTCCTATCTCATAGTTGTAATACGCTTTGTTTTTCTTCTCGTCCTCCTTCGTGAAGGAGACGTGATTGTCGAAATTGAAATCGCTGCCGTGCGACGACAACCATTTGAACCGCCAGCCCATACGCTTTTTGTACGCCTCGATCTCGGACAGCGGTGCGCGTGAGATGACCACGAATGTGACGTCGCGATGCGGAAGATGCCAGTTTGCGCCGTCAAAATGATCCGCCAGATAGGAGCAGCTTTTGCAACCTTCCTCCCATCCCGGACCGAGCATGAAGTGATAGACGATCAATTGACTGCGACCCCCGAACAGATCGGCCAGTGTTTCCTTGCCATTCGGTCCATCGAAAACGTACTCTTTCTCAACCTTCACCCACGGCAATTCGCGCCGATGTCGGCTTACTTTGTCACGCAGGCGTGTTAGTTCCTTTTCGCGAGTCAGAAGGTCTTTGCGCGCGACCAGCCACTCAGCTTCTGACACAACTCTCGGATTCATTTCGCTCTTGTCTGTTTTTGGTTCCATTGTCTCGGTTTTCATCTTGTCTTGTTTCGTTTGTTTGATGATTTCGGTCGGGTTTAGAAAAGAATTTCTTCACGGCGAGCGCGCTCAACCCGCTGGTTGACGCCGCGCCCGCCGCGATGAATGCCAGGTTCGCAAGACAAACCGGGCACATGCCACGCCTCCGTTCTCGATCTTGCGCCTGACAATCTGCGTTTCGTTTCAGACCGTTGCGAACTGCGCCTCGTGTTTGAGTTCGCTCACGAGC
>Ga0209056_10006065_pt1 | contig 12521 bp, 12 predicted proteins | sample GraSoiAngelo_114_FD_185876 | JGI IMG/M metagenome (GOLD analysis project Ga0209056, IMG submission 185876) | Grasslands soil microbial communities from the Angelo Coastal Reserve, California, USA - 14_0903_13_40cm (SPAdes) (version 2) | ecosystem: Environmental > Terrestrial > Soil > Grasslands... | reverse complement strand
ACGGCCCAGTGAATCCTGAGACATCAACGGCGTGGTGCCGGCGGCCGTGACGGCCGCGCAGAAAACGAGCGACAGTATACGCATACCTCTCCTCACTCAGCTCAATGAAAACAGTGCGCAACGCGCGGACGCGCGTCGCTTCAGGGCGCAATGCGCCCAGGAGAGGCTAGGCTTGGGGGGGCGGAGGGAGCGGCGGTTGCGGGTCGGCCGGAACGAACGTTGGAAGGCCGAAAGCTACGAGATGAGATTCTCTGGCTAAAACGGAAACTGCTCCGCCGAGCGCAACAACGGCGGTCGCCGTAGTCGGGCAGAACGCGGTATTGGCGCACGGGATAGCGTGGTTCGCCGCGTCGATGGCCGGCCCAGACGGATGGGACGCCATCTGTTGGTCGCAATTCGCCGGCGTTGCTCGTTGGACTTGATCACACAACAGCGGCAGGCCGATCGGCAACATCTGGCCGCTCAGCAGTAGCGCAGCGACGACTCTGAAAAGTGAGACTTTCATCCGCGTTCGGGAATATACCACGACGGCCCGGGAGTGTGCGTAGATCGGGAAGCTCAGAAAATCGCAATGAGCTGAACCTCGAGCTCCTCGCCCGTGAACACCGCGGGCTCGGACTTGTAGATGCCGTCGACGAGCAGGCGGATGCTCTCCCCGCGCGAGAGGACGTTGATGCCGACCGTCGTGTAGGTGAGGGACGTCGTGGAGGTAGTAGCCCCGGTAGTCCGCTGGTCACGGAGGTGCTCCCACTTGAGCACCGGTTGCAGCCAGGGGCGAATCCGGTAGGAGGCGAGTACATAACCTCCGCGCGCATCGACCGTCGTCGTACCGGTGAACGGTCCCCGGCGCGCCAGAAACTCGCCTTCGACGAGCGCGCCGTGATCCATCCAGCGGGCGTCGTAGCCCCAGCGGTGATCGCGTCCTTGTGCCAGATACTTGGCCGCCAAGCCCAGGCGCGGGAGGGGGAACACCGTCACCCGCCCGATCGCCATCTCCCTGCCGTCCGGATTCGTCAGCCGGTTCGAGCCCTCGCCGTTGACCAGCGCTCCCGTGAACGTCGCTACGTGGCCCACCGCGAGCTGTCCCAATAGGCCGATATCGCGCCGCGTGGTGTGACGGTCGATGGGCTGCGAGCGATTGGCTGTCTGCAGCAGGGAGAACGGCGTAAGAAACTCGAGGGCGAACGGCGTCCGGAACTGTCCGATGATGAGCGCGGGGCGCAACGCGCGCCCGCCGGCTCCGCCGGCGGCGGCGAGCGTGGCTGGCGGGACGACCTGGATGTACGCGTCGGTGAGCACGATCGCGGGGATGGTGTCCGCTCGGGCCTGCCCCGTCGCCGTGAAGTCCACTTGAACACGCAGAGCCGCGAAGGATGCGGGCAGGACGTGCGCCGTGAGACGGGCGCGGTTCACAATGAAGGTGAGGGTGTCCCGCCGCAGCGTCTGCCGGACGCTGACGTAGCCGCTTAGCCGCAGCTCGCGCGTCAAGCTTTTCATGTCGAGTACGGGCGAGGGAGCCAGGGGATACTGCGCGCCGGCCGCCTGCATGACGAGGAGAATGAGGCCGGGCGTCACCACCGATCCGCCTTGCCCGCGTCCGGGACGAACAGCGGCCGGCCGAATCGCGTCCTGCCAAATTCCCCGATCAACCGTTGCGTGGCGGTGTCGACCATGAAATCGGCGAACGCCCGGCCGCCGGCAACGTTGATGCGGGGCGCGTTCTTGGGATTCGGCTCGAGCACGTGGTAGACGTTGTACAGCTCGGGGTCGCCTTGGACGAGCGGCACGAGCTCGACCCTGCTCTTCCAGGCGAGATAGGTGCCGATGTCCGTCAGCGTGTAGGCCCGCTTCTCGCTCGCCATCTGGAGCGTCGCACCCATTCCCTGGCCCGACTCGATGTACCACGACTCCTCGCGCGGCTGCGCTCGACCGGCCTTCTGCCACAGCATCCGCTCGCGCTGTTCGGTGCCGGAGTTATCGCCGCGCGACACGAATGGCGCGCGACGCTCCGCGAGGCGCAGCAGCGCGGCTGCGGCATCCTGCATGCCGCGCAAACCCGCGGGATCCGCTGCCGGGCCAACAATGAGGAACTCGTTATGCATCACAAGCAGCCGGCGCACGAAGTAGCCGGAGTCGACCAGCACGCGCTCCGCTTCCGGCGCGTGCACCAGCACGACATCGGCATCACCTCGTCGTCCCATGGTCAGCGACTGCCCGGTTCCCACCGCGATCAGTTTTACGCGGTATCCGGTGCGCGCTTCGAAAATCGGCAGGAGGGAATCGAGGAGTCCGGTATCGCGCGTGGATGTGGTGCTCGCCAGGACCACGTCACGGGACTGCAGCGTGGCACCCAGGCCAGGCAACAGGCATAACAGGACGAGCGCCTTCTTCGACGGAAGCATGGAGCGCCGGTGGCCAAACTACGGCGCGTTCCATCGATAGGCAAGGTGGTGCCTATCGTGCTAGGGCGTTCCGAAAAGCAGCATCACTCGAGTGCAGCGCGCGGCGCCGCCACCGCGCGAACAAGCGCGTGAGCTGGCGCGCGACCGGTGTGAGGCGGGCACTGCCGCCGCGGCGGCCGCCGCGTGTCGTGGTGAGCACTTTGGCGCCAAGCACATGCTCCATCGCACGGATGCGGTTCAGGCACGTGCGGTAACTCCAGCCGACCACTTCACCGGCCGCCCGGATCGTCCCAGTCTGCTCGACCGCTTCCAGAAAACGCAGGTATCGCGGTCCCATCAGGAACGCCCCGTTCCAGTTGAGCCACAGCTTGTGACGTGGCTTCAGGTGGGAGTGCAGCGCGAGCGGACGGGTGCGCGAGGCCACTGCGTCTCAGAACGTAATCTGGACCGGCCGCGTCAGCTCGCGCTGCATGTTCCGGATGCTGACCTCCGCGGCGAGCTTTTCTGCCACACCCAGGTATGCCTTGGCGAAGGGGGACGTCGGGTCGAGTACGATCGGCCGCCCGGCGTCGGAGCTGGTTCGGATCTCGGTGGCGAGCGGGATCTCGCCCAGAAACGGCACGTCGAGCCGCTCGGCGGCGCGGCGGGCGCCGCCCGAGCCGAACACCTCATCGCGCGCGCCGCAGCACGGGCAGACGTACGACGCCATGTTCTCGATAATGCCGAGCACCGGCGTGTTCAGCTGGTTGAACATCGAAATCGCCTTCTGCGCGACCTTGAGGGCCACGTCCTGCGGCGTCGATACGACCACGGCGCCGGTCAGGGGAATCGCCTGGCACAGCGTGAGCTGTACGTCCCCCGTCCCCGGAGGCAGGTCTACAATCAGGTAGTCCAGCTCGCCCCACAGGACGTTCCCAAGGAAGTGTTGCACCGTCTTGTGGAGCATCGGTCCGCGCCAGATGATGGCGTCGTCCTCGCGCAGGAAGAATCCCATCGAAATGATCTTGATGCCGTACTGCTCGGCCGGCACCGTGCCTTCGACAGTCGGCTTGGGGAGCGTGTACACGTTCAGCAGAGTGGGGATCGTCGGCCCGTACACGTCCGCGTCCATGATTCCCACGCGCGCGCCGGTGCCGGCGAGCGCGAGGGCCAGATTCGCCGAGACGGTGGACTTCCCGACGCCGCCTTTGCCGCTCGCCACCGGGATCACGTTCTTCACCGACGGGATGAGCCGCTCCTTGACCGGACCGGGCGATCCGCGGACGCGCGCGGTCATCGTAACGTCCACCCCGCCGACTCCCGGGAGTGCCGACACGGCCTCTCGTGCCAGTTGCCGCATGCGTTCGCGCTCAGGACAAGCAGGTGTCGTCAGCTCGATGGTGAACCCGACCGTGCCGTCCGAAACCCGGACGTTTTTGACGAACCCCAGCGACACGATGTCGCGTCCCAGATCGGGATCCGTGACGACCCGTAAAGCGTCCAACACCTGGCTTTCGCTGACGAGCGACGTATCAGCTCCCCTTCGCGGGCTGCTTCGCGAGGTCCACGGGCGCGTGATAGATAACGCGATAGGGGTTGTTGTCGTCCCGGAGGACCTTCACGGCGTCCGAATTGGCGATTTTGTCCCACGCCACCGGCGCTTTGCGTCCTCCGCACCCCGCCGCCAGCACGATTGCACTCACCAACAGTAGGCTGCGCATCGGGTCTCTCCCTTCAAGTTTCACCACTCGCGTCGTCCGACGGCGCGCCTTGGGCAAGCCAATCGCCAAACGACTCGGCACTCAGGGCCAAATGCCACTCCTCGAAGATCGACAATGCCATCGCGCGCATGCCGCCCTCCGCCGGTCCCGCGGCCGCGCACTGCTCGAGCAACCACGCCTCGAACTGATCCGCGTCTGGGTCGGCGGCGACGGCGCGGTCGAGCAGATCGCGCTTGATAGCGAGTCCGATCGCATCGGGCGTCGTATCGCGCTTGCGACGCTTGCGGCGGCCTTCCGAGGCTTCGAGGGCGGCGAGCAGCTCGCGGCAGACCTCAGCAGGTCTTGGAGGTTGGTGGAGGTTGGTGGAGGTTGGTGGAGGTAACACCGTCACGACCTCCACCAACCTCGAAGACCTCCACCAACCTCGACAACTTTTACTTCCAGGCCGAATCCCGGCCGTTCGGGCCGATGGTAGCCGCGGTCCAAGGCCGCGACGTCCAGGGCGACCGTCGCTACGTCGTCCAACAGCACGCCCCACCAGGGCAGCTCGCTCACAGTGGGCTCCGCTTTCACATACCCCTTGCACGTGTCGCACACCTCGACCTTGCGTGTGGTCTCCCCGTCCTCGGGCGCCAGGTATCCCAGATTCTCGTGACTCGTTTCCGCGCAGAAGGGGCAGCGCAGCCACGGCACCTCCCAACCGATGCCGCAGCGCCCGCATCGCAACCAGCGTTTCCGCTCGAGGCCACGGAACTCCGCGAGCGTGGGCCAGGCACCGCACAGCGGACAATAGCCTTCCCACCAAGCAGCCGATACCTCGCGGCCGAGCGTTCGGGCACATGCCCGGAGCAGCGGCACGGCCGCGACCTGCGCCACGACGCGCAGCGTGGACGGATCGCCTGTGGCGAGCGCGTCGATGCGCGCATCATCCTGACGGATCGCGGCGTCCAGCAGATCGAGCGCGTCGAGGCGGTGAGCCGCACCATCGAGACCGGCGAGCCGCGCGAGATCGCGCACGAAGCGGCTCGCGGAGCGGCGGTGGACGCCGACCTGGGCGCCGTGCAGAAGAGGTGCGCGGGCGGGACGGCCGTCCACTGGCGCCGGCACGGCGGCGTCCCAGGTCTTGGCGTCCTGGCTCTCAGCCAGAGCCGCCTCGACCAACGCCAGCCACGTTTCGGATTCAGGATTTTTCTGCCGAACGTCCGCCAGGCGCTGCGTCTGCTCCGCGGCTAGGTGCCGGCGTCCGGTACGGGGCCAGAGCATTTCACCTTCGCGGTCCTGCATGGCGTCTTGTAGTAGGGCTTGTTGCCCGCGTGGATCTGCACGACGGAACCGTGATTTCCAGGATCCGCACCGGGTCCACCACCGCGCGCCCGCGCCACTTCTGGGCTCGCGCAGGCAGCGATGCTCGCCGCGACCACCAGCGGCGTCCACCAGCGTGCGCTCACGATGTCATCCGCCACCGGCCACGTGCTGCACGGCAATGGAATTGGAGGCGAACAGCACGACCACCCGCAGCAGAAATCCGCCGAGCAGCACCATGACTGCGGGGTCTCGGAAGCCCGTGCTCAAGCCCGGTCTGAAATGCAGCCGCAGCGGCCACAGGATGCCCGCCCCTACGACACCGATGAGGAGCAGGAATCCCCAGAAGCTGAGCCATACCTGCCGGATCGACCACAGCGACGCAATGAAGATGATGAGGATCACCAGCTCGACGATCAGCACCCGGGCATCGAACGACGCGAGCCAGCGGACAGACCGTTCTGACACGCCTTTGCGGCGACCGAAGAGCAGCAGCGCAGCAGCGCCGGTCGACGCGCCAGACGCGAGAAACAGCGCGCCGAGCCACGGGCTGTCAGCCCAGATCGGCCGGTTCGTGACCGACAGCAGGACGCCCGTGTAACCCGCCACAAAGAATCCGAAGAGCCCGCCGAGACCCGCGATCAGTTTCGCGAGCCAGGTCCCGCGCTGCAGCAACTGTGCGCCGGGTGCGCGGACGCGACCCTCCTCCGACCAGGCGCCGATCATCGAGAGGGCGGCGCACGCGCCGAACAGCAGGATCGCCCACGCGCCGAACGAAATCGGTGACCAGCTCTTGAACATCAGGCTCGGGAAGTTCTCCGACTGGAACAGCATGTGCCAGAAGCGGAGCGGCCGCCCGAGGTCGAGCGTCAACAGCGCTCCTGAGATGACGGCGCCCCAGAACCCGAGGGCATACCCGATGCGGATCAGCGGCCGATCCTCAGCCCGCCCCCGCCCGAACCACTGCAGCAGAGCCGCGATGAAGTAGCCACCGCCGGCGATCCCCCCCACGAAGAAGTAGAGGATGATGAGCCATCTCCAGTGCGGCGATGCCGTAAAGAAGGTGTCGGACATTAGTTCTGACTCCCGGGTCCGCCTGCTCCCTCGCCGATCTCATCCATGCGCCGCTTGCGCAGACCCACGAGCGCCAGCAGGCCGAGCACGGCGCCGCTCGCGGCCGCAAAGGTGCCACTCTGCTTCAGGCTCCGGCTCGGAAGCTTCGGGTCCTTCGGCAGACCGTAAACCTCCGGCTCATCCACGAGGAGGTAGAACGAGTTGAGGCCGCCGAGCGGGCCTTTCGGATCGTCGCCGTACAACCGGGCACGCTTCTCACCCTGGGCCTTGAGCTGCACGAGGCGCTTGTTCGCCCGCTCGCGCAGCTCGGTGATTGAACCGAACTGGATCGAATCGGTCGGGCAGGCTTTGGCGCAGGCCGGCTCCAACCCCACCTGCATCCGGTCGTAGCACAGCGTGCATTTCTGCGCCGTGCCCGCGGCCGGGTTCATGTCGATCACGCCGAAGGGGCAGGCGGCGATGCAGGCGCGGCAGCCGTTGCACACGTCCGACTGGATCACGACTGTGTCGAACTCGGTGCGGATGATCGCGCCGGTCGGGCAGACCTCCAGGCACCCGGCCTGGACGCAGTGCTTGCACACATCACTCATCATCAGCCAGCGGCCGTTGTACGGGCCCTCGAACTGCTCGATGAATTTGACGTGCCGCCAGTGCGTACCGTCCAGCTTCCTCGTGTTGTCGTAGCTGTCGCCCGACATCTCCGTCACGCCGCCATTCGTGGCGGGGAGCTGGTTCCAGTTCTTGCAGGCGACCTCGCAGGCCTTGCAGCCGATGCAGATCGTCGTATCGGTGAAGAACCCCATCGCCTCGGGCATATCAGGCTTTCTCCACGTTGCACACGAAGGCCTTGCCCTCGTGGATCGACACATTCGGGTCCCCGACCCAGGACGTGAGGTCGTTCACGACGTCGCCGGTGGAGAGCCCCATCCAGCCCCAGTGCCACGGCATGCCGACGTGGTGGATGCGTTTGCCGGCCACGTTCAGCACCCCGATGCGATCGGTCACGAGCGCTTTGGCGCGGACGTGGCCGCGTGGACTCGAAATGACCACCAGATCGAGGTTGTGGATCCCCTTTTCCTGTGCGAGCGCCTTGCCCATCTCGATGAACAGCTCGGGTTGCAGCTCGCTGAGCCAGGGCAGCCAGCGACTCATCGCGCCGGCGAGGTAGTGTTCGGTCAGGCGATACGTGGTGATCACGTACGGGAACTTCGGGTCGCCGACCGACGCGAGCTGGTTGTACGGCTTGCCCGCCGCCCAGACCTTGTGGACCGGGCTCATCTGGTGCTTGGGATACAACAAGTTCTGGACCGGCGACTCGTGCGGCTCGTAATGCGTGGGGAGCGGGCCGTCCACCAAGCCCGCCGGGACGAACAGCCAGCCCTTGCCGTCGGCCCTCATGATGAAGGGTTGAGTGCCCGAGAGGGCGTCGAGGCCGATGCCGTCCGGCTTCGGCTGCGCGTCGGGCGCCTTGGTCGCGGCGAAATCCGGCACGTCGTAGCCGACCCACTTGCCATGAGGCGGAGCGACGCCGGTCTTGGGGTCGGGCGGGTTCACGAACGTCGCATCCCACCACACCCACCGCTTCCGCTCGCTCCACGGGTTGCCCTTCAAATCCGCCGAGGCGCGGTTGTACATCACGCGGCGATTCGCCGGCCACGCCCAGCCCCACGCCAGGTGGGCGCCCGGGACACCCGGAGGATCGGGCGTGCGACGCGCCGTCATGTTCTGATCCCACGCCGGGAAGCAGCCGCAGTAGATCCACGACGCGCACGTCGTCGAGCCGTCGTCCTTCAGCTCGCCAAACCCCTTGAGATGCTGCGCGGGGTTGCCCGTGACGTAGCCATTGATCTCCCGCAGGATCTTCCGCGCGCTCGGCTCGCCGGGATACAGGGGAGCCTCTCCGGGATCCGGGTCGAACTCCCACAACACATTCTTCCACCCCTGGTCGCGCGGAGCCGTGCTCGCCGCATACAGCCGCTTCATCCGTTTCGCCAGATTGTGATAGAACCACGTGTCGGTGCGGCAATCCCCCGGCGCCTTGGTGGCGAACGAGTGCCACTGGAGCATGCGCTGCGTGTTCGTGAAGCTGCCGTCGTACTCGGCGATCTGGGTCGACGGGAAGAAGAAGATCTCGGTCTGGTTGTCCCCGATCTTGACTTCGCCGCTCTTCACTTCAGGCCCGAGGTACCAATGCGTCGCCGTCTCGGTGAGCCAGTTGTCTTTGACGACCAGCCACTTGAGCTGCCGCAGGGCGCCGCGGGTCGCTCCCCCGTTGAGTGAGGTCGCGGGGTTCTGGCCGACGCACACCATTCCCTTGACCTTGCCGTCAGCCATGGCGGCGAACGAGGCGATGTGGGAGTGGTCGCCGAGAATCTTCGGATGCCAGTCGTACCCGAAGTCGTTCTCCGCGGTGGAGGCCTCGCCGTACATGGACTTGAGATAGGAGACGAGGAACTTGGGCGTGTTGCCGTAGTAGCTGGTCGGCGTCGTTTCGGCGGCCATGTACGCCCGCAGCGACTCGTGGGGGCGGAGCGCCGAGGGCGCGTTCATGTATCCGTGAATGCTGTGGTACAGCGTGGGCACGTCGGTCGAGCCCTGGATCGCCGCGTGACCGCGCAGCGCCATGACGCCGGCGCCCGGCCGGCCGATGTTGCCAAGCAGGAGCTGGAGCAGCGCGCAGCAGCTGATCATCTGGACGCCGTAGGTGTGCTGCGTCCAGGCGACCGCATACGCGAACGCGCTGGTCCGGTCGCGGCCCGAGTTCTCGAGCAGCGCCTCCGCCACCCGGATGAACTTCTCCTTGGGGGAGCCGCAGATCTGCTCCACCATCTCCGGCGTGTAGCGGGAGAAGTGGCGCTTCAGGATCTGGAACACGCACTGGGGATTCTGGAGCGTCGGATCCTTCTGCGCCGGGCCCAGCTTGAGCGAGCGGACGAGATCGTCGAACGGCGGGCCCGCCCGCCGCGCGATCAAATCCGCCGTGGCAGGACCGGGTGGCTTGGGACCCCGGTCGTAGCTCCACGAAGCGGAGTCGTACCGGCCCTGGTTGCCATTGTACGGCCAGGAAGCCGGCTCGCTGAACGTGTTGAGGCCGGAGAACACCCCCTCCAGCTCCTCGGTGTCCTTGAAGTCCTTGTTGATGATCGTGGCCGCGTTGGTGTAGTTGACCACGAACTCCTTGAAGAAGGGGTCCGCGTTCCAGCGCCGGCTGTTGACCACGTAGTGGATGAGCCCGCCGAGGAAAGCGATGTCCGAGCCCGCGCGGATCGGCACGTGCAGGTCCGCGACGGCGCTGGTGCGGGTGAAGCGCGGGTCGACGTGGATCAACTTCGCGCCGTTGAGCTTGGCCTTCATGGGCCAGCGGAACGCCACGGGGTGGCACTCCGCCATGTTCGAGCCCATGATCACGAAGCAGTCGGTATGCTCGAGGTTGCGCGGATACAGCGTTGCCGCGCCGCGTCCAAACCGTGTCCCCAGACCGGGGACGCTAGAGCTGTGTCATATCCTGGCCTGGTTCTCGATGGCGACCACTCCGAGGCCACGCCAGAACTTCTGGCAGACGTGGTTGAACTCGTTGTCGAGGGTCGCGCCGCCGAGCGCGAATATGCCCGGCGTCATGTTCACGACCTTGCCGTTAGGGAGGCTCTCGATGAACGTGTCGTCGCGCGTCTTCTTGATCAGCTCCGCGACGCGGTCCATCGCCCACTCGAGTTCCACGACCTCCCAGCCCGAGGCACCCGGCTTGCGGTGCAGGACCTTGGTCGCCCGGTTCGGATTCACGTGGAGCTGGTAGATCGCCGCGCCCTTCGGGCAGAGCGTGCCTTCGTTGTGCGGGCTGCGCGGATCGCCTTCGATGTTGACGATCCGATCGTCCTTGACGTGAATGAGGGTCGCGCATCCGACCGAGCAAAACGGACAGATACTCGGCACCGCCTTCGCGTCGCGGATGCGCAGCTCCTGCGCCTGGGCCCGCGCCGGCGCGAGCGTCAAGCCGAGGCCGACGAGCCCGCCGATGGCGGTGCCGGCACCCGCGCCGGCGGTTACTCGCAGGAAATCGCGTCGACTGACCTGCATAGGATGGATCCTCCTACCGGTCGTGATATACGGCCCGTCCGGGGAGGCGCAATCCTCCCCGGACCGGCCCTAGGCTTAGAAATCGTACCGCGCGCTGAGGAGCACCTGGTTGCCCGACAGGATATTCCCGCTGCCGAGCTTGACCTCGTTATGCAGCCACTCGAACCCCACCGAGTACGGGCCCGCCGGTTTAAAACGGATCATCGGGGTGAACGTCCAGCTGCTGAAGCGTCGGTTGGCAACCGGAATCGTCGTCGTCCCGTTCGCCTCCGTTACACCGGCGACTGCGAGATTGGCCAGTTGAGTCGAATCCGGGCGGTCGGTGCCGTAGAAGCCCCAGACGCTCCACTTGGTGTTCAGGGCATAACCGGCCTGGAGCCACGCGCCCCATCCCTTGAAGTCGCCGAACTGGACGATCTGCGCGATGTGGTGCGCCATCCCTTTGCCGATGTATGCGTTGCCTTGAAGCGTGAGGTCGCCCCGCGTCGTGTTGGCGCCCAGCTCAATCATGTAGCTCTTGATGTTGGGGCTGACCTTGTTATCCACGTGGGCCACCAGATACGCGTTCCACTTCGTCGTGCTGTAATCGAACCGTCCTTCGACCTGCGGCCCTGCACGCTCGCCTGCGCTGGCCGACGTGTCCGAGCCGTTATCGTTGCTCCAGGAGCCGCTGAGCACCGCCAACTGCAACCGCGTCGTCGCTCGCGCCGCCGGCGCGCTGAGCGTCTTCATAAACCTCACCTGGGTGAACCGCCAGCCGACGAATCCGCCCGACCCGTGCCCCAGCGGGAAGGCGATGTGGGACGTCGAAACGGGGACGTTGCCGAACAGCAGGTCCCAGTCCTGGCCGATGCGAAGCGTGGTGCGGCCGTTGGTGAGGTCGGCGTAGGCGAGGCGGAGCCGCGGCTGTGGTTGCTCGTCGCTGAAGGCGCCCGCTCCGACGAACGTGCCGAAGAAGTCCAGCTCCGCGGTGGCGTTGCCGCGCCACCCCTTGCTGACCTCGGGGCCGGCGAGCGCCACGGTGAAGCGCGTGTTGCGCGCGTCACCGCCATGCACCCACTTGGGGCGCTCAGCAACGACGTAATTCGCCTTTTGCCCGCCGCCGAGCTGGAAGAGCGCGTCGTCGGCGAAGAACGTGGCGTCCACGATGCCCCGAAGGGTGATCGAGACACCCTGGGTCGTCTTGACGTCTTGCGCGAGTGCGGGGGTGGAGAGTGCGGCGACTACGGCGAGCCAACAAAGAAGTGTCGAACGCATTGCGACCTCCTCTAGCAGCAGGTCCGTGACGCGATTCGGTACCGCTCGTGCCGCTTGCACATTGGCATGGTCGACGCGCGCGCGTCAAGGCCTCCTTGCGACCTTGACTGCCGCGCTCGGAGGGCGTCGTTTTGGAGGCCCAACGGTAAAGGACTGAGCCATGGCATGGACCCAGGTGTACGATCCACTGCACAATTGGATCCTATCCACGCTCGTTGCGGCGTTACCGATCCTCGTGCTGTTCGGCCTGCTGGCAGGGCTGCGGGTGAAGCCCCATTGGTGTGCGATCGCCGGGGCCGGGACCGCGGTGCTCGTGGCCGTCTCGGTCTTCGGGATGCCCGTCTCGCTCGCCGGCATGAGCTTCCTGTACGGCGTCGGGTTCGGCGTCCTGAAAATCGCGTGGATCGTGCTCGCGGCCGTGTATCTGTACGACATCTCCGTGTTCACGGGCCAGTTCGAGATCATGAAGGAATCGGTGGCGGGCATCACGGCCGACCGCCGGTTGCAGCTGCTGCTTGTCGCGTTCTGCTTCGGTGCCTTCATCGAAGGCGCGGCGGGGTTCGGGGCGCCGGTCGCGATCGCGGGCGCTTTCATGATCGGCCTCGGGTTCAAGCCGTTCCACGCCGCCGCACTCAATTTGATCGCCAACACGTCGCCCGTGGCGTGGGGAGCGATCGGCACGCCCGTGCACACGCTGGCCGCGGTCTCGGGT
>Ga0209056_10006064_pt1 | contig 12521 bp, 10 predicted proteins | sample GraSoiAngelo_114_FD_185876 | JGI IMG/M metagenome (GOLD analysis project Ga0209056, IMG submission 185876) | Grasslands soil microbial communities from the Angelo Coastal Reserve, California, USA - 14_0903_13_40cm (SPAdes) (version 2) | ecosystem: Environmental > Terrestrial > Soil > Grasslands... | reverse complement strand
GGTGTTCTTCGACGTTCAGGATGTTGAAGATTCGCCTTCCCTCCGGGACGTGGCTGACGCCCATGCCCACGATGACGTGGGCGTCGACCCCGACCAGGCTCTTGCCCGCGCACATGACCGATCCGCTGCGCGGGCGCAGCAGGCCGGAGATCGTGCGGAGGGTTGTCGTCTTCCCGGCACCGTTGCCGCCGAGGATGGCGACGATCTGGCCGGGGTTGGCGCTCAGGGAGATGCCCTTGAGCGCCTCGATGTTGCCGTAGTAGACATGCAGGTCGCGGACCTCGAGAAGAGCCACGACCGTTAGGCTTCCTGCGCGGTCAGCCTGCCCATGTCGTCGTCTTCGCGCCCGAGGTACGCCTCGATGACAGCTGGGTCGTTCTGGATCTCGGCTGGTTTGCCCAGCGCGATGAGGATGCCGTGGTCGAGCACCGCGATGCGGCCCGAGACGCGCATCACCAGCGACATGTCGTGCTCGATCAGGACCACCGTGATGCCCAGGTCGCGAATCTTGCGGATGATGCCCACCAGCTCCAGCTTCTCGGTCGGGTTCATGCCGGCGGCGGGCTCGTCGAAAAGCACGAGGTGGGGGTGCGCGGCGAGGGCGCGGGCGATCTCGACCCGGCGCTGATCGGCGTAGGACAGCTGGCTTGCCAGCTGGCCGGCCATGGATTCCAGGCCCACGAAGCTGAGCCACCGGCGCGACTCCTGGAGCGTACGCAGCTCGTCCTTCCGCTCGCCGGGGGTGTGCAGCATCGCCTGCCAGGTCATGGTCCGGTGACGTGGATAGAGCCCGACCATAACGTTCTCGAAAACGGCCATGTTCTTGAACAACCGGATTCCCTGGAAGGTGCGCCCGATCCCGCGTGAGACGATCACGTGCGGACGCAGGCCGACGATCGACCGGCCGTCGAAAAGGACCCTTCCACGCTTGGGTCTCTGGACGCCGGTGATGCAGTTGAACAGCGTGGTCTTGCCGCCGCCGTTCGGGCCGATGATGCTGAAGATCTCGCCCCGGCGAACGCTGAACGAGACGTTGTCGACTGCACGCAAGCCTCCGAACTGCTGGACCAGGCCGTCCACCTCGAGCAGGATCTCTCCCGCGGCCGGCACCTTGTGACCCGCCGCGGCGTGCCGGCGATCCCTTTCCTCCATCTGGACCTGGTGCTCGCGAAGGATCCTCGCCGCGACGTCCTCAGGCTCCTCCTCCTGAAGCCCGTAAAACGGTTTCGGCTTGCGCCTGATGCGCGGCCACAGGCCCTGGGGCCGCAGCAGCATCATCCCGACCAGCAGAATCGCGAAAACGAGCAGCCGCACATCGGACAGCTCGCGCAGCAGCTCCGGCAGGGCGACGACGACAAGCGCGCCCAGGAGCACGCCGGGAAGGCTGCCGGTGCCGCCGAGGACGATCACGATCAGAATCAGAACCGAAAGCTGGAAGGTGAAGCTCGTCGGGTCGATGGCTCCGATGCGGGTGGCGAAGAAGGCTCCCGCGAGGCCGCCCCACATGCCGCCCATCACGTAAGCGAACAGCTTCAGGCGCAATGACGGAACGCCGACTGACTCTGCGGCAAACTCGTCCTCCCTGATCGCCACCCATCCCCGGCCGAGCCTGGAGTGGTCGAGGTGCTCGGCGAAGATCATCGCGATGGCAAGCAGGAACAGGCCGACGATGAAGAAGTCGGCCTGCGTGTTGAGCTCATATCCGAAAAAGTTGGGCCAGGGGATGCCGAGAACTCCGTTCGGCCCGCCCGCGTATTCCCAGTTGTTGAACGTGATGCGCGTCATCTCGCCGAAACCGAGGGTGACGATGGCGAGGTAGTCGCTGCGGAGACGCAGGGTCGGATAACCGAGGATCGCGCCGGCGGTGCCGGTGAAGAGGACTGCAAAAGGCAGCGTGGTGAAGAAGTTCCAGTGGGCCTGTGTCATGAGCAGGGCGCTGGTGTAGGCGCCGATCGCGAAGAAGGCGGCGTAGCCGAGGTCGAGCAGGCCGGCGTATCCGACCACGATGTTCAGGCCGAGGCCGAGCATCGCGTAGGTCGCCACCGAGACCGCGACCGCGGTGACGTAGTCGTCGTTCCAGAAAATCACCGCGACTCCGATGGCCACCAGCGAAACCACGACTCGCGACCAATAGGGCGTCCGGCCCAGGCGGTCGCGCACGGTGGCGTAGACCCGTCCTACCGGGCGCTCTGTCAGTTGCGCGATCACATCCGCTCCGCCACGCGCTCACCGAACAGGCCGGTGGGCTTGACGATCAGCACTGTGATCAGGACGCCGAACACCACCACGTCTTCCCACGTGCCCGACAGATACCCGGTGGTGTAGGCCTCCAGCAAGCCGATCAGCATGCCGCCCGCCATCGCCCCGGGGATGTTGCCGATACCGCCGAGCACCGCGGCTGTGAAGGCCCGAAGCCCGAGCAGGAAGCCCATGGTGAAGTGGATCTGGACGTAGTAGATCCCGAGCATCACACCTGAGGCGGCGGCGAGCATCGCGCCGAGCACGAACGCGATGCGGATGACCGCGTCGACGTTGATGCCCATGAGCCTGGCAGCGTCGTGGTCGACGGCCAGCGCCCTCATGGCGGTGCCGATCGTCGTGCCCTGAATGAACGCTACCAGGCCGCCCATGAGGAGAAGGCTCGCCACCACCAGCGCGATCTGAACGTAGGTCACATGAACCGGACCCACGAAGAAGCCGCTCGACGGAAGCAGGTTCGGCGGGTAGGCCTCGATCGCGGCACCCCAGATGAGCTCGGCTGAGTTTTGAAGAAGGAGAGACATGCCGAGCGCGGTGATCAGGATCGCGAGCAGCGATCGCCGGAGCAGGGGCTTGTACGCGAACTGGAGGATGCCGAGGTTCACGACCGCGGTGCCGATCATCGGGACGACGAAAGCGATCACGAGGGCCAGGTAGATGGGAAGGTGCTCGAACCCAAAAGAGACGAGCAAGGTCCAGCCGAGGAACGCGCCCACCATGGAGAGATCTCCCTGGGCGAAGTTGATGAGACGGATGATCCCGTAGACGATCGTGTAGCCGAGGGCCACGAGTGCGTAAAACGAACCCACCGTGAGACCGATGACCGTGTACTGGAGGAAGTCCCCCATGCCCAGCACCTCCTGGTTGGACAGGTCCGACGCCTGCGTGCTTCCCCTCGGCCTTGGTACAGCCTCGGTTCTCGGTATCGTACAGGTGCCTCTGCGACTGATTCGAGTTGGTCTCGCGACCGCGCAAATCGCACAATGGAGGAAGGGCAATTGGAGCGGCTCGACGTCGCGGTGCTGGGGGGAGGAGTCGCCGGCCTGACCGCGGCCTACCTCCTGCGCGGCCTGGAGCTCGAGGTGTTCGACTCCGCGGAACATATCGGTGGCAGAACGAGGTCACTCCAGCAGGGCGACGGCATCTGGCTGAACACTGGCGCGCAGTACGTGTCGACGGACCGGGTCAAAGTCGTGGAGCTGGCGGACAAGGTTGGCGCAAGACTCTTGCGCGATGACAACCTGGAGGAGTACTGGCGCGGCCTGTATCCGCGCGATCCCGATTCGCGGTCGGAGATCGAGAGCTGCATCGAACGCATCACGACCGAGCAGATGGATCGCCGGCCCCCGACCCTCCCCGAGCTGGACGACCTGGCGTTCGACCAGTGGCTGGGAGACGTCTCGCCCGACACGCATCGCTTCTTCGACCGCTGGTGCCAGATCATGAACTCGGGCTCGTCCGTCGAGATCTCGCTCTATGGCGCGCTATGGCTTTGGGGAGACCAGCGCAGCACACCGTGGAGCGACCAGCCGGTGCCGCGGCACGATCGGGGCGACTGCGTGTTCGACGGCGGCACGAACGAGTTCACCAAGGCGCTCGCCCATGCGATCGGTGGCCGCGTCTCATTGAGGTCACGGGTCGTCTCGGTCCGTCCCGCGGACGGCGGCTACACCATCGAGGTCGAGGAAGAGGCGGGGCTCCGGCGGGTCTGGGCGCGTCGGGTGATCTCGGCCCTGCCCGCGCCTGTGGCCGCCGATGTCATCGCTGAGCTTCCGGGATGGAAGAGCGCCGCCCTGCGGGCTGTCCGGTACGGCCGCTTCCTGACCACGAACATCGTTGTGAGTCCCAAGGATGCCCGGCCGACCCGATATCCACTCACCGCCGCGCGAGCAGACGTCGTGTACAACCTCGATGCGTTCATCATCAGAACGCCGGGAGATTTCAATGAGCGTGGCGGTTGCTTTCACAACATCGTCGGAGACCCGACCTCGCGCGTGGTCTGGGATGACCCCGACCACACCATCAAGACAGGCACGCTTCGCGAGCTGTTCCGCCAGCGCCCGGAGTACCGCGATCGAGTCGTCAGGGTCGAGGTTCAGCGCTGGCCGCACGGCATGCCTCTGTACAGCGTCGGCCGCATGAAAACCTATGAACAGCTGGCCGAGCCGGTGGGCGGAATTCATTTCTGTGGCGACTACAGCTGGGCATCCAATATGGAGGGAGCAGCCCTCAGCGGAGAGCGCGCCGCGCAGCAGGCGCTGCGTGCGTCGGCCTGAGCGGGGCCAACCGCCGTGGCCGGGTGGCGCTGAGCAAGAATAGGCCCGTGCAGGGACGGCGCTCGGTGCTGCTGCCCGACGGGACCATCGCCTCCGGGGCCAAGTCGCGTATGGAGGAGGAGTTCCTGCTCGATGCCCTTCGCTGGATGATGAAATCGCGTCTCTACGACCAGCGCGTCATCGCGCTGCAGCGGCAGGGCCAGTTCGGCGTCTTCTCGCCTGGCACGGGCCAGGAGGCGTCGATCATCGGCTCGGCGATGGCCGTCGACCCCGCCCGAGACTGGATGGTGCCCCAGTACCGAGAGCTGATGGCCACCGTCCACCACGGCCTCCCGCTGGAGGTGATCACCGCCCAGTACCTCGGCAAGATCGCCCCGGGGCGAATCCCCGACGGCGTGAAGGTCCTGCCGACGCAGGTCTCCATCGCGGCGCAGCTCCCCCAGGCCACCGGGCTCGCGTGGGGACTCCGGCTCCGCGGCGAGGACTCCGTGGTCATCACCTACATCGGCGACGGTGGCTCATCCGAAGGCGATTTCCACGAGGCGCTCAACCTGGCGGGGGTCGTCAGGGCGCCGATCGTGTTCTTCCTCCAGAACAACCAGTGGGCGATCTCCACCTCGCGCCGCGTCCAGTCCGCCACCAGCAGCTTTGCGCTGCGCGCCGCCGGCTACGGATTTGAAGGGGTCGAGGTCGACGGCAACGACGTGATGGCCGTCTACGATGCCGCCTGCGACGCCGTCCAGCGGGCGCGGAACGGCGGCGGCCCGAGCCTCATCGAAGCCGTCACTTACCGAATGAGCTTCCACAACACCACGGACAATCCCTCGCGATACCAGGATCCGAAGGAGTTCGAGGAGGCGCGCACGCGCGATCCAATCGAGCGTGTCCAGAAGTTCCTGGCGGGGCTTGGCCTGTGGGACGCCAAACGCGAGGCCGCCTGGACCGAAGAGCTCCGCGAGGAAAACGAGCAGGCGCTCCAGCACGCGGCCGGCGCCGCGGCGCCTCGACCGGAAGATGTGTTCGCCAACGTGTACCAGGAGCCGCCCCCGCGGGTGCTCCGCCAGCGGTCGGAGCTCGTCGACGGGGCGAGAGGCTGAAATGCCGCAGCGAAACATCGTCGAGGCCATCAACAACGCCCTCGCCGACGAAATGGAAAGCGATCCGCGAGTCATGGTTCTCGGTCTCGACGTAGGCAAGCTGGGCGGTGTCTTCCGGACGACGAGCGGGCTCGTGGAACGCTTCGGTGCGGAGCGGGTGGTCGACACACCGCTGGCGGAGGCCAGCATCATCGGCGCCTCGCTCGGCCTTGCCTTGGCCGGTATGGTGCCCGTGGCGGAGATCCAGTTCCTCGGGTTCACGGCCCAGGGTTTCCACCAGCTGGGACCTCAGCTCGGCAAGTACCGCCAGCGCTCACGCGGCCGCTACCACTGCCAGGTCACCGTCCGCGCGCCCTTCGGGGGCGGCATCCGCAGCCCCGAGTTCCACTCCGACGCCGTGGAGGCGCAGTTCGTGCAATCGCCTGGGATCAAGGTCGTGATGCCCTCCAACCCCTATGACGCCAAGGGCCTGCTTATCGAAGCGATTCGGGACCCCGACCCCGTGCTCTACTGCGAGCCGGATCGCCTCTACCGCGCGGGTCGGTCCGAGGTTCCTGACGGCCCCTACACGGTGCCGTTTGGCAAGGCTGCGGTGGTGCGCCAGGGAGAGGACGTCACCCTGGTGGCCTGGAGCGCCGCCGTCGAGCTATGCATGCGCGCGGCTGAAAAGCTGGCGGACGAGGGCGTGTCGGCGACCGTCCTCGACCTCCGCACCCTGGTTCCACTCGACGTGGAGACGCTCTGCGCTGAGGTGGTCAAGACGGGACGCTGCGTGATCGTGCACGAGGCGCCGCTGTCCGCGGGCTTCGGTGCGGAGATCTCCGCGACCCTGATGGAGGAGGTCTTCTACGAGCTGGACGCGCCGGTGGCGCGGGTCGCCGCGTATGACGTTCCGTTTCCAGCCGCCTCGCTGGAGGACTACTACCTGCCCTCAATGGACCGCGTGCTCACGGCTGCCCGCCGGACGATGCAGAGCTGATCAGAGCTGGACCACGGACCCGGCTCCCTTCGCCACGGCCTCGCGGTGGACGAGACTCGCGGCGGCCAGGTCCTCGACGGCGTGGCCCATGGACTTGTAGACGGTGACTTCCTGGCGCGATCGCCGGCCGGGTCGAGTGCCCAGCAGCAGCTCCCCCAGCTCGGTCGCCCTGTCCGGGTCCATCCCGGCGAGCTCCATGCACCCCGCGGGCGGAGGGAGAAAAGCGGCCGCACGCGACTCCACGTAGAGGTTCGCGGCCTCGGCCAGCTCACGATCGAGCTCGCCCGACGGAGGCGCGAACCCCACGGAGGTGACGTGGGTGCCGGGCGCAACCCACTCTCGCCGGATCACCGGCTCGCCGGAATGCGTGCACAGCGCGACGACGTCGGCGCCGCGTACCGCGTCCTCGAAGCTTTCCAGCGCGTGAGCCCTGGGATCGAGCGCCGCCAGCCGCCGGGCCCTGTCTGGCGTCCGCGACGCGACCCTGATCTCCTCGAAGTTGCGCACCCGGGGCATGATCTCGAGGTGGGCGTGTCCCTGCACGCCCGCGCCCAGGATCGCCAGCACCCTCGCGTCCTCACGGGAGAGGTGTCGGGCGGAAACCGCGGCCGCGCCCGCGGTGCGAATTGCGGTGATGCGTGTGCCGTCCATCACCGCGACAGGCGACCCGGTCGCCGGGTCGAACAGCGCGATCAGCGCTTGGTGTGACGGTGCGGAGAGCTCGTGGTTGTGGGGGAAAACCGAAACAAGCTTCACGCCAAGGCCGAGGCCGGACCCGTACCCCGGCATCGTGGCGAGCCAACCCTCGTTCTCAGCGCTGACCGCGGTTCGGGCCGGGACCTCGACGCGACCGGCGCTGAGGGCCCGAAATCCATCTTCGAGCGCGTCAAGGAGGCGATCCAGGTCCAGGAGCGAGGAGACGTCAGCCTGGCTCAGCATCAGCAGTCTCATGCGTCGGCCGGGATCGTATCCGACCCGAGCACACGGCTTGTGGCACTCTCGGGGTCGCATGCAGCGCTCAGCGCGCGCGATTCTCGAGCGCCTGGTCCGGATCCCCTCGCCGACCGGCGAGGAAAGGGCGGCCGCCGAGGCCTGCGCTAGCTTGTGCTCGGAGGCCGGCCTCGAGGTAGTCCTGGAGGATGTCTCACCTGGCCGGCCCAACGTCGTCGCCCGCTGGAAGGTCGGCCGCCATCCCCATGTGCTGCTCACCGGTCACCTGGACACCGTTCCGGTCGGAGAGGGCTGGACCGTCGACCCGTTTGGGGCAGAGGTCGGCGAAGGACGGCTGTACGGCCGCGGAGCTTGCGACATGAAAGGCGGGCTGGCGGCGATGCTGAGCGCCATGGTAGACATGCGCCGGCGCGGCGAGGAGCCCGCCGGTGATGTGACGCTGGCCGCTGTCGTCGGAGAGGAGGAGGACTCGGCCGGCACGCGTGCGCTGGTCGCGCGCGGCATTCAGGCCGACAGCGCGGTCCTCGCCGAGCCGACCGCGATGCAGCTCGTGGTCAGCAACCGCGGGCTCTTGAACTTCCGGATAGTTGTCAAGGGCGCCTCCGCTCACGCCTCCTCGCCGGCCCTCGGACGCAACGCCGTGACCGCCGCCGCGGCGATCGTGCTCGAGCTCGAGTCGATCGGCGAGCAGCTCGCGCGTCAGCCCCACCCAGAGTTCGGGCCGCCGAGCCTGACCGTGGGTACGATCCACGGGGGCACGCGCCCATACGTCGTGCCCGATCGCTGCGTGATCGAGGTCGACCGCCGGATCAACCCGGGCGAGACGGCGGAACAGGTGGTGGGTGAGCTGGAAACGGCCATCGCGCTCACGCGAAAGCGCCTGCCCTGGCTCGAGGCCGATGTCGTCTCGGGCTCTGATTACCTGCCCTTCGAGATCCCGCAAGACCACGAGCTCGTGCGGTCGATGTCCGCCGCGATGAGCGCGGCAGGGCTTCCGCGCCAGGTTTCTGCGTGGCGGGCGGCCAGTGACGCGGGCTTTCTCGTTCACGGCGCGGGGATACCATGCGTTCTGTTCGGACCGGGCGATATCGAGCAGGCGGCGCACCGGCCGGATGAGTGGATCGACCTCGATGACCTCGATACCGCTCAGCGCGTGTTCGAGCATCTGTTGCTCGGCCGGCAGTCGGCCAAGGAGGTGGCGGATGGCAGCGTTTCCCGATGACGAGTACGAGCAGCGGCTCGCGAGAACGCGGGTGAGGATGGGCGAGGCCGGTGTCGACGTCCTCCTCGTCACCGATCCCGCGAACATGAACTATCTGACCGGCTACGACGCATGGTCCTTCTACGTGCCGCAGGCGGTGATCGTGCCCTTGAAGAGTGAGCCGCCGCTGTGGGTCGGGCGAGGCATGGACGCGCAGAGCGCGATCCTCACCACGACCCTGCCGCGAGCAAACATCCTCAGCTACGCCGACGACTACGTCGAGTCGCCGGTCAAGCACCCGATGCAGCACGTCGCGTCGGTGCTCGCGGATGGTGGATTCTCAGCCGCCCGCATCGGCTACGAGGGCAATGCCTACTTCTTCACCGCTCGGAACCTTCAAGTTCTCACACGAGCTCTGCCTCAGGCACGGTTCGATGATGTCGACCTGCTCGTCAACTGGGTCCGGACCGTGAAGTCGGCGCGCGAGATCGAGGTCATGCGCCAGGCCGCTCGCATCGTCGAGAAGGTGATGCGCGTCGCGATCGATGCGGTCGCCGTGGGCGTTCGCCAGTGCGACGCCGCGGCGCAGATCTCGGAGGCGCAGATTCGAGGCACCGAGCAGTACGGCGGCGACGCGCCGGCGAACCCTCCGTCCATCCTCAGCGCCGAGAACGCCGCGACTCCCCACGCGTCGTGGTCGGACAAGCCTTTTCGGCGCGACACGGCGACGTGCCTCGAACTCAGCGGCTGCCGTCAGCGGTATCACTGCGCGATGTCGCGGACCGTGTACCTTGGCAAACCGCCAGACGATATGAAAAGGGTGGCCGCCGCCACCGCGGACGGCATGGCGGCCGCGCTCGGGACCGTCAGGCCCGGGGCTTTGTGCGAGGAGGTCGAGGCGGCGTGGCGCCAGACCATCAACCGGGCCGGCTTCAGCAAGCCTTCCCGCATCGGCTACTCGATCGGCCTGAACTACCCGCCCAACTGGGCGGACCATACGGCCAGCCTCCGCGAGAAGGACACGACGGTGATGGAGCCGAACATGACCTTCCACCTCATGCTCGGCATGTGGATGGAGGGATGGGGTTTCGAGCTCAGCGATACCTTCCGCGTGACCGAGAGCGGACACGAGGTCCTTGCCGACTTTCCGCGACAGCTCTTCGTCAAAGAGTGAGACGTGATGGCTGAGTCCCGGCCGCTGGCCCTCGTGACCGGCGGCTCGCGCGGGATCGGTCGCGCGTTCGTCCTGGAGGCGGTGAGGCGCGGCTACGACGTCGTCTTCAGCTATCGCAGCCGCGACGCTGATGCCGCAAAGACGGTAGAGCTCGCCGCCGACATCGGTGGAGATGCCCAGAGCGTTTGCGCCGACCTCTCGGACTTCGACGGGGTGCGGGCGGTGGCGTCGGCGGCGCACGCCAAGGGACGCGTGAGCTTGCTCGTCAACAACGCCGGCATCGGCGAAGAGTTCACGCTCGAGGAGCTCACGCGCGAGGCCTGGGAGCGGTCAGTCGCGATCAACCTGACCGCGCCGACCTTCCTTTCGAAAGAGCTGAAGGCCGACCTGGTCGCGCAGCGTGGGGCGATTCTCAACGTCAGCAGCGACGGCGGCGTCGCGGGCTCATTGCATGGAGCTCCGTACGGAGCCACCAAGGCGGGCCTCATCGGTTTGACCAAGACCCTCGCACGCGAGCTTGCGCCCCACGTGCGCTGCAACGCGATCGCGCCTGGCCCGGTAGCGACCGAGATGTGGTTCGCGATCGATCCCGCAGTGCAGAAGCAGGTGATCGAGCGAGAGATGCCTTTGCAACGGATCGCGCAACCGGAAGACATCGCTCGCGCGGGTCTCGATATCAGCTCCTGGCCCGATGCATCGGGAATCGTCGTCCTTCTCGACGGCGGCCGGATCATGTGATGGTGCAATGAAGATCGTAGTGGTCGGAGCGGGCCTGTCTGGTCTTGTTGCCGCGACCGAGGTCCAGGCAGCGGGCCACGATGTGGTCGTGGTGGAGGCGCGCGACCGCGTCGGCGGCCGGGTGTTCACGCTGCGGGAAGGATTTGCCGGGGGTCAGTTCGCGGACATCGGGGCGGAGATCATCTACCACGGGCAGCAGAACATCGCCGAGCTTTGCGCCAAGCATGGCGTCGAGCTGAGCGACGAGTTCAGCCTCGGCACCGATGTACCCGACCTTATCTTCGGCGGCGAGCGCCTGGACCGCGCCGCGGCCGCCGAGATCGTCAACGAGCTGCGCGAGGCGATCAAGCGGACCCGTCCGAGCCACTACGAAACCGTTGCCCAATGGCTGCGGCGAGCTCGTGTTTCTGAACCGGCCGAGCTGCTCCTTACGGCAATCGCGCAATCGACTCCCGCCGCCCCGCTGCGAATCGCCGACGCGCAGGAGCTCAACGTGGAGCTCTCGTGGGGCGAGGCCTACCGCAAGATCAAAGGCGGCAATGACATGCTGCCACGGACGATCGCGCGGAAGCTGGACGTGCGGCTCAACCGTCCGGTGCGCGTCGTGGGCTGGAGCGCAACCGGAGTGACCGTCGAATCGGACCACGAGGCCTTCCATGCCGACCGCGTTGTAGTCACAGTTCCGGGTCCCCTCGTGTCCGAGCTCGGATTCGAGCCGGCGCTGCCGCCGGACAAGGTCCGCGCGCTTCTCCAGCTACGCTACGGCAACGCGACAAGGTTGGTGGTCCAATACGCCGAACGCGAGCTGGTCAAAGAGGCGATCGGATCTGGCTGTTTCACGGATCGCATGCCGGGTTTTGTCATGGAGCAGACGGTCCATCAAAGCGGTGGGCCCATCATCGTCGCGGGCCTGGCGGCGGGCGACGTCGAACCCACTGGTCTTACCGACGAGCAGATCCTCGACGGCGTCGACGCCACGATGAGCTCTGTCGTCGGGCGGCCAATCAAGCGACTGTTCGGTTTCGTCAAGAGCTGGACGCAGGACCCGTGGTCTCGCGCCGTGGTCAGGGCGCCGATCGGCGACCAACGCGACTCTGTCCTACCCGTCATTGCGGCGCCACTTGACGGACGGGTGTTTTTTGCCGGCGAGCACACCGACGACAGGGTCGGGCCCGGCGGCATGGAGGGCGCCATCAAGTCCGGCTACCGGGTGGCGCGCGAAGTGCTCGTGGAGGCCTGATCCGCCATCGAAGACCGAGAGTTCTTGATGATCCCCGGTCCGGTCAGCGTCGACGACCAGGTCCTGGAGGCGCTCGCCCGGCCGGTGCGCGCGCACTACGGCGATGGCTGGACGCGCCTCTACAAGCGCGCGGTGTCAGGCATGCGTGAGGTGTTCAAGACGGACGGCGAGGTGCATCTGGTCTTCGGATCGGGCATGGCGGGTATCGAGATGTGCATCGCCAGCGTGCTGAGCCGCGGGGACGAGGTTTTGGTGGCCACGAACGGACTTTTTGGAGACCGGATGGCCGAGGTCGCGACCGCGAACGATCTGCAGGTGCATACGATCCGTCCAGGCCAGGCCGAGGCCGTCACCGCGGCGCATGTCAACGATGCTCTCGCGGCCCATCCCGAGGTGCGGGCGGTCTGCGTCGTGCATCACGAGACATCGGTCGGCGTTCTCAACGAGGTCGAGGGAATCTGCAGAGTCGCGCGCGATCACGGCGCTCTGACCGTGGTCGACGGCATCTCCGCCATCGGTGGGGTGCCTTTCGAGATGGATGCGTGGGGCGCCGACCTGTGCGTGACCGTCGCCAACAAATGCATCGGCGGACCGATCGGCGTGGCA
>Ga0209056_10006059_pt1 | contig 12530 bp, 12 predicted proteins | sample GraSoiAngelo_114_FD_185876 | JGI IMG/M metagenome (GOLD analysis project Ga0209056, IMG submission 185876) | Grasslands soil microbial communities from the Angelo Coastal Reserve, California, USA - 14_0903_13_40cm (SPAdes) (version 2) | ecosystem: Environmental > Terrestrial > Soil > Grasslands... | reverse complement strand
CCCAGGCGAGCCAGGTTACACTCCGCTGTTCGGCGGCAGCGTCGAAGAATTGCACCAGTGTCCTAACTGCGGGGCTAGCGCCTCGCGATTGAGCTAGGAAACGACTCCGCCATTTCGTCACGACAGACCTAAGTCTTCCACGGATTGACAACGCCGATTCCAACATCCTGAAAATGGGTCACGTTGCGCGTTGCCAGCACTGCATGTCGTGCAATAACGATTCCTGCAATCATCGTATCGCGCAACTCGACTGGTTGGCCTTTTTTGTGCCGGAATGCCATCAAATCTGAGGCGTGGTCCGCCGCCTCAACGTCAAATGGCGCGATGCGGTGGCCGATTTTTTCAAGAAGCAGTTCGAATCCCTGCATCAGCGTCGCGCGCCGTTTGCTCGCGGGCAATATTTGCAACCCAAATCGGACCTCTAGGACCGTAACCGAGGTCGTCCAGATGGAAGTTTTTGGTTGACGGTCAAGCCAGGCAATAACGGTGGGATCGGGTAGTGCTTGCATCAGCATCGAAAGAACATTCGTATCGAGAACGATCATTCATCAAACTCGGCAGGTCTGATCAAATGTTCCCGCAGCTCGAGGATCTCGAAATCCATTCCATTGCCGGCAAATATGGCCGCGATCTCAGTTCCCAAACCGCGACCCGGAACGTCCTCTTCGATCACGGCATTGCGCAAGATGTCGCGTACTTCTTCTTCCATGCTGTGACCATTGCGGCGCGCCCGACGCTGCAATCGGTCTTTGACCCCGTTTTCAATATTGCGAACCACAAACTGTGCCATTCTCATCCCTTCATTTTAATGCATGATATCACGATATCGAATAGAAATAGAGAATAAGACAAGACCCGCCCTCATCTAGATTCCCGCCCACGCCAGGCCGTCCGCTCCGCCGCCTGCCTCGATCAGGGTCGCGACTTTCCAATCAGAAGTTCGAATCGCCGCGACTTTGCGGCTGGCGTCGCAGGAGACGTACGCGAACTGGCCATCAGGTCGGATCACCACTTCCTGGGGAGCGGCGGGAACGTCAATCGTTTGGGCAACCTTCATGGCATGCAGATCCACAACTGCGACTTTGCTTGCGCTTGGCATGGCAACCACCAGCCAGCGACCGTCCGGCGTGGGTGCGGTGCCATAGCCTGGAGCTGGCAGCGAAATCCAGGTCTTGAATTTGTTGCTCGAAGTGTCAATCACCGCTAGCTGAGGCTTCGTCTGGTCGGCGGTAAACACCATTCGGCCGTCCACAGAAACCGAAATGCGCTGAATTTCACCAGATACCGGAATTACGGCGAGGTTCTTCCGCGCTTTCATATCCAGGACTGAGACCGTCCCCGGCCCTACATTCGCGGTATATCCACGTCCCCCGTCCAGCGAAATTGCCAGCATATGAGATTCGGGTTGTCCGGTTGGAATCGTGCCAATAGTCTTCAGCGTGTGCGGATCGATAACAGTTATAGCGTTATCGAGCTCGGTGGTCACGTAAAGAAGGCCGTCCGTTGGACCAAAGACGGCGCAGTGCGGACGGACGCCGTGGCCAAAATCCACATTTCCAACAATCTTCCGCGCTGCAATGTCGATCACGACCATGTTGCTGCCGTCCGTGCCAGCTTTGCCGACGCCCGAATTGCCGTAGATTGGCACATACGCAAGCTTGCCATCCGGAGACGCAGCCACTTCATGGCCGGTAACGCCCTGCTCGGGGACCGTTGCAATCTGCCGGCCGGCCTCCGCATCAATGATGCCAAGCGAGTGATCGCCCTTATTGGCAACAAGCAAAATTGAGTTTCGATTCATCGGCTGACTTCCCGAAGAGATTGACATAGCTAAAGCGCAAATCAGCAACTGTACAACTGGACGCGCATTCCTCATTTCTGTCTCCGTAGATCAGAAACCGGCACGCAGAGAGTTTACCCTGATTGCACCCGACACTGGTGGAATCAAGGTCATGGTGGAGACACGCATTGGATTGTCCTCGCGAGCATCGACATCGGTCTCGCGGGCGATACTTTCGGTTTTGCGACCCTTTCATCGCAATCGTCATCTACCCACCATCATGGACAAAATCAATCTCGCCTCCAAGTTCTCCCAAATCCACGAATACTGGAAGCCCTACATCGCGGGCGAACTCAATGGCCAACTGGTGAAACTTGACAAGCTGAAAGGTGAATTCGTCTGGCATCACCACGAGAACGAAGACGAAATGTTCCTTGTGGTCAAGGGACGGTTTCGCATCGAATTCGGCGAGAAGACCGTTCAACTCGAAGAGGGCGAGTTCATCGTGGTCCCGCACGGAGTCGAGCACAAGCCGGTCGCCGATGAAGAATGCTGGATCCTACTTTTCGAGCCCGCGTCCACGCTCAACACCGGGAACGTCAAGAACGAGTTCACAATGCACAAATTGGATAGCGTCTGAGAATTTCCGCGTAGGAGCGGCCCTCCACGCCCGCCCTAAAGCTTGCGTGCCGCTAGAATTAAAGCCGTCTTAAGCCGGGCGTTTCGCGGGCTGAAGCCCGCACCAAGATTCAGGCCGAGTAATGCAGGCCTGGAGGCCTGCTCCAGCCAAAATCCTGCTCTACCCCCGTTTCACCAAAACCCACTTTACCCAAGGCCCAAATTACCCAAACTCCACGACTGTCCACTCATTTTTCCAGCGACAGTACCGAATCGTTGGGGGCTGTGAATGCGGAGAGGAAACCGAATGCGTGGTGAATGCGTGGTGGAAGAGCGGCCATTCATGGCCGCGTCCTATGCTCGAGAATCTAGCGAAGCGAGCTTCAGCTCGGTAGGCGCCCTGTCCCGCCGGTACACCGTCTTCGGTACCGTGGCCCTTAGTCACCCATCGGCGCGACCATAGACAAATCAACTCGAATTTCTCTCCCGAGTCAGTCGCATTGTTTGCCCGAAAGCAAGCTGATGATGGCAGCTGAATGAGTGTCGACCACCTATCTCCCGAAGAAGAGCCGGTTTGTAGCGCGTGGCCCAGACTCGTGCAGGCTGCGCTCGTCATTTTCTTGGCTATCTCCATTCTGATCTTCGCGTTTTCATTTATCGTCTCGAATCCTGCCGCTTTGCGGGAGGAAGTCCGCCGTCTGACCAATCAGGTTGATGAGCTCAAGCAGGAGCAGGCGATGCCGTCGTTCGTCCTGAACCGCTATCGCAACTCGATCTGCTACATTTTTGGGATTTATCAGGTGGGTTTTCCGAATCAGAAGCCGGTCCAGCGCACGCGCATCTCTGGTACTGGATTCGTCGTTGCGAACGGACTCATCGCCACCAATCGTCACGTGGCCGAACCTTGGTACGGAGATGTGGATGCCGACCCGCTTATTGCTAAGGGCGCAACCGCAACGCTTGAGAAGCTGGTAGCGTATTTTCCCGGTTCGCCCGCGCCCGTGAGTCTCACCCCGGCTGCTCTCTCTGCTGATGGAGATCTCGCGGTGGTCCGGATGAATGAGCTGCCTGCTTTCACGTTGCAGTCGTTGCCTCTCGCGACCGCCAATCCGGACGCCGGAGAACTGGTTGCAGTCGTCGGCTATCCTATGGGCGTTCTTGGAATGATGGCAAAAGCCCCTACTCCGGTGTACGCGCGCCTTGCCTTCCGGCACGATGACCAAGGTACAGCCAGCGAACTCGCGGCCCTCTCCCTTATCCGGCCGTCCGCGACTTGCGGGCATCTCGGCGACGTAGTTGGCGACAAACTGATTTACGATGCTCCCACAGCTCACGGCGCCAGCGGCGGCCCGGTGTTCAACTCCCGCGGCGAAGTCATCGGCGTGAATGCCGCGTATATTGACGGATTCTCGGGTGGCACTCTCGGTGTATCGTCGCAAGCTCTCAAGCCGTTGATTGAACAAGCACAGAAGAAGAGTTTCTAAGCTGACTCAGCAATCGGCGCTCAGGATTCAGCTCTCAGGCAAGGCCACCCACAGATCCCTAACGCCCAACAGTTCTTTCTAAGAAAAATAGATCGGTGAAAATCCGCCTGATCCGTGGCGTTCTTGATTTTCGGCTGAATACTGAGTGCTGAATGCGGAGTGCCTTTTTCGTTTAGAATCCCTAGTTCTTCAACTTGATCTGCATTTAGGAGCGCATTTGATCCCGCGGTATACACGCGCGGAGATGGGCCGCATCTGGAGCGAGGAAAACCGCTTTCGTACCTGGCTGAAGGTCGAAATCGCCGCAACCGAGACTCTTGCGGAAGCGAAAATCGTTCCCAAGCAAGCTGCGCGCGCCATTCGCGAGCTGGCTGATTTTCGCCTGGAGCGAATCCGTGAAATCGAAGCCGAAGTGCGCCACGACGTTATTGCCTTCACCACCGCAGTCGCCGAGTTCGTTGGCCCCGAATCGCGCTGGTTGCACTTCGGCCTGACTTCAAATGATGTCGTAGATACGGCGCAGGCGCTCTTAATCAAGGAAGCCTCCGAAATCATCGCATCCGACCTGCGCGAGCTATCTGATGTCCTCAAGCGCCGCGCGTTCGAATTCAAAGACACGCCGATGATTGGCCGCACCCATGGCATCCACGCCGAACCGATCACTTTCGGATTCAAGCTAGCTAACTGGTATTCCGAAACCCAAAGAAACATCGAGCGCTTCGACCACGCAGCCGAAGATATGCGCGTAGGTAAGTTTTCAGGCGCGGTTGGCACGTTCGCGCACCTAACTCCGGAACTCGAAGAGAAGATGTGCGCCCGCCTGGGCCTCAAAGCCGCGGCGATTTCGTCTCAAGTGATTCAAAGAGATCGCCACGCAAATTACTTGGCAACCCTCGCCATCATCGCATGCACTCTCGATAAGATCGCCACAGAAGTCCGTCATCTGCAGCGCACTGAAGTCCGCGAAGCCGAGGAATATTTCAGCGAAAAGCAAAAGGGCTCATCAGCTATGCCGCATAAGCGCAACCCCGTTACTTGTGAGCAGATAAGCGGACTGGCACGGGTTGTGCGCTCGAATGCTCAGGCAGGCTTCGAGAATGTCGCCCTGTGGCATGAGCGAGATATTTCTCATTCTTCCGTAGAGCGCGTCATACTGCCCGATTCGACGACTCTTACCGACTATATGCTCGCTAAGACAACCAACCTCCTGGACACAATGTTCGTCTATCCAGATCGGATGAAAGCGAACTTGGAGAGCACCGGAGGCCTGGTGTTTAGCGGACAACTCCTGCTCGATCTGGTGGAGCACGGCGTCTCCCGCGAGGACGCGTATCGCATGGTCCAGTCCCATGCCATGCGCGCGTGGAGGGAAGGATTGAATTTCCGCGAGCAAGTAATGAGCGACAAAAGCATTACCGGCCGAGTTCCGGCGAAGACGGTCCAGAACGCCTTCGATTTAAAGAGGCAATTGCGCAACATTGACGCGATCTTCGCGCGGGTATTCGAAAAGTCTTCGTCATCCCGTCCTTCACGCCGCCGCTCCTAAGCTTCGCCTCAGCCGTGTCTGTCAGGAGGATCCCATGGATCTCCGATTAAGGAATTTCATGCTGTTGGTGTGGCTTCTCGTCCCAGTGCCTCTGTTCTCAACCGATCCGAGTACGCCTCCTCAATCTCGTCAGCAGGCTTGGGCGGTGCTGAACAGTGGTCTCGCGCACACCAAAGCCCCACATCGGGTTGAGGCAGTGAGTGCGTTGTCATTGGTCACTGGAGAGCACTCTGCAGTAAAGTTCGCACTTCATGCTCTGGAGGATGACAATCCCGATGTGCGGGCCGCTGCCGCCACAACCCTCGGCCAGTTGCACGCTGCGGCAGCCATTACCCAATTAAAAGAAGCGCTATCCGATAAAGAAATTGCAGTTGTATTGGCCGCGTCCCAGGCGCTGTATGTACTGCGGGATAAGTCCGCTTACGGCGTTTACTACGCTATTCTCATGGGGGACAAGAAGGCGAGTGACGGCTTTATTCAATCGCAGCTCGATCGTCTGAAGGATCCGAAGAAAGTGGCCCAACTTGGTTTTCAGGAGGGTATGGGTTTTGTGCCGTACGGAGGCATTGGCGTGGAGGCGTACCGATTTGCCAAGAACGACAACTCGCACGTGCGCGCTGCGGCCGCGCGGTTTCTGGCGCTCGATCCCGATCCGATGTCCGGCGACGCGCTCGTCCAGATTGCGTTGGCCGACAATAACATCAATGTCCGTCAGGCCGCACTCGACGCAATAGCCGAGCGGGGCGACGCAACCTGTATTGCAAAATTACAGCGAAATCTGGCCGATCCCAAAAGTGCGGTACGATATCGCACCGCCGCGGTAATCCTTCACCTCAGCGATCTGCAAACGAAAGCCGCACGCAAGAAAGGATCACAATCCTTTCAACTTAAGTGACAGGGCGCCGCCCCCTGACAATGTCAGGCACACGGCACTAGCCAGCAAGGTGAGTGGAAACTCGACGCCGCCCGGCCCCAAAAAACCGTTTCGCCAATGAACCGTGAGAATTGCCACCAACATGTCAATTGCAAACAGCGGGGCCAATACCCTAACTCCGACTCCTGCGATTAGAAGAATGCCACCCCCGAACTCCAACAGCGTGACGATGACCGCCGCCACTTGCGGAAGCGGAATGCCTAGGTGTCCAAAAAAGCCGGCTACACCGTGTATGTGCATGTGGAACAGCTTTTGATATCCGTGCATCAGGAACACAATTCCCACAACCACCCGCAAAACCGTAAGCCCGCAGGATTGCAGCTTCATACATTCTCCTTGCAGAAAAGCCACTAGATTTGGTGCGTACTGATCGGTCTGAGATGTTTGCACATCAGTAATCGTTTCAATTTGTTTTGAATTTGCGTCAGTTCGAGGGAATCGCAGCACGCTCCCGGACGCGAGCGGCGACCAGATTGCCCATTTCGCTCGTCGTCACAGCGGGCTGGCCTTTGGCGGCGAGATCCCGCGTCCAGTGACCTGCGGCAAGAACTTCGCGCACTGTGGACTCGATAGAAACAGCCTCGTGTTCGAGCCCAAAGGAATGCCGTAGTAGCATGGCACCAGAAAGAATCGCGCCCAGCGGATTCGCAATCTCCTTGCCGGCAATATCGGGCGCGGAGCCGTGAATCGGCTCATATAGCCCGACCTTCCCACCCAAACTAGCGGAAGGCAACAGACCAAGCGACCCTACTACGGCGCCCGCTTGGTCCGACAAAATATCGCCGAACATGTTCTCGGTCAGAATCACGTCAAAGCTCGACGGACGCGACACCAGCGCCATCGCGGCCGAGTCCACATACATATGCGATAGTTCGACGGCCGGAAAATCGTTCGCTACGCGGTTCACAACCTCGCGCCATAAACGCGACGAGTCGAGGACATTGGCCTTGTCAACAGAGGTCATCTTCTTGTGCCGCTTTTGCGCCAGCTGAAATGCCAGTCGCGCAATGCGCTCAATTTCCGGCTCGGAGTACGCCATGGTGTCAACGGCGCGACGATTTCCTTTGTCACCTGTTGTCGAGCGTTCGCCGAAATACACCCCTCCCAGCAATTCACGCACGATCATGACGTTAGTTCCGCGCACCTTTTCGGGCCTCAGGGGAGACAACGATTCCAACTCTGGCAGGCAGATCGCCGGCCTCAGGTTGGCAAATACGCCAAGTTCCTTCCGCAGCCCCAGCAGTACTGCGCCGGAGGAAAGACAGGATACGACGGTGTCCGCAGGCAGCGGGTCGTTGCTGGCCACCAGCGCCGCACCTCCAACACCCTTTTCCGTCACACGCAATTCATGGCCGAAGCTTTCAGCCGTGGTGCGCAATACGGCGACGGCCTGCGCGGTAACTTCCGGCCCGATTCCATCGCCGGGAAGCGTTGTGATGTTGATTAACACGATGATTGCCGGTGTGAACGACGATTTTACATGAGGCAGCGCTTACGTAGAGGCGGGTGCCTCACCCGCCCAGCCGGGCTGTGCGCGGCAATTGGCGAGCGAAGCTCGCGCCCGGACGAGGGCGTCCGGGCCTACGCGTGTATTTTAGCTTCTTTGATTGGACAAGGGGCCCCAAGAAGACGGACGAAACGTCCGTCACTCCAGATTCGCTTCTCCTGATGGCTGATAGCTGAGGGCTGACGGCTTCCTCACACGCCCCAGAGATAATCTTCCTGCTCTGCATGATGGTCCGGCACCGCATTCGCGGGAAGACTCACGGCACTAAAATCCGACAGAACCGCGGGAAATAATCTGCGCGATTCCTCCGCTCCGGCCGCCATGGCTTCAGCACGTTCTGCCTCGACTCGTCCCGGTGGAATGCGATGGCTTTCGCCGTAGGCCTCGTGAATGAGCCCCAGTAGGTGATGATCGTGCACATGCTTGATCTGGTCGGCCAGAACCACAAATTTGCGGTAGATTTCATCCAGTTCGCGCCGCTCGAAGTGATAGCCAAGTTGCTCGCATCGTAGGCTCAAAGCGTGCCGCCCGGAATGCTTGCCCAGCACCAGCTTCGAGTCTGGCACTCCCACCGACTGGGGCGTCATGATTTCATAGGTCAAGCGGTTCTTGAGCATGCCGTCCTGGTGAATGCCGGCTTCGTGTGCGAACGCATTGCGTCCGATGATCGCCTTATTGGGCTGTACCGGGATTTCCGTTATCTCTTCCAGCATCTGGCTCGTGGGATAGAGTTGCTCCGTCGCGATCGCCGTGTGGTAAGCGTATTTGTCGGCCCGCACCCGCAGCGCCATTACGATTTCTTCCAGCGAGGCATTCCCCGCACGTTCGCCGATTCCGTTGATCGTGCACTCCACCTGCCGTGCGCCGTTCGCAATCGCCGCAAGTGAGTTTGCTACCGCCAAACCAAGATCGTTGTGGCAGTGGGCGGAAATCGTCGCGCATTCCACACCACGTACCCGCTCCCGAATGTTCCGAATCAGGTCCCCAAATTCTGCCGGCACCGTATAACCGACGGTGTCCGGAATGTTGAGTGTGGTGGCACCGGCTTCAATCACCGCTTCCAGCACTTGAAATAGAAATTCGGGATCGGTGCGTGTTGCGTCTTCAGGTGAAAACTCAACGTCATCGCACAGCGTTCGCGCCAGGCGTACTGAGTTCGCCGCCTGCTCGAGGCATTGCTGCCGCGAAATGCGCAGCTTGTGCTGAAGATGAATATCAGAGGTCGCGAGGAACACATGAATTCGTGGCCGGATCGCCGATTGCAGCGCCTTCGCCGCGCGTTCAATGTCGGAACGCGAGGCCCTGGCCAGTCCGGCAATAATAGGACGCGGGACCGCCGCTGCGATGGCCTGCACCGCCGCGAAGTCTCCGTCCGAAGCGATGGGGAAGCCAGCCTCGATGACGTCAACGCCAAGTTGATCCAGCTGCCGCCCCAGGCGTACTTTCTCTTGTACGTTCATGCTGCAACCTGGCGATTGCTCGCCATCGCGCAAAGTCGTGTCAAAAACAGTGATTCTCGTGCCTTCCATTGCGCACTCCATTCGGTTAATTCCTCTGATCTTAAGGGTTGGAATTCTGAAAGCAAAGCTTATAATTATTGCGACTTACAAAAGTATTGCTAATCAAAGTAGCTATGCTTATACTAATTACAACAATATTAATAACCAGTTGTATGGATATTTCCCAGCTCGAGGTCTTCCTTGCCGTGGCTCGGGAGGGCGGTTTTTCCCGCGCAGCTGACAAGCTTTATCGGACTCAATCGGCAGTAAGCCAGTCAGTCCGAAAGCTCGAGGCTGAAATCGGGGAGCCCCTCTTCGACCGTTCGTCACGTGAAGGGCTGCTTACTGACGCGGGTCGCGTTCTCCAAGACTACGCTGAACGCCTGATAAATCTGCGCGAAAACGCACGCGAAGCTCTGACGGAATTACGCGAATTGCAAATGGGCAAGCTCGTGGTCGGCGCGAACGAGCTTACCGCTCTCTACCTGCTCCGCGTGATGGGTGAGTTCCGCCGACTGCACCCAGCCATTCGCATTGTGGTGCACCGGTCACTGGGAAGTCAGCTTCCGGATGACATTCGCCGCCACAAATGCGAATTCGCCGTGCTCACTTACGAGCCCCACGATCCGGAACTTGCCTCAGTTGTGGTCTATTCCGATGAGTTGATTTTCGTGGTTCCACCGCAGCACCCGCTTGCGCGCGAAAGCCGCGTGAGCATCCGGCAGTTAGGCGCTGAATCTTTTGTCGCCCACATCGTTCCGTCTCCCTACCGCGACAAGGTGATCCAGGCCTTTGAGAAATACAAAACTCCTCTACATATGGGAGTAGAGCTTCCCACGTTGCAGGCGATAAAACGATTCGTCGCCTTGGGGAACGGTGTCGCTTTCCTGCCCGAAATCAGCGTCGAAGACGAAATTGCCCGCGGCGACCTGGTACGCATTCCTGTGCAGGAACTGAGTGTCCACCGCAAGCTGCGCCTAATCCATCGCAAGACAGGAACACTTTCTCATGCTGGCCGGGCTTTCCTGAAGGTTGCCGAATCCGTCGCGCACAACCAGGGTGGCAGATATCGTTTTCAGCGGGAGAAAATAGGAGTTCCCGGAGATGCTAGGCGCGGTATCGAGAGCGGCACCCGCGCCTTGCAGTCTTGAATAACCCTGGTCTACCAATGAAACCCGAACGTCACGGGCACGAAGGTGAAATCAGAGCCGTGTGTAGTGAACATGCGGCTGTATCGCGCCTCTGTAAACAGCTTCAGTCTTCGCCCGCCTAACGGGAAATCGAAACCTCCGCCCACATTGAATCCATCTTTGTACGTCGTATTCGATGCCACGACTTGGTCCACTCCGAATGCCGCCGGGAAGCAGAATCCAAAGAACGGATCGCAGGCCAGAGTCGAAACTGTCGAAGGCTGCGTCAGTGTCAAGTTCCGGCGATACAGCCCGAATCCAGCTGTTGCGTACGGCTGCACTCGGCTTCCCCGGGGAGCAAACCGAATGACGGGATTCAATGTAATCGATAATGTTCCAACGTTACCGTTGGGTTCATGGAAACGCGCAAGAGCGGCGCTGTTCAGATCGTTATGGTTATAGGTCAAATCCAGATCGAGCGCGAAAAATTGCGAGAAGTTATAACCGCTTCGCGCATTAAGGTTCCATCCGTTATTCAAGCTGTTTCCGGCCCGGTTTGTCGGAACTGTGAATCCAGCTCCAAACCCGGCTCCGCCGCCCACATTGAATCCGCGCTCGTTCTGCGCTAAACAGATCCCGCTTAAGAAAAACAGGCACAAACTTAGTATTGAAATGCGGAACTTCATAGAATATTCCCTCTACCAGTCCTTTCTGCCCTATAAATTTGGATGAACCAAAAAATTGGAGGTTGTCTTTTTCGTTGGAGAGGCTTTCGTGTATAGACCCTACGTGGCTGGGCAGGGGCCTCTCCAGAACCGGACTGATGCAAAGGGGGAATTTTTACAAATTAGCCCTCAGGACATCAGCACCATTCGTGTACTCTGCTAAACAGCAATCGCCGTCTAGTTCGCATTAGTGGGGGTTTCCCGTGTGGGGAGCTGACAATTCGTTTACATCGCCTAGTGAACGGCGCGGGCGCCCCCGAGGGCGTCTCTCTCTGCTTCTGCTGATAGCGATTCCCACAGTCTCCACTTCAGCGTCGGCACAGGTGCAAGTCACAGGGTCTGTTCAAGACCAAAGCGGCGCAGTCATCTCTGGTGCGGCCGTGACCCTGAAATCTGAACATTCATCTCTGACCGTTAGTTCAGCGCCAAATGGCGGATTTTCTTTCGCGGGGGTATTAGACACGACCGGCACAATTCGGGTTACCGCGGATGGCTTCGCCGCAATGGAACAGAAGTGGTCTGCGAATTCGAATGTTATAAGTCTGGATTTGGTTTTAAAACCGCTGAGTATCGGCGAGAGGATTACGGTTTCTGCTACACGGAGTTCATTAAACCTCTCCGAGGTGCCCGGCAGCATCGTGCAACTCTCTTCCGACGACGTCCAAGCGAATCCCGCTTTGACTACTGATGATCTCTTGCGCCAAGTGCCAGGTTTTTCGCTGTTTCGTCGTGCCAGCAGCCGGGTTTCGAATCCCACAACCCAGGGCGTCTCACTTCGCGGGCTTGGCGCGAGCGGCCCCAGCCGTGCTTTGGTTCTGGAAGATGGCATTCCGCTAGTCGATCCCTTCGGCGGGTGGGTCTATTGGGACCGTATTCCCCGCTCCGGCCTTGCTGGTACCGAAGTTTTTCGTGGTGGTTCCTCGAGCTTATATGGCAGCAATGCGCTCGGTGGCGTGGTTCAGTTTCTGTCTAAGGTTCCCGAGGCGCCGTCTATGTCGCTCGATGTTTCTTACGGCACGGAAAACACCCCCGACGCTTCTCTTTGGGTCGGCACTACAATTTCCCGCTGGGACTTCGAAACCTCCGCCGACATGTCGCGAACCGACGGCTATATTCTCCTGCCGCCATCGCAGCGCGGCCTGGTGGATACTCCCGCCAATTCCGAGCACGCCACCCTCGGCGCTGTGGCCGGATACAAATTATCGGATCGCGGAAGAATATTTTTGAACGGCGGCTATTTTACCGAGTCACGCCACAACGGCACTGTAGCACAGAAGAACAGCACCGCTACTGGATCCGGACCGCTG